>Ga0209425_10000076_pt1 | contig 107209 bp, 103 predicted proteins | sample COG_05_FD_184749 | JGI IMG/M metagenome (GOLD analysis project Ga0209425, IMG submission 184749) | Pelagic Microbial community sample from North Sea - COGITO 998_met_05 (SPAdes) (version 2) | ecosystem: Environmental > Aquatic > Marine > Neritic zone/Coastal water | place: Helgoland, sampling...
AATATTGCAACAGCGAAAGTGGCAACATCGGCAGAAGAAGCAAGGACGATGCACATTTTGAGACCTCAAGATGGAGTTACGCTAAATAGAAAACGACTTTTGACGGATGCTAAAGCGAAAGTGCTAGAACTACATGAAGCCGGCTATACGCAGCCAGTAGAACGTACGGATATCAAAGTTCAAGGTAGAACGGGTCTCGCACTCTTCGAAGCAGGCATCAACGGCATGGTGCTCGGGAACTATATCTCGGAGCATGATGCAAAGATAGCGCGCAAGCTAGGGTGGATTATGTGTGGAGGTGATTTGACATTCCCACAAGAAGTATCGGAACAGTATTTACTGGATTTAGAACGACAAATGTTTGTCGAGTTAACGGCAGAACCTAAGACACTAGAAAGGATTCATAGCATTCTTTTCAAAGGGAAGCCATTGAGAAACTAGACTTTAGATGATAGTATTTAGACGATAGAAGTTCTAAGGATGCATGATTTTCGAGAGTTGATAGTTTGGAAGAAAAGTAGAGCGCTGGTGAAAGACGTGTACGTGCTGACAGCTGAACTTCCCTCATCAGAGAAGTTTAACCTCAGCGCTCAAATGCAGTCTTCGGCTGTTTCGGTTTCTGCGAATATTGCCGAGGGATCAGGAAGGGGCTCCGATATTGATTTTGCTCGCTTCTTAGACATGGCCATGGGTTCTGCTCATGAATTGGAGTCGCAGTTGTTGGTCTCATTTGATTTGGGTTTTCTAAATCAAGAAAGAATGGATCAGGTTGTTCAGCAACTGTGGGAAATAGAAAGAATGATTGTAGGATTAATTAATAAACTCAGAGGCAGCAAATAGTCTATTTACTATTGTCTAACCTCTAAAATCTTAAAATAAGATGGACGCATATATAGTAGCAGGATATAGAACAGCAGTAGGTCGAGGTAAACGCAGTGTATTAAAAACTGTCCGTCCCGATGATATGGCTGCTGATGTAATTAAGCATTTGGTAAGTCAAGTCCCTAGCTTCGATCCGAAGCGAGTGGATGACCTGATAGTTGGGAACGCAGTTCCCGAAGCAGAGCAAGGCATGCAAATGGCGAGAATGATCTCTTTATTAGCACTGCCAATAGGGGTGCCTGGCGTTACGGTGAACAGATACTGTGGCTCAGGTCTTGAGGCAATTGCTTTAGCCTCGGCAAGAGTACATGCTGGAACGGCTGATTGTATTATTGCTGGAGGAACAGAATCAATGTCGATGGTACCAGTAATGGGATATAAAACGGCTTTGAACTACAAACTAGCTACAGAGCATAGCGATTATTACCTCAGCATGGGCTTGACAGCAGAGCAGGTAGCTAAAGAGTATGGTATCAATAGAGAAGAGGCAGATCAGTTTGCTCTTGAATCACATTTGAAAGCAGTTGCGGCTCAAGCAGCAGGTAAGTTTGATGATGAGATAGTGCCAATCAAAGTGGTTGACAAAGTGGTTGGGCCTGATGGCAAAATCATAGAGAAAACCTATACGGTTGATAAAGACGAGGGCCCTCGTGGAGATACTTCTATGGATGTGTTAGCTGGGTTAAGGCCAGTATTTGCACAGGGAGGTCAAGTAACGGCAGGCAACTCGTCTCCAGTATCTGACGGTGCATCTTTTGTGATGGTAATGTCAGAGCGCATGGTGAAAGAATTAAACCTAGAGCCAGTTGCCAGAATGGTCACTTATACGGCAGTGGGAGTTCATCCAAGAATTATGGGCATCGGACCTGTTGAGGCAGTGCCGAAGGCATTAAAGCAAGCAGGTTTGAAGCAGTCAGACATTGACTTGATTGAATTAAATGAAGCTTTCGGAGCACAGTCATTGGCCGTGATCAAAGAGTTGGATTTAGATAGGTCAATTTTAAATGTGAATGGTGGAGCTATCGCTTTAGGTCATCCTCTCGGATGTTCAGGGTCGAAGCTTTCAGTACAGCTTTTCAATGAAATGAGAAGAATGGGTAATGCGAAATATGGTATGGTCACAGCATGTGTTGGTGGTGGCCAGGGAGTAGCAGGAATTTACGAATTCCTTAAATAGACACTGATCATTTGATCAGGCAATAGAGAAAAATTTAATAACTAAAATACTAATCTGATGTCAGCAGCAACCGACACCAAACATTCAATTAAAGGAGGCGAATTTCTCGTAAGAGAAACGAATGCCCAGGAAGTCTTCATTCCAGAAGAATTTTCCGAAGAGCAAAAAATGATGGCACAAGCATGCCAAGATTTTATTGATACTGAGATTCACCCTAATGTAGATGCTATCGATAGCATGAAGGATCCGAACTTGGTTCCTACAATCTTTAAGAAAGCAGGGGAGCTAGGTTTACTAGGAATTTCTGTACCTGAAAACTACGGTGGCTTAGGCATGAGCTTTAACACGAGTATGTTAATTGCTGATATTGTTGGAGCAGCAGGGTCTTTTTCTACAACATACGGTGCACACACAGGAATTGGTACACTACCGATTTTGTACTACGGTAACGAGGAGCAGAAGCAGAAATATTTGCCAAAGCTTGCCACGGGCGAGTGGGCGGCATGCTACTGCTTGACAGAACCAGATGCTGGGTCTGATGCGAACTCTGGTAAGACAAAGGCAGTGCTTTCTGAAGATGGATCGCATTACAAGATTACGGGGCAGAAGATGTGGATCTCAAATGCTGGATTCGCTGACTTATTCATCGTTTTCGCGAAAATCGAAGAGGATAAAAATTTAACAGCCTTCATCGTTGAAAAAACCTTCAATGGGATTACAATGAATGAGGAAGAGAAGAAGCTAGGAATTAAAGGTTCTTCGACACGTCAAGTATTCTTTAACGATTGCGAAGTTCCTGTAGCGAACATGCTGTCGGAAAGACAAAACGGATTTAAGATTGCTGTAAACATTCTAAACATTGGCCGAGTCAAGCTTGGTGCTGGTGTGCTCGGAGGCTGTAGAACGGTAATTTCACAAGCGACTCAATATGCCAATGAACGTAAGCAGTTCAACGTTTCGATTTCGAGCTTTGGTGCGATTAAGCACAAACTAGCTGAAATGGCAACACGTGTTTATGTTACCGAGTCACTTGACTATAGAGCAGGGCAGAACATCGAAGATAAGATGAATGATCTTGCTGCTTCAGGAATGGACGATGCCCAAGCCAAATTAAAAGGGGTTGAGCAGTTTGCCATAGAATGTGCGATTGCCAAGATTCACAGTTCCGAAGTATTGGATTATGTGGTAGACCAAGGCCTTCAAGTCTATGGGGGAATGGGTTACTCCGCAGACGCACCAATGGAACGCGCCTACAGAGACTCACGTATCGCTAGAATCTATGAGGGGACGAATGAGATCAATCGTATGTTGATGATCGGTATGATCCTTAAGCGTGCGATGAAAGGGGAGCTCAACATGTTCGAACCAGCCATGGCGGTTTCCAAAGAATTAATCTCCGTACCGACCTTCTCGACCATTGATAAATCAGTGCTTTTCAATGCTGAGAAAGAAGTGCTTAAAAACCTGAAAAAGGTGTTCTTAATGGTTGGCGGAAAAGCTGCCATGGTATTACAAGACAAGATCGAAGATGAGCAAGAAATAATGATGAACCTTGCGGATATCTTAATCGAAGTTTACGCGGTAGAATCAGCAATGCTTAGAACAGAAAAGTTAATTAGTATGCGTGGCGAAGAAGCCTGTACGGATTACATAGCAATGACACAAATTTATATGGCTCAAGCTGTAGATCGTGTTAATGCAGCAGCTAAAGAAGCGATTGCGTCATTCACAAAAGGCGATGAGCAAAAAGTAATGCTAATGGGCTTGAAACGATTCACTAAGATGGACTTGGTAAACACCAAAGAGCTAAGAAGACAAGTAGCAGATACGATGATTAAGGAAGGGAAATTCCCTTACTTCTTCGGATAACCAATGCTGTCCTCCCCTTGGGGAGCCTGCCTGCCGGCAGACAGGGTGCTCGCAGAGCGGAGGGGGATTTTCCTTAGTGTCATAAGGGTTATCAGCCCTCTAAAAAAATGAAAGCGAATTCCTGATGGGATTCGCTTTTTTTGTTAACTCTTCCCCCGAAAAAAAAGGGGGGGTGGCCAAAGGCCGGAGGCGGTATTCGTCATTCCTATGAATGATAAACTCGATGCTATTCCTCCCCTAAGAAACGAGAAAGTGACACAAGGGGTATCCGTCATTCCCGTTTAGACGGGAACCCCCCTATAGTTTATAGAGTCTTATTCATTCCATATTGGGTAAGGGAGCTCTCCTCATAAGGAGCTGTCCGAAATGCAGGCCCGCATAGAAATGCTCTCAGATATAGCCGCAGCACTTGATTTAGATATTAGGGAGTTGTTGGTGGGGAGGACGGGACAATAGAGGTTATTCACAATACCGCTTCTGATTCTGCAAATACTGCTAAAATGGGTTTAATCGATTAAACCCCTCTTCCAAAAGGAGCGAAAGCGAGGCCTGCTAGTTTAAAATGCTGGGCACCGAATGGGATACCTATTATGGTGATGGAAAAAAGGATTCCCCAAAATAGGTGAGTAACAAAGACCCAGAAGCCTCCAAAGACCAACCAAATGATATTTAAGGGTAGAGAAAGACAGCCAGTAAGCGACCGTCCAGGCGCTATCTGCTGGCCGAAAGGCGCGAAGCCTAGTATCGCCAACTTAAAGCACTGTATGCCGAAGGGAATGCCCACAATGGTTAAGCACAGGGCAATGCCGCCAATGATATACTCTAGGGCGATCATCCAGCCGCCAAATACGATCCATATAATGTTACCAATTAAGCTCATACGCCTTTAACGATGTAGATTCCTAATATTTCTTTTCTAGCTTTAATCTAAGAAAAGAAATTCTGGAATGAGGGTTTAATTGGAATTTTTAGACCCCCGATTTCTGATCAACCTTTGACTGATTCCCAATCTCTGTTTTCTGATTACTCATAACGCAATGCACCTGTAAGTCAGGCACCACCTCAAGTAAGTGCCCGCTAAATCATAGAGAAAGGGGTAATCGATATGGTGAGCTCTTCGCCTTTTCTTAAGATTTTCAAAGAAATTGGACCCTTCGTTTCATGGCAATAATCGCTAAACTGATCTTGCGTAAGGTTTACTTTTCCGTCAACGGAAAGGATGCGATCACCTGGTTTTATCTCGGCCTTTTCTCCTGCAGAGGATGCGATCACATTTTCTACTTCTAAATAGCCTGCATACTTTTTGACTTTAAGGCCACTTTTGCTTTCACGAAAGGGGGCATTAAATAGGTTGTTGCGTTTGACGTACATCACTTGTTTGTCATAGTCATAGATGGTGTTAAAGCGCTTGAGAATCTCTAAGCCAAGAATGCCATTGACATTACTCATACTGCTAACCCCAGAGGTAACACTTGCCATTCTTATTGGAACACCTTCAAAAGATTCACCAAGAACGGTGAAGCTTTGAAGCCTTCCTATTTTATCTACGGATTCATTACCGAGTGCTTTTCCAGCATGCTCATAGCTAGGAGATACTTTATGGACGAGTTCGTTTTCATTCACGGTAGGCGTATTGATTCGTAAGGCCAAAGCGGCACCAGTATCTACTAGATACGGGCCTGAAATGGTCTCATTACCGGAAATGAAAAGGCTCCCTTCAACAATCGGAACGTTAAATGGGACTAAAGAAATACTATGTGCCGTATAGCCTTCTCGGGCAGGAAAATCCTCTCTTGGAAACAGGTTAATTAACCCTTTCTCAAAATCCATTTCAACAGTATAATTATTCAGAATATTTGCCCCAATGATAGCGTCTATAGGATAATCAGGATCCCCCAAATGATCTAGGTTCATCACCAAGAAATCTTGGTTTTTTAGTGCCAAATCATCACCCAATTTCAAGCGATTCCTTTTTGATGACTTGATCGAAACAGGTCCAGAGGCACCAAGAACAGTTTGCGTTCCTGATGTTTTCAAGCCGATCTCGTCTGCAACACTTTCACTAGCGAGGTTAGCTGCAGCACCAGTATCAAAGACAATGTTAATGGGCCGACCATCATTGATTTGACCTTGAATATAGATATGGCCTAGATGGATTTGGAAGGGTAAAGTAACGATTGGATCGTTTGCCCTGAGCACGCTGCCGACCAACAGAAATGCTGCAATGATAAGTGTTCTCATAATTGACCTTTTGTCTAATATACTCTACTAACGAGGTAGATGTTGCAAATTCAGCCTAACCTTAACACACATTAAGAAAGGTTTGTCTATTCATTGTTTTGAGCTAAGGTATCTTTTGCTGCGTCAAAGTAGTTGACATTTCGCGCACCCAATAAACGGTATTGATGCCCCATTCTACTTTGAAAAGCATTCCAATCTTTATTCTCAGGTTTTGTCCAAACTGTCTCTGACAGGGCTAAGGCTCTTGGGTAGGCCATATATTCTACATAATCAGACGTTTTCATATACTCTGTCCAGACATTTGCTTGAGCACCAAGTACATGTTTGTGATGTTTTTCATCTAAAGCTTCAGGAATCGGCTCGTAGTGATATACGCTCTCCAAAGTAGTGAAGCCGCCAATGGCTAAGGGTTGTGTTGCAGGATCAGCTTGGTAATGATCAAAGTACATATCAGCATTGGGTGACATGACAACATCATGACCAGACTCTGCGGCTTCTATGCCACCAGCGACACCTCGCCAAGACATGACAGTAGCATCTGGCGCAAGTCCTCCTTCGAGAATCTCGTCCCAGCCGATTAGCTTTTTGCCTTTGCTCACTAAAAACTTCTCCATGCGCTTGATGAAGTAACTTTGGAGTTCAAATTCGTCTTTTAGCCCTTCTCTTTTGATCACCTGTTGTGCCAATTTGCTTTTTTCCCAAGCTGTTTTTGGGGCTTCATCTCCACCAATATGAATGTACTCTCCAGGGAATAAATCAATCACCTCTGTTAACACGTCTTCAAGGAATTCAAAAGTCTTTTCGCTAGGACAGTAGATGTCGTCATAAACGCCCCATCGGGTGCCTACTTCATAAGGCCCAGGTGCGCAACCTAATTCTGGATAAGCAGCTAGTGCCGCCAAACTATGGCCAGGCATTTCTATTTCTGGAACGATGGTAACTTGTCTTTTTGCCGCGTAAGCCACAACGTCTCGAATCTCACCTTGTGTATAGAATCCGCCATAGGGCTTACCATCACCAACGTAAGGATTGAAGTTCTTTTCGACTATAGTTTCTTTGCGCTGACTGCCGATCTCTGTAAGCTTCGGATATTTTTTGATTTCGATTCTCCAGCCTTGATCTTCAGTCAAATGCCAATGGAAGGTATTGAATTTGTAAAAAGCCATGAGGTCGATATACTTTTTAACGAAGTCAACAGGAAAAAAATGACGGCCAACATCTAGATGAAGTCCTCTCCACTCAAAGCGAGGGGCGTCATTTATGGTCATATATGGAAGCACCGCGATATGCTTATCCGTTGGAAGCATTTGGATTAAAGACTGAGTTCCGTAGAAGAACCCTTTGGAAGTGGAGGCTTTGATCGTTACACCCTCATGATTCACCGTTAGCGAATAGGCTTCTTTTGCCAAACCTGAATTTTCTTTGAAGTGAATCTGAGCATTTCCTGATTCATGTAGTTCTGATGACCAACCTACAGATTTGAAATAGTCGTGTAGAAAGAGCATGACTTCTTTCGCATCATCTGATTCAGATAGAAGAATAGGCCTGCTATTGAGGTTGAAATGCTTTTTGAGGTTGTAATCTATACTTTGTGGTTGAGGGACAATTTGGGGGGTAATTACCTTTGGGGACTTTGGTTGGCAACTCGCTAGAAAAATGATTGCGATAGCCAGCACTAAAAAATTTCTCATGAGGGAAGGTATTGAGTTTGTGCGAAAAATGAAACGCATTGATTAACGGTTGAGAATAAGAAGTAAGATTTCAATATCTTAGTCAAAACTCTAGACATGACAAATAGAAGAAAATTCCTAAAATCAACTGTATTTAGCGGCTTGGCAGTTACTACTGCTGGACTAAGCAGTATGGCTTGTGAGGCATCAAAGCCGATAAAAAAACCAATAGTGATCTCTACTTGGAACCATGGTTTGGAAGCGAATACGGCTGCATGGGAAGTTTTGTCTAAAAAAGGACGTGCTGTTGATGCCGTTGAAACAGGCGTGCGCGTCACTGAAGACGACCCAAATAATGCCACTGTCGGCATTGGAGGGTTTCCTGATCGTGATGGCGTAGTGACCTTGGATGCCTGCATTATGGATGAATTTGAAAATTGCGGATCTGTAGCGTTCCTTCAGAATATTAAGAACCCAATTTCTGTAGCCAGAAAAGTGATGGACGATACGCCTCATGTCATGTTGGTTGGGGAAGGCGCCAGACGCTTTGCTGTTGAGAAGGGATTCAAAGAAGAGAATTTATTAACGGAGAAGTCTGAGAAGGCCTGGAAAAACTGGCTAAAGAATCAGGACTATAAACCCAAGATCAATGTAGAGAATCACGATACGATTGGTATGGTGGCATTGGACGACATGGGCAACTTATCAGGAGCATGTACTACCAGTGGTGCTGCATGGAAAATGCATGGTCGCGTAGGAGACTCACCGATAATTGGAGCGGGCCTTTATGTAGATAACGAAGTTGGCGCTTGTACGGCAACAGGCCTTGGAGAATTTGTGATTAAGATTTGTGGAGCACACATGATTGTGGAGTTGATGCGACAGGGTCTTTCGCCAAGCGAAGCGTGTAAGCAGGCTGTTGAACGTTTAGTTCGAAAGTACCCAGAAGATTATAAAGACCTACAGGTTGGCTTCTTGGCACTGAGCAAGAGCGGTGAGTATGGAGCATACTCTATCCACAAAGGGTTTAATTATGCTGTAAAATCGAATGATGAGGAAGAGCTGATAGATGCTCCTTACTACGGAAGCTAAGCTTGCTTGAATAATGGTTGTGCTTTACCATAGGTAAGCGACCTCCAAAGCCACTCAAATGGATCATATTTGAAAAAACTTAGCCAAACGCCTGCAAAGGAAATGTTAAATACCCAAATACCTAGTACAAAAACCGCTTGAGCAGAACGGTCTAGGTCTCCGAAAAGGGCTAGTCCATGACCATAAAAGAAGAACCCACAAATTATGGACTGCATTAGATAAGTACTTAGGGCCATTCTGCCTACATCTGAAAGGCGCTTTGCAATAAAGCTTCGCGTTGAGGTCTTGGTGATGATCATAACGATACCGATATACCCCAGTGCCATTAATATAGAGCCCCAGTAATTGAGTTGTGAGAAGAAAAAGAAGCTGAGTCTAAAATCCCAGCCGTAATTAAAGTCTAGTATCACGCCTCCAATAACCAAAGGCAAACCGATTCCCAGCCCGTAACCCATCATCTTGCTGTAATACTTTACACTCTGTTTTGCATTGAATACGCGCCTTTTATAGAGGGCCATTCCTATGAGCATTAAGCCAGCCACTTTCCAGAAAGTTTCAAACAGAAAGACCGTTGTTTCCATTTGAAAGGCTTGTGGTGCTCGGTAAAGGATTTGTCTTTCCCATGTACCACGATAGAAGTCTATTTCTTCGGCAATGGCACCAGATTCAGGAGTCCAAACTTCTGTTTTAGTTGCTTCGTATTCACCGGGCTCCCATAGGGGGGTAGTATAACCAATGACAAGCCTGATCAGGGACCCAATTACCAAAAGGAGTACGCCTACTTTAATTTGTGTCGCTGACTTTTTACTTCTGAACGTGAACATGAAAAAGGCACAGATAGCATAGATAAAAAGAATATCGCCATACCATAAAAGGTAAGCATGAATCAATCCGAAAAGGGCTAAAAAAAGAAGCGCCTGTTTTGTAAGCCAGTTGAGCGCATTTGCTCTTTTCGTGCTTTTTGCGAAATCATGACAATGCTTGCACCGAATAATAAGGAAAAGATTGTAATGAACTTTTGATCAGCGAAGACATGACTTACCAGCCAGACCCAGAGATCATTTCCCGAAAGTTTTTCGTAAGCAGTTGGGTTACTGTATGCCACAGAGGGCATGGCAAAGCTTTGAATATTCATTGCCAGAATTCCCAATACCGCGATTCCTCGCAATATATCCATGGACACAACTCTCGCTTGCGGGTCAACGGGGTTAAGAAGGTGGGATGCTTTTGTCACTCAGTAGGGAAATTATGCAATCTGTGTGAATATAAAAACCTCAATACAACTTGATGAAAACGCCTTGATCATTAATCTCCATCGGAAACGTCTTGAGATCATGACAGAGCCTATTGGCTTCCGCTCCTGTTTTCAAGTTAAATCGATAGAAGTGCAAGGGGCAGATTACCTCATTGAATGCGTTGAGCGTGCCTTCTGAGAGAGGCTGCTTCTGATGTGGGCACAAGGCTTCGAAGGCGTAAAACTCATCCTTACTTTTCGCTAAACAGACTTTCAGTTCACCGATTCTCAAAACCCTGATGGCTTTTTCTCCAAAGACTTTCTCCATTGCTGAGAAACTGTTGAATACTTTTACGCTTTTGTAAGTTGAACCCATTGTTTTTTAATATACTCAAGAACTTTGTTTGACGCTTGAATCCGCGATATTAGTGCCCGAAATTTATGCTGAAATTATCCATTACATGCAGGCTGTTTCTGGCCATTTGCTTTGCCCTCTTCACGATCACACCTCTTGTATCTCAGGAAGTGACCATCAAAGACGATACTTTTAAACCATTAATCGGAGCAACACTGGTGTTGTTACCAGACTCATCTGTTTACGTTTCTGGTATAGAAGGAAAAGTCGTTTTGACAATAAGGGAAGAACAGGAGGCTATTATTTCATTTGTCGGATATGAAACGCGAAGGGTTTCCATTCGCCCCAATGATAACAAGGTGATCATAATGACTTCAGCAAATAAACTGCTAAACGAACTTGTTGTTGAGGGCTTTTCTGGAAGACAACCATTGAGTCGTCAAGCGGGTTCGGTGGCTACTCTTTCTTTGGGAAGTTTAAATCGATTTGATGAAACCAGTTTGGTCAATGCTGTAAACACGGTGCCTGGTGTGAGGTTTGAGCAACGTGCTGGCGGAAGCTATCGCGTTTCTATCCGCGGAAGCTCTATTCGTTCACCTTTTGGCGTGCGCAATGTGAAGGTATATTGGAATGGAATTCCTTTTACCGAGCCCGGGGGAAACACGTTCTTGAATCTATTAGACCTGAATAATTCTGCTAAGATTGAGATTATGAAAGGCCCATCCGCTAGTGCATTTGGTGCAGGGAATGGCGGTGTCATAAAGATTCAAAGCACAGATATATCAACCCTTTCGAATTCAGATATCATATCAGCTTCTTTTGGTTCTTATGGAGTACGGAAATTCAGCGGTTCTCATAATGTACTGAAGGAAAATAGCAGCTTGACCTTCAAGTGGACCGACCAAAGTGCTGATGGTTATCGTGAACACAATGAATTTGAACGTAAGACCTTAGAAATAGACGGTATCTTTTTCCCAAGTGAACAACGGACAATATCGGCCTCACTCCTTTACTCAGATTTGTTCTATGAAATTCCTGGTGGACTTAACCCAGATCAACGAGCTGCAAATCCACGTCAAGCGAGGCCAGGGAGTATCGATAAAAATGCTTCTATTGCCAATAAATACTATTTGCTCACCATTGGGCAAGAATATCAAATGAGCGACACTTGGTCAAATGAGACTAACATTGGGCTAAACATTAGTGACTTTGAAAACCCTTTTATCCTAGACTATAAAAGTGACAACCAACAAGTTTTTAGCCTCCGATCAGAGTTTAAAAATGAGTTGAATCTAGCCGGAAAAGCGGTAAACCTTACTTATGGTATCGAGCAGCAAAGGTCTTTTTTTGATGGCAAGAACTTTGGGAATGTGAATGGAGAAGCAGACACAATTCGTTTTGCAGATGAGATAGAAACTGAGCAACGGCTCCTTTTTGCCAATGTTGATTATCAAGTGAACGAAGGCCTCAATTTGACTTTCGGCATGAGCCGAAATTCTCTGCAATATGATATCAATAGAACTATCGATAAAATTAATAATGCTCCTCAAGAGTTTCTGAAGGAATTTGATGCGGTTTGGTCACCAAGGCTGGCAGTTTCTCAACGGCTGAATAAGGATTATTCTATTCACTTAAGTGTAATGAAGGGGTTTTCTCCACCGACCACCACCGAGGTTCGAACGAACGAGGGTAGCATAAACCTGGGGCTACAAGCAGAAAGAGGATTGAATTATGAGCTTAATTTTAGGGGGGCAACAGCTAGTCGAAAACTTTCTTTTGACTTAGCCCTATTTTACTTTCAACTAGATGATGCCATTACAACCTTTACCGATAGACAAGGCGTTGTTCTTTTTCGAAATGCAGGCGAAACTAGTCAGAAGGGGCTCGAGCTCTCATCAAAAATGGATTGGATTAGCGCTGAGAGCGGGATGATTACAAGCTTGAGTTCTACGCTTGCCTATACTTATCATGATTTTCAATTTGAGAACTATATTGATGATGGCGATGATTTTTCTGGAGTGGCCTTACCGGGCACCGCACCGCATGTAGTGAATATTCAAACAGACCTTGAATTGCGTGGAGGAGTTTACTTGAACCTTACTTATCATTATTCAGACCCTATTCCCCTGAATGATGCCAATACTTTTTTCTCAAAGGCTTATAGCCTCATAAATTTAAGGACAGGCTTTCGAGGGAATGTATTTAACCAGCCTTTAGAAATCTACGGAGGAGTGGATAACCTCTTAAATGTTGAATACAGTTTGGGAAATGATCTGAATGCTTTTGGAAGAAGGTATTTTCAGCCTGCTGCAACAATTAACTACTACGTTGGATTTAAAATTAAACTGAACGATTGATATGCCAGAATTGAGCCCCGAATTAGTGAGCCAACTGTTAAGAGAGAGAAGGTCAATATATCCAGCACAGTTTACTGGCGCACCTGTTGATGATGAGATGATAAAGGAAATGTTGGAAAACGCTAACTGGGCACCGACTCACAGGTTTACGGAGCCCTGGCGCTTTGTAGTATTCAGCGGTGATGGCTTGAAAAAGCTGGCAGAGTTTCAGTCAAACCTTTATAAAGAGGTAAGTTCAAAGGCAGGTGATTTTGATGAAGTGAAATTTCAAAAATTGGCAACAAAACCGTTGATGTCTTCTCATATCATCGCCATTGGAATGGCAAGAGACCCGAAAGAATCAGTTCCTGAGGTGGAGGAGGTTTCATCCGTTGCCATGGCAGTTCAGAACATGTATTTAACCGCTACAGCGAATAGTGTCGGTTGTTATTGGGGCTCTGGAGGAGTTACCTACTATGAGGAGGCAAAACCATTTTTTGGATTAGGAGCACAGGACAAATTATTAGGCTTTTTGTATGTCGGGACTATCAACAAAGACAAACCGCTTACGGGCCGAAGAAAACCTGTTGAGGATAAGGTAAGGTGGGTTCGCTAAAAGATCAGCTGCCAACGAAAAGCCCACATCCATTTCAGGGAAAAAGCACTAATTTCTGCGGAATTCATGATTTTTTGAAGCTCATCTTTACGGAATGCTCGCCTAACGGAGAGTGGGGCGTCACACTGAACCATCGGTGATTTTGAGAACAGTCGTGTCAGCAGCTTAATAGAATGATAGGCTAACCAGTGCCGATGTAAGTCGTTGATGACAACACCAATTTTAGCTTGAGTTTTAAACTGATTGAAAATGGAGATCAGTTGCTCATCTTTGAAATGGTGTGTAAAAAGAGTACAAATGACCACATCATAGCGATTTGTTTTAAAATCATCAGAGAAGATGTCTTCTGTGTAAAAAGATATTTCAGGGTATTGCGCACAGTTCTGCTTGGCATATTCTACGATGTTTGGGTTGGCATCATAGCCCTTTAGCTCAATTGAATAGCCCTTTTTTCTGGCCCACTTTGCCACAAGGATCATAATATCACCACCACCACAACCCAGGTCAGCGATAACAATAGGCGCTGCTTTCGGGTGATTACCAAGAAGCTTATTGAGCCCATTAATCGTTACTTGATTACCTCCGAGAAGTCGGTTAATTGTTTCAAGCTCACGTAAGGCTTGGTCAATGATTTCACCCCCAGACTCAAGGTCATCCATCAACTCTTCTTCATAGGACCTTTTTTCAAACATGCTTTTCGTTTCGATTACTATTAAACTTAATGATTAAATTAATGGATAATGCGCATCACCAGACTATTCTTTTTACTTCTATTTTCAACGGTACTTGTGAGTTCTCTAAGCGCACAAGGCGAGGCTTTAAACGTAAAGGCGGAGGTACATATTCTGAAGGTGATGGGCGAATACAAAAACCCTTTGGCCTACTACCCATTACGAAGGGATATTTTTCTTCCGACCGAAGAGGAGGTGATGAAGACGGAGTTGAAAAACAGGAATCCAGATAATGCTGTCGTTAGTGGATCGTTTATCTTTATGAAGCCAGGTGCTGGGCTGAATAGAGAACCTTTTGTGGATGCTTCAGGGAAACCCATGTTTACAAACTTTCTGTCAAACAAGAAACCGGCTTCCTTGAAAGGAGACAGCTCCTTCTTTTTAGGTAAACAAAAGCGATTACTGAGTGCCCACCCTAATCTTGGTAAGTTTTTACTGTACAATGAAGGTTTTTTGAGGCTTAAATAACCTCTAGGATCATCGACTCGACAGTCAGGCCTGGTCCAAAAGCCAATGAAAGAATTTTATCTCCTTTGTTGCTAGCATTCAAGGAATCGAAGAGTTTTTTAAGGACAAACAGGACCGTTGGGGAAGACATATTGCCATAATCCCTTAAGACCTCTCTTCCCGCCCAATCTTGGCTGCGGTCTAAACTTAACTCTTGCTCAATGACCTCTAGAATTCTTTTTCCACCAGGGTGCAGGGCATAGTGATGAATTTCTTCTACTGAGACCTTGTCTTTAAGTTTTTGAACCAAGTTTTTAATTCCCTTTTCAATAAGTACAGGCACATAGGCGCTCAGTTTCATTTCAAATCCAAAGTCTCCGATATTCCATGCCATTTCTTGTTCTCCTTCAGTGAAGAGTTCATTATGAAAAGTAATCGGCTTAAGCTGAACCTTACTGCTCAGAGAAGTATCTGCTGAGATAAGTAACGCTGCTGATCCATCACCGAAAATCGCATTGGAGATAAGGTTATCATCGTCCGTTTTATTTTGAAAGTGCAGCGTGCAAAGTTCTGTTGCAACTACAAGAACCTTCGCCTCTGGGTTTGCGGCACAAAATGCATTGGCAGCCTTAATACCAACAAATGCCGCATAGCAGCCCATGAAGTTGATACAGGTCCTTTCAACGTTTTTACTTAGGCCCAATCGATTAACAAGCTCTATATCCAAACCAGGCGCATACATTCCTGTACAGCTGATCGTAATCAGATGGGTGATGTCTATCGCTTCAACCTTTGTTTGTGCAAGACAGTTATTTACACTTGCCAATGAAAGCTCAATGGCTTCTTTGCGGTAGTAGTCAGAGCGTGCTTTTGTCGTTGGAAATGGATCTAAACCTACGCTTGGTGGGTAGAAAACCCTATCCTTTGAACTGTCAGAGGCATAGTCAGGTATGGTTGAGTATCGATCTACAATTCCAGAAGCACGATAGAGTGCCCTTAGCCTGCTTTGCTCGGCACCAACCATGCCATGGGCTTTTGCCATGAACTCGACAACTTGATTTTGAGGAATTTTGTGTTTGGGTACGGCAGAGCCGATAGAAAGAATGGAACAAGTCACGCCCTATATTAGTGGTTTTTAACCTAAATTGTTTGACGAAACATCGGAATATGTTTAAAAAATCAAACTGGCTACACCTTCGCATACACTTTTCATACTTTTTACTGCCTATTTATATTTTTGCGCTGTCTATTAGCCCTAATTTAAGCGAGGGTGGATTGCTTTGGTTATTCGTTATTCTACACCTCTTTATTTACCCTGCAAGCAATGCCTATAACAGCTTTTTTGATAAAGATGAAAAGAGCATCGGGGGCTTAAAAAATCCTCCCCCAGTGGATAGGGGGCTTTTTTTACTTTCTCAAACTTTTGATCTGATAGGATTACTCCTTGCGTTTATTTTCTTTCCTGGCAACTATACCCTGATCGCCATGTTGATCGCATATATCTTAGCATCAAGAGCGTATAGTAACCCAAAAATTAGGCTAAAAAAGTATCCTATTACGAGCTGGATAATTGCTGGTTTTTTTCAGGGTGCATGGGTAGTGTGGTTAGTCTACGTTGGGCTGAACGACTTTGCTTTCACTAACATTTTGAAGCCCCATGTTTTAATACCGGGACTATTGGCGTCTGCAATTCTATGGGGTTCTTATCCTATGACACAAATCTATCAACATGAGGAGGATGCTAAACGGGGTGACATCACATTGTCTATTAGGCTTGGGATTAAAGGAACTTTTATGTTTGCAGGTATTTTCTTTGGGTTGGCGAGCCTAGGGTATGTCTTATACTTCCAACATTACTACAGCCTTACGTATGGACTAGTGTTTTTAGCGGCTATGTCACCAGTGATTGTCTTCTTTACACAGTGGTTTGTGAAAACGCTAAAGAATGAGTCAAATGCAAATTATACCAACACCATGCGCTTGAATTGGATTTCAGCGACATGTTTGGGTGGCTTCTTTCTCTATCTCTTTTTACACTCAACTAATATTTTGTCCGTAGTAGGGGTTTACTAAAATGGTTGGCCGTGGGTGTTTTTCATGATTTGGTAGGCAAAAAAGGAGGAGTTTCTCATTAAACTTACGGCTACTTCAGAAGTGAAAGAGGAACCAAACAGGGCTTGCGTTCTACGCCCAACACGAAGGCGTTTTTTGAAGGTCCTGTTCCAGGTTCGGATATAGTCTTCTTCTAAGGCTTGACGGTTAAGCTGACCTTTAGTGTAATGTGTTGAAACAGATTCTGAAACGATTTTTCCTGAATGTATGGCCATAGCCATGCCATTACCACATAATGGCGTGATCAATCCCGCTGTGTCACCAGTCATTAGGATATGGCTTTCAACAGCACTTTTTGGAGAAAAGGAAAATTCATTGATGACCTCAGGCTTATCGAAAATGAATTCAGAATTATTGAAGATTTCTTTAAGGAAAGGGTTTTGCTTGACTACCATATTTTCCATGGCCTCGATTGAGCCATGCTTTTTCAGCATTTCTCTACTTCCAAGGTAGCACAAGTTGTATTTATCATCTTCAATGGCACTGATGCCACAATAGCCACTTTGAAAGTTATGAAGGGCAACTTTGTCCTTCGGGTAATCTGTCTTTATGTGATATTTAACGCCAATGAATGGTGCTCTTTTATGGGTAAAACCTCTGTCAAGCTTGTTGTCGATCACGCTTTTTTTCCCATAGGCGCCAATGACGATTTTACTTTCGAAGGATTCGCTGCCCGTCTTAACTAAGAATTTGTCGCCTATGAACCGAACATCTGTTATGGCTTGTTTGGTGACAACATTAACACCCTCTTTTAATGCGATCTGATAAAGAAATTCATCCAACACATATCGGCTTACGCCAAAGCCTCCTAAATCCAATGGCAGCTCAAAACGTCTTCCCTTGACAGAGGAAAATTCAAACGTTCGAATTCGTGAGGGGTGAGAAGCGTCAGGGAAGAGACTGTTGCGCTCTAGAAAAGGCCTAACTTCATCTGAGACATATTCCCCACAGACCCTATGGAATGGAAATTGTTTTTTTTCGTATAGGTTGACTTCATACCCCTTGCGTTGCAAAAGGATGCTACTGATTAACCCCGCTAAACCGCCACCGATGATTGTAATTTCTTTCAAAATATCCCTTAATACAGATCAATAACCACTCAAATAAAATGGAACAACTGCATTATAATTTGAATTAAGTTTATATTTCAATAAGAATCAGAATTTCTAAAATACAATTCAATGAAAATAAGAAATATAAGACTAGCAACGTTCGTTGCTTGTTTGTTTGCAGCCTTTATGCTAATCGCTGTAAACCCAGCCGAAGCGCAGAGTAAAAAGAAGAAAGCGGAAGCGGCAAAAGCAGAACAAGCGGCAAAAGCAGCTGCAGCAGCCAAGAAACCGGCTGCTAAAAAAGGTGGTATTCAACCATACGACAAGGTAATCACAAAAGAAGCTAAGACTGATGAAGGTCTTTTCAATGTGCATACTTTAGATGATAAGTACTTCTTTGAGATTCCTAATGACATGTTAGGAAGAGATATGCTAATGGTTACTCGTATAGCCAAGACAGCAGCAGGCATCGGCTTTGGTGGTGGAAAAACCAATACGCAAATGTTGAGATGGGAAAGAGTTCAAGATAAAATCTTGCTTAAAATTATTTCTACAACCATAACTGCAGCAGACTCACTTCCTATCAGTGAAGCGGTCAACAACTCTAACCTTGAGCCAATATTGGCGGCTTATGATATCAAAGCGTTGTCTAAAGACTCTACAGGAGTTGTAGTTGACGTGACGGCATTATTAACAGGAGATGTTAAGCCTCTTGGCTTACCACAGAGAAATAGAACTCAGTATAGAGTGACGAGATTAGATAATTCGCGGTCTTATGTTGTAAGAGCAAGTAGTTATCCTGAGAATATTGAGTTACGACACGTAAAAACGTACCAAGCAGGAAGCTCTCCATCTAGTTCAGCAGATGGCTCGATTACAGTAGAAATGAGCAACTCAATGATTCTTCTTCCTGAAGTGCCTATGCAGCGTAGACTTTATGATGAGAGAGTTGGTTGGTTTGCTAGAGGAACAACAGACTATGGTTTGGATGCGCAGCAATCTAAGGTAGTTAGATACCTTGACAGGTGGAGACTTGAAGTCAAAGAGGAAGATATGGCTAAGTTCCGTAGAGGAGAGTTAGTTGTGCCTAAGAAACAAATAGTTTATTATGTAGACAGAGCAACACCAAAGCAGTGGGCTCAAGCGATTAAAGATGGTATTGAGGATTGGCAAGTAGCTTTTGAAGCTGCAGGTTTCAAAGATGCTATTATCGCTAAAACACCTCCTACAAAAGAGGAAGATCCAGATTGGAGCCCAGAAGACGTACGTTATTCTGTTGTTAGATACTTAGCTTCTCCAATTCCAAACGCAAACGGTCCTCACGTAAGTGATCCACGCTCTGGAGAGATCTTAGAAAGTGATATCAACTGGTATCACAACGTAATGACTCTTCTTAGAAGATGGTTCTTCGTTCAGACTGCTGCTATCAATCCGCAGGCTCAGAGTTCTGAATTTGACGATGCGGTAATGTCTCGTTTGATCCGTTTCGTGTCTTCTCACGAAGTCGGACATACATTAGGTTTACCACATAACTTTGGTTCAAGTAATGCATACCCTGTTGATTCATTAAGATCGGCATCATTTACTAAGCGAATGGGGACTGCTCCTTCTTTAATGGATTATGCACGTTTCAATTACATCGCACAACCAGAAGATGCTGGTGTTGCTTTAATGCCAGAGGTTGGTGAGTACGATAAATATGCTATCGCTTGGGGTTACAGACCTATTTTGAGTGCTAATTCTCCAGAGGAGGAATTGCCTACTTTAAGAAAGTGGATTGAAGATAAGAATGGTGACCCAATGTACAGATACGGTCGTCAGGGTAACTCTAATGACTATACAGCTCAAAGTGAAGACTTGGGTGACGATGCCATGAAGGCAAGTATGTATGGCATTAAAAACCTAAAAGTGATTATGACTAATCTTCGAGATTGGACATATGAGCCAGGTTCTGATTATAGTGAACTTGAAGAAATGTATGGAGAAGTAAGGTCTCAGTTTAACCGATATATGGGCCATGTTGGTCGTTATGTTGGTGGCGTAAAAGAGAACTACAAAACTGCAGATCAAGATGGTTTAGTATATACTCACGCACCTAAAGCGAAGCAAAAAGAAGCAGTGAAATTTATCACTGATAATCTTTTCAATACACCTAAGTGGATGCTAGATCAAGAAATCATAGGTAGACTTCAGGATTACGGTGCCGTAGAGAGCATGCGCTCATTACAGGCAAACACTATGAATTCACTTTTAGAGTGGAGAAAGATGGGTAGGGTAATAGAGAATGAAGCTATGAACGGTTCTGGCGCGTATCCTATTACAGAGCTTTTCTCTGATGTAAGAAATGGTATTTGGTCAGAACTTTCTAGAGGCCGAACTATTGATACTTACAGAAGGAACCTTCAGCGCGCACACATCGAAAGATTAGAGCTTTTGATGACAGGTGAGTTAGAGGTTCCGGCTGCATTCAGAAGGTTTGCTGGTCCTGGTATTGACGCAAGTCAGTCTGATATCAGACCTGTTGTAAGAGCAGAACTCAAAACACTACAGTCTAGAGTAAGGGCTGCAATTCCTAGAACTGCAGACAGAATGTCTAAGATTCACTTGGAAGACGCCTTAGTGAGAATCAACGATATTCTTGATCCTAAGTAAGTAGTTGTTAACAGACCATAAAAAAGGCCACCGATAATCGGTGGCCTTTTTTATTTCAGTTTATATCTCATCCTGAAATAGCGTTACACAAAAAGTAATGTTATGAAAGAAAAGAACGAAAGAGAGTATGTTTTTAGATTAAAGCTTTCAGCTCCAGTTCTTTCTCAATCAGCTTTCCATCTCTTTTGATCACCATTGTAAGCCTTGTACCAGAGGGCTGTCTAAGAAGGCTATTCATGCTGGCAAAAGAATAAAAGAAGACAGGCTTATCTGCCATTGAAATAATCTCATCACCAGGCAGCAGGCCTATTTTTTTAGCAGGTGAATTTGGAATAATATTCGAAACGAAATACCTGTTTAATTCTTCACCACTAACACTAAAAGTAAAGCCAGCGGTGTTGAACTTGAATGTATTGCCATAGTTTTCATTCTTTTTTAAGTAGATGGCCTCGTTTGGGTAGTCAAATATTACGTTGAAGCGTGCGAGTACATCAGAGCCCATAGTCCCATACCTTTTCATTTCCGTGCCATTACCTTCAACAACTCTCTTAACCTGCCAATCTTCAGGAAATGATGTCACGACTTTATTGAATCGAAACCGTTTTCCAAAGCGGAGGCCTTGAATACGCCCTACTCTGCCTTCCAGGTTACCAATTAGGCTACTTCCCAAAGAGTGTTCTATTGTGTGTTTAGGCAGTACAATCTCGTCATGGCGCTCCTCATCGAGAAATAAAGCACTACTTGCACCAGTATCGATTAAAAGATTTACCGTCTTTCTTTTCTCTCCCTTTTGTTTAATCTCAGCCTTTATGTAAGGGCGAAAATCTCTAATTTCCACATCTACTTTTCTGAACCCCTTCGGTATTTTAAACTTTCCGGGCTCGTACAGACGAAGCTTTTCATTTTCATAATCTACTTCCACCACAAAACGACTAAAAAGTTCAGAACCCAATATTCCGTGTGCTTCAACCCCAAGAATGTTGCGTATGTCCATGCCGCTTTCTTCTAGAACAAGCATCGATTGGTTGCTTCCGCTGATGCCATTCAATTTGATGCTCAAGTTGCTGGCCACAAATAGATCTGTGATTTTGTCACCATTTCCAGCATAGATAGGAATGGTTCTGGCATCGGCTAGGTTATTGTCGGCAATTACAAAACGATCGAATATCATTCCAGACTCTGAACCAGTATCTAAAATAAAGTTGAACGGACCTTCACCGTTAACCAGAATGGGAATAATAATGAGATTGCTCTCATCTTTAAAACTTAGCTCTACAAATTGCTGGCCGTCATCAAAAGAGAACCCTACTGAGTTTTGTGCAAAACAATTAATTGAAACTAAAAACGCGAGAGTCAGGATGGTATATCGCATAATCATAAATTTGGCTGGAAGGTTAAGAAGCTAATTAGTTAACACTAACGGAGTATTCATACCCTTAGTTTTATTTAAAAACTTGCTTATAGACGGGTTTACGGTAAAGAAATTGTAACAGTAGCAATGGATAAAGAAGCACAGTCATCAGTTTATACTTTGCCTTGTACTCAATACTATCAACAATTTGGCAGCCTTCGGCATTGCCGATTAGAATATGATGATGTTTCCAGGAGTGAAACGGAAAGGGAAGAACGACACCTTCATCTATAAACTCGAATCGCTCATTGGTTTCATTGTCGTAGGTAATTTCACTTATCCACTTCTGTTTTTTAACCTTAAAATCGAGCAATAACTCTACAAAATCTCCTGTGTAACACCCATCAAATCGAATTAACGAGACCGTTGGGAACGGAGGGTTCAGTTTAAGGAAGAGGTCTTGGTTAAAGCCAGCTTTGACGGAAGCCAAGTTTTGGTTGACCTGTGTTGTCACCTTTACATGCATAATCAAATAACACGAATTGCGACAAAATGTTAACAGCTTACAATCTTTTATACTCTTACAATCTTTGCGTTCAATGCCATTGGTAATTACTGACCCAAAGCTTACTTTTGACAAAACGTTATTGTATGCAGCACGACCAAATCGTCTTTGACCTGATCGCCAAAGAAGAGAAGAGACAAACCGAAGGCTTAGAACTAATTGCCTCAGAAAATTATGCTTCTTCCCAGGTAATCCAAGCCATGGGATCTGTGTTAACCAACAAATATGCTGAAGGGCTACCCGGAAAGAGATATTACGGAGGGTGCGAAGTTGTCGATGTGATCGAAAACTTAGCCATTGACCGTGCTAAGGAACTTTTTGGTGCTGTATGGGCCAATGTTCAGCCACACTCTGGAGCTCAAGCTAATGCAGCAGTTATGCTAGCATGCCTGAATCCAGGGGACAAGATATTAGGGTTTGATCTTTCTCATGGAGGACATTTAACGCATGGTTCACCAGTTAATTTTTCCGGAAAGTTCTACGAACCATATTTTTATGGTGTAGAAAAGGAATCTGGTTTAATTGATTGGAACAAAGTAGCAGAGACGGCTAGAAAAGAGAAACCACAAATGATCATTTGTGGAGCGTCAGCTTACAGTAGAGATTGGGATTATGCAGCATTAAGAGAAGTTGCGGATGAGATAGGAGCGATTCTATTAGCAGACGTGTCCCACCCTTCAGGGCTGATTGCAAGAGGCTTACTAAACGATCCAATTGAACACTGCCACATCGTAACCACGACAACTCATAAGACCCTTAGAGGTCCTAGAGGAGGCTTGATTATGATGGGAGAGGATTTTGAGAACCCTTGGGGTCATAAGACGATGAAGGGTGATATAAAAATGATGTCACAGCTTTTAGACGGTGGAGTCTTTCCTGGTACACAAGGAGGTCCATTAGAGCATGTGATTGCAGCTAAGGCTATTGCTTTTGGCGAAGCACTTAGTGACGAGTACATGGAATATGTCATTCAAGTCAAAAAGAATGCAAGGGTCATGGCTGATGCTTTCGTGGCAAAAGGTTATGATTTGATTTCTGGAGGAACAGACAACCACTTAATGCTGATCGATCTCAGGTCGAAGGGCCTTACTGGTAAGCTTGCTGAAAAAGCACTCGGCTTTGCGGACATTACTATTAATAAGAACATGGTGCCGTTTGATGACAAGTCTCCATTCGTAACGTCTGGAATGAGAGTGGGTACCGCAGCCGTTACAACCAGGGGCCTAGTGGAAGCAGATATGGAACGGATTGTAGCGCTTATAGACAGGGTTTTATTAGACCCTGAAAACTCAGGAAACCTTGAAGGCGTTAAAGGAGAAGTAAACGCTTGGATGAATCAATACCCTTTATTTAAATCCTAATTGGCACTAGACCAACTAACAGACGACCCGCAGGAAAAGGACATGGGATTCCTTGACCACCTAGAAGAACTTAGGTGGCACCTGGTTCGTGCTGCTGCCTCGGTATTCATTTTTTCAATTTTAGCATTCCTTTTTAAGGATGTCGTATTTGAATTGATTTTGGGTCCAACAAACTCAGAGTTTTGGACCTATCAGCAGCTTTGTAAGCTCGCTGAATTAATAAATTCTCCGGCATTATGTCTTGGAGATATGGATATGATTATCCAGAATAGAACCATAACGGGGCAATTTGTTTGGCACATTAAGTCTTCATTAGTTGTTGGGCTTGTTCTTGGTTTTCCATACACTTTTTGGGAAATCTGGCGCTTTGTGAAACCAGGCTTGAGGAATAATGAGAAAAGTGCCTCTAGAGGTGTAGTTGTAGTAGTTACTTTTCTTTTTCTCACTGGCGTGCTCTTTGGTTATTACATCGTGACCCCGTTGAGCTTTAACTTCTTATACAACTACGAACTAAGTGTTAAGATTGATAACATTTTTGACCTCTCTTCAATAATAGGAATGGTAGCTACCTTGGCCTTGGCTTGCGGTTTAATGTTTCAATTACCAGTATTGACCTATATTTTGTCCAAAGCAGAAATCATTTCACCTAAACTGATGAAGCGCTACAGACGTCATTCAATTGTGGTGATCTTAATTATTTCTGCCATTATTACCCCGCCAGATGTAATTAGTCAAGTATTGATCGCACTTCCACTGACATTCTTATATGAGGTCAGCATTATTATATCTAGGCGAGTAGAGAAGAAAATCGCAAAACAACGCGCATGAAAAAGGTAGGAATAGGTGGCGATCACGCCGGGTTTGAGTACAAACAAAGGGTAGTCGCTTTTTTAACGAGTAAAGGGTATGATGTTAAGGACTTTGGTCCTACCTCTGAAGATTCAGTTGATTACCCTGATTACATCCATCCTATGGCGACTGCTATTGAAAATGGAGAATTAGATGCTGGAATTGCGATTTGCGGTAGCGGAAACGGAGTCTGCATGACAGCAAACAAACATCAAGGCATTAGAGCAGCTTTAGTTTGGCAATCTGATTTAGCGGCACTTTCACGCCAGCATAACAACGCAAACGTAGTCTGTATACCCGCGAGATTTGTCGATTATGCACTAGCAGAAGAGATGGTTTCAACTTTTTTAATCACCGATTTTGAGGGAGGAAGACACGAGAGAAGGGTAGACAAAATCAGCTGTCAATAACCGAGAACCATTGTAGCAATTGCAATTCCAAACAGTCCTATAAACAGGAGTTCCGCCAAGTATTTCTTAGACAAATCACTCAATAGTTTAGTGACAAAATAAGCCATTGCAGGTATTATTAAAACGAGTGATGTTAGCTGTTCAGTGCCAAAAACAGCAATTACCAATAGCCCGAAAAACCCTACCCAACTCATAGCTTTCTGAACCAATATTTGATGATTCGTCATGCCCTGACCTGAAAAGTGTTGAATGGCTGCAATAAGGCTTAGTAGTAAAGTAAATCCATAAACAATCACGGACTCGTTCAGCAAAGACCCCAAAACTTGATAATTGAAAGGTTCTATGAACAGCGTGTCAAGAAAGTCTCCACCCCTATCAAGTAAAAAGAAGATAAGCCAAGTGATGAGTAAGGGAAGAAAGAACCCCCAAGCTAATAGAAAGTACCTGCGAGTAATCGTACCAGAGTAAAGTAGGTATATGGTCAGCACCATAAGAAATACCCAGACAAAAGGGTAGTAGCAGAGTCCTGCCAAGCCAATGGTGAAACCAGTGCTAAGAATATTTTCCTCCGTTCCCCTATACTTGATATGATAAAACACATAGTTCAATGCAATAAGTAGAAAACTACTCCCAACAAGTTCTGGGCTTAAATGGTAAAAGCTTTCAGAGGCACTCAATAATATTACATAAATAGCAGCAGGAACATGGGTGCTTTCCTGCAAAGAGGCATTACGAATGAATATTGAGTTGAGCTGAATTCCGTTTAATAGAATGAGTATCCCGGCTAAAAAAGCATCAACAAATTGACTGTTTAGTGATGCAAGACCTACAAAAAGGAGGTTTGCCAATGGACCGGAGTGAAGCGTATTCGTCTCTAATAGGTTGCTTTCATTAACGTCTAACGCCCATAAACCTTCATTAAAGAACAAGAAGAATACAACCCTTGTGATCAATAAGATCAATATCAGGCCGACAATTCGATAGGGGTCATTTTTCTTAAAGAAGCTAAGCAATATCTTGATTTTGAAGACAGTGCAAATAAGGTAAAAATTAGGCTGGAAGGAAAATCAATAATTATATCAGATATTTGCAAAATGGCAGGAAGCAAAAGACAGCAGCAATATTCAAAATTGATCCAGAAAGAAATCAGTCGGATTCTTCAGCAAGAGCACTCAGGTAATTTTGTAGGAAAACTCATTACAGTAACCGATGTGGAGATGAGTCCCGATTTGGGTTTGGCTAGGCTTTATATCAGTATTTTTCCTGTCAGTGCAGCCACTGAGTCTTTGGAGTTTTTGAATACTGTAAAGTCGAAAATTCGAGGATCACTTGGCAGAGCCATTGGAAAGAACGTAAGAATAATACCCGAACTCGCTTTCTTTAATGATAGTACTGCTGAATCAGCATCCAGAATGGATGAAATCCTTGGTTCGCTTGAAATTCCTAAAGACAAAAATTCTGAACCAGAAGAAGATTGAATGTCTCCAGCTTCATAGCAAGGCGTTACTTTACCTCTAAAAAGACTAAGAACTTTATCCAGGTACTCTCTTGGGTGTCTATGATTGGCGTGGCGATTGGCACTATGGCCCTTATCGTGGTGCTGTCGGTTTTCAATGGACTAGAGGATGTGCTGCGCTCGGTTTATCAAACCTTTGATCCAGACTTGAAAATTGAATCTGTCAAGGGTAAATCTTTTCAAGTCAGCGAGGACTTCTTGGAGGGGATCAATCAAGTTTCAGGTGTTGGCGCTACGGCCCAAGTAATCGAAGACAACGCACTCATATCCTATAGAGATCAACAAGTAGTCGTACGAATTAAAGGAATAGAGGAGAGTTATCTCAGAACGAATAAACTCGATACTTTTTTACTACAGGGAGAGCTAAAACTCATTGAAAATGATCAAAGCTTTGCGATTTTGGGTGCTGGGGTTGCTTACGAGTTGGGTGTTTTGCTTGACAACGACATGTTCGATTTACAAATTGTTTACCCAAAGAATTTAAGGCCAGGGGCTACGTTTTCGGCCAATGCTATACGCAGGGTCAAAGTAAAGCCGGCTGCAGTTTTTAGTGTAGAAACGGCCTACGATGAGTCTTTGGTAATGATATCAATAGATGCTGCTAAGCGTGTATTGGGATATACAAATGAAAGAACCTCGATGGAGGTATACTTACAAGAAGGTGCAAGCTTAAGCCGAGTTAAGTCACAACTAAAAGACCTCCTTGGCGAAGGATTCAGGGTTTTGGATAGTGATCAACAGCATGCTGAACTTTTGAAAGCGGTTAAAATTGAGAAACTCTTTGTTTACATTTCATTGACCTTCATTACCTTAATTGCCTCTTTTAATATCTTCTTTTCATTGTCAATGCTTGCCATCGAGAAACGGAGAGATATGTCTGTTCTTTTTGCCTTTGGCGCTACAAAAAACTTGGTTAAAGGGATTTTTGTAAAACAGGGAATTATCATAGCCGTCGCCGGTAGTGTCGTTGGTTTGTCACTAGGCCTTTTACTTGTATGGATACAAAAGACTTATGGGTTAATTGGCCTTGGAATGTCAAATGCTGTGACACAGGCCTATCCAGTAAAGATTATCTGGACGGACTTTCTCATGGTAGGCATCAGTATCGCAGTGATTACAATTTTGACGGCTTATCGACCAGCCGTTTTGGCCTCTAAGGTCAACCCTATTGATTACTTAGATTAAAATAAATTTACTTTCCATCAGACAGTTTTTCCCTTTGGGAGAAATCTCTAATTTGCGAGTCGCCCCAGATTCAAATGAAGGTTTCAACTGCCCAACCGTTCCAATTAATTTACTCACTCTATGAGCATGAGTACCTTGGGTACCTCTTAGAATCGTTTGTGGTTCAACTAGACGAAAAAGGTCGATTAACGCTTCAGCATCAGAATATCTCATCCAAAAACGCAATGGAGTTTGGCGCTGCTTTGAACGAGATAGATTATGAGTTGATTGAGCTTATGGATGAAATGCAGCAAGAGTACATTGTGCTGAAATTCTATAAGCAGAGGATAAAACCCGCAGACTTCTTTTTTAAAATATATGATAAAGAAAAAGGAGATAAGGTACTTCAAGAATCGATAGCGCATCACCTAGAGCAACGGAGAGCAAAAATATTAGAACGACTTGGAGGCAAGAGGGTCTTTGAAATGGGTCGTGATGGTGAGCCAACTTGGAAGGAAATCTCTTGGGAAGGGGAAAAGGCCAAGGTTCTATTTCACTTTAGGAGAAACGAAGACAATACGCACTACTTCCCAACCATGAAGCATAAGGGGGAGAAGGTAGACTGGCAATATAATGGCTCCTTCTTAATCTGCCACGAGCCCGCATGGCTAGTGGTCGGCAATAAGCTGTTACGATTTGCAAAAAATGTTGATGGTAAGAAGCTCAAACCCTTTCTTAACAAGAAATTCATTGTTGTACCTAGAAAGGTTGAGGAGACGTATTATGAAAAATTTGTAACCCAGCTGGTCGCTTCTTTTGATGTTTACGCCAAAGGGTTTGATATTAATACCGAAAGTTTTCCTGTAAAACCTATAATTGCCTTCTCAGAACTTGTTCAAACAACTAATGGAGATTTGCTTAAGGCAAATGCAAACGTATTAGTTGGTGATGACGAGAGTAAAATTCTTTTTAAGCTGGGTTTTGATTATGGGCCGTATCAGTTTCCTTATGACAAGGCCCCTAATTCTTCAGTGAAACTTGAAAAGAAAAATGACTCTTATGTTTTTCACAAAGTAAGGCGAGATGCAGATACTGAAACAGATCTCGTCCAAAGACTTTATGATTCAGGCCTAAAGTTCCAGAACGGGCGCATAGCCATGTCTAGAGGGCGGGCATTTTCTTGGCTCAAAGACAACGCAGAGCTATTAGAGACCTTGAATATAAGCGTGAGGCAAACAGATGCTGAGCTAAAGAAATACTTCGTAGGCGAGTCGTCACTTGAGATCAAGGTAAATGAGAGCATCGATTGGTTCGATATCCACGCAGTTGTGCGATTTGGCGATTACGAAATACCCTTTAATGAACTTCGTAAGCTAATCAATAAAAAGAGCAAAGAGATTAAGCTTCCCAACGGTGAAATAGCCGTGATTCCAGATAGCTGGTTGACTGATTATGCAGAGTTATTTGCCTTTATGGAAGAAGATGGGCAGGGACAAAATCTAAAACTCAAAAAGCACCACTTGTCGCTCATTGAGGACCTTAGAAATGGTCAGTTAGCTCAGGTGACCATGGATCGCAAGCTTCAAAAACTTCAAGGATTCGAAGAGATTGAAGATTACGAATTGCCGAAAGGCTTCAAAGGAAAGCTGAGGCCCTATCAGAAAGCAGGCTATAATTGGATGCGCTTTTTAGCTGAATACAGTTTCGGGGGTTGTTTGGCAGATGATATGGGGCTTGGTAAAACTGTCCAGACACTGGCGCTATTACAATCTCAAAAGAGTGAAGGGGCCATTCAAACGTCTCTCCTTGTAATGCCCACCTCATTGATCTATAACTGGCAAATTGAAGCGTCAAAGTTCACCCCGAAGCTCAAGGTGTTAATCTATTCTGGAACCCAAAGGGATAAGAATCCAGAGACGTTTGCGAAGTATGACTTAGTCATTACCTCATATGGAATTACTCGGATAGACATCGATATATTGAATACGTTCTATTTCAATTACGTTATTCTAGATGAATCTCAAGCGATTAAAAACCCGGATAGCATTATTGCTAAATCTGTTGGTAAGCTTAAATCTAGGCATCGCCTAATCCTTACAGGTACTCCGTTGGAGAATAGCACAATGGACCTGTGGTCACAGTTGAGTTTTGTAAACCCAGGTCTTCTGGGAGCCCAAAAGTACTTCAAGAATGAATTTCAATTACCAATTGAGAAGCAGCAAGACATCGAGAAAACGCGCAAGCTCAATGTGATTATTAAGCCATTTATTTTGAGAAGGCAGAAGTCTCAAGTGGCGAAAGACCTTCCTGAAAAGATTGAAAGCGTCAAGTTCAGTGAAATGACACCAGACCAAGCCGAAAAATACGAAGAGGTAAAATCATTTTATAGAAATAAAATTCTAGATACGATTGAGACGAGTGGGATAAGAAAATCTCAAATGCTTCTTCTTCAGGGTCTCACACAGCTCAGACAGATTGCCAATCATCCGAAAATGGTTGACGAGGATTTCGAAGGAGACTCCGGTAAGTTCGAAGATATTCGATATATGGTGGAGTCTGCGTTGAGCGAAGGGCATAAGGCCTTGATATTCAGTCAGTTTGTCAAGCATTTGACTATTGTCAGAAAGTATTTAGACGATAAAGGAATGTCATATGCCTACCTAGATGGCTCGACCAAAGATCGCCAAGGTCAAGTCGATAGTTTTCAGAATAATAAAGACATCAAACTATTTTTAATCTCGCTACGCGCAGGAGGCTTAGGACTTAATTTAACGGAGGCAGATTATGTCTTTCTGCTAGATCCTTGGTGGAACCCTGCCATTGAAGAACAAGCAGTAGATAGGGCACATAGAATTGGTCAGAAAAAGACCGTTTTCACATATAAGTTTATTGCAAGAGATACGGTTGAAGAGAAGATTCTGGCACTGCAAAAGAACAAGCTTAAGTTAGCTTCGGACCTTATTTCAACAGAGGAAAGCTTCATGAAGAAACTAACCACAGAAGACATTTCTGAGCTACTCGCTTAGGGTATTAAAATCATTTATATTGCTATTCAATGGCTAAGCAAAAAAGTACATATGTCTGTCAAAATTGCGGGACAAACTCTGCCAAATGGGTTGGTAAATGTCCAGCATGTGATGAATGGAATACTTATGTCGAAGAAGTAATAGAAAAGGGTGACCCAGCCAAAACCTCATGGCGAGATACCGATCAGCCAACAGCGAAGCAGAGGCCTGTCAATGTTAAGGATATTGAGAAAGGCGCTGAACGTAGGTTGGTCACCAAAGATGCAGAATTAAACCGCGTACTGGGAGGGGGCATTGTTGCCGGTTCATTAGTGCTTTTAGGTGGTGAACCAGGTATTGGTAAGTCTACACTGATGCTTCAGATTGCCCTTAGTTCTTCTAAAACCAAAGTGCTTTATGTCTCTGGTGAAGAAAGCCAACAGCAGATTAAGATGCGTGCGGACCGGATAGGCGTCCAAAGTGATAACTGTTTCATCCTTTCCGAAACCAGTACTCAGAATATTTTTAGCCAGATAAAAGAGATGTCACCGCAAGTCTTGGTGATTGACTCTATACAAACCCTGCAGACTAATCGAATTGAGTCTGCTGCGGGTTCAGTCTCTCAGGTACGAGAATGTACAAGTGAGTTGATGAAGTTCGCAAAGGAAACGAATACACCAGTTTTCTTGGTAGGGCATATTACGAAGGATGGGAGTATTGCTGGGCCAAAAGTTCTTGAGCATATGGTGGATACGGTCTTGCAATTCGAAGGAGACCGTCACTTGAGCTATAGAATCCTCAGAACAGTGAAGAATCGATTTGGCTCTACATCCGAGCTTGGCATTTATGAAATGCAAGAGTCAGGTCTACGTCAGGTATCTAACCCTTCAGAAATTCTTATTTCTCAGCGTGCTGAGGACCTTACAGGCGTTGCGATTGGCGCTACAATTGAAGGAAATAGGCCTCTTTTGATAGAAATTCAATCACTGGTAAGCGCAGCTACTTACGGAACACCACAAAGAAGTACTACGGGTTTTGATAGTAAAAGACTCAATATGCTGTTAGCAGTATTGGAAAAGCGTGGAGGGCTTCGGTTTAGCGCTCAAGATGTGTTTTTAAATGTGGCGGGCGGAATTCGAATTGAAGAGCCAGCACTTGACTTGGCGGTTTGTGCTTCATTGGTGAGTTCCTATCACGATGTGCCAATTTCTGAGAAAGTCGCTTTTGCTGCAGAAGTAGGTTTGGGCGGAGAGATAAGAGCGGTTAACCGCGTTGAAAACCGCATTTCAGAAGCCGAAAAACTTGGTTTTGAGGAGATATTTATATCAAAGTATAATGTAAAAGGACTAGACCTCAAAGGTCGAAATATTAAGGTTAAGCCATTTGGTAAACTGAGAGAGGTCTTTGAAGATTTGTTCACACAGTAACATTAACGACATTTCCTGGGAACGAATTTCTTTGACAACACTGTTATCAGTTAAACTTGGAAATCATGAAGCTCTTTACGACAATCTTCTTTCTCATTTCACTCTCTTTTCTTCCATCTCAAGAAGTAGTCTATCGAGGTGAATTCGATAATTATAGCCGATGGACAACGTTCAAAGGCAGTTGGAAGATTGTAATGAATGCTGATAAGCATGAAATAGTCTTTGGTGAAGACTTTGAGGCGAAAGAAGCCCCAGATCTTAAGATCTTTCTATCAAAAGCGGACTTAGATGATATTGATAGTAAGAATGCTTTGAATGAAGGCGAGCCCGTCTTTGTGGCGAAACTTACTTCTTATGAAGGGGCGGCTATTTACAGCATACCCGATTCAATCGACATCAGTCAATACAAGACAATCATTGTGCACTGCGAGGAATATACAAAGCTGTGGGGAGGCTCTAGTCTTGAGTAATCAAAGCCCAAATCCTTTTCTACCCTGAAGACCACCAGTGTGGATGAATAAAATCTTCTGGCCTGGATCAAAATGATCATTGTGGATAAGGTCATAAAGACCATACATTGCTTTTCCTGTATAGATAGGATCAAGTAGCATGTTATGCCGATTTTCAAAGGCCGACATGAATAGGAGCAGCTCGGGTTTTACTTTAGCATAGCCCCCAAAGTGATAATCATTGTTAATTTGCCAATTGTTATACACTTTTCCTGAGTATTCAGAAAGCAGAGATTCTATCTCAGAGGTCAAAAAAGATCCTTTTAAGGCGGAGACACCTATTACGCTTGCCTTTCCATCAAGGCCATCAATAACCCCAGAAATGGTCCCTCCAGTACCAATCGATAGGCAATAGTGATCATAGGCTTCAGTCAACTCTTTAATGATTTCGGTACAGCCTTTTATCGCAAGGTTGTTTGTTCCCCCCTCGGGAATAATATATGATTCCCCAAACGCTAATTGTAAACCACGCTTTACAGCACGATCGTTCTTTAAGCGATAGTCGCTTCGATTAATGTAGTGCAGCGTCATACCACAAGACTTAGCATATGCAAGGGTATCATTTAATGGTAGGGTCTCTTCACCTCGAATCACACCGATGGTTTCGAAGTTGTACTTCTTGCCTGCACCAGCGACAGCATGAATATGGTTGGAATATGCTCCTCCAAAAGTTAAAATCTTTTTATGACCAAGTCTTTTAGCTTCCTCAAGGTTGTATTTAAGCTTGCGCCATTTATTGCCTGAGATGACGGGATGATTCAGATCCTCCCTTTTTACAAAGACCCGAACTCCCTTTTCGCTAAAAAGATCTTCCTTAATTTCCTGAACTGGAGAGGGCATAGTTTCCACAGTGCCAAGTTAGTGATATCTTTGTATCACTTTAAACAAGTACCATGAACGAAGAACTGGAAGAAGACGGGTTATTTGAACACCACAGAATCGTCTGTGATCCAGGCCAAGAGCCTTATCGCATCGATAAGTTTCTAATGGATAGGTTGCCGAATGTAACCCGAAATAGAGTACAGCATGGTATTAAGGAAGGCTTTGTTAAAGTAAATGGAACCGAGGTAAAGCCTAGCTATAAGGTTCATCCTGAGGATGAAATTGTCATTGCTTTACCGGAGCCACCAAGGGATAATGAATTAGTGGCTGAGGATATTCCCATAAACATAGTTTATGAGGACGATGATATTCTGATTGTCAATAAGGAACCAGGAATGGTGGTTCATCCTGCCTATAATAATTGGACTGGAACCTTGGTCAATGCATTAGCTTATCATTTTCAACAATTGCCTACCATGGAAGGAAATGATGGTAGACCTGGATTGGTGCATCGAATAGACAAAGGAACCTCTGGGCTATTAGTGGTTGCCAAGACAGAAATGGCCATGACAAATCTGGCGAAGCAATTTTTTGATCATAGTATTGAACGAACCTATTATGCCCTTATTTGGGGTATCCCGAAGGAGAGTGAGGGTACGATAGACGTTAACTTGGGAAGAAGTGAAAAGGATCGAAGGGTAACGGTAGCTATTGAGGATGGGTCAAGAGGAAGAACAGCCGTAACACACTACAAGGTGCTAAAGGAGTTGCGTTACATCTCTTTGATCCAATGTAACCTTGAAACGGGAAGAACACATCAGATCCGCGCACACTTCAAACATTTGGGTCACCCGTTGTTTAATGACGCTACTTATGGAGGAGATAGTGTTGTCAAAGGAACACGGTTTTCGAAGTATAAATCTTTTGTTGACAATGCCTTTAAAATGATACCTAGGCAAGCGCTACACGCGAAGTCACTCGGTTTTATTCACCCAAGAACAAAGAAGTTCGTTCATTTTGAATCCGAATTACCTCAGGACTTCCAAAACGCATTGACGAAATGGGAAGATTACGTGAAGTACGATTAGTAGACAATATAATTGAGTACCGCCCAGTAGTGAAAGCCTGTTCCTCCTAATACAAAGAGGTGCCAGATGGCGTGATGGTATTTGAGTTTTCTCATCAAATAGAAAACAATTCCAGAAGTATAAGAGATACCGCCATAGATCATTAGGTTCACGACCTCTTCGCCTAAAACTGCTGAAATTCGGCCAAACATTAGGAACCCTAACCAGCCCATTCCTACATAGGAAAACAGGGAAATGGCCTCGAATCGACCTGTAAAGAATACTTTAAAGACTATTCCTGCTATCGCAATGGCCCAGACACCAAGTAGCATGTTGATGCCAAAAGCTTCATTACCAAGGACTCCCCAAGCGAAAGGAGTGAAGGTCCCTGCAATCAGAATATAGATTGAGATATGATCTAGTTGCTTAAACAAGTATTTTTGCTTCTTTGCTTTAACACTATGATAAATCGTAGAAGCGGAGTACAGGATAATAATGCTTAGAAAGAAGATAATAGTGCTCCAGAATCGATGGGTATCAGTGATTGGAGTTTTAATGAAAACAAAAACTAGCCCTACAAAGCCAAATACTATTCCTATGGCATGACTAAGCGCATTTGCCCGTTCTTCTTCAGGCGTATAAACATCTAGTTTAATATTTTTCACTGATCAAGTCTTTGACCGCAGAATTTGCAGTGAATAGCATTTCCTTCATGATCAGTTTCGCCACAGTTTGGACAAGCGACCGAGGCTTGCCTTTCTTTTTCTTTGCCCAGTGCTACGGTTACAATTCCAGTGGGTACCGCAATGATGGCATATCCTAAAATCATTACAAAAGAAGCGACCATCTGCCCTAAGATCGTTTGAGGAGCAATGTCTCCATAACCGACAGTGGTTAAAGTAACGATAGCCCAATAGACACTTCTGGGGATGCTTGTAAACCCATTTTCTCCACCCTCCACCAAATACATAATGGTTCCCATCATTACGACCAACATAACTACTGTCGCCATAAAGACGGTGATCTTGTGCCTGCTAGATTTAAGGGCCCGTGCTAATTGCTCTCCTTCTCCCACAAAGCGGCCTAATTTCAAAATTCGAAAGACCCTTAGTAGCCTGAGCGCTCTAATGATAAGTAGGGACTGTGTACCAGCAATAATGAGGCTTAGATAAGTTGGAAGCAGTGAAAGAAGGTCGATTAAGCCATAAAAACTAAAGATATAACCACGCTTATGGTCAGTGACATAAATACGTGTGATATACTCCAAAGAAAAGAGTATCGTCAATGCCCATTCAATAATTCGAAAAATGTCTCCATAGCCTGTTTCTATGCTCGAGACGCTTTCCAGCATAACGGCTAAGACGCTAAGCACAATGGCTATTAGTAATGCGACATCAAAGGCCTTTCCTGCAGGAGTATCCGTGCCGAAAATAATGACGAAAAGCTTTTTCCGAAGGTTCATGGTCAGAAGTTAGGGATTTTAAGAGAGCATAAAAAAAGCCCAAGGCATAAGGCCTGGGCTAGATATAATTGGTTCTCTTTTACAGGCTCATCATTTCTTTAAACCGAGCCGCTTGTCTACGGCTCACTTCTACCTTGTCTCCACCTCTAAGCACTACCATAAGTCCACCATTGAACCATGATTCAATGCTTTCAACCCAAGTAAGGTTGATAATGTGCTTACGGCTTGCTCTAAAGAACGACCTGTCGTCAAGCTTTTCGTCTAAGGCGTTCAATGATTTATGAATCATTGGCTTGAAGTTATCGAAGTAGATTTTGATATAGTTACCATCTGATTCGAAAAGTCGAATGTTCTCTAGCTTTACAAACCAACACTTATCGCCATCCTTTACAAAAACACGATCCTGAGGGCCAAGCTTTTGATCACTCACAATTTCTGCAACAGCTTCCTTTTTAGGCCTGTTGATCAGCTTTGTGACAGTTTCTTTTAACCTGTCTGGCTCGATGGGTTTCAGTAAATAATCTAGGGCATTAAAGTCGAATGCTTTCAGAGCATACTCGTCATATGCCGTGGTAAAGACAACATCAGGTACAGAGTCCAAAGTTTCTAGCAATTCGAAACCAGTTTTTCCAGGCATTTGAATGTCTAGAAAAAGTAAATCTGGTTGTAAGGCTTGAATTTTTTCCTCAGCGTCCTCGGCATTTACAGCTTCGCCCACAATCTCGATTTCCGGATATTCTTGTAGTAGGTTGGTCAACTCTTTACGCGCTAACCTCTCATCATCAATAATCAGTGCTCTCATCAGTTTCTATTTAGCTAAATGCGCTGAGGTATTTTCACTTCAGTCACAACAAACTTATTGTTTTCATTGTAAATACGAAAAGATGCAGCCTCACCGTAGATAAGTTTTAGCCTTTCTTTCGTATTTATGAGTCCAACGCCCTTTCTTCCCCCTCTTTTTGACGGTGTATCCACCAATTGTCCACTGTTACGGATTTTTAAAATTAGGATAGAATGTTCAACATTAGACTGAATTTCAATTATACCTCCTTTGACCAAATTAGAGACGCCATGTTTAATCGCGTTCTCAACTAAAGTTTGAACCATCATCGGTGGAATCTCATAACCATCGGATTTGGGGTCTATTTGATAGCTTATGACTAGACGCTCTTCAAAGCGAATACTCTCTAGTGCCAAATAGTCTTTAACGGTGTTTAATTCGTCACCAAAACTAACGACTCTCTTCTTATCGGTAATCAGAGAATTTCTTAGAATGTTTGAAAGTTGTGTGATGGCAACCTTAGCTTTTGTTGGTTCTTCATCGACCAGGGCACGCATGCTGTTAAGCGCATTAAAGATAAAATGCGGGTTCAGTTGGGACTTGAGTTGGTTGAGATGCATCTCATTCATAGCGGCCTCATACTTCAAGGAGCGGTTATTGCTTTCCAAGAAATGATAGAGAAAGTAAATGGCCGACCAAATTGTGAAGAGTACTAAGAAGGCGATAAACGCAAATAGTGCATCAAGTATACCTGAAGATAATTCAATGGTTCCTGCTAGATAGTATAATGGATAGGAGAACACTACTACGATGGCCGCAGAGAGTGCTATAACGCCCAATATACGGGGAATGATTCTGGAAATGTTAATGTTTAACCAGGATCGCCTGATGATAATTGCTCTGATAAAGAAGTGCGATACCAATAGCATGGGTGGTGTGTGGATCAAAAGTTGGGTACGAGAGTCGCGCATTCCTTCCACTCCCAAACCTTGAGGGTCAAGAGAAATAGCGATGAAGTTGGCTAAAAAGTAAATTCCCCAACCTAATACTTGAAGTGTCCAGTAAAGTCTCTTTTTCCTCATTCCAGAATGGAAAATAAGCAAACTTTAAGCATTATAAAGTATGCTTTGTCACAAGAGGTAACTAGGGACTATTTGTGGAGATTACAGAGTATCTCCTGGTTTGTATTTATTGTTTCTCAAGAAGGTTCGGATGATCAATCTTGTGCCTCGATCGTAGGTCATATAACCCCATATCCAGTTACTTAGAACGACTAATCTGTTACGGAAACCGACAATAGACATCAAATGGACAAACATCCAAACCAACCAGGCGAAGAAACCGCCAAAATGAAATTTCGGTAAGTCGACAACCGCTCGATTTCTACCAATGGTGGCCATAGACCCTTTGTCTTTATACCTAAAGCCCACGTATGACTTTCCTCGAAGCTTACGCTTCAAGTTTTTACCTAAGTTTTCGGCTTGTTGCATGGCAACGGGTGCTACCATCGGAAAGCCATTTGGCATTTCATCAGTTTTCATCATGGCGATATCACCAATGGCGTAAACATCGTCATAGCCAATGAGCTGATTAAATTCATCGACTAGAATTCTTCCTCTTTCTACAGTCTCCTTTGGTAATCCATCGATAATATTTCCTGTAACACCAGCAGCCCAAACCACTGTTTTAGTAGGAATAACAGTACCATCGGTTAAGGTTACATCTCTACCGTCATAATCTGCAAGCCGAGTATTCATTCGCACATCAACACCGAACTCTTGAAGGTATTGCATTGCTTTGGCACTGGATTTTTCAGACATGCCCGCTAAAAGGCGAGGAGCTCCATCTACCAAATGAAGTTTCATAATGTCGAAATTGATGTCTGGATAGTCTTTCGGTAGTACATGCTTCTTTAATTCACCGAGTGCTCCAGCGACCTCTACTCCTGTCGGTCCTCCTCCAACGATCACAAAGTTTGTCAAGCGATCTTTTTCTTCTGGTTCTCGAGACATCACTGTCTGCTCAAAGTTTTGGAGCATGTGGCTTCGAAGGTCTAAAGCTTGAGGAACCTGTTTCATTGGGAAGGTTCTATCATACATCTTTTTATCGCCAAAGTAGTTGGTTTTAGAGCCGTTCGCTATGATTAGCATGTCATAACCGAGCTCTCCAACGAGTGTTTTAATTTTTTTATCCTCTAGGTCAATTCCCGTCACACGGGCCATCCGGAAATAAAAGTCCTTATGGTTTTCAAAGAGCTGCCTGAGCGCACCAGCAATGGAGTCTGGCTCAAGGCCAGCGGTTGCCACTTGATAGAGTAATGGCTGGAAAGTATGGTAGTTGTGTCTATCTAGTAATACAATTTGATATGGCTCATGTCGAAGGGATTTGGCTACCTGAATCCCGGCAAACCCCCCTCCGATTATTACGACTCTTGGCTTATCACATTTAGGGATTTCTAGGTGTAAATGTTGGAATGTAGACATAGGCAATGGGCTGCTTGTTGTAACGCGATCCGGCTTGTTAGGTTGATGTTTGGAGCAGCTATTATGCCAAATATTAATAAATGTTAAAATCCAATAAAAGCGTAGAACACGTATAATAGAGATAGGCCACTTACCGTTCTAGGGGTAAGCTTTCAAAAGAAATTATAGAAAGAAATTAGAATCGATAATGGAGGTTAGTAACTGGTGTTAGGTTACAGGCTGTTGAGGAGAGAGATAGGTGTATTGATTTTAATGTTTTGGTTGAAGAAGGTGCTGTTCGCGAAAGCGGCAGCATCTTTTTTTTGTACCTATGAAAGCTCCTCTTTCAAAAACTTAGCAGTATATCCCTTTTTGCTTTTTGCCACTTTTTCTGGTGTTCCTTCCGCAACGATCATTCCACCACCATTACCTCCTTCAGGCCCTAAGTCAATTACGTGATCAGAAACTTTGATCACGTCTAAGTTATGTTCAATCACCAATACAGAGTTTCCTTTATCGACTAATCGATTCAATACATCAAGCAGGTGCTGAATGTCTTTGAAGTGGAGGCCTGTAGTAGGCTCATCAAGAATGTAAAGGGTTTGTCCAGTGTCTTTCTTCGAAAGCTCTGTGGCCAGCTTAACACGTTGTGCTTCGCCTCCCGATAATGTTGTGGCATGTTGGCCTAATGAGATATAGCCTAAACCAACATCGTTCAAAGTCTTAATTTTTCTTAAAATCTTCGGCAAGTGCTCAAAGAATTCAACGGCTTGTTCGACAGTCATGTCGAGTACATCGGAGATTGATTTTCCTTTGAATCGAACCTCCAAGGTCTCACGGTTGTAGCGTTTTCCTTTACAGCTTTCACAAGGCACGTGAACGTTCGGTAAGAAGTCCATCTCGATTAGCTTCATACCAGCTCCTTCGCAAGTTTCGCAACGTCCGCCTTTCACATTGAAAGAGAAACGCCCTGCTTTATAACCCCTGATTTTAGCCTCAGGAAGTTCTGTGAACAAAGTCCTAATGTCTGAGAATACTCCTGTGTATGTCGCTGGGTTCGACCGAGGCGTTCTACCAATTGGGGATTGGTCAACCTCGATTACTTTATCAATATGATTTAAACCATCAATCGACTTATAAGCCAAAGGGTTTTTTCTCGACCTGAAAAAGTACTGATTTAGAATTGGAAACAGGGTATCGTGAATTAAAGTAGACTTACCACTTCCCGAAACGCCTGTGACACAGACCATTTTGCCTAGAGGTAATTTCAGGGTAACGTTTTGAAGGTTATTCCCTTCTGCGCCCTTTAGTATAAGTTGGTTCCCGTTGCCTTCTCGTCTTTTTTCAGGAATGGCTATGCTTCTCTCACCCTTGAGATAATCTGCGGTCATACCACCTTTTCTGAGAAACTCTTCTGGAGAACCTGCAGCCACTATTTGACCCCCATGCCTACCTGCGCCAGGGCCGATGTCGATGATATGATCTGAGGCTAACATCATGTCTTTGTCGTGCTCTACAACGATGATGGTGTTCCCAATATCCCGAAGGTTCTTAAGGGCATTGATCAGCTTGACATTATCTCTTTGGTGAAGACCGATGCTCGGTTCATCCATGATGTAGAGTACTCCTATAAGTTGAGTACCTATTTGCGTTGCCAGACGAATTCTTTGTGCCTCACCACCGGAAAGCGTCCTCAAAGGGCGGTTGAGTGTTAAATAGTCCAAACCTACATCTAGTAAGAAGCCAATACGCTTTCTAATCTCTTTCAGAACCTCAGGCGCAATCTGCTTTTGCCTGTGCGTCATTCTGTCTTCAGCGCCCACAAACCAGTTATTCAGTTGCGTGATATCCATTCTTGCCAATTGAGCAATGTTGGTGTCTGCAATTTTGAAATGAAGCGACTCTTTTTTTAAGCGATCACCATCACAAGTAGGACAGGTTTTAACAGACATAAAGTCTTCGATCCAGCGCTTGGTTTTCTCTGTGCCTTCGTCTTTTTGCTTCTCTAGAAATTTGATAATTCCTTCAAACTTAGTGCTCCACTCTGTGCCGGGGTACTTCTTGGAGCTAACAGCCACGGGAACTTCATCTCCATAAAGAATGATGTTCATTACTTCCTCAGGGATCTTTTCTATAGGCGTAGTAAGGTTGATCTTGTATCGCTTGAGGATGGCTTCAATCTTTTTGAAAATCCAGATGTCACGGTATTCACCGAGTGGCGCAATTCCGCCACGGCTCATGCTTAATTTCTTATTAGGAATAACATTTTCCTTGCTGATCTCTTCAATTTGGCCTAGGCCATTACAGGTTTGGCAGGCTCCATAGGGTGAGTTGAAAGAGAAGTTGTTAGGGGCAGGCTCATCGTATGAAAGACCCGTTTCTGGGTCCATTAAGTACTTTGAGAAATGATGAACGTTCGTGTCCTCGTCACGCACCATCATAATGCCTTTGCCGTGATTAAGGGCTGTTTTTACGCTTTGTGCAATGCGATAACGATCGGCCGCATCGGCAATGATTCGATCGACAACAATCTCGATGTCGTGTGTCTTATATCGATCGACTTGCATTTTAGGCACCATGTCCATCACTACGCCATCAACACGAACTTTGGTAAAGCCCATTTTACGAATCTGAACAAAAAGCTCTCTGTAATGACCTTTACGGCCTTTGACTACTGGTGCCAAAAGAATCAGTTTCTTTTGATCGAAGTTTTGAATTAAGTGATCTACAATCTGATCTTCAGACTGGCGAATCATGGCCTTTCCTGTCAGGTAAGAGTAAGCTACACCCGTCCTGGCAAAAAGAAGCCTTAAGAAATCATAGATTTCTGTTAGCGTTCCAACTGTCGATCTAGGGTTTCGAGAAGTTGTCTTCTGCTCAATGGAAATCACGGGACTTAGGCCGTTGATCTTATCAACATCAGGCCGCTCCATGTCACCAATAAAGGAACGGGCATAGGCCGAAAAACTTTCCATGTACCTACGTTGTCCTTCAGCATAGATAGTGTCAAAGGCTAGGGAGGATTTTCCGGAGCCAGAGATACCCGTAATGACCACCAATTTGTTCCGTGGGATTACCGCATCAATGTTTTTCAGGTTATGCTCCCTTGCACCGAAAACTTCAATGTTTTCATGACCTGTAAGGTCAATTGGGGCAAGTTCGATATTGGCGTTTTCCTTGAGTTTTTCCATGAATTGGACCGCAAAATGCAGAATCCACAAAGGTCTAGATTTCAGCGGGCAAATGCAACTCTAGCTTTAAAGATTGAATCAGTTTATCTAACCCTGTGCTTCAGAATATGCTCGCCTATTATAGCTGTAAAAGCTGATGGCTTAATGATGTGTGATTATGCACTAACATATCAACCCCAGCCCTTAATAATTGATCGGCATGGCCATCTCTGATATGGCTTCCACCTAAGTACCCAATTGTCTTCAAACCGGCTGCTTTTGCTGCAGTCACGCCAGCTACACTATCCTCTACTACAATTACTTCTTCTTTTGTCAAAGAAAGTTCTGATAATGCTAACGCATAGACAGCTGGATCAGGCTTCCCTTTTACTACCATTTCGGCTGAATAGATTCTACCATCGAAATGGTGTGTAATTTTGAGTTTCTCTAGCGCGAGTTCCACATAGTCTTTGGCACTATTAGAAACGACAGACCTAGGTATAGTCAGTGAATTGAGCATATCCCAAACCCCATCAATTGGCCTTTGGCTATCTCGAATGAAACCATCCAGTTTTGGCACTACCGTGGTAAGGTCTAAGTCAGGCTTTAGGCTTCCATTGTCTTTCAAAATATTGATAATGTCAGTGAAGGTTTTACCGGTGTATTCTCGGATAAACTCTTCGATATCGATCGCAACGTTCTCGCCATTCAGCCAGTTCGTCACCACTTCGGCAGCGACAATTTCAGTGTCGATTAAGACGCCATCACAATCGAAAAGAATGTGTTTAATCATTAGAAGTTTGGAGACAGTAAATACTTAGAATAGAACTCATCAATTACCTTGACAGCCTCTGTTGGAGAATCCACAAGGTTGATCAGGTCTAAATCTTTTGGACTGATATTACCGAATGAAAGCATCGTGCTCTTTACCCAATCTAAAAGACCTCCCCAGAACTCAGTGCCGACTAAAACGATCGGGAAACGACCGATTTTATTGGTTTGAATTAAGGTAATGGCTTCGAAAAGTTCGTCCAGGGTGCCGAAGCCTCCCGGCATCACAATAAAGCCTTGAGAGTACTTAACAAACATTACTTTTCGCACAAAGAAGTAATCAAATGAGATAAGTTTATCTGGATCGATATAGGGGTTGTTTCCTTGCTCATGGGGCAATTCAATGTTCAAGCCCACAGACTTACCGTTTTCACTTTGCGCACCTTTGTTGCCCGCTTCCATAATACCTGGGCCGCCACCCGTTATTACGCCATATCCATGCCGAACGAGCTTAGCAGCAATTTCTTCTGCCATTTTGTAATATCCATTATCTGGCTGGGTCCGTGCAGAGCCAAATATCGAAACACAAGGACCTATTTTGGCAAGTTTCTCAAAACCTTCAACCATTTCGGACATTACTTTAAAGATCACCCATGAATCTTGGGTTTTGATCTCATTCCAGTTGCGGTCTTTAAAGGCTTGTTTGATTTTATCTTCGTCTGTCATATGTATTTTTTTGTGCTGACGTCTAACGTCATTCTTTGAGTTTAGTCAGGTCGGGTTACCATTTACGTTGCCTAATGGTTAAGGTTGATTAAAAAGTGATGTTGCTTACTTAGCACTAAGGTCGCTTACAGCATCTTCCAATTTAGGAAACCTAAATTTAAACCCCGCTTCCTCAATTTTATGGCTACTGATTCTACTGCCTCCAATTACAATGGCCGCCATTTCGCCTAGCATGAGCTTAAGCACAAGTGCTGGCACAGGAATGGGTAAGAAGACTTTTCCAAAGGCCTTGGCTGCTTTTTGAGTGAAGTCCCGGTTCGTCTCAGGCTTTGGCGCTACTGCATTGTAGGCACCTACATATCCATCATTCTCCATGGCGTCCATAAACATTTGGGCTAGGTCGACAATATGAATCCAGCTCATGTATTGTTTTCCTTTACCCAGAGGGGCGGCTACAGGCGGTTTAAGCAATTCAACTAATGCACCACCATCTTTGCTCAATACGATGCCTATTCTAAGTTGTACCAATCGGATGCCCAGCGTACTGATTTTATTTGTCGAGGCTTCCCAAGCATCAGTTACGTGAGCTAAGAAACTCTGGCCGATAGGGGCCGTTTCTTTCGTCATTTGATTGCCGGTGTCGTCACCGTAGATGCCTATGGCGGACGCTGCAACGAAGGTCTTTACTTGATGATCGATCTTTTGAAGCTCATTGAAGAGTAGCAAGGAGGTTTTAGTTCTGCTATTGTAGATTTCATCCTTACGCTCAGTAGTCCATTTGGCATCTGCCACACCTGCGCCAGCAAGGTGCATTATGGTGTCGACTCCTTTAAAGGCACCCTCTTCGATATACTCTCGCTTATAATCCCACTCGAAGACCTCGTAGTCTGGGTGTTGTTTCTTTGTGCGGCTTAGTACTACGATTTGATGGCCTTTAGCTTTGAGCATAGGGATCAATACAGAGCCCACCAAACCTGTTCCTCCTGTAATTAGTATCTTTTGAGACATATAGTTAAAAGCACATTAGTTGCTATTATGTTCCACGAATATAGCTTTTAGCCATAAAAAAAGCCCCAACATTACCGAAGGGGCTTTGACATTATTTAATTAAACTACCTTAAAAAGTTGTAGCTGTATTTTAATCTGAATGAGGTACCTGGGTCTCTTCTTGTTTCAATGGCGTTTGCACTTCCAAAAGATTCAAACTCTCTTTCTCTCACGTCACCCAAAAGGTTATTAATTCTAAGCCCAAAAACGTGTTGCCCGTCTATTCCAAAGCCTTTTTGAATATTCACATTCAAACTGTTAAATGGCACATCGTAAGTATCAGGAGTTCTGTTGATACCAACAACGGCTAAGGTTCTACCTTGAACGTTGTAACTCACGCTGGCTTCCCAGAAGCTCTCATAATCTGTGTAATTCAACCCTGCATTGATGATGAATGGAGCCTGACCGACAAAGTCTCTTTTATCGCTTAGTGACTCTCCATTTCTCAATCCGTTTTGTCTGCCTTGAGCTTCTACTGCATCAATTTCTACTGTGGCTTCAGTCAAAGTTACATTAGAGATAAACGACAAGTTTTCTAAAGCAGGAGCAAGAAAGCTTAAGTTCTTTCTTAATTCTACTTCTAATCCAGCGATTGTCGCATCACCAACATTTCTTGGCTGTAAATCATTTGGTGCTTGAGAGAAACGAACGAGTTCGATTGGGTTTTGGAAAGTCTTATAGAAACCACCAATGGAGATGGCCTCACCTCTACCAAAGAAGTACTCATATCTTAAATCAAAGTTGTCAATGTTGGTTTCAACTAGGTCTATGTTACCAATGAAGGTTCTACCCGTTAAAACATCTTGAATTTCAGCAAAAGACTTCTCTTTAAATGAAGGCCTTGCGATAGTCTTTGAGTATGAAGCTCTCAAGTTTGAGTTTTCAACTACTTGATAGATAAAGTTAACTGAAGGAAAGAAGTCCAATGAACTTGTGATCTTTTCGTCATCAAATGATAATCCGTTTGGATCATTTGGATTGGCCCCCGCTTGGTTTACCCCAGTGTACCATTGATCAAATTGTTCAAGCCTAACACCAACGATGGTCTTTAATTTTTCTATAAGGCCAAGCTCACTCATAACATAGCCACCAAGTGTATTCATTCTGCCTTGATAGGCATTAGAAAGATTGAAAGCGTTTTGTACATAAGTACCCGTTCCTCTATCTACAGTCCAAAGGTTTTCAGGAGCGAATAGTTGATCTGCATCACCATTTAGGTTAAGTGCGTCTTGGCTTCCACGTATTTGAGTTACAAAGTTTTGAATTTCATAGTCTCTCGTTTTGTAAATATTACTGAAGCCCCCTTTAATCTTGGAATCTCTACCACGGAAAGCGATGTTGTGGCTGTAGTCTACTTTTGCAACATAGTTTTGCTCAGTGAGAAGCCTCCAAATTCTATTTGGCTCACCACCTTCTTGTGGGTTAATTGCGACTTCTCCTCCGTCAATAGTGAATGGAGTGATTCTCACGTCTTTGTCGTTGATGGTCGCAAAGGTTGGAGATACTTTCCATTCCAATTGAGACTCCTTGCCATTGAAGTAGTGTTCACCACCTATTAATAAGTTGGTAAGGGAACGCTCAGTGTATTCTAAGTTATCTACAAGCGATGTATTTGAGTTGTTGTTAGAACGAATTCTTGTTCTTAAAGCGGCACGCTGGGTGCCATTCTGAACGTGCATTGCTTGTAAACGAAATTTATTTTTATCTCCTTTTAGTGAGACACCGGCCAAACCACTTAATTGAGCATCTGTGATACCTAGTGGTCCTTCGAAACGAGTATCTGGAGTCAATTCAAATTCGTTATTCTGACTCGGCTTTACGTATGCAGCATCTCTTGCATCTTCGTAGAAAGTCGTTGTGTTTTTATAGTTGATGGCAGCTATGTAGCCTAGCTTCTTGTCACCAAGATCCCTTTGATCTCCAAGAGAAAAACCTAAGCTCAGGTTGGCCAAGTTAGAGTCTGTCAATGCTGACATGTTCGGGGCAAATGAAGAAGTGATATCGTTGAGTGCTTGGTCTTGTCTCAAAGGAGAAGGAATATTTCCAGTTCTTCCATCGAACGGAAGGTCTCTTTTTCCATCATCAAATCCTAAAAAGTCTGTACCTCCACCATTATAGGTTAAAAAGTCATTGCGGAAGTGCATGCTTGAATTGTATTCTAAGCCGAGAGAGAGTGTCATTGTCTTCTCATCAGGAAAGTCTTTTGTTTCTATGTTTACTGTTCCTCCAACAAAATCTGCACTTAGGTCGGGCGTAAAGTTTTTGTAGACAATAATATTGTCAATTAAGGAAGTAGGGAAGATATCAATTTGAATAGCGTTTCGGTCTGGATCTAGTCCAGGGACTTCCATTCTGTTAAGAATTGTTTTTGTGTATCGGTCACCAAGACCTCTAACAAAAACATATTGGCCTCCTTGGATAGATACACCCGGCACTCTTTTAATTGCTCCAGCAACATCGCTGTCACCAGATCTCTTAATCTGTTGTGATGAAATACCATCAATTAAATTTGTCGCCTTTCTTTTTGCTTGGAGTAGTGCAACGTCTGTACTGCGAAGAGCCTCTGCTGTGACTATAATTTCATCCAACTCTGAAACGGCTTCTTCCAACCAGATGGCCTCAATTACAGTGACCTCTCCAGCTTTTACCACTACATCGCTAATGTTGACGGTTGTAAAGCCAATAAACTTGGCTTGTAAGGTGTAAGTACCCGGGGCGAGTTCGACCTCGAATTTTCCATCAAAGTCAGTGACTCCTCCAGACTGCACCTCAGGTACAAAGATTTGCACGCTGAACATGGGTTCACCATTAGAACGTTCATAAGCTGTCCCGCGGACCTTTCCTTTTTGGGCAAAAGCGATCTGTGCCATGCAAAGCAGAGATACCAGTAAGACAAATTTTAGGTTTTTCATTATTAATCAATGTTAGTATGTCGTTCTAAATTAAAATTGCCCGTGAGCAAAGGCTCACGAGCAAAGTGTTGTGTTTATGTTTTTTTATTTCTAGTTGAAACCTGCAACTAATAAGTTTAATGTGGCAGTGTATGACCATGAAAGGACAGACACATCAGCACCTTTGGTGCGGGTTGTTACCACGTTGTTAGCAGCAGGGAATACAACAGTTTCGTTATTTGTAACCTGAGCAGTTCTGTCAGGGGTTGTTAAACTACCGTTTAGTTTGTCGTTCAGAATACTGTTAATTGAGAATGTCGCTCCACCAGCATTATCATTCTGATTGAATTCATTACCTGTAAAGATTACAGTTCCAGCAACATAGTTGTCAGAGATGGTTGGGTCATCGCTTAAAACGCCACCGTTTCCATCGTCAGAACCATCTGCATCTAATTCTAAGTCAACACCAGCAGTGAAGCCAAAGAAGTAAGAATCTTGAATGTCATAAGTGGCACCGTCTCTAAGGTCAGCAAAGTCAGTAGCGCTTCTACCCCATAAGGATGCGTTTCTGAATTTACCGATTTGAGCAGTTCCACCAGTGTCACCTTCAGGTCCGTCTAATTCGAACCCATGGTCAGAGCCAATTCCGTTTGCAGTACCAGTACCACCGATGTATACAATGTTAGTCGCTGTTCCAGACCAACCTTGGTCAGTATCGAAGCCATCATCATCAGGGTTTAATACGATGAAGTTTGAGATATTAACAGTTCCACCGAAGATTTCAACACCATCATCAGCAGAGTTGATAGATTCAACATGGTTAACTGTCGTTCCTGAACCAACACCTCCAAGAGTCAAGCCTTGAAGCTCGTTACCAGGACCTAGTTGCTGTCCTGTGAATCTGATTGAGCAATAAGTAAATGAACCAGAGTTATCTGTAGCATCAGAACCACCATATAATCCTTCAGTAACAGAAGAAGGAATACCTTCAATTTGAACTTCAGCTGCGTCAGCAAAGATTGGAGCATTTCCTAAGATTAATACACCGCCCCAAAGACCTAAATCAGCAGGGCCGTTATTTCCGTCAACTTCAAGTGTAGAAGCAAATTCTCCAACATTGATGTCGTCTAAATATGAAGTGAATACAATTGGGTTCGCAGCAGTACCGTTTGCTTGAATTTCTGCACCTCTCGCAATTAGAAGAACAGACGCTAATGCACCTTGACCAGCTTCTCCTTTGACAATTGTTCCTGGCTCGATGGTCAAAGTAACGCCTTCGGTTACAACAACTCTACCGTCTAATAGCCATGCTACGTCATTCGTTAATGTGTAGTCTCTGTTGAAGACTCCTGAAATTCTGTTTTGCTTGAATTCTACGCCTGAACGCGTTTCGTCAAAAGAAGTGATGGTAAAAGTGTCAACTGGATCTGGATCCGGAGCTGGAGTTGCGTCATCGTCTCCACAAGCCGATGCTATGAACAACAAAGCTGCCGCTAGAAACAGGCTAAGTAGTTGCTTTTCAAATTTTTTCATGTTTTTGATTAGGGTTTAAATTATGACCCAAAGCAACATGATTTGATCTAGAAAGCGTTTACGCCTTTGTTAAGAATAGTTGTCATTCTGTTTAACAATGTGTTAGCAAGGTTAACCCAATGTTATGTAGAGATCTAATGGTTGATCGGAATCTTCTTTAGGAGCTTCTCAACGATCTGTTCGGTGGTAACACCGTCTGCTTCTGCTTCATAGTTGAGGATGATCCTGTGGTTCAATACATCCGAAGCAATTTCCTTAATATCCTCAGGTAACACATAATCTCGCTGATTAAAGAAAGCTATTGCTTTGGCAGCAAGGTTGAGGTTAATCGATGCTCTTGGAGAAGCACCGAACTGCATATAATATGCTTCTTCCTCTAAACCGTAATCTTTTGGGTTACGTGTGGCGAAAACTAATTCAATGATATACCGCTCTAGTGATTCTGAAATGGTCACAGCATTCACCTCATCGCGAATCGCGAAAATATCTTCTTTAGTTAGTAAGGTTTCTATTTCTGGATGGAACTTCATGTTCGCCATCCTGCGCATCACTTCTAATTCATCCTCTTTAGTCGGGTAATCGACTTTAACCTTCAACATGAAACGGTCAATTTGCGCTTCTGGCAAGCTGTATGTTCCTTCTTGGTCGATAGGGTTTTGTGTAGCAAGGACAATAAACGGTCTATCAAGTTTGTAACTCGTCTCACCGATCGTAACTGTTTTTTCCTGCATGGCTTCGAGCAAAGCAGATTGCACCTTGGCTGGGGCGCGGTTTACCTCATCGGCAAGAATTACATTACCGAAGATTGGGCCTTTCTTCACTTCGAATTCGGCTTTCTTTTGGTTGTAAATCATGGTACCTACTAAATCGGCAGGCAAAAGGTCTGGTGTAAACTGGATCCTTTGAAAGTCTAAGTGCAGTACTTGAGCGAGTGTATTTACGGTCAAAGTCTTTGCAATACCTGGGACACCTTCTAAGAGGATATGTCCATTAGTGAATAGACCAATCAATAATCGGTTAACCATATATTCTTGGCCAACAACGATTTTGCTGACTTCAGCAGCAACGCGATTGATTTTTTCCTGATGTTCTTTTTTTAAGTCGTTTGATACAGCCTCTTCCATGATTTTCGATTCTTAAATCGCGCTAAAATAATCAAATAGATATTATGCTGACCATAATACTTACACGAGCGCCATGGGTTTTATATGATCAGCGAATGGCAAAGATGACTGATATCGAAATGAAGTCACAATAAGTGCCAGCCATTTAACAAGAATTAACAGCAAAAATATTTTCAAAAAAGTTTTTTTAACAATGCCCAAAAGAATCTAAACCGCTCCTAGATTTCTTCTATTCCACTGAAATACACGTAACTGTTTTTTACGTTTTCATTTTTGAAGGCAAACGTCATATATTAGAAAAACACAATAAATGAAAACAATTAAAATTGCCGAATTTGTACAATTCTTAGAACCCCTCTTTTTGTCCAAGGTTTGATTATTCCCTTTTAAGGCCTCATATTCAATATGTGGCAATCAAATTATTCACCTAAGCTAAACAACCACAAAAATGTCAGTCACAACCAACAAAAGGTATTACCTTAGAATAATTTTATTGTTGATACTTTTTATATGTGCTGTTAAACAGGGCTTTTCTTCGGTTAGCGTTAACAGTTGCCTTGGAGCTATTACGATAAGTGTGACTTCAGGTGTGCTTCCCTATAGCTATGTGTGGAGAGATGATTTGGGTAATGTCCTTCCCTATACCTCTTTTGTTGCGAGCGGTTTGGCTGCTGGAGATTACTCCGTAGAAGTGACTGAGGGCAACGGTGATTCTACAGGTCCAGCTACATAAACGGTCATCAACCCACCAGATTTGGTAGGCACAGTAGTCGTTAATGACGTGACCTGCAGAGGAGATTCTGATGCGCAAATAGTGGTTACTATGGGTAATGGAAACCCTGGTTATGATTGGGAGTTATTTGATGGAGGAGGAGCTTCAATTGGTACGGGTTCAATCGCCTTTCCTAATAATGTAATCACGATTACGGGTTTGGTGCGCAACTCTATTTCCAACCCCTATTGCTTGGTGTTTGGTACCGCGGGATCCCTATTGAAAGTGTAAATAAAGTGGCTAAGAATGAGTCCGTTATTGGCCTCTTTGGCCTAGAATTAAATAAAGACCTGTCCTTCGGGTATAGCTATGATTTTACGGTATCTCAGCTGGCAAGTGTAACGGGTGGAGCACATGAATTCTCATTGACCTTAGCTTTTGGGAAAATTGTAAAACGTACGAAACGTGATACAATACTACCATGCTTTAAATATTAGCTTTTCATATATTTCCTGAATGAAAATCCTCTTCATTCAAACGGGTGGCACCATAGACAAAGATTATCCTAAAATCAATGCGGGCTATGCCTTCGAGATTGATGAGCCAGCCGTTTCAAGAGTCCTTGAAAAGAGCTTTTCAGGTTTCGAGTTTAATGTGGTGAGCCTTTTTAAAAAGGACAGTATGGATATTTTGGAAGAGGATAGGCTAGCGCTGAAGGCAATGCTCTTATCGACAGACTATTCTAAAATTATTGTCACCCACGGGTCTGATACTATGGTGGAAACAGCTCAGTTTGTTGGAAATGTAAAAAACAAAACCATCCTGTTCACAGGCTCGTATAGACCTCAACGCTTTGCTGAATCCGATGCCGATTTTAACATCGGTGTGGCTGTTGGAGCAATAAATGTTTTAAGTGAAGGCACGTTTATTGCCATGAATGGTAAAATAATGCCACCTGAAACGTGTTATAAACACCCAGGAACAGGCTTGTTTGAAATTAGATAATATGATGTTAAGAAATATGAAAAAGATACTTTCCCTAATGCTACTAGGCCTATCGTTAAACGTGATAGCACAAAATCAGGCACCACCTAAGAACTGGTTTAACCTTGACCCTGTCGATAATAAAGTCAATGGGGTAAGTACAGAAAAGGCCTATGAATATCTAAAAGGAAAGGAGTCAAAAACCGTTATTGTTGCTGTTATCGATTCGGGTATCGACATTCTGCATGAAGATCTTAAAGACGTGATGTGGGTGAATGAAGATGAAATTCCTGATAACGGTATTGATGATGACAGCAATGGATATATAGATGATGTCTACGGATGGAATTTCATCGGTGGTAAGGATGGTCAAAATGTGGACAAAGATTCCTATGCATTAGCGCGAGAGTACAAGCGTCTGATGCCTGTCTATGAAGGAAAAACGAAGAGTGACTTTAAGAAAAAAGAACTAGCAAGTTTTGAATACTGGGAAGGGGTTAAAGCTGAATTCGAAAAAGGAGCCAACGAGTCTGCGGGCCAAATGCAATTGTTACAGAATGTTGACACGCAACTTAGAAGGTTCAACAAGCTTTTTCAAGCATATTATATGTTGGATACCATCACTTATGATGTGGTGCAAAAGATAAACTCTACTGATCAAACGATACTTCAAGGGAAAGCGATATTGAGTAGTATCTATGAGGCAACCGACAAAGGATTGCTTCTAGATAGCCTGATCTACCTATTAGGAAAAGACTTAGAGCAAATTACCTCACAAGCGGTGGCCTATGACTTAGATTTTGACCCCCGTTACATAGTTGGAGACGATCCGAATAAACTCGATGAGGTGGGTTATGGTAACAATGATGTTATGGGCAAAGGCACTGACAACTTTCACGGGACACATGTTTCAGGAATCATTGCCGCAAAAAGGGGAAATAGCATTGGTATTGACGGTATCGCCAGTAATGTTAGGATTATGGCCCTACGTGCTGTCCCAGATGGTGACGAGAGAGACAAAGATGTGGCAAATGCCATTAGGTACGCTGTAGATAATGGTGCACAAGTCATAAACATGAGTTTTGGTAAAAGCTATTCTGCCCATCTTGAACACGTCTATGAAGCCATTGAATATGCTGCTTCTAAAGGAGTCCTATTAGTACATGCTGCTGGAAACAGCGCTGAGGATATTGACGAAGCAAATAACTTTCCTAACGACTATATCGGCAGGAAGAAGAACATGTCGAATTGGATCGAAGTAGGTGCTTCTGATTCTGGCTTAGATGAGAACTATGTCGGGGGGTTTTCTAACTATGGGAAAAGGAATGTAGACGTTTTTGCCCCTGGAGTCGCCATCTACTCTTTGGCCCCAGACAATAAGTATCAAGACGCCCAAGGAACGAGCATGGCTTCTCCCGTTACTGCTGGTGTGGCCGCCTTATTGCTATCCTATTTTCCTGACCTGAAAGCAGAGCAGGTAAAAGACATCCTCATGAAATCTTCAAGAAGCCTTGATGGCCTTAACGTTTCAAAGCCTGGAAGTGGAGAACAGGTAAGGTTCTCAGAACTTTCGGTTTCAGGTGGGATTGTCAATGCTGCGGAGGCCGTCAAACTCGCTGAATCAATGACATTGAAGAAAAAGAGATAGCCCTAGCTTTCTGAGAACAAAAACTAACGGCCCGATCGCTTTTGAGCGATCGGGCTTTTTTTTTCTTAGTACCAAGCAAAACTAATAACGAGAGGCTTACGCGAAACGAAGTGAATCCACATCACTCCAAAACTCATTGTTATTTTATTGTTAATTAACATCTAAGTTAATTAAGGTTAAAAAAAGGGCACTAATGAAACATTTAGGGCAAATTCGCATATACAAAGTAGGGTTTGTGACCGTTAAGTTGGTATGATTGTTGAAAGACACGAACCGCAATCGAATAATCAGAATTACAGACAGTAATTCTCTTCATATAGTTAGTAGTTTATTTGTTTAGTAACCCGAGGGAGTAGTTAACCTCGGGTTTTTTAATTTTAGAGCTACTCGGTGTTTGATCACTTGCTCATAGAAATGATGGATTCTAAACATCTGTTCAGCACCAACCTTCTGGCCTCCTTGAGCAATCAAGTATAATCCGAGCGCCACAGCAGCCATGATGGGCAATGCCCATAAGATAGGAGCTGGTTTTTCGAGCATGACCTGAGATAGCCCAAAGACCCCTGCAAACAAAGACAAAACGGCCAGCGCTGCGTATGACATAAAGAATATCGCCCAAACACTAGGCTTTGGGCCGTAGAGTCCGCGAACTTCTAAGTTTCCTTGAGAGACTTCTTCTAAGGTTAAGGTGAGTTGTGGTGACCAATAGTGTCGTTCCTCCAGGCTAATCTTAATGACACAATATTGTTCAGAAACTAGGCCAGTGAATTCCTTATTGTCATCAATCGCTTCTTTGATACCAGAAAGATAACCTTCGGTAGTTCCCTCTACTATTTCTTTAAACCTTGGCCTGATCCTGAGACTTGACATCCAAAGAAATTTAGACATTCACCAATAAAAAACATAATCACCCTAATAAATCCATTGAGGAGTAAAGAGGTACGGTACCATACTAACTTCATTAGAGACGCTCAATAGCAAGCCAAGAATAGCTAAAACTATTTCTTCATTTTCGATCCCTCAATGATGCTATCAACTACTTCTGGATTAAGTAGTGTTGAGGTATCACCAAGAGACGAGATTTCTCCACTGGCTATTTTTCTGAGAATACGCCTCATTATTTTTCCTGACCTTGTCTTTGGAAGGCCCGGTACAATTTGTACCATGTCTGGTTTGGCAATGGGGCCAATGACTTTGCGCACGGTGTCTTTAATCTCTTCTTTGAGATTCTCTTCAGTACGCCCCTCCATATCGCAGATCACATAGGCATAAATGCCTTGTCCTTTGACATCATGTGGATAACCGACAACAGCAGATTCTATGACCTTTGGATGTTCGTTGATCGCGTTTTCTACTTCGGCAGTGCCCATTCTATGTCCAGAAACGTTGATTACATCATCAACTCTACCTAGGATTCTTAGGTAACCGTCATGGTCTCTTTTTGCCCCATCCCCCGTGAAATACATGCCTTTATAGGCAGAAAAGTAGACATTTTTACATTTTTCATGATCTCCATAGGTCGTGCGGATCATGGAGGGCCAAGGAAACTTGATGCAGAGGTTTCCTTCCACATTATTTCCTTTCAATTCTTTGCCTTCAGCGTCAACAATGACGGGTTGAATACCTGGAAGTGGGAGTGATGCATGAGCTGGTTTGTTTGGGGTAATTCCCGCAAGGGCGGAGATCATAATACCACCGGTCTCTGTTTGCCACCAAGTGTCAACCAAAGGGCATTTTCCTTTTCCGATATGGTCGTGATACCAATGCCAGGCTTCTTCATTAATGGGCTCACCGACCGAGCCGATAACTTTCAGTGAATCGAGAGAGTATGGCGCAACAGGGTCTAAACCAAATACCTGCAATGCTCGAATTGCGGTTGGTGCAGTATAGAACTGATTGACTTTATACTTGTCTACAATTTCCCAGAACCTACCGGGATGAGGGAAGGTTGGAACACCTTCGAACATCAATGTGGTGCCACCCGCTAGTAACGGACCATAGACGATGTACGAGTGCCCCGTTATCCAACCGATATCAGCAGTACACCAGTAAACATCACCAGGGGTATATTGAAATACATTAGAAAAGGAATACTCTGCAGACACCATGTAGCCGCCAGTGGTATGCACCACGCCTTTTGGTTTTCCTGTAGAACCTGAGGTGTAGAGAATGAAGAGCATGTCTTCAGAATCCATTTCTTCGGCAGCATACTGAGTAGATTCTCCTTCGATGGCTTCGTGCCACCAAATATCTCTTTCAGCCTTCATGGTTACTTCACCATCTGTGCGCTTTAAGACGATTACCTTTTCGATACTAGGGGTGTTAGCTACGGCTTCATCAACCACCGCCTTGACAGGGATTTGCTTGGCTCCACGATAATTTCCATCGGAAGTCAAGACCATTTTAGCGCCACAATCATTGATTCGATCAGCAAGTGAGGAGGATGAGAATCCGGCAAAGACAACGGAGTGAATTGCTCCGACTCTTGCACAGGCCAACATGGCCACTGCTGCTTCTGGAACCATTGGCATATAGATAATCACTCGATCGCCCTTTTGGATGCCTTGAGCTTTCAGGGCATTGCAGAACTGGTTAGTCATTTCGTAAAGCTCACGATAAGTGATAATCCTGTTCGCTTCATTGGGGTCATTCGGCTCCCAAATAATGGCAGGGGTATCACCTTTGGTATGTAGGTGCCTTTCGAAAATGTTTTCTGTGATATTCAGTTTTCCGTTAACAAACCACTTGACGTCAGGGACTTCAAAATCCCATGAAAGTGTTTCGTCCCAATGTTTTCTCCAGTAGAAGGACTCGCCAATCCTATCCCAAAAAGTCTCGGGGTCTAGAACGCTCTTTTGGTATTCATGGAAGTATCCGGAAAGGGTTTGAATCTTGTTACTCATGGAATGACTTTTATTCTTGTCCCAAGATGCCAAAAATATGATGATAATAAAACCGCTTTGTTAGGAGTCGCTGACTCATCTTGCAGCCTAATCGCTATTCATTCCTTAACGCATTTGCAGGGTTACTTCTGACCGTCTTAATCGAAAGAATACTGATGGTCATGAAAATTAGCGTGACAGCCGCAATTGCTGTAATAATAAAGATCAGTGGATTGATGGATTGCTGATACGTGAAGTTTTCGAGCCATTTGCTCATGGATAGATAGGAAATAGGGATAGCGACTATCATCGCTATCGAAGTGATGATAACGTACCTCATATTAATCAGCAATAGTATTTGCTGGATAGAAGCGCCTAGAATTTTGCGTATACCAATTTCTTTAACCCGTTGCCTGATGGAGATAGAAACTATACCAATAAGCCCAGCGATGGCTAGAAAGATAGAGATACCTGAAAGCAGCGAAGTCAAAAGTAAAGTGCGAGATTCTTCTTTATAAAGTTTGGCTATCTCTTGGTCTAAGAAGCGTAGGACAAAGCTATCTTGCGGATGAATCTCTTTGTAGGCAGTTTCGAGTTGTGGAATTAATGACGTCAAATTTTGGGCATCTACCTGTGCTAAAATATAGTTTAGCCTTTGCTGCTTTGCCATCATTATAATTGGCCTGATGGGCACATGAAGAGACTTATAATGAAAGTCCTTTACTACCCCAACGATTTTCCCCTTGACTAAATTCTCATTGTCTTCCCAAAACAAGACCTTGTCAATCGGATCTTTGAGATTGAGCTCATGCATAGCCGTTTCGTTGATTAAAAAGGATGTGCCTGCTGAATCGGAAGACATGGTTTGGTCGAGCAGTCTTCCTTGTAAAAGCACTAAGCCCAAAACATCTGCAGCATCATCATCCATAAACGCTTCGGCTGCATCTACTCTTGTGGAGGGATCTTGTTCTGCATAGATTGGATGTTGATTAAACTGACCCCCAGGTATGTTCGAGACAGCGGATACCGCTTCTACGCCTGAAATTTGACTAAAGGCGGCCTTGACTAATTCTGACTTATCTTCATAATTATTCATATCAATCATCACCAAGTTGTCTTGACGAAACCCGAGGTCTTTGTTCTTTAGGAAAGAGATCTGATTACTGATAATAAGGCTCCCACTTACCATTACTATGGCTGCAACTAACTGCACAGCGAGGAGACTATTTCTGATAGAAGCGCCTCCCAATTTCTTTTGACCGGTTCCTTTCAGAATCTGTCCAGTATTAAGCGAGTTAAGATAAAATGCTGGATAGGCAGCAGCTAAAACAGCTGTGACTATGCTTATGCCGACCAAGAAAAGTATCGATTTGGATTGCCAAATATCGCTGGCCGCGATGTGTCCTTGAACCAATTGGTTAAATGAACTTTCTAAGCCGTATATAGCTAGAATGGCCAGGCCTAATGCGAGGAATGATGAGAATAAGGATTCGAAGACAAACTGAGAAAGCAACTGGCTCTTATAGGCACCAAGTGTCTTTTTAACGCCTACTTCTTTCAGTCGTTCTGCCGAACGAGCCGTACTCAGGTTGACGAAATTGATAATCGATATGAGCAGAATAAACAGCCCACTGACACCATAAATAATGAAGTAAGAGAAACTACTATTTGTCTCTAGTTCCCATCGGATATTAGAATGCAGGTGAATGTCTTCAATAGGCTGAAGGTCGAAGCGAAGCTCTCCAGACCTTAGGCGCTCGAAACCCTCCTCGGACCAATCCAAGTAACCCTCAACCCATTCTGGAATTTTAGCTTCCAAGGTTTCAACGTCTGTTCCTGGAGTCAGTTTTACATAATTAAAATGGCCAAAATCTTCCCAAGTCATCCACGGGTCATTAAAGCTGAGTGACTTTAATGTTACGTAGGACATCATGAAATTATAGTGAAAGTGAGATGTCAAGGGAGCGTCTTCAATCACAGCAACCACCTCTAGCATGTCGGTATTTACATCAAAGGAAAGCCGATTGCCGATCGCTGGTTTATCACCAAAGTACCTTTCGGCAGTAGATTTAGAAAGGATAACTCCGAAGGGGCTTTTAAGGGCAGTTGCTGGATTTCCCTCTAAAAACTTAAAGCTGAAAACATCGAAAAAAGTACTATCAACGAAATAGCCATCGGGTTCTGCAAAACTGATATTTTCTTTTTCCAGGGTCAGAGTCACGGATTGTTTAGTCAACCCGGCACCATAAATAGGAGAGATACTGACAGCAGCTTCTACTTCAGGCAAGTCGTTAACCATGGCCTGCGCCAAAGGATGGGGCGTTCGGGTTTGTGGATTTTCACTCATCCAAGCAACCCTATGAATGTCTTCTGACCGTTCATGAAACTTATCATAAGATAGTTCTTGCTGTAGATGCAGGTAGATAAAACCGCAAACAGTAAAGGCTAGAATTAGTCCAATGAGATTGAACGTTGTATTCATTTTTTGTCGCCACATGTTGCGAATGGCGAATTTGAAATAGCTTCTATACATAATGATGATACTTGAGTGTTGACCGAGTTTCTTTATTGCAAATGGCCTGATAAAGTTGAGTGTGTGAAACCAATAGGCTATGTTGGCTTTCCTCATTGTTTTTTCAGCACGTTCGACCTGATAGTGCTCAAAAAGATCCCCCTTGATTTCTTCCAGCAGGCTGTCTTTGCACAATACACGCAATAGACCATCCGCAAGCTTTGGGGGGTTATATAGTTTTTTAGAGGCCACTGAGATTCAACCCTTTTAGTGCCATCTCTGGGATTTGATTAAAGAGACCGTTTCTTAATTCGTGGTTCTTTTCCATGGCTTTCTTACCGTTAGCCGTGATGGAAAAAAGACGCTTGCGCCTCCCGCCCCGTTCATGAGTAGCTTCCGCAAGGTCAGATTTTAAGAATCCTTTTTCTTGCAAGCGACTCAGAGAAGAGTGCACAGCACCGATCGCGACTTTCCGTTTGGTTTGACTAATGATTTCTTCGCGAATATTTAAACCGTATGCTTCAGGGTGCAAAACACCTACAACAAGTAAAACGAGCTCTTCAAATTCACCTAGTTGAGTTCCTTTCATCTTTTAATTTTTCTTTGCTTTGGCCTACTGATCTAATAAACCAATTTTCGTATTTGTAGAATAAATATATAAACAAATTCTACAAATACGAAACATGAACATAAAAAAGGCGTCATTACAATCCATTTAGGGATTGTAATGACGCCTTTAGTGGATGCTGTAACTACTACCTGTAGCTAGGAGGAGTGATTTCTTTCATTCTTAAATAAGTAACCACCTGACCTCTGTGGTGTGTATTGTGGTCTAAAAAGGAAATTATCCCACCTGTGAAGGCGTCACTTGCCTCTTGCTCTAAAATAAATGCATTGATCTCATCGAATTGTTCCGAAGCCCATTTCACGAGCTCTGCTTTAGACTTTGAATTTTCATCACCTGGAGCCCATTTAGCGCTAGCACCTTCTTTGAGGGCTCTCTTGAAATAATCGATGCTATAGGCAATGTGATAAGCTTGAGCTGCAAATGTTCGTTGGTCATCATTTGGTTTGAAGTCATAGCTGTCTGCCGGCATTGCCTCTAAAACTTCAATGGTGAATGCTTTTGATGAGTCTAGTCTACCCTTCATCCAATCATATCCACCCTCATCGGCAGGTTTCATAGATGTAAATAATACTGTTGCTGATAAAAGTAGCGTGAAAGCTACAGCAGAGAATTTAAAAGTTGTTTTCATGTTTTTGCTTTTTTTGTTAACCAAGAACATTTTACGAGACTTCTGGTGCTTAGTTGCCTCATGAAATTCTTCTTGCTTTAGAAGCAGGGCTATGAAAGCTCTTCTATCTCTCCTGATTCTATAGAAAACATCTTCACTTCTTGATTGAGTTCTTCGAAAATCGACATGGTGCGTTCTGGCCGAGCGTCTGTCACAAAGATTTGACCAAAGGTTTCTGAGGCCACCATTTCGACCAGTTTCGTGATGCGGAAGTCATCAAGTTTATCGAAGATATCGTCTAGTAATAGCAAGGGTTTGATACCCTTTTCTTGGTAGAGATAATCAAAGTTAGCCAACTTTAAGGCGATCAAATATGATTTCTGTTGCCCTTGAGAACCGAATTTTCGAATGGGTTTATCGCTCATTAAAAAGGGGAAATCATCTTTATGAGTACCCACATTGGTTCTCTTTAGGATTAGATCCTTTTTTAGGTTTTGGGCAAACTTGGTTCTGATGTCTTCAAAGAAGTGAGATTCATATTGTAAGTCTATCGTTTCACTTTCTTCAGACAGGTTAGCATAGTGCGCATTGACTAAGGGTTGAAAGGTCTTTAAGAACTTCTGCCTTACACTAAAAATTTCTCCACCAAGTTCAATCAGCTTTTCTGTATAAGGCTGCAACTGGTCGGCATCGAAGAAATTTCTGTCTGCAAATTGCTTCAACAGGCTATTTCTTTGCTTTAGCGCATGATTGTATTGAATCAGATTCTGAAGATAATGTCCATCTACTTGTGAGATAATCGCATCGAAAAACTTGCGCCTGTCCTCACTTGTTCCTCGAATTACATCCGTATCGTTTGGAGCGATCAGGACAATAGGAAACTTGCCAACATGCTCACTTGCTCGTTTATAAGGTTTGTCATCCAGTTTTACGAACTTCTTTTTACCCACTTGAAGCCCACAGAGCACTACTCTCGTTTTCTCTTCAAGGTTGAAGCTCCCTTTAATAGAGAAAAAGGGCTCATCATGCAGAATACACTGCAGGTCTTGCGATTGAGCGGCACTTTTGGTGAAGGACAAATAAAAGATCGCGTCCAAGAGATTGGTTTTACCACTTCCATTCTTTCCCAAAATGCAATTGATTTCGCTAGAAAACTCAAGCTGAGCAGCTGGGTAGTTTTTGAAATTGGCGAGCCTTAAGGATTCGAGGTACATTAATTTCAAAGTTGAGGGTTTTTGTCTTATTTTCGCACTCCTGTTTTAATAAATGAAGATAAGAGGTTAATCCCTCCGAAAATATAAGGCCATGGCTGCAACAAAAGGAACAAGCAAAGCAAAAGCGACTAAGCAACCTAAGTTTTCTAAGGACCAATACATGTTCTGGTTTGAGAATATGTTGTTTCAAAGAAGGTTTGAGGAAAAAACTGGTCAGCTCTACGGACAACAAAAGATCAAAGGATTCTGTCACTTGTACATCGGACAAGAGGCATGTTCAAGTGGTTCTGTGAGTGCTTTGAAAGAAGGGGATAAGTGGATTACTGCTTATCGTGATCACGGCCAACCATTGGCCTTGGGCTCAGACCCAAAGAAAGTGATGGCAGAATTAATGGCCAAATCGACTGGTATCTCTAAAGGTAAAGGGGGCTCCATGCACATGTTTGATAAAGAAAAAGGATTTTTTGGAGGGCATGGTATCGTAGGGGCTCAAGTGCCATTGGGTGCTGGTATCGCTTTCGCAGAAAAATTTAATAAGACGGATAACCTCTGCATCTGTATGATGGGTGATGGTGCTGTAAGACAAGGTGCTTTTCACGAAGCATTGAATATGGCCATGACATGGAAGCTGCCAGTGATTTTTGTTATTGAGAACAACGGCTATGCCATGGGTACTTCAGTCGAGAGAACTTCTAACGTAAGAGAGCTTTACACTTTAGGAGAAGCATTTGACATGCCTTCTGCGCCAGTTGACGCGATGAATCCTGAAAATGTACATGTTGCGGTTGAAGAAGCTGCTGACCGTGCGAGAAGAGGTGATGGTCCAACGTTATTAGAATTCAGAACTTATCGATACAAAGGACATTCAATGTCTGATCCTGCAAAATATAGAAGCAAGGATGAAGTAGCGGATTATAAAGACAGAGATCCAATTGAGTTTGTGAGAGCAAAAATATTGGACAACAAATGGGCAACAGCGGACGATTTAAAGGCAATTGATACTAAAATCAAAGCTGAAGTTGAAGAAGCGGTCAACTTTGCAGAAGAGTCTCCATACCCAGATCCTTCCGAGGCCTACAAGGATGTTTATGCACAGGAGGACTACCCTTATATAATGGAGTAGGTATTAAACCGTTGTTATTCAACATTTTCTTTATATTTGCGACCTAATTTTCAAGAGATGGCGAAGGATAATTCTTCAGAGGAGACTAAAACCACACATAAATCAACAAGTACCGTTGATCAATTCAAAAAAGAGGTGGGCCCAATTGGGTTTATCGGAGCAATAGCGGGCTTAATTGTTTTGGTTGGCGCAGCTGCGATTTTCTTTCTTGACTACAAGAAAGATTTAAAAAACGACACTGCACAGAACGAGATTTTCCAAGCACAGTATTACTACGAAAACGATAGTATCGAAGCTGGTTTACTTGGTGATGGTAGAAGCCTCGGCTTTTTAGACATCATTGATATTTATAGTGGTACTGAGGTAGCGAATCTTGCACATTTTTATGCAGGTGCTTCTTACCTTAAGCAGAGAAACTACGCTGAAGCAATCGAATATTTAGAGAAGTTCAGTTCTTCAGAAGAGATTGTTCAGGCTAGGGCGAATAAGCTATTAGGAGATGCCTACATGGAGCAAGGTAACTTTACTACTGCTGCAAATAACTATATGGAGGCCGCGGAAACTGTAGATGACAAGTTCTTTTCACCAAGTTATTTGATAAGCGCATCTTTAGCTTTTGAAAAATCTTCTGACCTTGCTTCTGCTGTGAAGGCTTTAGACAAAATCATTACCGACTATAAAGAAGCTCAAGAATATACTGAGGCTCGAAAACATAAGGCTAGACTAGAGGTCCTTGCCGGAAATTGATTTTAAAAAAAATTGAATTAGAAGGTAAGGCGTAATGTCTTACCTTTTTTTGTTTATAGAACTATGGCATCAAGCGTAAAAAACCTAAGCGATTACACCAGTAAGAATGTGAAGAACATTAGCGAAAGCAAATTTGCTATTGTGGTGTCTGAATGGAACGAAGAAGTGACCGAAGCCCTTTACCAAGGAGCTTATGAGACTTTGATCAGCCATGGCGCTAAAAAGGAGAATATCCTTCGGAAGAGTGTTCCTGGAAGTTTCGAGCTTTCACTAGCAGCGCAATGGATGGCCAAAGAAGAAATCATTGATGCTGTTATTTGCATCGGCTGTGTGGTTCAAGGAGAAACCAAACACTTCGATTTCATTTGTGATGCTGTGGCCCATGGCATTACCAATGTCTCATTGAAGTACGATAAACCAGTAATATTTGGTGTTTTGACCCCTAACACACAGAAGCAAGCCTTGGACAGGGCTGGCGGAAAGCATGGCAACAAAGGAGACGAAGCGGCTATTACAGCCATAAAAATGTTAGGTTTTTAATCTCAATAACATGCAGGTATTAAAGTTTGGCGGCACTTCTGTGGGAAAGCCAGAACGTATGAAGTCTATTGCGGAGATCATTACCCGCAATAATGAGCCTAAAATTGTGGTGTTATCTGCCCTATCGGGAACTACAAATGCTCTTGTGAGCATTGGAGAATCCCTTGCCGCAGACAATAAAGAAGCTGCTAAAGAGAAAATTGAGACCCTTAGGACGCACTACAATGGCTTCATTTCAGAGCTATTGTCCACCGAAGCAAAGCGAACGGAAGCCAATGCCGTGATCAATGAACACTTTGAATTCTTCAGCATAACCCTTAAGATTTCCTTTAACGAAGCCCTTAACAGAGACATTCTCGCTCAAGGAGAGTTGATGTCTACCAAACTTTTTACGCTTTACCTTCAGGAAATTGGAATCAGCGCTGCCCTTTTGCCTGCGCTTGATTTTATGCGCACCAATGAAGAAGGCGAACCAGATTTAGATTTAATTACCGATCGTTTGGCTGGGAAGCTCAAGGAATTTCAAGAGACCCCTTTGCTGATTACCCAAGGTTATATCTGCAAAAACTATAAAGGAGAAATAGATAACCTCCAACGCGGCGGGAGTGATTATACTGCTTCCTTGATTGGAGCAGCTTGTCGTGCCTCAGAGATACAAATCTGGACGGACATTGATGGCATGCACAACAATGATCCACGGGTGGTGGATAAAACATATCCGATCGCTGAACTTTCGTTCGATGAGGCAGCCGAGCTTGCCTACTTTGGGGCAAAGATTCTTCATCCAGCATCTATTTGGCCAGCACAGAAGTATAGTATCCCAGTGAAGCTGCTAAATACTCTGCAGCCTGAAGCCAAAGGAACAGTTATCAGCAAGTCAACCAGCCCGGCTGATGTGAAAGCTATTGCCGCTAAAGATGGAATTACTGCAATAAAGGTAAAGTCTACGCGGATGCTTTTGGCTTACGGTTTCTTGAGAAAGATCTTTGAGATTTTTGAGAAGTACCGCACCCCGATCGATATGATTACTACCTCAGAGGTGGCAGTATCTGTGACCATTGACGATGACGAGTACTTAGAAAAGATCACGCAAGAATTAAGTCAGTTTGGAGAGGTGGAAATTGACAAAGACCAGACAATCATTTGTGTGGTGGGGAATTTCGTAGCCGAGCAAAAGGGCATTGTAAATAAAACCTTTGAGTCTTTATCTGATATTCCAATCCGAATGATCTCTTACGGTGGAAGCCGTCATAACATCTCCCTTTTAACTGATAGTGCCAACAAAGAGCGTGCGCTGAAGCAGCTTAATGAGCATCTTTTTGGGTTGTGACATCAGTTTATAGTTAACTTAGGTTCTGTCTGTAAGGATCAGCAGACCCAAATAGGTTAAATGAAAAGAATACTACTGCCCTTATTACTATTGTTAACGATCACTACTGCAAGTAGTGCACAGAGCATTGCAGGTATTTTAAGCCGTCAGGACTACAATACCATTCAAATTATCAATACACAGTATTCTCAAAGCATGAGTTTAACAAATATTGCTAATCAACCGGTCAATGGTAGTTGGTCTCAACTTAACACTTTGGGCATAGGGCTTCCTACATGTTCAACAAGTGAGTACACTGGAACGGAATGTTATATCCGAAAACCAGGCATTGAGGTTTACTATAGTGACCAATTGGGAAAATTTAGTATGGGCCAATTGACCATCACCAGTTCGAACTATGGGTTTAAAATCAAAGGAATTCTCATTAAAGTAGGGGATGATATATCTAAACTTGCCCTTGTTCATCCAGATGCCTATAGCAAAAGAGAGAAGTTACAGTCCCAGACACTTACTGATCATCAAGTGTTACTTCACTTAGAAGGAACTGATGTGAGTATTTCATTTCGCTATGACCCACAAACTAATTGTGTTACCAGAATTGGGTTTTTTCAATCGCTTGTTTGATTTCTTTTTCCTTCTGGGTAAATCGTAGCTTAGACATACATGAAGGTTTTTTTGTCACTATTACTTTTGCTAACCTCCATAACCGTTAGCAAGGCTCAAAACTCTTGGGGAACTTTAAGCCGTCAGAACAGCCAAGGAAACAGGTTTATAACAAATTCAATTGCGTCATGGTACGAGAGGTCAAATTACGGGCGACTATTTTTTTATTTTTAGGCGCATGTGCCATGCTATCGACCATAGGGTGTTCATGGAATAAAGAGCCTGTAGAAGCATTAGATACTGTTGTCGTTCAAACTTTCAAGAAGAAATCAGATAGATTTTATTCCAATGTAACACTCCTTTTTCTAGAAGATGAAGATCGGAATGCAAGAATACCAGGCATGTATCACGTGAATGGCATTATGTTTCCACCGCAAATGGATACTTCGAAGGTTGAATTATTATTAAGGGAAAGTGGAGTTTGCTCCTTCAGAGTGGGTCAAATTGGTAAAGATTGGATTGATTTTAAAACAAAAATCGAGCAAGGAGACTCAACGATCATAAAGTTTTACCTTAAGGATGATGATGAGATGCTTTACTGATTTGCTTTGTCTAAAGTGAAGTTCGGATGATCCACATTGAAGAGTAATATCCTAGTAAAGGATTATTTGCCGACTTCTTTAAACTCCAACTTCCCAACACTTCCCCTAGGTCCAGATGCCCACGCAGATTTACCTTGTTTACTGACTGAGACGGCATAGTATTTACCTTCCATCGAGGTATAGGCATCGTCACCGAAACGATAATAGTCGCAACTCTCACGGCCTACGGCCAAAACCAAGTTTTCATCGAAAACGGCAACCCCTGAACGATAACCATCGGGGCTCAAGCTTGCCATGACAGGAAACCAACTTTCTCCACGATCGGTGGTATAGGCAGAATTAATTCTAGTCAAGGAGTCTCCTCGGTAATCTCCGCCCACCATCAAACCCTCTTCCTCATTCTTAAAGTCAATGGAGAAAATTCCTTGAGTGGATTCACCTGATTGCAAAGGCGTAATGGTCTTTGCCCAAGTTTCACCTTTATCGAAAGAGTAGAAAAGGCTTGCCTCTGGTCCGCCTAGGCCAATGTAGACGTTACTATCTCCATTTGTTCTTAGACAGGTTCCACTGGCCGCAAAACCACCTTGATTTGGTTTAGATTCTGGTCTTTGATCGAAGGGGAGCTCGTTCCAAGTTTCACCACCATCGAAAGTTCTCAGAATGAGTAATCGACTATCGATCGCATCGCCAAAGGCAATGCCTTCTTTATCATTCCAGAAGTCCATGGCATCATAAAAGGTGCCATCTGCATCGCTGAAATACTTCTGATTCCAAGTTTGGCCTCCGTCAGTCGTCTTATAGATTAAGGCAGGCAAACCTGCACTTAGAACAATGGCCGTATTGGCATCAAAGCCCTCGATGTCACGAAAATCAATTTTCTCTTGACCAGGTATACTTACGTCTTCCCAAGTAAGGCCTCCATCAATAGTACGAATGACGGTGCCGCCACTGCCGCTAGCCCAAGCCACTTGGTCCGAGACTGCGGATAAGCCACGAAGACTTGCTTCGGTATTTGAAGTTTGAGGTGTCCAGCTAGGCTCGAGAATGACTTCCTTTTCTTTTGTCTCTTTGCTTCCGCAAGAGACGAGTACGCTTAGAAAGAGTAATGCTATGAGCTTTTTCATTCAGAGGTATTGGCTGGCTTTAGGTTTGGTTTTTCAGCAGACCTGAAGACACTTTCAGGAAGCTCATCGAAGACCATGATGTCTTCCATACCTCTCTGACCTCTACTACCCGATAGCATAATGTTCTCATACTTTCCATATTCAGCCCAAGGGTTAATGAACTGAGGCTTCTCCGTTGAAGTATTTGGATAATAAGCCCACTGGCTTACAAGTTTAGTTTCTTTGTCTACCCACACGTAGTACATGTTTTGTGGTGTTCTGCCTACACCTTCAAAAGTTAGGTTCAGCTTGTCTGCAGCTCTTCCGTCTTCTGTGGCCTCTTCGCTTACATATTTCAGCGTAACGCCAGAGTCTTTCAATTTGTATGGCATTACTAACCAATAAGAATCATTGATCCAGATGCTTTTCCCTCTGTTGACGAGCACTTGCATAGAGTCAGCACTAATATCGAGTTCAGTTCCACCCCTAAACACTTTACCGGTGTCATTATTGATGTTGATGAGGTAGGTTGATTCTCCAGCATCGATGCGAACATCTCCCGTCCATTTATCCCAAATGAGCTCTCTATTGCCAAAGAAATTCCAACAGATATTGCGTGTATTGTCCCAAGCTTGTCTTCCTCCCATCGCTTCCATTACTTCATCGGCAATGGCCATGGCTTTAGCATCTGAGCCTTCTAGGTTGAAACCTTCTGATGGCGGATTTCCATAAACAGCTTCACTTGAGGTGTCAGTAACTGAATTGCAGCCGATAAAACTGACGGTTGCTAAGGCGAGAAGAATAAAGAGATGTTTGATTTTCATAATGCTTGATTTTCCATCAAGTTAGGAAGATCTGCATTACGGTTCAACAGTCGTAGGAAGACTACAATTATGAAGTTGATGCTGTACTAAGAAATTCTTCCCCAGTTCACTGTGGTTTTCTTCAAAGATTGAATGTGCCTCAGAATGTTGTAATTCTCTGGGCTGGAAAGTTCATGGTCTTCGTCTAACAAGTCACTAGCAGCATTTCTTGCGATTTGAAGAATCTTACTATCCTTAGCAATATCAGCAATCAGCATGTCTAGCACACCACTCTGCTGCGTACCCGTAATATCTCCAGGCCCTCGAAGTTTCAGGTCAACGTCAGCGATTTCAAAACCGTTGTTCGTTCGGACCATCGTCTCTAAACGGGTTCGGGCTTCTTTGCTGAGCTTGTAGTCCGTCATCAATACACAATAGGATTGATCTGCTCCACGCCCAACACGGCCTCTTAACTGATGCAGTTGTGCAAGACCGAAGCGTTCTGCATTTTCAATTACCATTACTGAAGCGTTCGGCACGTTAACACCTACTTCAATTACAGTAGTGGCTACCATAATTTGTGTTTCGTGCTTGATGAAACACTGCATTTCGAAATCCTTGTCTTGAGGCTTCATTTTACCATGAACGATGCTGATATGGTTTTCAGGAAAGGCCCGAGAGATGCTTTCGTAGCCATCCATTAAATCCTTTAAGTCAAGTTTCGAAGATTCTTCGATCAAAGGATAAACCACATAGATCTGTCTCCCTTTCTCGATCTCCTTCTTCATAAACCCGAAGACTTCTAGCCTTTTAGAGTCGTATTGGTGGAGGGTTTTGATGGGCTTACGACCAGCTGGCATCTCATCAATTTGAGATACATCTAAGTCACCGTAAAGGGTCATGGCCAACGTTCGCGGAATTGGCGTGGCCGTCATGACTAAAATATGAGGGAAAACGCTCACGTTTTTCTTCCAAAGCTTTGCGCGTTGGGCTACTCCGAAACGATGTTGTTCATCGATAATGGCCAAACCAAGGTTATTGAATTGAACGGTGTCTTCGATGAGGGCGTGCGTGCCTACTAAGATTTTGATTTCCCCAGAGAGTAGGCCTTCGTGAATAACCCTGCGCTCTTTAGTTTTAGAAGAGCCGGTCAGCTTAGCTATACCGATGTTCAGCTTGTCCGCGTATTCTTTGAGGCCTTGGTAGTGCTGGTCGGCTAAGATCTCTGTAGGGGCCATCATAGACGCCTGACTGCCTGAGTTCACAACCAGCAGCATGCAGATAAAGGCTACAATGGTTTTGCCGGAACCCACATCGCCCTGCAACAAGCGATTCATCTGTCGACCAGACTTCATGTCTTGATAAATTTCTTTGATTACCCTTTTCTGAGCATTGGTCAGGTCGAAAGGGAGGTGTTCATTATAGAAAGACGTTAAAAGACTAGAGTCACGGAAAACTTGACCTTTGAACTTATCGATCCGAGTGATTTTGAGTTTCAAAAGCTTGAGTTGAATAAAGAATAGCTCCTCAAATTTCAACCTAAACTGGGCTTTTTGTAATAACTCATTATTGGAAGGGAAATGAATGTGCCATAGGGCAAAGTGCTTTTCAATCAAGCCAAATTGAGTAGTGAGCTTTTCGGGTAACGTTTCTTGGATATGGCGTTCGGCCAATACCATAACCTGACGAACAAGCTTTGACATGGCTTTACTATCCAAGAACTTTGCCTTCATCTTTTCAGAAGTATGATAGACAGGTTGCAGAAAGGCTGCTTTCTCGTTCTGAGTTGTCAGCACTTCAATTTCGGGGTGCGCTACGTTAATTTTCCTTCCAAAGGCCGCAGGTTTGCCAAAGACAACATAGTCTACCCCAAGCCTTAGTTTCTTACTTATCCATGGGATTCCCTTGAACCAAACCAATTCGATTTCACCAGTATCATCAGAGAAGCGAGCGACTAGTCGCTTTTTTCGCAATTCACCGATGGTGTCAAGTTTGGTGATGCGCCCTTTCATCTGTACGAAGGGCATGTCTGCATGTACTTCAGATATCTTCTGGAACTTGGTGCGATCCTCATAGCGAAATGGATAATGCTGGATCAAATCCCCATAGGTAAACAGGGCTAATTCCTTACCAATTAAGGCTGCTTTTTGAGGACCAACTCCTTTAAGAAATTCGATACTGGTATCGAAGAATGAGGGCATGTGTCAATTTAGTATTTCCACTCAAAAGATTTGAGCATTTCTAATACATCCTTCTTGATGAAGTTGATGATTGGCTGAAGGGAATCGTTTTTTGTTGCCGTACTAAAGTAAAGCGCTCCACGAAAAAAGTGATTGGTACTATCGGAGGTGAAGAATTGTAACTGTGTAGGAACTTCACCTTCTAGCTGGGTGAGACTTGCTACCTGACCGCGAGGTAAAGCCACCAGAGTTTCTTCTATGCCATAGGCTCTAACGTCATGTCTCATGGCTAGTGCAAAGGCTTCATTAAGTAAGACCTTAGCTTCATTGTCTCCTTGGGTCAAGTCCTTATAGGTGATTTGAAGTAGTGCATCAAAATCGTCATAGTACAAATTCGCCCAATAGCGATCTGCATTTTTATTTGAATCACCAGCCAATTGCGCATAGTTTGAATAGACGAAACTGTATGGAAAGGTGTCAGGAAGCGCTTGATATGCGTTTTGCGGAAGGTCTATTCTATTGTATCCAGCAGGCTTAGGAAGATAGACTTCTTCGCATGCTGAAAGAACGACCAATAAGCATATGAGAAACTGAACTAAGTATCTTCTTCGGATTTTCAAATCACACCGTTGGTTTGATCAACACACGAATTCGCTTTATGCGCCTTGCATCTACTGCGACTATTGTAAAAAGAAAGTTATCAAACCCTATCTTTTCACCAGCTCGCGGTAGTTTAGAGTTTATCTCTAGCAATAGCCCACCAAGTGATTCGCTTTCTCCTTTCACTTTGTCGAATAGTGCGGGTTCCACCTCTACAATTTTGCAGAAGTCATTTAAAGAAGTTTTGCCCTCGAAGATATACGTTGAGTTGTCAAGTTTATTATAAGCAACATCTTCGTCATCGAACTCATCATTGATTTCACCAACGATTTCTTCGATAATATCCTCCATGGTAATTAGCCCAGAGGTACCTCCGTATTCGTCTACGATGATTGCCATGTGCACACGTTGTTCCTGAAAATCTTTCAGTAGGGCATCCACTTTTTTATTCTCAGGTACAAAGAAGCCAGGCCTAAGGAGTGCTTGCCAAGCAAAATCATCGTCTTTATCGATATGGGAGATTAGGTCTTTGATGTAGAGAATACCTTCAATCTTGTCTATCGTTTCGTTATACGCGGGGATTCTTGAAAAACCACATTTATTGATTTTGTCCATGAGTTCATGGAAATCTACTTCGATGTCAATGGCTGTGATGTCCATTCTAGATTTCATGACTTGCTTTACGCCCAGTGTACTGAAGTTTACAATTCCTTTAAGGATACCTTTTTCTTCATCGCTTGTATCTTCACCAGTGGTAATTTCTAAGGCGTGATTTAGTTCATCTACTGTGAGATTCTGTCCTTTTTTCACCACGTTTTTTTCAATGATGTTAGTCGCGGCTATTAAGAGGAATGAAAAGGGTCTTAAAACTCTTTCTAAGAATAGAAGTCCGTTTGCTGTTGTTTTGGCAAACTTGGAATTGTGTTGATTGGCGTAGTTTTTTGGTACTACCTCACCGAAGAAAAGAATAATAAAGGTGACTATAATAGTCAATGTTAATACAACCGCTCCTTCGGGGGTTTTGGTGTCTACTAGTGTCCAAGTAAAGAAGGTGGCTAGGGTGACTATCGCAATATTGATCAAGTTGTTCATGATCAATATGGTTGCTAATAGGTAACGCTTACGATCTAATAATTTTAAAATGGCGTTTCCTGAGGGAGTATTCTCTTCCTTGAACTTAGATAGTTGTGTGTTATCTAAAGAAAAGAAGGCAACCTCTGACCCTGAAATCAGAGCGGATGCCAAAATGAGCAAAACAAAAGCTATTCCATTAATTATCACGTAACTACTGGAGAGTTCTACGAATTGAGAAAGGAGCACTAAACTAGGCCCGGGGTCGTCTGATGGTAAGTCCAAATTCTATTTTTAGTCTGCTATCAGAAAGGGAGGTCGTCTGTATCATCCTCAGGAATAGAAGATACGGGGCTTTCCTTTCCTTCGTTGGCCGTATTGCTTTGTGGAGCTGGTGCTCCTCCTTCAGTACGACCACCTAGTAAGGTTAACTCACGGCCAACTACTTCAGTGGTATATCGCTTGTTCCCATCTTGGTCATCCCAAGAGCGAGTTGTCAACTTACCCTCAATATATACTTGACCACCCTTCTTTAAAAATCGCTCGGCAATTTCGGCTAGCGGAGTCCAAAGTACAACATTGTGCCACTCAGTGTTCGTGACCTTTTCTCCTTGCTTGTTTTTGTAAGTCTCGCTTGTTGCAATAGAGAAGTTTGCTACTGCTCTTCCGTTTTCAAGGTGACGCACCTCTGGGTCCTTACCCAAATTTCCAACCAAGATTACTTTATTTACTCCTGCCATGATATTTGCTTAATTTAAGATTGAGCTGGATGAATCTAATTAAAAAAATTCTTTTTGCAAATAGTTTTGGATCAGTATCGGTTTTGGTAATTCCTGAACTTCTGCCAATTCAAATGCTTCTAGATTTTTGCTTTTTGAAAGCGCTATAAAGTTACCTAATTCATTCACCCTAACCCTAATGAATCGAGTGAAAATTCGCTGGTGTGTCAATATATGTTTCACTTCCTCAGAAAAATCGAGGAGGGTTAACTCCTTAGTGCCTAGTTCTTTCAAGAAATCTTCTTCAGAAAGGGGGGATTGACTTTCCAATAGGTTGAAGTCGTACAGTCCCTGCCATACATCCTTAGGCCCGCGTTCTTTCATCAGCAGCTTATCCCCATGTTCATAGATAAAGTAGTAGAAGTAGCGATTTCTGACTTTTACCTTTTTAGTTTTAACAGGAAGCTGGCCTTGTTTGCTTGTGTTGAAGGCAAAACAAAAATGACTCATGGGGCAAATCGCACACGCTGGACTCTTTGGTGTACATTGGATGGCACCAAAGTCCATGATTGCTTGATTAAACTCTCCGGGAGCCTTTTTATCTATCAAAGTATTCGCCTTGGTCTCGAATACTTTCAAACTCTTACTATCCGAGATGTCATTTTCTATTCCGAAGACACGGCTTAATACCCGGAAAACGTTGCCGTCTACGACAGCATTTGGTTCGTTGAAGGCGATAGACGCTATTGCCGCTGCTGTATACCTGCCAATGCCTTTTAACTTTAATAAAGCATCAAATTTTAATGGAAAAACCCCTTTGAGCTCAGAAGAAACAGTTTTTGCACAGGAGTGAAGATTTCTAGCACGGGAATAATAGCCAAGCCCTTGCCAAAGGCGGAGTACTTCGCTTTCAGGAGCATTTGCGAGGTCTTTTACCGTTGGGTATTGCTCAATAAATTTCAAATAGTAAGGCATGCCTTGTTTGACCCTCGTTTGCTGAAGTATTATTTCCGAAAGCCAAATCTTATATGGGTCATTCGTCTGGCGCCATGGGAGATCACGTTTCTGATGGCCGTACCAGCTAATTAGTTGATTTACAAATATTTCGCTATCCAAAGTTGCTTTTATAGGGTTGTGAGGTGGTTTGCTGCGCTGGTTCTCCATTTTTTTTAGGAATACGTTTTTTAATTAGTCACGAACCCTTAATTTTGCACCCCAAAATAACTGGGAATAAGTTTTTTACACAATTTTTATTAACCTAAAAATATAAGTTAAAGTGACTAAAGCAGATGTTATCAATCAGATAGCCGAAAAGACCGGAATTGACAGGTCTGATGTTACTTCAACTGTTGAGACCCTTTTTGCGGTAGTGAAAGACTCAATGGCGGAAGGAGAGAACATTTACGTCAGGGGATTCGGAAGCTTCGTGAATAAAAAGAGAGCTAAAAAAATTGCTAGAAACATATCGAAAAACACGGCAATCGTGATTGACGAGCATTATGTTCCTAGCTTTAAACCATCAAAGGTTTTTATTGAACAAGTGAAAAGCAGCGATAAAGTTAAAGCTGCTAATAATTAATATTTTAAGCCTCAATAGGCTTTATGAATAAGGTTCAGGGAATACTTCTTGTTGTCGCAGTGCTGCTGGTGGTTGCTATTTATAGCCTTCCTAAAGTGGTGGTTAATAATGAGAGTACCGAACAAGCAGCGTTTATTGACGAAACTATTCCCGGTGGAATAGTTGATCATAGCACCGAAATTCCTGAAGAGGTTCAGCCTCGGATAGCTTTTTGGAAAGACAGGTTGTTGAGCAATGGTCGAATTCAGCCAAACATTGAATCATTAGATTCGTTGATGGCAGTTTTCATGGAGATAAACAAATATGATAGTGCCGCTTATTATGCGGCATTGTATGCTGAAGAACTTGATCAAATATCACTCTGGCAGAAGGCTGGAGATGCTTATTTTGAAGCGTTTACATTCGCTTTAGATAAGCCAAAAATTGACTTCCTAGGAGGTAAAGCACGAGAGATTTATCAAAAAATACTCGAAGAGCAATCAGACAACTATGATGTAAAACACAATGTCGCAATGACCTATGTGTCTTCATCAAATCCAATGCAAGGAATCATGATGTTAAGGGAAATTTTGGAGCAAGATCCAGATAACCAACGAACATTAATGAGCATGGGTAGAATGTCTATTCAAACTAGTCAGTTTGAGAATGCCGTAGAGCGTTTTGAGACGTATGTGCGTTATTATCCACAAGATGTTGAAGGAAATTTCTTTTTAGGGGTGTGCTATTATGAAATTGGCCAGTTGGTCAAGGCAAAAGCACAGTTCGACAAAGTTAAAGAATTAGGTGCTGATGAGCAGATTATAACTGCTGCTGATGAGTATCTCGAGAGAATTAGTTAAAACATTAAAACATTACGAATATGCCTTGCGGTAAAAAAAGAAAAAGACATAAGATTTCTACTCACAAGAGAAAGAAGAGACTCAGAAAGAACAGACATAAGAAGAAGTAGTCTGACTTCATTTTTATGTGCTATACACGATTAAAAGTTCTTTTTTAACATAAAATACTATCACATTGAGCAATGAATTAATTATCAATTCAACTCAAAGTGGATGTCGTATAGCCCTTCTTAAAAACAAGAGTTTAGTTGAATTTCATCATGATAATGATGAAACAAAATTCAATGTCGGAGATATATATCTGGGTACAGTCAAAAAGATTGTCCCAGGTTTAAATGCCGCGTTCATTGATATTGGGTACGAAAAAGATGCTTTTCTGCATTATTTGGACTTAGGTCCGCAGATCAGATCTCTTAACAAGTACACCAAGCAGGCTATAACCAATAAGAATATTACTGGTGGTCTGAGTAAGTTCAAGAGCGAACCTGACATTAACAAGCTTGGAAAAATGAGCCAAGTTTTGACAAAAGGACAAAAATTACTTGTCCAAGTTGTCAAAGAACCTATTTCAACTAAGGGGCCACGACTCACTTGTGAGTTGTCGATAGCGGGGCGCTACATGGTTTTAGTGCCTTTCTCTAATGCTATCAACGTTTCGAAAAAAATCACCGATGGTGAAGAGCGTAAAAGACTTTTACGCTTAATTTCATCTATCAAGCCGGAGGGTTTTGGCGTCATTATTAGGACGGTTGCCAAAACTAAGAGCGTTTCCGAACTAGATAAAGACCTTCGTAATCTTCAGGATACCTGGAAAGAGGGAATTAAGAACCTACACAATGTCAAGCCTAGAGATAAGGTAATTGGCGAAGTGAGCAGGGCTTCTTCATTATTGAGGGATATTCTTAATGAGTCTTTTGACAGTGTCGTAACTGACGACAAAGAGATCTACGAGGAGATAAAAGTCTTCATTCAAAAGATTGCTCCTGAAAAGGAAAAAATCGTTAAGCTTTACAATGGTAAGGCTAAGATTTTTGAATCTTATGACGTAGAGAAGCAGATGAAATCTCTTTTTGGTAAGTCTGTAAGTCTACCTAAGGGAGGTTATCTAATCATCGAGCATACTGAAGCCCTACACGTTGTTGACGTGAACAGTGGTAACAATAAGTCTAATGCTGGTGAAGATCAAGAAGCTACGGCATTGCAGGTCAATATGGAGGCTGCCAAAGAGGTAGCGCGCCAATTGAGACTCCGCGATATGGGTGGAATCATTGTAATCGACTTCATTGACATGAGAAGAGCTGAGAATAAAAAGCAGCTTTATCAATTCATGAAAGAAGTAATGGCGGATGATCGTGCTAAGAACACAATTTTGCCATTATCGAAGTTCGGTTTGATGCAAATCACTCGTCAAAGGGTAAGACCTGAGATGAATATCGCTACCCGTGAGGTTTGTCCTACGTGTAATGGTACTGGTAAAGTGAGCGCGACTATCATGGTTTCCGATCAGGTTGAGAAGAATATCGAATATATTCTAAGTACTCAGAACGAGAAGGGTGTGGTCATAGCGTTACATCCATTCTTGCATGCATACTTCACTAAAGGAGTCTTCTCTAAGAGATGGGAGTGGTATAGAAAGTATCATACTTGGGTTAAGATGGAGAAAGACAGTTCTCTAGGTCTCTCCGATTATACCTTCTACAATAAGATGGGAGAAGAGATTGAAATGAAAGCTTAAACATAAAAAACCCCGACTTGTCGGGGTTTTTTATTAGAACTTAATGCCAAACTCAAGGCTGAAGAGGTTGCTCTTCACCTTAAAGTCATCATATATTGGATTCTGTGTCTTTACTTGGTCAAGGAAACCAATGTAATAGTTAATACCAGCATAGACTCGAGTATTGACACCAATACTTCTTTCGAGTCCTCCTCCAAAATTTCCTGAAAGATCTAGTGCTCTAAATTCGCTAACGAAGTTGTTACCAGGAGTTTCATTATTAGTATTTAATAGTATTTCAGGAACTATACCAAAGTTGAAAAATACCTTTGTGTCAAGAATAACCTCATTAGTGTAAAGCTTGAGTAATACGGGCAGTTGCAGATATTCATGGTCATATCTTTCTGAAATCTTTTGACCAGCGAGTACAGCGGGGTCAGTTATGCTGATGCGCGTGGCTTTTGAAGCAAAGGTTATACCTGTATGAAGGTGATAGTTTTCCTTAAAGGGCAAGTCTATAAAGGCACCGATCAAGAACTTGACGGCCGTTCCGTCCCTTCCAATGTCAGTACTGTTACCATCTGATGATGTGCGAGAAAGAGAATATGATGGTCCTACTTTGATTCCAATTCTATAGTCCTCTTGGGCTGTAGCGAATTGACTTAAAACTATCAAAATGATTACTGAGAAAAGGTATTTCTTCATGTTCCCTAAAATAAATAAATACATTTGTCATTTAATAAGAAGAGATGCTTAAGCGGTACTTTATTCTAGTTTTATTATTGACTTCATTGGCTTGCTCAAGTGATGATTCATGTGATAGCAATGTGGATTTATCAGATGTGACGCTAGAATTAGATTTCGAAAACCTCACACATGACATTAGTGAGATCGAAAGTGAGGAAGACTTGAGCGCATTTTTTGAAGCTAACCCTATCATTCGAGATGAATTCTTCGAATATGGAGGGAGACCGTCAGAAGACAAAGTCTTGACCGACTTGTCTCAGCTAGTGCATACACCAGAAATTAATGCAGTGTTGAAAGCTAAGTCATTTGTCGCTTTCGAAGAGGTACTAGATAAGAACAGAGATTTACGAGAGTTTTTAACCTACGATTATTTATCCATCAATAAGGGTAAAACGATAAAGGACCTGTATGACATGTTCTCAAATTCTCGGATCACTGCTTTAACCGGTAGAGAGGTAACCAGTATTGAGCCGCTAAGGAATTACCTGATGACTAGCCCGACCGAACGTGATTACTTCTATACCATCTTTGCATATCGTACGGACGATCAGCTATTAAAAGCTAATTATGACTTGCTGCAGAATGCCTTTATAGACACGCTCTACCAAGAGACCATGAACTTGATTGATGCCGGGATGATCGGCTATGAGCTCGATAGGGCTTACAAAAGAGTCCAAAAGGTATATCCTGATTTTCAATCGCCAAAGGTGCAAGCAGTCTATTCGGGTTTTGGTAAGGATATTTATCTAACGGATTCATTACTCATCATAGGTTTAGATTACTATTTAGGAGAGGGCGCTTCCTTTAGACCTAACGTTTATGAATACCTGAGGGTGAGGCTTACTCCAGAACACTTGGTCCCTCAGCTACTACAGTTTACGTCACTAAAGTTTAACCAAACGAAAAAGGGTAAACGAACCATTTTGGAAGACATGATTTACTACGGTAAGGCCATGGAGTTTACTAGTGAGATGCTACCATGCGCGGCAGATAGCATTATTATGGGTTATTCAAGTAAGGAGTTTGCAGACGCGGCCGTGAGTGAAGGCGTGATTTGGGCTCACTTTTTAGAAAGAAAGCTATTGTACAGCGATGTCCCCTCTAACATCACAAAGTATATTGACGAACGCCCTGGTGTACCTGAAATAGACAAGGACTGCCCAGGCCGAATTGGTCAGTGGCTCGGCTGGCAAATTGTGAAGGCCTATCGCGAAGAGTCTGGGGTGAGTATAACGGAACTAATGAGTGAGACAGATGCTCAGAAGATTCTTACGCAGTCAAAATATAGACCTCGTTCTCGTTAGCCTGAATTTGGTTTTCGTTGTTCAATACTTTAACCAACTTATCGATTTGTAGCTTTTTTGAATAAAGCGATTCTGCCAGACTCCGTGCATTATTCTTAGCGGCCTCTAGTGAATCTCTTTCTTCCAGATAGGGTTTTAGTTTACTCACAAATTCTTTTGGCTTATGAGGGTCAGCGTAAAAACCGCACTTGTATTGCTCCACCATGTCCTTGGTCCAGCCAGGCGTATTCACAATGGTTAGCTTTCCCGAGGCAAGGCTATCAAATAATTTATTCGGACTGTTTGTTGCCAGCACGGGTAAGTCTGCAAAACTTACATAAGAGGCGTCAGTTATGTTCAGTATTCTTTTGACTCCCTCTTTATTTTGATGACCGATAAACTCTACGTTGGCCAGTTTCTTTAAATATGTTTGAAGTTTAATACTTTGAAGCTGAGAACCTTCACCAACTATTTTAAAATCAATATTGAGATCAGCTAATTTTGCTTCTTGGGCAATGTCCAGTAAGAATTCTAAATGGTTTGTTGCTCCGATACTACCTAGGTAGGTCACTACGAATGGTTTTTTAACATGATAGAATTCGATCAGCTCAGGATCTTTAATTTCCTTGACGAAAAACTGACAATCCGCCATATTGGGAATCATAAAAACATCTTTTTCGGGCACAACTTTTTTAATCCAATCACGCATACCTGGAGATAGCGCCACAATTTTATCAGCGTGCTTATATATTTTGGCCTCAAGCCTGTAAAGTCTCTTTTTAAAGAAGGCTCCCTTTATAGCCCCAATTTCTATTGGCGCTGTTGGCCAAAGATCTCGTATTTCGAAGGTGTAGTTAATTTTGAGGTTCTTTTTTAACCAAATACCAATTAAACCCACTGTTAAGGGTGTAGATGTGATATAGGCGTGATCGATTCTTTCGATCTTCTTAGCCAGCCGCTTTGCTTTTCTAACAAATTTGAAAAATGACAAGACACGTTTTATAAAGCCCATGTCATTGTGATACTTGACAGGGAGATAGTGTACTTTAACACCATCAATTTCCTTGATGGTATAGGTGGAGTCATTATGACTGGTAATCATTTCTACTTCAAAACCATTCTCTACAAGACCCTTGGATAGATAGTAAGAGCGAATCGCTCCACCTTCTTGTGGCGTTTTAAAAGTATTGGTGAATATAGAGAATGCGTGTCGGCACAGAGCAAATTTACGAAAATCAGCTTATCGGATGATTTTCTCTTTCTTTTCAAAATAACGGCAGAAGTGAATGAGCTTACATTCTTCACATTTTGGTTTTCTAGCAACGCAAGTATAGCGCCCATGTAAAATCAGCCAGTGATGGGCCAATGGAATTACTTCTTTGTTTAAGGTTTTTACGAGGGCCTTTTCAACCGCGAAAGGAGTCGTCAAGTTTTGGTTGACGAGCCCAAGTCTTTTTGATACCCGGAAAACATGGGTGTCAACGGCCATCGATGGCTGATTCCAAACAACGGAGGTAATGACATTGGCAGTCTTACGGCCTACTCCAGGGAGTTTTTGTAATTCTTCATTGGTCTGAGGGAGTTCAGAGCCAAAGTCTTCAACCAGCATTTTACCAAGGCCAATAAGGTGCTTGGTTTTATTGTTGGGATATGAGACTGATCTGATATACGGAAAGAGTTCGTCAAAATGGGTGGCAGCCAAATGTTCAGGCGTAGGGAAGTCCTGAAACAACTTTGGGGTCACCAAATTGATTCTTTTATCAGTGCATTGAGCACTTAAAACTACAGCAACCAGTAATTGAAACGGGTTGTCGTAGTTGAGTTCTGTCTCAGCTTGTGGCTGATTTTCGCTAAAATAGGCTACAAATTGCTCGTACCGTTCCTTCCGTGTCATTACGCTAAAATAGCCTAATCCACGGAATGTAAATGGTAAGATTTAGAATAACTGATGATCGCATCTACAGTTTTTGCAGAGGGAGCTTTCATAGAAGTTTCTAAATTATTGACTACACTGAAAAGGTCTGTATAGGCATCCGCAAGTTGCTCATCGAAGAGCATTGCGATTTCTATCTCCGAACTTTCTTCAGGGGTAGTTTCTTTGTAAATGTAACGTACTAGGTCATTTTGGGTAAAGGTTCTTATCATACGCAATGTTCTTTTTTTCCATCTTTTTTCTAAGGTTGATGAGGGCATAACGCATACGGCCTAGGGCAGTGTTGATACTCACACCAGTGGTATCAGCAATTTCCTGAAAGCTCATTTCCATATAATGCCTCATCATAAGTACTTCACGCTGAGCATCTGGCAACTCTTTAATCAAGTCGCGCAACAAAGCGTGAGTGTCTTCTTTTATTTGTTTGGACTCAAAAGAGTCTTCCGAAAATTCTAATGAATTGAATACGCTACTGCCATCTTCCATGACAATAGTTGGATAACGTTTTGCTCTTCTGAAGTGATCAATCGCTAGATTATGTGCAATTCTAGTCACCCACGGCAGAAATTTACCTTCCTCATTATATCTACCTGTCTTAATGGTCTTAACCACTTTAACAAAGGTTTCTTGTAACAAGTCCTCAGCCAAATATTGATCTTTCACGATCAAATAGATGGTAGTGTAAATCTTCTTAGTGTGACGGTTTACCAGCGTAGTGAACCCTTCTTCGATACCATTTTTATACTGCGATATCAATTGACTATCGCTTATAGCATATTTCCTCATGTCAGTAATTGTTAGGTTAACGTAGAGGTTTGTATCTATATTGTGCTGGTTTTAGGGTTAGAATTATTTCTGTAGTGTTCTCAAAAGTATAAAATCTCAATTACAAAGCAAATACCCATTTGTCTTTGTCAAATCAAGATGAGTTCCTTCTTGTTGTTTTCTTGTGACTCCAAAGAATTAGCAATCATAGTGCCAAAACTTAAAATTATATTCGGATTTACTCGAATTAAATTAAAGTAAGAATAAGCTATCAGCTCTCTTATCTTTGCATCCTCATGAATTTAACAACTGTTCTGAAAAATACCCCTATCGATGACCTCGATCCTAAGCAGTTCATCATTATTAAAGGAGCCAAGGTAAATAACCTTAAAAGCCTCAGTGTGGCCATTCCACGCAATAAACTGGTTGTAGTTACGGGCCTTTCGGGTTCTGGAAAATCTTCACTTGCTTTTGACACCCTCTTTGCCGAAGGTCAGCGTATGTACGTTGAAAGTTTGAGTAGCTATGCACGTCAATTCTTGGGTAGAATGGAAAAGCCAGAGGTTGATTATATCAAGGGTGTTTCACCGGCTATTGCCATAGAGCAGAAGGTCAGCACTAGAAACCCACGCTCTACAGTGGGTACATCGACCGAAATTTATGATTACCTAAAATTACTTTTTGCCAGAATTGGAAAGACTTACTCCCCTGTAAGTGGTGAAGAGGTGCAGCGCGACAGTGTAAGCAGCATTGTTGATTTTATGCTGACGAAAGAAGAAGGTAAAAAGGTAATGATCCTTTGTCCTTTAGTAAAAAAAGAGGATCGTACGGTAGAGCAAGAATTAAACATCTTGTTGCAGAAAGGATATACCAGAGTACTTTCCGAAGGGGAGCCTTACTTTATTGAAGACCTTTTAAAAGAGCTAAAAAGCGCGGAAGGCAAACCGCTTGAAATATTAATCGATCGTGGTGTAGTTCAACGAGACGAGGACACCCAATTTAGGTTTGGAGATTCAGTTCAAACCGCTCTATTCGAAGGAGAAGGGGATTGCATCATTGACTTTCCGGGCGATGAAAGGCTTTCTTTCTCAGATCGATTTGAGGCAGATGGTATTCTTTTTGAAGAGCCAAGTGTTAATCTTTTCACATTTAACAATCCTTTTGGCGCTTGTAAGAAGTGCGAAGGGTTTGGAAAGATATTAGGAATCGACCCAGACCTTGTCATTCCAGACAAGTCACTCTCGGTATATGAAGGTGCTATTGCCCCATGGCGAAGCGAAACAATGAAGAAATGGCTTGAGCCCTTGCTGAAGCATGGTATAGAGTTTGATTTTCCGATTCATCGTTCTTTTAGTGAATTGACCAAAGCTGAGCAAGAGCTGCTTTGGACGGGAAATAAATACTTCAAAGGAATTAATAAATTCTTCGGGTTTTTAGAATCGAAGATGCACAAGATTCAATATCGCGTCATGTTATCTCGATATCGTGGTAGAACGGATTGTCCAGAATGTCATGGAACGCGTCTCCGTATGGATGCCTCTTATGTGAAAATCGCAGGCGAATCGATTACTGGACTTGTATTGATGTCTGTTCAGAATATGCTAAAGTTCTTTGATCAACTTGATTTGACGGAATTCGAAGAGAAGATAGCAGGACGATTGATGAAAGAAATTTGTAATCGACTTGAATACCTCGATCGCGTAGGACTTAGCTATTTAACCCTTAACCGATTGACAAGCACACTTTCAGGAGGTGAATATCAACGTATCAAATTGGCTACTTCTTTAGGAAGTGCGCTTGTGGGTTCAATGTATATCTTAGATGAGCCAAGTATTGGTTTGCACCCGAGAGATACTGATCGATTGATTTCAGTTTTGAAAACCCTTCGCGACCTAGGCAATACCGTAGTTGTCGTTGAGCACGAAGAGAAAGTAATGGAAGCGGCTGATCAAATCATTGATATTGGTCCTGAGGCAGGGTCGAATGGTGGTGAATTAGTCTTCCAAGGAACGCTAGATGAGCTTAAAGAAGCAGGAAATACTTATACAGCAAAATACCTTAATGGTACTGAAAGACTTGAAATCCCTTCGGTCAGACGTAAGTGGAGAGATAGTATCAAAATAAAAGGAGCTAGAGAAAATAATTTAAGAAATATAGATGTAGAGGTGCCTTTAGGCGTCCTTACCGTCATTACGGGCGTCAGTGGTTCTGGTAAATCAACACTAGTTAAACGCATACTATATCCGGCACTGGGTAAGATGTTAGGCACTGTAGGTGAGCAAACGGGTAAAATGGATGGACTTGAAGGTTCTCTGAGAACGATCACTCAAATCGAGTTTGTCGACCAGAACCCTATTGGTAAATCTTCTCGATCTAACCCTGTTACTTATGTAAAGGCCTATGATGCGATTCGTCAGCTCTTTACCGACCAAACGCTTGCTAAGCAGCGAGGCTACAAACCAGCATTTTTCTCTTTTAATGTAGATGGAGGTCGATGTGAAACATGCCAAGGGGAGGGTGTTGTCAAAATTGAAATGCAGTTTATGGCTGATATTCACCTGACATGTGAAAGCTGTAAAGGGAAACGTTTCAAACAAGAAATTTTAGAAGTTACTTTCAACGATAAGAACATCGCGGATGTGTTAGACATGACCATCGATGATGCGATGGAGTTCTTTGAGGGAGAAAGGCCTGTGATCTCTAAGCTTGCTCCGCTCCAAGAGGTTGGCTTAGGCTATATACGGCTTGGTCAGTCCTCAAACTCGCTGAGTGGTGGTGAGGCGCAACGTGTGAAACTTGCTTTTTTCTTAGGTAAAGGAACGCCTAAATCAAGAAGTGCATCCAAGGATAATATCCTTTTCATATTTGATGAGCCTACTACTGGCCTTCATTTTCATGATATTGCAAAGCTGATGAAGTCCATCAATGCATTGATCGAACAAGGAAATTCTGTAGTGATCATTGAGCACAATACGGAAGTAATAAAATGTGCTGATTGGGTAATTGACCTTGGACCTGATGGTGGTGACAAAGGAGGTGGACTTTGTTTCGCTGGAACGCCAGAAGATATGGTCAAATTAAAAGACAACCATACTGCGCACTACTTAGCAGACGTATTAGGGTAGCCTTTTGATCTTCTTCTTTTCTTCAAAGCACTGAATACGTTGGCAGAAACGATTAAAGCTGCACCTAGTACTTTCGAGGAATTCATTTCTTCATTCAAAAAGATATAACTGGTGATCATTGCAATGGGTGTTCCCAAATAGAATATTAAGCTCGTGGTGGTCGGTGCCAGCATCGTTGATGCCCTGAGCCATAGCGTATGTGCTCCCACAGTACAGACGACACCAAGAATGCCTAAGAAGATCCAATCCTGTTGTGTTAAGTCCCAGTTGGACTCTGAAGTAAATGCTAGAAAGACGATTAAGGCAAAAGCGTATTGGCCAAATGCACGGGTTAGAGAGTCAATGTGTTGGTGTCTTCTTTGAACAAAGGGAAGTATGGCAAAGAAGAAAGCACTGACTAATCCAATTAGAATTCCAGCGGTTAGGTCATTTTCTAAGCTGAATTCTGGCACAATCAAGAATATTCCGACTAAGGCAACGACAACGGCAATGAGGTCTGGTAGCACAGGTTGCTGACCGTTGATGAACCAATTCAAATAGATCATATGCAAGCCAAAGGAAGAGACTGAGAGTATGGCAATGGAAGGTGTGGCTAACTTGACACTGATGAAGTAAGTAATCCAATGTGCACCGAAAAGAAGCCCTATATACACAAGCCCTTTCCAATCTTTCTTAGAGAGTTTTTTCAGTTTACTAACCCTAACAACACTGTAGAGAAATGTAGTGCCAATGATCAATCGCACAATACCTATAGTAAAGGCATTGGCTGAAACCTCTTTGATAAATACTGGAGTAATTCCAAAAAGGAAAACTGCGATTAAGCCTTCGGTATAGTAGCGAGAGTTCAAGGATTCAAATGTAATTGAAAACTAGAGTAACGCTTAATTTGACCGATGCTGATTTGGTCAAGGAATTGACAAATCAACAATCCTTTCCTCTTAAACCAACTAAGCTTTCTGTTCAGCTGGGGCATCAGTTTTTAGCAAACCCTTTCTTTTCAAAATGGTCTCAACAAACTTGATTTCATTTTGCGTTTTGAAGGCGTTAAAAGGAAAAAGCATCAATTGCGCTTTGTTCACCACTAAAACGATCTGCTTTTTGTCTACCCAGGCTCTTTTGATTTGGTCCCACTTCATTGGCATACCCTGCTTAGAGTTCATTTTAATCAGAATCTGCTGACTGTTGATCTCATAAGAGAGCTTTTCGAAAAGCATTTTACTTTGCTCAAGCTGAGTAACTCCGGCAAACTGAATGATCCAGAAGAGTAAATAAAGAGATAAAGCGATAAGGGCCCCGATCCACCACCAGTTTGACGGTATTACAAAGGCCATTGAAGAAATGGCAAGGACGATTAATCCTACCCACCATTGTTCTCTGAGTACATTGCGCATTCCTGCACGTCTGTATGCCTTCTTATCTAAGGCGTATTTCTTAGTTTTTACAATCATTTTTAAGCTCCTCTATACACAGTGTCGAAAAAGGAACACAAACATAAGGATCAAAACTATGGCTTCAATCATTAGGACTAAAAAATTGCGTTTGTTCTTTGGCAAATTATTCTGCTTTTAAACTGATATCCAGACTTTTGATAGAATGGGTAAGTGCTCCAACGGAAATATAGTCAACCCCTGTCTGTGCTACTGACCGAATGGTGTCTTCTGTAATGCCACCGGAAGCCTCCGTCTCTGAGCGGCCATTGACTAGTGCTACCGCAGAAGCCATGGCTTCATTTGACATATTGTCGAGCATTATTCTGTCTACTCCTCCAACCTCAAGGGCTTCTCTAACCTCATCAATATTCCTAGTTTCGACTTCGATTTTGAGGTTTCTATTCGTTTCCTGTAAGTATGCTTTGGTTGCATTGACTGAAGCTGTAATTCCTCCAGCGAAGTCATTATGGTTGTCTTTTAGCATGATCATATCAAACAATCCATAGCGGTGATTAACGCCTCCACCTATTAAAACGGCCCATTTTTCAAGCATTCTCATGTTTGGAGTCGTTTTTCTAGTATCTAATAACTTCGCGTTTGTTCCAGAAATCATATCTGTCAACTGTGAGGTTTTTGTAGCAATACCACTCATACGTTGCATACAGTTGAGGAGCAGCCGTTCTCCACCGAGAATGGCTCGAACCTTGCCCTTGAGTCTAAGAATAATTTCCCCAGTTTTTACTTGATCTCCGTCTTTCGCCAAAGGGCTAATGATCATGTCAGGGTCTAGCCGATGGAAAATTAGGGGTGCTAGCTCCATTCCTGCTATCACACCATCTTCTTTCATGATGAGATAGGCAGATTTTATAGCATCGGCTGGAATAGACGCAAGTGATGAGTGATCTCCATCACCGAGATCCTCTTTAAATGCTTGATCAATGAAGTGTTCTAATCCCTCTTGGGTGACATAGGCAGGTCTCATGACACAAAAGTAGCCAAAAGAGCGTTGGAATAATGGGGGTTTTTGGAATTAACGGTCTTTCGTAAACTCTAGTCGATAGACTTTGTAGACCTTATTGTATTGCTTTGCGCGGATGACGACACGATGCTTGCCAGAGGCTGATTTGTAAGTGCCGATGGCATAAATTCTAGCACCAGAGTTATTATCACCATCGTGAATGAACTCAAAACTTTCTGCTGGATGTTGCTGAAAGAACTTTTTCAGCATGATTTCGGCTTGATTAATACTGTATTCTTTTCGTTCATCATCCAGCTTAATCTCCACTTTTGTGTGGAGATACTTGGTCAGCTCTCGAGAGCTGCTGGCTTTTAACGCCTCCTCGACACTCTGAATAATATTGGTATCACTTTGGGCTAATGCCGAAAATGAAACGCACAAGGCTATTACCACAAGGATATTTCTAAAAATGTTATTCATTGATAAGGCTTGAATCCGTTTTTTGAACGAAAATTGTGCCAAAAAGTATGTGTTATTGTATACTAGCTTCAAATTAATACAAAGCAGATTCACTTACAAGCTAGCCTTTAATATTTATATTTGAGGTATGAACAAACGCGTTTTATTGATGATTCTTGATGGATGGGGGTTGGCGCAAGACAAGTCAGTTTCGGCAATCGATCAAGCGAATACTCCAGTTATGGATAAGCTCTTTCATACTTATTCGCACGCTAAACTCGAGGCTAGCGGGTTAGCAGTCGGCTTGCCAAAAGGTCAAATGGGTAATTCAGAAGTAGGTCATATGAATATTGGTGCTGGTCGCGTAGTGTATCAAGACTTGGTCAAAATCAATAAGGCAGTTGAAGAGAATACTTTGCGCGACAATGAAACTTTGAAGAAGGCACTTCATTACGCTAAGGTCGAGCATAAGAAGGTTCACTTGATGGGCCTTGTGTCTGATGGCGGTGTACATTCTCATATCAACCACCTAAAAGGGTTGCTGTCTATTTGTGCAGAGCATAAGTTGGACCAAGTGTTTGTTCATGCCTTTACTGATGGTAGAGATACAGATCCTAAAGGTGGAAAGGCCTATATGCAAGAGGTAATAGATCATGCTGAAAAGACTACTGGCCAAATCGCATCTGTGATTGGGCGATACTTCGCTATGGATCGTGATAACAGATGGGAGCGCGTGAAGCTTGCCTATGGAGCTATGGTTAATGGAGTCGGGTTAAAAACTGGTGATCCTATTGCGGCTATTCAAGCATCTTATGACGAAGGTGTGACGGATGAATTCATCCAACCCATTATTAATACCAATGGAGCGAATATCGAAGAAGGAGATGTCGTCTTGTGCTTCAATTTCAGAACAGATCGGGGCAGAGAAATTTCTCAAGCACTTACTCAATCTGATTTTCCAGAGCAGGGAATGACTAAGCTCAATTTGAGGTATGTCACCATGACCAATTATGATGATTCGTTCAGTGGTGTTGAGGTAATGTTCGACAAGGATAACCTAGTGAATACGCTCGGAGAGGTGCTTGCTGATGCAGGAAAGAACCAAATTAGAATTGCAGAAACAGAAAAATATCCGCACGTCACCTTTTTCTTCAGTGGTGGGAGAGAAACTGAATTTGAAGGTGAGAAAAGGATTTTATGTCCATCACCCAAGGTGGCGACCTATGATTTGCAACCAGAAATGAGTGCAAATGAAATAAAGGAGGCCATTGTTTCAGAACTGAATAAAGGAGAGGTTGATTTTGTTTGCCTCAACTTTGCTAACGCAGATATGGTCGGGCATACGGGTGTTTTCGAAGCAGCTGTTAAGGCTTGCGAAACAGTGGATACCTGTGCTGGAGAAGTGTTAGAAGCGGCATTGGCAAATGATTATACGACAATTGTTATTGCCGATCATGGTAACTCTGATATTATGATTAATAAGGATGGTTCACCAAACACGGCCCATACAACAAACCTTGTACCTTGTATTCTAGTTGATAAGGACATGAAGCCAACATTGAAGGATGGTAAACTAGGAGACTTAGCTCCCACTATCCTAAAACTAATGGGTGTTGATATTCCCTCTGAAATGACTGGCAACCTTCTTTTATGAAATTAACTGACAGACTCTTATTTATCCTTTTGATTTCGTCACTCGTTAGCTGTTCATCCGAACGAGAGCAGGCTGGCGCGATAAACACGCCATATTTTGATATAAAGGGGCTACTTGACAAAGAGTTATCTCTATTGGCTGATCAAGGCGCTTCTCTTGAGAAACTTTTGAATACGGGTGGACAGGAAGAGCTGTTAACGATAACCCCTGATTCAGTAGGATGGAATGAGCAGTTTAAACTCTTTTATGAGGCAGACATTAACAAGCCGGGCTTTGTTGGAGAGTACTTTGAAGAGGAATTGCCTACGATTAACGAAGTATCAAAAGTAATCTTCACATCCAAAAGTCAAAAGAATCCCGTTCAAGTAATGGAATGCTTTTATGAAAATGAAGCCTTAACGAAAGTAAGGCTATTGGTAAGTGAAGTGAATACCGTTTATACCGTCACTAAAGAATTGAGCCTTTACCTAAACGAAAATGGTATTACCAGCTTCGATATTAAAGGAGAAGAGTCCATGCGCTTTAAGAAGGACCTGAATTATATGATTCAAGGGACCGTTGTCCGGCCATTATAGCTTGAACAAAGCCTCCAAGAAACTCATATTTTCCTTACCCTTTTTAACAAGGAATAGAGGAATGTCTCTATCCTCCATTAATAACTTTTCAGCAACACTACCAATTAAGAAAGCGGCACCGCTAGATCGTCCTTTAGAGCCTAATATGATCATGTCAACACCTAGTTCTGCACCTGTTTTATAGATTTTATCTGCTGGGTGTGGGTCATCATCTAAAGCATATGTATGTTCATAACTAACGTTATCTAAATTCAGCTTCTTAAAGAATTTGTCACATTGCTCTTTAGTGTTTTCAAGCATGATGTTGGAAAACTCTTCGTAGCTTTTACCAGATTTCGCATAACCAACAGGGACGCGATAGACATTGTTGCTTAATAGTTGAGCACCTGACTTTTTCTGAATGTCAATACCAATCTCGAATGCCATTTGAGAGTGCTCCGAATAGTCAATGGAGATAAGTACCTTATTCAGTTCATAAGTAGTGTCTTCAGGCACGAAAATAATAGAAGAGGCCGTTCCTTTGGCAATTTTTCTTGAGTTAAGCCCGCTGCCTGAAAGCTTTTCTTTTCTGCCTAAAAGCATCAAATCAACTACTTTAACCTTTGCAAACTTGAGAATTTCGTCTGTAACAGTCCCCGCCAATACCGTCATATGTACATCACAGTTTTCAGGTTTAACAAAGTTCTCATTGATCACAAGCTCCATTTCCTTGATCAAAGTCTCATCTACTGGGGCAATTACGTTCCCATACTTTTCCTGGATTTCTTCAGGTAGTTCAAGGGAAGTAGTGACGTTGAGAAAGTAGATAGCATCAATTTCAAATATCTTTGCTATCATCGAGGCGTACTTAACAACGAATATGTCCATATCCGAAAGGTCTAGTGCGACTAACATTCTTTGAAACTTACTTAGGTCGTGCATGGCTGAAGCTGGGGTTGTATGGTAATTTATTGAATTAATCATGCCGATTCCAGCCTCTCATCAATTTTTTGAATCGAAAACTGAAGGTTTTTTTAAATAAACACTCTGCTTAATTACCTTTGCTGCCTTTGAAAGAGGCAGACGTGGAAGAGACATCGAATTTAAAAAAGTTACAAGCTAAGTGGGGATTGAAATCTATATTCCAGACGATCGTAGTTTTGATTGTTTTTGCTTGCACAGGAAGCACAGTGCTATTTATCAAGCCTTTTTTGTTTGATTTGATTGGCTTTGATGGTATAGAAGGCATTGCAGGAATACTGCTTTACATAGTGATGATCTTTCCTTTATATCAAATCTTGATCTTGATTTATGGGTTCATTTTTGGCCAATTTGCGTTCTTTTGGAAATGGGAAAAGAATATGGTTCAAAGAATTACAGGAAGGAAAGCTAAAGCCTCTAGGAAGACTTAGAATGAGTTATTAATTATATTTAGGAGTGAACACGCAGGTAAAAGAGTTATTGAAAGAACATTCGCTAAGGCTGACGCAAGGAAGGGCTGACGTGATTTCCATTTTCCTTAATAGGAACGTGGCGATATCTCATGGTGATATTGAATCTGACGTTGATGGTAAATATGATCGAGTAACGATTTACCGAACTCTGAAGTCATTCTTAGAAAAGGGCCTAATTCACAAAGTTCTTGATGATACTGGTGCCACTCGCTATGCACTTTGCAATGACGGTTGCAGTGAGGTAAATCACCAGCATAATCACATACATTTCAAGTGTCAAGTTTGCGATGAAACTACTTGCCTAAACTACGTAAATATTCCTGATGTAACATTGCCCAGTGGATTCATGATGGCTGAAAGCAATTATCTAATCACAGGTACTTGCGATAAGTGCAACTAAAGAGTAGCCTCTTCCTGAATACTTGAAACTTTCGGATCGCTTGGCCATGTAATGCCTGGCGGCAAATCAATTTTCGGAGGGCTATAAATCGTCTCTCCTCCATCATCGTCAGAACCTCTCGACTTCTTATTCTTCATTAATCTAAAGGTGAGATAGATCAACAAGACATAAGTGAGGCCACTTAAGAAGATATCGTAATAGAATGATTTCATTTGCTCTACGTAAACAATATACTTTAAGTTCGGCAGAAATGTTCAACAGAAAGGCTAAAAAACGAAGAAGATCAGCCAGATAACAAAGAAGATTGGCAAGAGAATAGGAATCGAAAACCTCAGAACGTAGCCAAAGAAGGAAGGCATGTGAATACCAGTTTGTTCTGCAATGGACTTAACCATGAAATTTGGACCGTTACCAATGTAAGTCATTGCTCCAAAGAAAACGGCTCCAACAGAAATTGCCATTAAGTTAACTACCGAGTTATCGTAGGTACCTCCTCCTGCATATGCCTGAACATCAGCAATTGTACTAATATCACCACCCTGTGATGCCAAGGCTGCTGCTAAGAAATTAAGATACGTTGGCGCATTGTCTAAGAAACCTGATAGTAGGCCAGTTCCCCAATACAGAGAGTTTGGACCGATTAAGGAAGCGCCAGATGGCGACTGTGCAAACTCACTTACCAGCGCAAGCGCGGGCATCATCGTTCCGAAAATGCCTACGAAAATAAATGCTACTTCGCGGATTGGCTCGAAGTTAAATTCGTTTCCATCAATGGCTTTTTTATCAGCAAACTTGAAGGATAGAAAACCTACTGAAAGCATGATAAGCTCTCTAATGAAAGAGAATTTTTGTCCTTCATAGGTGATTGCAGGAACTCCATCGATTACGTTGGGATCTATAAATACAGCACCTATGATAATGGCCAGCCATAGGAAGTTTTTGGCACCAACAATAGTCGTTTTTCCTGTAAATTCAACTTCGGGTTCTAAACCCAAGTCTAAGTCTTTGTTGCGCAAATCGAAGAAATAGAAGATTACCGCTAGTATGATCAAAGCGACAGTCCATGGCATTATGTTATGGGTCAATGTCCATACGAAAGGAACTCCTTTCAAGAAGCCAAGAAACAACGGTGGATCACCTATTGGGGTGAGGGCACCACCAATATTACTGACCATAAAAATGAAAAAGATGATATGGTAGGGTCTGATTCTTCCTTTGTTCAAACGAATAAAAGGACGTATTAAGAGCATGGATGCCCCTGTGGTTCCTATAAGGTTTGAGATTACGGCTCCAACTATTAAAAGGCCGACATTAGCCATAGGTGTAGCCTTTTTGTCGACATTAATCATTATGCCGCCTGACGCAATATACAACGAGGCTAAAAGTGCGATGAACTGCACATATTCTGCTAAAGCATGGACTGGTGCATGTGTGTCATTTAATGCAAAGAGGTAGTACATTACTACCAAGGAGGCTAGTGAAACAGCAACAATGGGATAGTTCTTATGCCAGAAATGTTCGTAGAACAGCGGCCCAGTGGCAATTATGACGAGTAATAAGACAAACGGAATTACGGTCCATCCTGGAGGTGCTCCGTGATGTTCACCTTCGGTTTCGCTGTGATCTGCATCAGAAGCTGCATGATCATCCTGTGGGGCATGATCATTTTCATGATCTTGAAGGAGTTCTGTAGATATATAACTCGCTTCGGTAGAGTTTTCAGCAATCAATGCAGCCTTCGGAATGAGAATTCCGAACACAATGATAACCACTAAGAAGAGAAAACTCTTTTGCATGAAGGTTGACGTGAAATGCTAATATATAATTAGTTCGTTAAAATTCGTATTTGATATTTCGAATAGCATACGAGTGGTTGCTTTTTTTCTTGTATTAGCTCAACCTGAAGTTCCCTATAAACAGAAGGGTTTTCGTAGAAGGTTAGAAACCATAAATCTCTCCGCCACTGCTGTTACGGCTCGCACCAGTCACTGAACATAGGCAGTTGGGCTCTCCTAAGTGCCTTAATAAGCCTAGGTAGGCAAAAACAACTGCTTCTTTGAAATTAATAATCTCGGTATCAGGTATACAAATAGTGGACTTGCACAAGGCTTGAATCCTGCTAATGAAATGGTCGTGGTAAGTACCCCCACCCGTAATAAGTACTTTTTCACCAGCGGTACCCTTCATACTTTTTGCTACTTGGATTGCCGCATGTTCAGAGAAAGTGGACATTCTATCTTCAACGGATATACTAGATGAAGCAACCATCGGTAACCAAAACTTTCGATAGTCTTCAAGCCCCAGAGATTTTGGGGGGGCTTGTGACAAGTAAGGAATTTGGTTGAGTGCCTGAAGTAAGTCCTGATTGACAACTCCTTTACTGGCTATCTGACCTCTATCATCAAAACTTAATCCTTTCTCATTAGCCAATTCATTCAGCGCCATATTGAAAGGGCAAATATCAAAGGCAACTCTATTTCCCTCACTTTGGAAAGAGACATTAGCTATTCCTCCGAGATTAAGACAATAGGTATAAGTGGAGAATAGGTCTCTATCTCCTATTGGAACTAAAGGGGCCCCCTGACCGCCAAGAGAAACATCCAGTGTACGAAAGTTATTGATTACTGGAAGACCACAGGTCTTCGTGATCTGCTGTCCATTACCGATCTGCATTGTAATGCTTTTTTCGGGCTGATGAAAAATGGTGTGTCCGTGGGAGGCAACAAAATCGACTGCCTGATTAATACCAAGGAACTCTTTAACGGCTAAACCAATAAATTCGCCTAGTCTGAAGTCCAATGCCTTGATTTCCTCTTTTTCCTGATCAATAGCGAACTTGAGCTGCTCTAATAGTTCTTTTGGGTAGGTTATAGTTTCGGCCTTTTCGACATTGAAGTGCCATTTTTTCTCAACTTTTGTAAAGTTGACTAAAACCAAATCTAGCCCATCTAATGATGTGCCAGACATGGCGCCAACAATATTATACTGCATTTGTTTGGGGGAAAGCATTTACAAAACTAAACTTTTCGTTATCATAGCGGTTCAATTACTATGAATCTCGTAATCGATTTTGGAAACACCAATATTAAGTGTGGCATTTTTGATGCTAATCGCTTAATTGATCAATTGTCTTTTCCTGGAACAAAGGAGGTGCGAGACTTTATTAATCAAAGTATTTACTATCAAATAGGCGTTTGTTCAGTTAACCAGAGCAAGGCTGATATTTTCGAAGCTATTCCAGAATTGAAAAGTGCTCTTTTTCTTTCTCATACTACACCTTCACCGTTACGGATCGATTATAAAACACCCGAGACCTTGGGAATGGATAGACTTGCCGCTGCAATTGGTGCAAACGCAATTTTCCCGGGAAAGTCACTTATGGTGATAGACATTGGCACTTGTATTACATATGATTTTGTTACGCGAGAGGGAGTTTACGAAGGGGGATTGATTAGTCCTGGGATAGAGTTGAGGTATAACGCCATGAATGACTATACCAAGAACTTACCCCTTCTCAATCAGCGTGATACTAGCCTATTCATTGGCAAGTCAACAGAAGAAAGCATGGTGAGTGGAGTGATCAATGGAATAGTGGGTGAGATGCAGTCCCATATCTCACAATTTATGTTAAATAATGCTGACTTAAAGGTGATTATGACGGGAGGCGGAGCCAAAATATTTGAATCTAAGATAAAATCTGACATCTTTGTAGCCCTCGAAATTGTGCTCGTTGGGTTGAATCGTGTTTTGGAATACAATGTGGAGTAAAATCAGAATATCATTAGCTCTTATTTCGAGCTTATTTTTGTTTAATGAGGCTTCTGGTCAGTACGATCAGTCGAGTTATTCAATCATTGGTCTTGGTACTGTGAATTGGGGAGGATACTCTCAAAACGCTAGTATGGGAGGCTTTGGTGTCTCGTATGGCGACAGACTATTCTTGAATGGCCTTAACCCAGCATTAGGTGCTTTAAACTTAGAAGCAGTTTTTCAAACAGGTGGATCTCTTGACTTTAGGCAGTATACGCAAGGTCAAAATACACACAGCACGACAACAGGTGGGTTTAAAGACTTTGGATTGAACTTGCCAATTAAGCTGGGCAAGTGGAACGCAGGATTAAGCTTGAGTCCATACACAGCAGTTAATTATGGTTTTATTAACAGAAATGAAGGTGGTGGTCCAGAAGGGTCTACAACTGTAATTGAAGTAGGAGGTACGGGAGGTATTGATAAGCTTTCATTTACCAATTCATTTAAGCTGAAGAACTTAATGATTGGAATTGACGCTCAGTTTCTTTTCGGGTCAATTCAAAAAGAAGATCTTTTCTTTTTAGAGGGCTTATCACAAGTAGGCTTTGGTAATTCAGTTGTTAACAGAAGAAAAAGCTTTCACAATCTTTCATTCGGAGTAGGTGCTGTATACCAAATACCTCTTGCAGAAAGATCGAAAATAAATATCGGAGGTTTCTATCACCCAGAAATTGAAGTAAGGCAGAATACGCTTGTCACATTTGAAAATCAAACACAAAGTGGGGTATCATTTAGTAGCGATACCTTAGTATTTGATGAGTTGGACAAAAAGACTGTCTTGATTCCACAGAAGTTTGGTTTTGGTATTTCGTACGAAAAAACCAGAGCCATAACCCTGGGTGTAGATTTTCTCTCTCAAGACTGGTCTGGCTACCGTGATGAGGAGGGTAATGCCGAAACCGCTTATGGAAAATCTTACCGAATGGTGCTTGGCGGAAGCTTTGTACCAAACTATCAATCAAGAAAACTGTTAAGTTTGACGACCTTTAGATTTGGAGTGCATTATGAACAGACTCCATTTTTGGTCAATAACGAAACGATTGACGATATTGGGGTCAGTTTAGGTGGTTCATTTCCAATGAATGCTTTTTGGGGACAAGCACATTTAAACATTGGCGCGACTATTGGACGAAGGGGAAGTGTTGCTAATAGCTTAGTAAGAGAAAATTACTTCAAAGTCCATGTAGGATTTAGCTTGCAAGACGTTACCTGGTTTACAAGACAAAAATTTAACTAAAATTATTATTACTATGAGATTTAAAGCTCTTCTATTGACTGCCACGCTGGCTTTGTGTACAACAGCACAAGCACAGTTTTTTTGGCCTGAAGATCCAGAGCAAAGGTCAGAAGCACAAACTTTGTGGACATTGTTTGATGACTCTTATGGACAGGGAGACTACGAGGCTGCCAAGCCTCACCTTGAAAAAATTATAGATAAATACCCATCCTTAAGTACTGCAGTATATATCAACGCAATTAAAGTTTGGAAGGATATTTATAAGAATGAGAAAGACGCTAGTTTAAAGGCAGCTACTGCGGATAGAATCATGCAGTTCTATGAGTTAAGGTTTAAGAATTTTCCAGAGGAGAAGGAAAAGGTAATTGATAGACAAGCAATCGATGCTTTCCAGTTCTATTATAAGGACGCTTCTAAAACGCAAGACCTTCTTGATCTTTTCCAAGAGGCTTATTCGTTACAAGGTAATAATGCCGGCTACGCATTGGGTAGATATTATATGAATACTGCTGCCCTAGCATACGCAAGAAATACGGGTATTTCGGATGAGGAGATTTTGAAAATCTATGATATCGTTACTAGACACATCGATTTTCAAACGAAAGCAGCAAAAGATGCTAATAAGAGCCTTAAAAGGTATATATCAATTAAAGAGTTTATTGACGATAAGTTAGTTGACCTAAACCTAATTGACTGTGAGTTCATTGTTGAAAAACTGGTTCCAGACTTTGAGCAAAACCCAATGGATGCTGAGTTGGCAAACAAAATTTTCGTTTATGCTTACGAAGGAGGTTGTACAGATGCTGAGTGGTTTGTAGCTGCGGCAGAGAGAGTTTTCGAAAGTGATCCTCAATACGGTGTAGCGTACTTACTAGGCGCTAGATTTGGTGGAGAGAAGAATTTCGATAGGTCAAAAGAGTATTTCTTGAAAGCTTCTGAGGTTACTGATGATAATACCGATAAGGCAAAAGCTATCAAACAAGTAGCTGTTACGGAAAGAATCCAAAAGAATTATGTTGAAGCTAAGAAGTATGCACTACAAGCTGCTGCAGTAGACCCTACTTTGAAAGAGGAGATGTACACCTTAATTGGAGACATGATAATGGGTAGCTTAGAATGTGATGAAAAGGAGAGCCAAGTAGATGATAGAGCAAGATATATTTTGGCCTATGAGTACTACATGAAGGGTGGAGATACCTCGAAAGCACGTTCTGCTGGTGAGCAGTTTCCTACTATGGGTGATATCTTTACAGCGAATAAAGAAGAAGGACAGTCGATCTTTATTGGCTGCTGGATTCAGGAAAGCGTTAAGCTTAAGAAGAGAGACGGTCAATAGACGTCAAAATAAAATAATAAAGCGGTCTTCTTCGATTACGGGGAAGACCGTTTTACTTACATGAAGAAAAAAATTAAATATTATACCGTTATTATTATCGCTCTTTTAATCAGCTCGTGCTATTCTGATGATCAAAAATTAGCCGAGATGGAGGAGTATGACGGGCCATTATTTGAATCAGATAATGTCGAGATTAACCTAAGTCAATCTACCGTTACGAAGGTTATAATGAAAGGAAAAAAGCAACTTCAACATCAAAATGGAGACATTGAGTTTCCTGATGGGATTGAAGTATCCTTCTTCAATGTGCTTGGCGAAAAGACTTCAATTTTAACAGCGCAAAGAGGGTATAAATCTGCCAAGGAAAACGTCTATAAGGCCAATGGCGATGTGGTAGTTGTAAATTTGGAGAAGAAAGAGACGTTGCGATCAGAAGAGCTTTTCTGGGATCCAGAAACAGAAAAAATTTACACTGATAAATTCGTTACGGTACAAACGGATACTGAATTAATACGCGCTGAAGGACTTACCGCGCCTCAGGATTTTTCAACGTATGAGTTCACAAAAGCCAAAGAAGGGGAATTTGAAATAAAAGAGAATTGAAGAATCTAGGAGACAGCATAATCTTTTCGTTGAGCGTAGTCACTTTCATAATTGGGGTGCATCAAACAATGACTTTTGGTATTGGTAATGCTTATTTCATTTTCATGGTCTCCATGGGATTGTTATTTTTATATAGATATCGCATTGCCAAGCGCAAAGAGCAAGAAAAAGTGGAAGAAGCAAAAAAGCCAAAATCTAAAAGAGCAAATAAACGTTAATGGATCCCTATCAATTAACGATCATTCTGGTATGCTTAGTTTTCTCAGCTTTTTTTTCAGGAGCTGAAATTGCTTTTATAAGTGCCAGTAAGCTTCAAATAGAGCTTCAGGGCCAGCAAGGCAAATTAGGAGGTAGAATTCTGTCCTTCTTTACGCAAAGGCCTTCTCGCTTGATCAATACGGCCTTAGTAGGTAATACCATTGCATTGGTTATCTATGGTATTTTCATGGCGACTCTTTTAGAGCCTTGGATTGCGGAAAGGTTGCCGGAAGCCATTAACACTACAAGTACGGTTGTTTTATTACAAACCGTGCTTTCAACCATAATTGTGCTGTTTACGGCAGAGTTTACCCCAAAGAGCATATTCCTCATTAACCCAAACAGTCTGCTGAATATCTTGGCAATTCCCTTGATTATTGTTTTTGGAATTATGTTTCCAGTTGTGTGGGTGATAGAGCAAATGTCTCGATTCATCATCATTTTTGTTTTACGCCAGAAGTATGAAGAAGACCGTCAGGTGTTTGGTTTAACCGATCTAGGGATTTATATCAAACGGAATACGCACCAAGACATCCAGAAAGCTAAGATTGAAGTGGATACAAAGATCTTCAACAATGCGCTCGAGTTTAAAACGGTCAGAGTTAGAGAGTGCATGATTCCAAGGACTGAGATTTCAGCCATAGATGTAGAGGATAGTATTGAGGATCTCAAAAAGGAGTTTCTAGACAGCAGTCATACCAAAGTACTGGTTCACAAGGGGAATATTGACGAAATCATCGGCTATTGCCATGTTCTTGAACTCTTTAAGAAGCCAGAAGACATTGAAAGTATTCTCACCCCAATTCTTATTGTGCCAGAAACCATGCTTGCCAATGAGCTGATGATTCAATTCATTCAGGAGAGAAAAAGTCTAGCGCTGGTTGTTGATGAGTTTGGCGGAACATCTGGTATCGTTAGTTTAGAAGATGTCATCGAAGAAATTTTTGGTGAGATACAAGATGAACACGATGAGGATGAAGATTGGGTGGAAGTGAAACTCGATGAAAACCGATATAAGCTCAGCGCAAGGCATGAAATTGACTACTTGAACGATACCTATGATTGGGATATTCCCGAAGGAGAATATGATACCCTAGGGGGCTTCATTTTGTCGATTACAGAGGATATCCCTGAAGTAGGAGACATGATTCATTACCCTCCATTCGAAATAAAAATCGAGACTATGGAAGACACAAGAATCGATAATGTCTTGTTCACACTCAAATAACATGGAGACATCTGATCTTTAGGGAGTTTTGTCCTTCTTTTCATTTGATTTTAGGCCATAATTCCGTTATGTTTGCGCCTGTTTAAAAAATAATCGATGGCAATAATTAATACGCTTCGCGAGAAAATGGGAAAACTACTGATAGTAGTAGTTGGATTGTCCATTGTGGCTTTCGTCCTAGGTGACCTTTTGGGTCAAAACTCGAGTTTGCTTGGCAATAGTAGAAATGTAGGTGAAATTGACGGGGAAGAGATTTCTCAAGAAGACTTCGCTACAATGGTGCAGAATGCCCAGAGAAATGCTGGTTACCCTTCAGGGAACCCACAAATCATGCAGTTCCTTAGGGATCAAGTATGGAATAGCATTATCGCTGACGTGGCATACTCAAACAAATTGGATGAATTAGGACTAGAGATTGGCCCGAATGAGAGAGTTGATATGGTTCAAGGCCGAAACCTTTCACCAGAAATGGGCAATTTCTTTCTTCAAAGAATTGGATCAAATGACCCAAGCTCAATCAAGCAATACCTTGCAAGTATTGAGTTCGATCCAAATGAGCAAAACTTATTTGCTTCCTATGAGCGTAACGCCATGGTACAAAGAACGATTCAGAAGTTCGAAAACCTTTTGGCTAAAACAGAATATGTAACCTTAGCTGAGGCTCAGAAAGTATACCAAGAACAATTAGGATTTAGGTCTGTAGAATACCTTTCGGTTCCTTTTTCAAGCGTAAGCAATGAACAAATAGGAACAATTCCTGATAATGAAATCAGAGCATACCTACAAAGCCACGAAGATGAGTTCACGGTAGAAGAAACAAGAGATGTTGATTTCGTTTCTTTTCCTGTAATTCCTTCAGCAAAGGATACTGCGGATTACGATCGCCAAATGGCTGATATCAAAGCAAGATTAGAATCAGGAGACAATGATTCTATCTATGCGATGAGTATTACTGAGCAAGGTTCTGGATTTTCTGAATACGATCCAACTGCTTTGCCTATTCCTGTGGCAGATAAACTTACTTCATTGAAAGAAGGAGATATCATCGGTCCAGATTTAGAGAATGGAATCTATACAATTCATAAGCTTACAGAAATTGTACCTACAGATAGCGAGTTTGCAAGAGCAAGCCAAATCGTTTTCAACATTGCAGGCTTATCTGCTGCGGATGTTGCTGGTGTAAAGACCAAAGCGAATGATATCCTTAGACAAATCAGAAATGGTGCTGACTTTGCTGATATGGCGCGTGAGCATAGTCAAGGAGCCTACAATAATGTAGGTGGCGACACGGGATGGATGAAAAAAGGTGATACTAGAACTACTGATATCGAAGAAGCGGTATTTGGTACGACTAGAAAAGGCTTGATTAGAAGACTCGTTGAGACTACGAATAACATTTATATTCTAAATGTTACCGAACCTAAAATTAAGAACAGATATAAAGTGGCTCAAGTAATTGTAGAACTAACACCTTCTACGCAAACCATTGATGCTGTATACAGACAAGCTGGTTTATTCGCAAGTGATGTGAGTAGCACTGATGAATTCAATGACTACGCTGCTGAAAACGGTTATGCTGTATTCAACGGAAATGGGATAGATAAGAACGCAATTTCTATTGGCCGATTGACAAACGCTCGTCAGATTGTTTCTTGGTTGTATGGAGAAGCGACAATGGGAGATGTGAAAGACTTCGACTTAGATAATGAGTATGTAGTTGCGGTTTACAGAGATAAGAGAGACGAAGGTGTCCAGTCTTTGGAGGATGTTAGAATCCAAATCGCTGGAAAGCTGATGAATGATAAGAAAGCGGAGTTCATTAAAGCTAAAATCAATGGTTTATCAGGAACAGTTAGCGCCATGGCCTCTGCATATGGTCCTGAGGCTAGTGTTTATAGCAATGGAGCACTTAAGTTGGCTGATGTAAGTCTATCTAACGCTGGTGTTGCACCAGAGGCTATTGGAGCGGCCTTCGCATTGAAAAATGTAGGAGATAAGACAAAGGCATACGTTGTCGATAATCAAGGGGTTGTTGTAGTAGAATTGAAGTCAGTTTCAGCTGCTGCAGAAATTGGAGATTACACCTCTTATGAAAACCAGATACTTCAAGCAGCGTTTGCTGCTATTCAAGGCAAGCTGAGGCAAGCCGTAGTTGATAGGGTAGAGGTTGTCGATGAACGATATAAATTCTTTTAAATATGGAATCGGCCAAGTGGCCGATTTTTTTTTACGTAACTTTTTCTGGCGTATTGATATTAGTTTGATCCATGAGTCAATTTACCACTGAAGAATTCAAAAAGAAGCTGGATGATGTCCATGACTTCCCCACGTTATACATGTTCAAGTTTATTGTAACTGAGGATAAGAAAGGAGAGGTAAAAAGCCTTTTCCCCTCAAGTGAGCTTGAGTACAAACCTTCTAGCAAAGGAAAGTATACAAGTGTTACTGCAAAGGTGATGATGCAGTCAAGCAATCATGTCATTGAGGTTTATAAGAAAGCCCAGAATATAGAAGGTATCATAGCCCTTTAATGTATAGAAACCTGATCATATTGCTATTACCGGCTTTGTTGTTTTCCTGCGGAGGAGATACGACTAAAGTTAATGACGGGGAGAAGGATGCTTCTAAGGGGGCTAGTGTCACGGATAGGGCGACACCACCGACTGAAACTATTGAGGTGGATATTGAAGATACCAAAAGGACAGAATGGCAAAACCCAGATTTAATTTTAGATCGTATTGGTGATCTTGAGAACAAGTCAGTAGCAGATATTGGCGCGGGTTCGGGGTATTTCACCTTCAAAATTGCCAGAAGAGCGGCTAAAGTCATAGCATTAGATATTGATCCAAAAGCCCTTGATTATATTGAGAGCCAGAAGGAGATAGTTGGGGAATGGTCTAATAATATAGAGGTAAGGCTAACTCCTCCAGATGTACCCAACCTTCTCGAAGAAGAAGTTGACCTCGTACTGATCGTGAACACTTATAATTATATACCCAATAAAGAGGTTTACTTTCCTCGTCTTCTCGATGGAATGAAGCCTGGTGCCCGCTTGGTAATTGTTGACTTTAAAAAGGGGGAAATTCCAATTGGCCCAGCTGATGAATACAAAGTTGAGGCGAGCGAGATTAAATCATTTTTGAGAAAGATCTCATTTAGAAAAATCAATATTGATGAAGAAAGTCTTCAATATCAATACATTATTACGGCAGAAAAGAAGTAAGGTTATGTGGAAAGAAGCAGACAACAAACTCAAGAGAACTTTTGAATTCAAGAATTTCATAGAGGCATTTAGCTTTATGACCCGTGTTGCGATAGTAGCTGAGAAAATGAATCACCACCCAAACTGGTCCAATGTCTATAATACTGTCACCATAGAATTGACTACTCACGATGCCGGAAATGTAGTTACTGATAATGATCGTAAATTAGCAGAGATCATTGATAGCGTGGCCTAATGCCAGATAAGACAAACCTCTTTCTTGTACCAACACCGATAGGGAATCTCGAAGACATCACCCTTCGAGCGCTCAGAGTACTCAATGAAGTAGACGTGATCCTCGCTGAAGACACACGTACTTCAGGTAAACTGCTCAAGCATCATAATATCACGAATCAGCTACAGAGCTATCATATCTTTAATGAGCACAAAACAGCTGAGAAGTTAGTCGAGCGCATGCAAGGTGGAGAAATCTTCGCCCTTATTTCTGATGCAGGAACGCCAGCCATTTCTGACCCAGGGTTTTTATTAGTAAGAGAAGCAATAAAAGCCAATTTAGTCGTGAATTGCTTGCCGGGTGCTACGGCCTTTGTGCCCGCACTTGTGAATTCTGGTTTACCATCTGACAAGTTCGTCTTCGAAGGCTTTCTGCCGCACAAGAAAGGGCGTCAAACGCGGCTGAAACTTCTAGCTGAGGAAGAAAGAACAATCGTCTTTTACGAGTCGCCACATCGCCTTATCAAAAGCCTTGAACAGCTAAGAGAGTTTTTAGGAGATCGTCAAGTATCCGTTTCTCGTGAACTGACTAAAATGTTCGAAGAAACTGTTCGCGGAAGCTTCACTGAAGTCATTGCTCACTTTTCCGCAAAAGGAATAAAAGGAGAGTTCGTCTTGGTAGTTCAGGGGAAGGCTTAGACTTGCTTTAAAGCATCAATTAAATAATCTACATCTGCCTTAGTGGTAAATACCGACAGTGAAATACGTAGGCCATTAATGCCATGACTTCCAATAGGTCGGCAATCGATCATATAATCATCAAACAGCATTTTCTTCACATCACCTACTTTCTTGCCTATCACTTCGACATTTTGAATAGCGCACGAAAGGTCTTCTGCGCCTGGTGTTTTTAACTTGAAGCGACTGTCGTTCTCAACCTTTCCTCTGAAGTAAGCTTTTAGATCACGTAGTCTAGCTTCACGTTTTTCTGCTCCAATGAGGTTATAGTAGTCTACCGCAGTACCCATGCCGAGCATCTCAGGGTAGTTCCGCGTATTGTAGTTTTCTAGTCTTCTAATAGAAGGGTCCTTAAAATGTTGCCTAGATACAATCAGAGGTTTTAAGTACTTCTGTGAATCCTTTTTGGCATATAAGACGCCCATACCTTTCGGTGTAAACATAAATTTATGGCCACTTATTGCATAAAAATCACACGCCAAGTCATGCAAATCAATCTTGAAGGTGCCAGCAGTTTGAGCCGCATCTACAGCTACAAGAATGCCTTTTTCATGGGCCATTTGGCTAATCTCCTTTACCGGTAGAATCATACCATTCGTATTAGTGCCATGCACCATCGAGATCACCTTTGTATTTGGGGTAATGGCTTTTCTATAGACATCTATTAACTCTTCCTTTGATTCTGGAAGAATAGGGAGTTTAGGCCTCACTATTTTAAAGCCTCTTATTTCTTGCCAGTGTTGCCAAGGCACAGTTCCGCTTGGGTGTTCATGGTCTGCTAAAATCACTTCGTCACCAGGACCTAATTCAATGGAATGCGCGACAAGGTTCATTCCCTCAGTCGTATTATGGACTAAAGCGATTTCCTCTTTATCTGCAGAAAACATATCCGCTACCTTTTGTCGAGTCGCTTCCTTTTCGTCTTGCCAACCTCCCCACATGTACTTTGAGGGGAAGCCATCTAATAAGGCTCTGAATTCGTTCGTTGCATCGACTACTAACTTTGGACAAGGGCCAAGAGATGCATTGTTGAAGTAGTAAAGACCTTTTTCGAATGCGAATTCACTTTTGACTAACTCCCAATAGTCTTCATCATTGTTTGTTGAGGAGAGGCTAAAACTGGTTTTTTCAACTTTCTTCAGAAAAGATTCTCTTAACCCACTAGCCATCAAAGAGGAAGCAGCTAAGCCTGAGAACGAGTATTTTAAAAGATTTCTTCTATCCATGTTATTTCATTTTAGCAGTGCTAAAGCATGCGGCACAATAAGTTAGTCAATTAATAAAAATGTGCAGGCCAGTTATAGGCGATCTTTCACTCATTCATGTAATTTTGAACTATGCAAAAGTTGCTTCAAGACGTAATTGTGCTAGTAAAGGAAACAGGCGAGTTTATTCGACAAGAATCTCGGAAATTCGATCATTCGAAGATCGAGTATAAGGGAAAGAACGATCTAGTTTCTTATGTAGATAAAGAAGCAGAAAAGCGATTAGTCAAAGGTTTGTCAGAGATTCTACCAGGTAGCGGCTTCGTTGCAGAAGAAGGAACTTCTACTCATAGGTCAGATATTTATAATTGGATCATCGATCCGCTGGACGGAACGACCAATTTCACACATGGCCTGCCAGTTTATGCTGTTTCAGTCGCGCTAGTAAAGCGAGGAGTCCTAACCTTAGGAGTAGTTTATGAGATCAATAGGGACGAGTGCTTTCATGCGATTAAAGACCAAGGTGCTTTCTTAAATCACTCGCCTATTAAGGTGTCTGAAACTAAGACCTTAGAAAAAGCGCTTTTAGCAACAGGATTTCCCTATTACAACTTTGATCAGATGCAACAATACCTTACGATCATTAATGAGTTTATGCAAACCACGCATGGTTTGAGACGTATGGGTAGCGCGGCAGTTGACTTAGTCTACACGGCATGCGGGAGGTTCGAAGGGTTCTTTGAGTACAATCTCAATGCATGGGATGTTGCTGCCGGAGCTTTGATAGTGCAAGAGGCAGGAGGGAAGGTCACCGATTTTAAAGGAGGGGAAGATTACCTTTTTGGTAGAGAAATAGTCGCTGGAAACGCCACACAGCCAGAAATGCTAGCAACCATTCAAAAACACTGGAAATAAGACGTGACTCATGTCTTAAGGAATCACAAAACTTTAATAGTTTTGTCTCGAATTAGAGAACTAACCATTCTAATAGTCAGTTAAAGAAGTAAATGCAGGAAGTAGCCGTGATCATATTGTTTTTAGTAGCAGCCATTTACATGGGTAGAAAGCTTTTTAAGCAGTATAATACTGGTAGTGGATGTGCTTCTTCAGGTTGCGATTCTTGCGCTCCCGTCAAGAAGGAGTTTAAACTCCCTGATCACCTTAAGTCCTAAGCCCAAACCTTTGTTCCTTCAGAGCAGTTCTTACACATTTCAATTTCGCTACGAGATTTGATCAGTGAAGCCCTAAATTTTTGATAAGCCTCTCCCCTCCAAACAGACTGATCTTCCATGGCGCCTAGTTGATAGTGCGCGTCTTTATCAAAGCAGCAAGGCACTACTTTTCCATCCCAAGTGATCACACAAGAGTGCCACATTT
>Ga0209425_10000077_pt1 | contig 106735 bp, 100 predicted proteins | sample COG_05_FD_184749 | JGI IMG/M metagenome (GOLD analysis project Ga0209425, IMG submission 184749) | Pelagic Microbial community sample from North Sea - COGITO 998_met_05 (SPAdes) (version 2) | ecosystem: Environmental > Aquatic > Marine > Neritic zone/Coastal water | place: Helgoland, sampling...
TTTCAAGCAAGCCTGAGCAGTTGACATGTTTGTGCAATATGGAACTTTATTTCTAAGTGTTGCACTTCTTATTTCTCTTGCATCACTCACTCTATCTTTTCGACTTCCTCCGCCAGTATTGATAACTATTGCAATTTGTTTTGAATTTAAAACATCAACGATATGAGGCGAGCCACTACTTACTTTATTTATTTTTTTACAATTTATTCCTTGTTTACCAATAAATTCTGCAGTTCCTTTGGTGGCACATAGTTTAAAACCTAATTTAGTCAACGCTTTTGCAAGATCAATTCCTTCAATTTTATGAGAATTTTTTAATGAAATAAACGCTAAACCTTTTGTTGGCAGTGAATTACCAGCTGCAATTTGACTTTTAGCAAACGCCATCCCAAAATCTTTATCAAAGCCCATCACTTCACCAGTTGACTTCATTTCTGGACCTAAAACTAAATCACTGTTTGGAAATTTATTAAATGGAAATACTGCCTCTTTTACAGCAAACATATTTTTAGTTTTACTTCTTAAATTAAATTTTGATAATTTTTCTCCTGCCATTACTCTAGAAGCTATTTTAGCAAGTGGTATTGACTTAGCTTTTGAGACAAAAGGCACAGTTCTGCTAGCCCGTGGGTTAACTTCAATAACATAAATTTCATCTTTTTTAATGGCATACTGAACATTCATAAAACCTTTTACTTTAAGTGCTAAAGCTAGTTTTTTTGTTTGAACTTCAATTTCTTTAATTAGACTTTCTTTAATGGATATAGGTGGCAAACAACATGCAGAGTCACCAGAGTGAATTCCTGCTTCTTCTATGTGCTGCATAACACCCGCAACAAAAACTTGTTTTCCATCAGATATAGCGTCCACATCAACTTCCATAGCTTGATCGATAAATTTATCTATTAAAATCGGATTTTCTTCGGCAGCTTTAAAAGCTTCTTCTACAAAGTTTTTAAGTTGGCTTTTTTCATGAACAATTTCCATAGCTCTTCCACCTAAAACATAAGAAGGTCTAACCATTAAAGGTAAACCTATTTTTTCAGCTATTTTTATTGCCTGGTTGAAATTTTTAGCTATTCCGCTCTCAGCCTGTTTTAATTTTAATTGGTCAAGAAGTTTTCTAAATCTATCTCTATTTTCAGCTAAATCAATTGAAGGATACTGTGTTCCTAAAATAGGCAAGTTGTTATCGTATAAAAATTTAGCTAGTTTAATTGGTGTTTGGCCCCCAAATTGAGCAATCACTCCTATTAACTTTCCTTTTTCTTTTTCTTTTTTAATAATATTATAAACATATTCTTCTTTAAGCGGTTCAAAGTACAATCTATCACTAGTATCATAATCAGTTGAAACTGTTTCAGGATTACAATTGATCATGATTGTTTCAAATCCCGCTTCTTTTAATGCGTAACTTGCCTGACAGCAGCAATAGTCGAACTCAATTCCTTGACCGATTCTATTTGGGCCACCCCCCAAAATAATAATTTTTTTCTTGTGTGAAGGAGCAGACTCATCTTCGGAATTTAAAGAATAATTTCTTTGATAGGTAGAATACATATATGGAGTAAATGACTTGAATTCAGATGCACATGTATCTACTTTTTTAAAAACTGGAAAAACTTTTAAAGCAATTCTTTTGTTTCTAACTATCTTTTCTGGAATTTTTGTTAATTTAGATAATTTTTTGTCTGAAAAACCAATGGATTTAATCAAATTAAATCTATTATGATCTCTAGGCAAGCCTTTGGTTTTAATTTGATTTTCTATTTCAACGATATCTCTGATTTGTTCCAAAAACCAATTATCTATTTTACATAATCTTTGAATTCTTTTTATATTGATTTTTTTTCTAAACGCTTCAGCTACTAATAAAATTTTATTAGGGATATTTTCTTTAAGCTTTTTTTCGATTTGTTTTTTATTCAAAGAAAAAATTCTATCTAGACCTGAAAAACCTGTTTCTAGAGACACAAGTGCTTTTTGAAGCGACTCTTTGAAATTTCTTCCAATTGCCATAGCTTCTCCTACTGACTTCATAGAAGTGCCCAATATAGCTTCTGAAGTAGAAAATTTTTCAAAAGTAAATCTTGGCATCTTTGTAACCACATAGTCAATACTTGGTTCAAATGAAGCCGGTGTTACCTTTGTAATCTCATTTTTTAGCTCATCCAAAGTGTAACCTACTGCTAATTTTGCTGCTACTTTTGCAATAGGAAAGCCTGTAGCTTTAGAGGCCAAGGCCGAAGATCTTGACACTCTAGGGTTCATTTCAATGATTACCATTCTTCCATTTTTTGGATTGATTGCGAATTGTACATTGGAGCCACCAGTCTCTACGCCAATTCTTCTAAGACACGCAATAGAGGCATTTCGCATAACTTGGTATTCTTTATCAGTAAGGGTTAACGCTGGAGCAACTGTAACTGAATCACCGGTATGGATACCCATAGGATCAATATTTTCAATTGAACAAATAATAATACAATTGTCTTTTTTATCCCTAACAACTTCCATCTCAAACTCTTTCCATCCTTCAAGGCACTCCTCTACTAAAACCTGATTAACAGGAGACTCACGTAGTCCGTCTTTAACAATTTTAAGATAATCTTTTTTAGACTTAACAATACCGCCACCTAATCCACCTAAAGTAAATGCTGGTCTAATAATAGCGGGCAAACCAATTTGTTTTAAAGCTTTTGAAGCATCTTTGAAATGATTTACAATTTTAGATTTTGGCAAATCTAAACCAATTTCAAGCATATTTTTTCTAAATTTTTTTCTATCTTCAGCATTAGAAATAGCTTTTGAATTAGCTCCGATAAGTTCAATTTTATATTTTTTTAGAATTCCTTTTTTTTCTGCTTCCATAGCTAAATTCAATGCTGTTTGGCCACCCATAGTCGGCAGTATGGCATTAGGTTTTTCTTTTTTTATAATTTTTTCTAAAACTTGAAGTGTTATAGGTTCGATATATGTTCTGTGAGCAACGCCAGGATCAGTCATTATTGTTGCAGGATTAGAGTTTATTAGGATAACTTTATAGCCTTCATCTTTTAAAGCCTTACAAGCTTGAGTGCCGGAATAATCAAATTCACAAGCTTGGCCAATGATTATTGGACCAGCCCCTACAACTAATATTGTTTTAATATCTTTTCTTTTTGGCATTCTTTTTCATTTCATTAATAAATTCTTTAAATAAATAGACACTATCTTGAGGGCCAGGATTAGATTCTGGATGATACTGCACTGAAAAAATAGGTTTACTTTTTATCTTTATTCCTTCAATACCATTATCAAACAAAGAAGTATGTGTTACATCAATATTCTTTGGTAAATTTTCTCTAACAATTTCAAAACCGTGATTTTGACTTGTAATTTCGACTTTATTATTTTTTAAGTTTTTTACAGGATGGTTAGCTCCTCTATGGCCTAGCTTCATTTTTTTTGATTTTGCACCAAGTGCTAATGCAAGAAGCTGATGCCCAAGGCAGATTCCAAATATAGGAAAATTTTTTTTGATAAGTTCTTTAATAATATTAATTGCATATTTTCCTGTAGCCGCTGGATCACCAGGACCATTAGATAAAAAAATTCCATCTGGTTTTAATTCTAATATTTCATCTGCACTTGTTTGACAAGAAACAACAGTTACTTTACAGTTGAAATTTGAGAAGTACCTTAAAATATTTTTCTTAATTCCATAATCAATAGCAACCACATGGAGTGAATTTTTTTTATTTTTTAAATAACCTGTTTCTTTTTTCCAAGTTTTATAACCTGCCCAAACATATTTTTTTTTAGTTGAAACTTTTTTTGCTAAATCGAGATTTTTTAATCCACTCCACTTAACAGTAGTATTAACTAACTTTTTAATATTAAAATTTCCATCTTTAGAAAAAGCTATTGTCCCCTTCGGTGCTCCTTTGTCTCTAATAAAATTGGTTAGTGATCTAGTATCTAAGCCAGTGATACCTACAATTTTATTTTTTTTAAGCCATAAGTTCAAATTAGCTATAGAACGATAGTTTGAAGGATCAGTTATTTCAGAGTTGAACACAACACCTTTTGTCCAAACATTTTCAGACTCATGGTCTTCTTTATTGGTGCCTACATTTCCAATATGAGGAAATGTAAAATTAATTATTTGTTCAGCATATGATGGATCAGAAATAATTTCTTGATAGCCTGTAATTGCAGTATTAAAGCAAACTTCTCCAGTACTTATTCCTTCGTATCCAAGGCCAAAGCCTTTAAAAAAAGTTCCATTTTCAAGGACTAAAATAGCAGTAGAGTCGATCGGTTTAAGATTTTTTTTTGAGTTTATTATTTGTCTATTTAGTTTCAAATACAACTCATGAGTTAAAGCAAACACTTATAAACATGTTTTGCGGAAGATATGAAATAGAAATATAGTCGTCAAGAAAGATATTTTTCTTTTGAAGAAAAATTGTGATTAAAGTAAAAATAAAAAAGTTAAAAATATGTCCCTACAAACCAAAATAGAAGAAAAGCTTAATGAGTCCCTTAAAAACAAAGATAAAAATCTTTATCCAACTTTAAGGCTTATAATTTCATCAATAAAAGATGCAGTAATCGCAAGCAGAACTAAGGAAAACAAAGGTTTGAGCGACCAAGACATTATGGGAATTTTGAAGAAAATGGTTAAACAGAGGAACGAATCTTGTGAGGTCTATAAAAAAGCAGGTCGAACTGAACTTCTAGAGTTGGAGACAAGAGAAGTGAAAATTATAAGTTCTTTTTTGCCCGAACAACTAAGCGAAGATGAAACAAAAAAAATCTGTGAAGAAATTATTACAAAAGTAGGAGCTAGCTCTATAAAAGATATGGGAAAAGTAATGAGTGAGTTAAAAAAAACACATGCTGATGTTTTAGATTTCTCAAAAGTAGGATCAATTTTAAAAACCGTATTAAAATAAAAAATGAAGTACCCAAAAGAATATCTTGATGAAATTAAGTTAAGATTAAAAGTTTCTCAGGTAGTTGGAAAATCTGTACAATTAAAAAAAAGAGGAAAAGAATTTGTTGGTTTGTCTCCATTTAAAAATGAAAAAAGTCCATCTTTTACAGTAAGCGATGAAAAAGAATTTTATCATTGTTTTAGCACAGGTGAACATGGAAATATTTTTGACTTCTTAATGAAAACAAAATCATTAGGGTTTGGAGAAGCTGTTAAATCCTTGGCCGCAGAAGCAGGTATGCCCCCATATAAATTTACTAAGATGGATACTGAAAAAGAAAGAAGGTTTAACTCGTATAAAAATATTTTTAGAGAATATTCAGATTATTTTCATGAACAAATATTTAAATCAGAAAATAAACAGGCTTTAATTTATTTAGAAAAAAGAGGCATAAATCAAAATATAATCAAAGAATATAATTTAGGCTACGTACCTTGGCAAAATAATTTTTATGAAAAAATTAAAACAAAATTTAATGAAGAAGAAATTGTATCTACAGGACTTTATTATAAAAATAATAAAACTAATAAATTTGTAGACCGTTTTAATTCACGAATAGTTTTTCCTATCAATAATTTAACCGGAGAGACCATCGCTTTTGGCGGCAGAATAATTAAAGAAAGCCCTTTAGCTAAATATATAAATTCTCCTGAAACAGAATTCTACAAAAAAGGTAGAACAGTTTTTAACTTAGACAAAGCTAAAGCCTTAAGAGCCGATACCAATGAGGTCATAATCGTTGAAGGATATATGGATGTTGTAAGTTTATATGCATCTGGTATCAAGAATGTTATTTCAAATTCAGGAACAGCACTAACAGAAGTTCAAATTAGTTTAATTTGGAAATTTTTTTCAAACCCAATTATATGTTTAGATGGTGATCAAAGCGGACAAAGTGCTGCTCTTAGAATAGCAGAAAAACTTTTGATATTAATTAATGAGAGTAATAAAATTTATTTTTCAATTTTGCCAAAAGGAGAGGATCCAGATGACTTTATTAAAAAAAATGGTAAAGAAAAATTCATTGAATTTTTAAAATTTAAAAAAATAATACAGTTTTATATTTGGGACACTTACTTGTCCGAAGTAAATACTAGTAATCCTTTTGAGATATCTAAATTTGAAAAAAAAATAAAAGGTGTCTGTTATGGAATTAAAGATGAGATTTTAAAGAAATATATTTTAGAGGACTTTCTTGAAAAATTAAGAAACTTGACGCCTATACAGAATCAAAAAAAATCTTTTATTTCCTACTCTAAAAGAAACTTCAAAGTATTGAATGAAACTAAACAAATCCACAAGAAAAAAAATCATTTTTCGAAAGCAGAAATTAAAGAAAGATCAATACTATACATCCTTTTGAATTATTCAGACTGTGTAAAAAATAAGCTAGAAGAACTTTTGGAAATAAATTTTACTAACGATCAAAATGAAAATTTAAAAAAAGACATCATTAGCTCTATAAAAACTAACAATTTTTTAGACAAAGGTAAATTTGAAAACGCAGAAAAGTATAAAGTTTTAATTAGCGATATTGAAAAAGACGTTAATTTAAAGAATATACTCTCTAAAAAAGACAACACTGAACGTGAAGAAACACTAAATGACTTGATTTTAGAATTAAAAGAAATGAATCACTTGAAACAAATTGAATTTTTAGAGAACGAGGTGGCAAAAAATTTAGATGAAAGTTCTTATTCTGAACTTATTAAGCTTAAAAGTCAGTTAAATAGGCAATAAAAAAAGATAGATTTTAAAGCAATTCATACTATATATAACAACGCGATAATTTAATATTTAGCCTAAATGGTAGAAAAATTAATTACAAAATCATTTGAAAGACTTCTTGATAAAGGAAAAGTTCGTGGATTTATAACTTACGAAGAATTAGGAAAATCTTTAGGTAAAAGAGGAAGTTCAAACGAAAATGTTGAAAAAGCTTTCCTCATTATTGCCGATAATAGCGTCACACTTGTAGAAAAAAAATCTCAGTACCAATCTAACAAAAAAAAAGAAACAACGTCAACAAGCGAGGAAAAACAATCAGATAAAAGTGACGATCCAATTCGGATGTATCTTCGAGAAATGGGTGGTGTCGAGTTACTTTCTCGAGAAGGTGAAATAGCAATTGCAAAGAGAATTGAAGCTGGAAAAGATGTTATGATTAATGCACTGACTCAAAGCCCACTTGTTGCTAAAAAAATTTATGAATGGAAAGAAAAAATTGAAACCAATGAACTTTTAGTTAGAGATATTATAGACATTGATTCAACTTATGAGGACTTTGAGGCTAATGCTGAGAAGAAAGAAAAAAATAAATTAGAAGCCAAACCTAAAATAGACAAAGATGAAAATAAGAAAGAAGAAGTAACTGTAGGAGCGGTAGTAGAAGAAGAAGATGAATTTAATGTTTCCTTGGCGAAGATGGAAGAGGAAATAAAACCAAAAATTATTAAAATTATAGATAATTTAACAAAAGATTACCTAAAATTACAAAAATACCAAAGAGAAAAACTAGATTGCATTTTATCTTCTAAAGAACTTTCAATTTCTAAAAATAAAAACTTTAAAAAGATTCAATCTACTTTAGTTGATAATTTTAAAAATCTTCAGCTTGCACCTCACGTGGTAGAAGAAATAGTTCAAGCACATTATAAAGAAAATAAAAAAATTGTTTCTCTTGAAGGTGTGCTTTTGAGGTTAGCTTTAGACAATAAAATAACTCGAGAAGAGTTTTTAAAATACTACATTAGCAATGAGATAAATCCAAAATTTGAAACTTTTTTAACAGAAAACCCAACCTGGAAAGCATTTTTTAAAAAATTTAAAACTGATTTCAGTGAAATAAGAGAGAGACTTGTTGAATTTAGTGAAAAAATTGGTTTATCAGTAGGTGAATTTAAAAAACTAGTTAGCAGAATTCAAAAAGGAGAAAGAGAATCAAGAATAGCCAAAAAAGAAATGGTAGAAGCTAATTTAAGATTAGTAATTTCTATAGCTAAAAAATATACAAACAGAGGTTTGCAATTTTTAGACTTAATTCAAGAAGGTAACATCGGTTTAATGAAAGCTGTCGATAAATTTGAGTATCGAAGAGGTTATAAATTTTCTACTTATGCTACTTGGTGGATTAGACAAGCAATCACGAGATCGATAGCTGACCAAGCTAGAACGATAAGAATTCCAGTCCATATGATAGAAACTATAAATAAAATTGTAAGAACTCAAAGACAAATTATGAGTGAATTTGGTAGAGAACCAACTCCTGAAGAATTAGCAAAAAAATTAGCCATGCCTTTAGAAAAAGTTAGAAAAGTTTTAAAAATTGCAAAAGAGCCCGTATCTTTAGAAACGCCGGTGGGAGATGAGGAAGACAGTAGTTTAGGAGACTTTATTGAGGACAAAAATGCTCTTCAACCTTTAGATACAGCTATTCAGTCAAATTTAAGTGAGTCGACAACAAAGATACTTGCTTCTTTAACGCCAAGAGAAGAAAGAGTTTTGCGAATGCGTTTTGGCATTGGAATGAACACAGATCATACTTTAGAAGAAGTAGGTTTGCAGTTTTCTGTAACTAGAGAAAGAATAAGACAAATAGAAGCTAAAGCTTTGAGAAAACTCAAACATCCAAGTAGATCGAAACAACTTAAAAGTTTCCTAGAAAAATAAATTCTGCTATATAGATAATTGTTTTGGGCCTGTAGCTCAGTTGGTTAGAGCAGTACACTCATAATGTATTGGTCGTAGGTTCGAGTCCTACCGGGCCCACCAAAATTAATTTTCGACAAACTCTTCTAGTTTTGTCAGCAGAGCATTAATGTCATTATTGTTAGAGTTTAAAATTGACCCAAACTCCTCTTTTTGGGTCCTAGCTATGCTTAGTCCCTCAACCCTTAAATCTCTAATTAGAGGCTTAGTTGGATCTTTAGTAAAAACTCTCCATTCAATTTTTATTTCTGGTTGAGACGAACTCTCTAATATTTTTGACAAGACAATCGTGGTTGTTTCGCTTTTCTGATCGGCACTTATAACTTCAAATTTACTATTCGAGTAATCAGTAAATCGAGAAGTTAAACTTTTAAGTAAATATTTTTTAAAAAGTTCTTGATATTTTTTTAGTGTATTTTGGTCTAACGTTTTTCTTATACTCCCTAATGTGTACATAGCTATTGCATCGATATCAACATTTTCAAGAGCAATAGTCTCAATTTTTTTAGCTTTATCAGCTTTTGAAACACTTTTATTACCTAAAGTTTTAATAGCATCATCCACAAGTTCAGCTATAAAAATTTTGGGGTCCGAGTTATATGCAAAACTGGTTGAGTTAATTAAGATTAACGTCGCAATCGCTAATGCGTTTATTAACTTTTTCATAATTTATTTTTATTTATTAAATTCTGCCCAGTCATCATCTTCTGATGAAAGAGTGTTTCCAATTTTCTTGGCTCTATTTTGAAGATATAAACTTTTTATCGCTGCATACATGTCTATAGAGTTTTTTTCTAAACTATTTAAATTTGTCATATTATCTGCTCTAAAATCTACAGCTGAAGCACCTTGAACTGAAAAATAATCTATTTTATTTCCAGATATATTTGCTAATTTTTTTTCTCTTAATGTTATCTGTGCAAAAGGATCAACAATAGTGTCTGCAACCATTCCAAACGAGTCTCTTATCGTTGTTGGTCCTAAAATCGGCAATACAAAATAGCAGCCTCCTGTAAATCCATAAGCTCCTAAGGTTTGACCCACATCTTCTTGTTGATTTTTTAATCCCATTTTTGCAGCCGGATTAGCAAATCCTAATATTCCAACTGTGGAATTAATTACAAAACTTGCTGTTGACTCACCAGCTAGTTTCCATTGACCTTGCAAAAGATGATTTGGAATCGTCAGCAATGTTCCAAGATTAGATGTAAAATTTCCTGTTCCTGTTCTTATTGGCTCGGGAAGTTTATTATAACCACTAGCGATAGGTTTTAATATAGCTTTATCAAATCCCTGATTAAATTTAAATATTCCTCTACTGAAATCTTCAAAACATTCTTTTTCTGTTTCAGCTCTAGCGTTGGTGCTGAGCAACATTAAGCTTACTGAAAATAAAATTATAATTTTGTTTAATTTCATTAAACCTCTATATATACAAAAAAATTTAATTTACCATTGTAAAAAAACAACGTTATTACATATTTTTCATGCTATACAATCTTAGTAATAAACATGAAGATCAAAGTGTTAAAATCGCCAAACTATTCACCAAATCCTAGAAAAAGGAATAAAATTAAGTTTATAATAATTCATTATACTGGAATGCAATCTGAGAGCGAATCTATTGAAAGACTAACTAATAAAAAAAGTAAAGTAAGTGCTCACTATTTAATCAATAAAAATGGAAATTTAGTAAAAATGGTGGAAGAAAACAAAATAGCTTGGCATGCAGGTAAATCAAGATGGAAAAATTTTATAAATCTAAATAACCAATCCATAGGCATAGAATTAGTAAACAAAGGACATAAATTTGGATATGAAAACTTTTCTAAAAAACAAATAACAAAATTAATATTACTTTGTAAGTTTTTAATAAAAAAATATAAAATTAAGCAAACCAATGTGTTAGGTCATTCAGATATTGCACCTCTCCGAAAAATAGATCCAGGTGAGAAATTTCCGTGGATTGCTTTGGCCAAAAAAAAAATTGGTTATTGGCACAATTTAAATTTGAAAACCAAAAAAATTTATAATTCAAATGATTTTAATTCAAGAAATTCTTTTTTTAGTAACTTGTTTAAAATTGGTTATCGATATTTTGATAAGAGAAAACCATCAAATTTGGATTCTAGGATAATTAAGGCATTTCAGAGAAGATTCAGGCAGAACAGGGTCAATGGTAAAATTGATAAAGAATGTCTTCAAATTAGCTATAAACTAGCTCAATATTTAAAAAATTAACTTGATTTTGGTCATAAAAATATAATAAAAACACCTCGCTAGATAGTTGGCTTGTCGCTGATAACTTTTAGTTTTCAGAGGAAAGTCCGGGCTCCATAAAGACACGGTGCCAGTTAATGACTGGCAAGGGTGACCTTAGGGACAGTGCCACAGAAAATAAACCGCCTTATCAAGGCAAGGGTGAAAAGGTGTGGTAAGAGCACACCGGTTTTTTGGCAACAAAAAACGCATGGTAAACCCCACTGGGAGCAAGGCTAAATAGAGATAACATTGTGCTAATTTATTAGCACTAAAAACCGTCTTTAGTTCGTTATCTGGGTTAGCTGCTTGAGTCTAAGCGTGAGTTTAGACCTAGAGAAATGACTGCTTAAATGACAGAACCCGGCTTACAGACTATCTAGCGAAAATATTAAACCTCCTAAAATAAACACCATTTTTTTACCCAAACATCATAAAAGTAAGGTATTGACTAGTTTAATATAAACCCATATTATCCCATAAAAACCCAAATTTGACTTTAAATGAACTATTTAAAAAAAAACGGTGTTTTAGAAAATTATGTTTTTATCAAGTTACGAGAACAAATTAGACAAAAAAGGGAGGGTTTCTGTGCCAGCTAGTTTCAGATCTCATATAAATTCTTTAGGCTATAATGGATTTATCACTTACCCTTCATTTAATCATGAAGCTTTGGAAGCATGCTCTCAAGATAGAATAGAAAAACTTTCAAATACAATAGACTCATTAAATCCATTTGAGGAAAAAAGAGACTTTTTTGCAACCTCAGTTTTATCAGAAAGTGTAAGCTTACAATTCGACAGTGAAGGGAGAGTTCTAATTTTAGAAAAGTTATTAAAACATGCCAAAATTAAAAATAATATTTTGTTTATTGGGCTAGGAAAGACTTTTCAAATATGGGAACCGAATTCGTTTGAAAAATTTAAAGTAGCAGCAAGAAAAAAAGCATATCAAAACAGGTCTAATCTTAAATGGGATAACAATCAAATAGGAGAGAAAAAATGACTATAAGAATAGGAGCAGGAGAACTTAAAGAATTAAAACCAAGAATTTTAGTTTTAGGTGTCGGTGGAGCAGGAGGAAATGCAATCAATGCTATGATAGAGGCAGGACTTCAAGGTGTTGAATTTGTTGCAGTTAACACTGATGCTCAAGATTTAAAAATGAGCAAAGCCGATGCAAGAATTCAAATCGGAACAAATCTTACAAAAGGTTTAGGCGCAGGAGCAAAACATGACATAGGACAAGCTGCTGCAGATGAGTCTTTAAATGAAATAATTAATTTTTTACAGGGTGCTAACATGGTTTTTATTACCGCAGGAATGGGCGGTGGAACTGGCACTGGAGCTTCAAGTGTTATTGCTAAAGCAGCGAGAGAGCTAAATATCTTAACAGTTGGTGTGGTAACACTTCCATTTTCATATGAAGGCCCTAAAAGAATGAGAAGAGCTATAGAAGGCATGAATGCACTAAAAAAACATCTAGACACATCAATAATAGTACCTAATCAAAATCTTTTTAAAGTCGCAAGTGAAACTACAACTTTTGAAGATTCATTTCATTTATCAAATGATGTTTTAAAGTTTGGAGTTCAAAGTATTACAGACCTTATGGTTAAACCAGGAATCATCAATTTAGACTTTGCTGATGTTGAAACCGTTATGAGTTCAATGGGCAAGGCTATGATGGGTACCGGGGAAGCTGAAGGAGAAAATAGAGCTTTAAGTGCAACAGACATGGCTTTAAATAATCCTTTGATTGATGATTACTCCCTTAAAGGTGCCAAAGGTTTACTAGTTAATATTACAGGCGGAAAAGACATAACACTCTTTGAAGTTGACCAAGCTGTAAACAAAATAAGAGCGGAAGTTGATCCTGAGGCCGAACTAATATTTGGAGCAATTAAGGATGAAACTCTGAACGGAAAAATGAGAGTGTCAATAGTTGCGACAGCTTTAGATGGCCAACTAGCTAGCACAAATGGAGTGGTAAATATGGTTAACCGTATTCAGAATAGAAACAGTGGTTATTCTGATGGGCTATTTTCTACAAGAGGAACAACTATTCCTAATAATTCTTACAACACATCCGTAGGAGCAACTGCTTTAAAACTAGAGGATCAGTTTGACGAAATAACTGAGCCTCAAAAGTCATTTGAAAACGAACAACAAACTATAATTGAGAACGAAAGTAGTGAAGAAGTTTTTTCTGCTAATTCAGATCAATTAACAGCAGAAGAAAGTTTGTTTGAAGTTGAGTCTATGGAGCAAAATGCTTCAAACAAAGAAACACCCTTGACGTTAGAGGAAGAGTATACACCAAAGCTTTTCAATGAAGAAAATACTTCAGATGAAAGTAATAGCTCTTCAACTGCAGATGAACAAAAACTTTTTGATCAAGAAAAAAATCAAGAAGATGATTTTGAAATACCTGCATTTTTGCGAAGACAAAAGTTTTAATGAAAAAAAAAAAAAAATATGAATATTTCTGTCTCATCACTGGAAAAAAATCACTTTCCGGTGATGATAGACGAAGTGATTCAAATTTGTGATTGTCGTAAAAAAGATCGACTAGTTATTGATTGTACCTTTGGAGGAGGTGGTTATTCTAAAGCTCTATTGAAATTCCCAAACGTTAAAGTAATAGCACTAGACAGAGATAAATCTGCCATTAAAAGAGCTGAACTATTAAAAGACAAATCTTCCAGTAATTTTAGATTTTACAATGAAAAATTTAGTAATTTAGACAAAGTTATAAATACTGAAAACAAACCTGATGTTATTATTTTTGACTTGGGCTTATCTACACTTCAACTTCAAGATTACAGCAGGGGTTTTTCTTTTAATGCTACTGATAAAATAGATATGCAAATGGGTCTTTCAGATATATCTGCAGAAGAGGTCATTAACACATTAGATGAAAAAAATCTTAAATTGATAATCAAAATCCTTGGAGAGGAAAAGGAAGCTAACAGAATTGTAAAAAATATTATTAAAGCAAGAGAAATTAAAAAAATCGATACAGTTATTGAACTAGTAAGAATTATAGAATCAAGTAAGAAAAAAAATTATAATAAAAAAATCAATGTCTGCACCAAAACTTTTCAAGCTCTTAGAATATTTGTAAATAAAGAAACCTCAGAATTAATTGAAGGTTTAATTAAAGCGACTCAATTTATCAAACATGGAGGAAAAATAATTACAATAAGCTTTCATTCAATCGAAGACAAAATAATCAAATATTATTTTACTAACTACTCATCAAACAAGTCTAATCCTTCAAGATATTTGCCTAACGTAAGTAGTAGAATAAATTTTTTTTTTGAAAAATATAAAAATAATTTTTTACAGCCAAGTAAGAATGAGATAATTAAAAATCCGGCTTCTAGATCGGCCAAGTTAAGACATGCAACTAGAACTGAACAAGTTTTTAATTATCCAAAAGAATTTAGGGAAAAATTTAAACGATACCTTGATATTGAAAATGTTACGATTTAACAAAAAAAAAACTATTATAATTTTAATTTATGTTTCATTTTTTATCGCTATCCCTATTATAAAAAATGAAACTAGGCAAATTGAAAAAAAAATACAAAGTCACAAAACTCAAATTAAATCTTTAGAAAAAAATTTATCGGAAGCTTATTTAGAGTTTCAATACTTATCTTCGCCAGAAGTCATTGAACAAAAAGTGAGCAGAAATTTAGATATTAATTATAATAGTTTAAATTTTTCTCAAATTTATTTAAATTTTGATGATTTTGTTAAAGAACAAAAAAAAGTTGCAAAAAATTCGAGTGATGAAAAATAAGAAAAATAAAAATTTTATTAAACACAATCAAAAATCTTTTTTTTTTGAAGATTTTCTTGAGACAAATTATAGAAAAAAAATAACAAATAAATCAGAAATTTCAGATGAAAGACTTTATGTTTTGTTTTCAGTTTTTTTTTCTTTAATACTTATTTTTTCTATTTCTATTTTTTCTATTTCAATTCAACCATCAAATTTTTATGGTTATAAAAATGAAAATCAAAGATCTTCAATACTTAGAAGAGATGTGGTGGATAGGAATGGAGTATTGATTGCACGAAATATAAATAATTATCACGCAGCAATAAAACCTAATTTAATTAAAAATAAAGAAAATTTTATTTTCAAAATAAAATTAAATTTTCCTGAAATTTCAATATCAGAATTAAAACAAAAATTGGAAAGAAAAAAATATTTTTATCTAAAAAAAAGATTAAACGAAGAAGAAAAAAACAAGTTATGGTCGTTAGGTGAAAAAGGAATAATTATTGAACCTTTCCAGAGCAGGGTATATCCTCATGGCCAGCTGTTCAGTCATGTGCTTGGTCAAATAGATGATAATAATTATGGAGTTTCTGGTATTGAGAAATATTTTGACAAAGAATTAAGAAGTAACAAAATAAGCAATTCTTTGTTTTTAACTTTAGACACCAACATTCAATTTTTAATTAAAAATGAGTTAAAAAAAGCTATAAATGATTTTCAAGCTAACTCTGCTGGCGGGTTATTAATGAATGTTAATAATGGTGAAGTGTTATCTCTCGTTTCTTTACCAGACTATAATCTGAATATTCGGAATGATATTAGCGATATAAAATACATGAATCAAATTACAAAAGGAGTTTTTGAACTCGGCTCTGTATTTAAAACTTTTACACTTGCGTTAGCTATTGAAGAAAATATTTTGTCACCAGAAACCATTATTGAAGATATACCCAATGAAATAAAATGTTCAAAATATTCTATTCGTGACATCCATGAATTTCCCTCAAAACTAACTGCAGAAGATATTTTAATTAGGTCTTCAAACATTGGTTCTTTAATGATTGGAAGAAAAGTGGGTGAAGAAAAATTAAAATTTTTTTTAGAAAAACTTGGTCTTTTAAAAGTGATAAACTTTGAACTAGAAGAAATTGGCAGGCCCTTAAATTTTAATTGGGAAAAGTGCAAACTAGAGACCGTTTCTTATGGTCACGGAATCGCAACAACACCAATACAAGCAGCCGCAGCTTATGCTTCTATAACAAATGGGGGCCATGTTGTTAACCCTACATTAAATCTTCAAAAAAATTTAAATAACACAATTAAACAATCTATTATTTCTAAGGGTACTAGTGATAAAATTAATAAGATTTTGCGTAAAGTAGTGACAGATAAAGAGGGTACAGGTAGCTTTGCAGATATATTTGGTTACGATGTGGGTGGTAAAACAGGAACAGCTAAAAGTTACACTAATGGAGACAAAAACATAAATACATTTATTTCTGTATTTCCAACAGAACAGCCAAAATACGTACTTCTTATTATCTTAGATGACCCAAAAGCTGCTCCACATATAACTTATAACTATAGAGGACAGATGATTAAAAATATTTCCAGAAATGAGGCTGGATGGAACTCTGTTTATGTTGCCGGCAAAATAATACAGAAGATTGGACCTATTTTAGCCATAAACAACAACGAGGCTCATAATACCCATGTTGTTAAAAAAAATAATTAAAAACTTACCTTCTGAAACTCCAAATATTAAGATCGATGGATTATCTTTAGATAGCAGACAAATAAAAAAAAATTATTTATTTTTTGCTTTAAAAGGTACAAAACTTAATGGAGAAAAATTTATTTTGGAGGCAATTTCGAAAGGCGCGAAAGTAATAATTTGTAGCCAGAACTGTAAAATTAAAACAAATAAAGCTCAACTCATTAGAGTTAAAAATATTTCTAAAGTTATTATTCACGCATGCAAAAAATTTTATTCAAAAAAACCATCTAATATTGTTGCGGTTACTGGCACGAATGGAAAAAGTTCAGTTGCAGAGTTTTATCATCAAATACTCACTATAAAAAAAATTCCAGTTGCTTCTATTGGAACATTAGGAATTAAAACTAAAATTAAAAATAAAAAAACAAACCTTACGTCTCTAGACGTCATCTCTCTCCATAGAGAGTTATCTGAAATCAAAAAACAAGGTATTAACAATATAATAATAGAGGCATCTAGTCACGGTTTGTTGCAAGGAAGATTAAATGGATTAAATTTCAAAACTGCTATTTTCACTAATTTTTCACAAGATCATCTTGATTACCACAAAAGTATGAAAAATTATTTAAAGGCAAAATTAATTTTATTTTCTAAATTATTAAAAAAAAACCAAAATATTATAACCGATAATCAAATTAAAGAATTTAAAAAATTAAAAATGATTGCAAAGAAAAAAAACTTGAACCTGTTAACTATAGGAACAAAAAATTCCATTTTTAAAATAGATTCATCAATACCCAAAATTAGCTTTCAGGAATTATCTTTAAAATATAATAAAAAAAATTATATTTTAGAAGTTCCTTTAATTGGTCTATTTCAAATAAAAAATTTATTGATGGCTATTCTTGCAGCTAAACTTTCGGGTTTAAACACAGTCGAAGTATTAAAAAATATTAAAAAAATTAAAGAAGTAAATGGCAGACTCCAATTAATTAAAATTTTACCTAATAAAACAAAAGTTTTTATTGATTACGCTCACACACCTGATGCTCTCGAAACTTCTTTAAAGACATTAAAAGAACACTACAAGGTTAAGCCAGATGTTGTATTTGGATGCGGAGGGGAAAGAGATAGAAATAAGAGACACATCATGGCAAAAATTAGTGAAAAAAATGCTGAACTAATTTATATAACTGATGATAATCCAAGAAATGAAAATCCTCAAACAATTAGAAAAATGATTGTTTCAGGTTTCAAAAATAAAGAAAGAGTTCAAAATGTTCCTATTAGGTCAAAAGCTATAGATGCAGCCATTTTCAACTCAAGACCGGAAGGAGTTATTCTTATTGCAGGCAAAGGACATGAAACAATTCAGTTATATAAAAAAAAAATATTTAATTCGTCAGATAAAAAACTAATTAAAAAAAATAACACGAATAAACTTAAGTATAATATCAAAAATTTTAATCAAATTTTAAATGCTAGAATTTTGAATGAACTTACTAAAAAAAAGAATATAAAATTTGAAGGCGTTTCGATAGACTCCAAACAAGTTAAAAAAAACAATCTTTTTATTGCTATAAAAGGAAAAAAACACGACGGACATTCATTTGTAAAACAAGCACTAAAAAATAAAGCGAACTACTGTGTAATTGCAAAAAAATTAAAAAATATAAACAAAAACAAATTCATTAGATGTAGGAATACAATTAATTTTTTGAATAAATTAGCTGTTAAAAAAAGAGAACATTCAAAAGCAAAAATAATTGCCGTGACAGGCAGTTCAGGTAAGACTACCTTTAAAACTCTACTGGGTAATTTATTAAATTATTATGGCAAAACTTACTCTTCAAAAAAATCTTATAATAATCATTTTGGCGTACCTTTAAGTTTAAGTAATTTAGAAAATGATCACCATTATGGAGTTTTTGAAATTGGCATGAGTAAATCCAAAGAAATTCAAAAGCTTTCTAGTTTAGTAAAACCAGATATTGGAATAATAACCAATGTTGGAGAGGCCCACATTGAAAATTTTGATAATATAAATGGTATTGCAAAAGCAAAGTCAGAAATAATTGAAAGTATACAAGATGACGGTTTTTTAATTATTAATAAAGACGATAAGTTTTTTAATTATTTTTCCAAAATTGCAAAAAAAAGAAAAATCAAAGTTTTATCTTTTGGGATAGTAAAGAAATCCGATGCTTATTTAGTTAAAAATAAAATATATAAAAATTATAATTTACTACATTTGAAAATTTTAAATAAAAATGTATTTTTAAAAGTTAAAAATATTAATTCTTTGTTAATTTTAAACATACTCGCTAGCTTGTTAATATTAACTATATTGAGTCTAGACATATCAAAAATAAAAAATCTATCTAATTTTTTCAAGGCCGAGGATGCTAGAGGAAAAACTCATATAATCAAAAGATATAAAAAGAAATTTAATTTTATAGACGAAAGTTACAATGCAAATCCATCTTCGGTAAAAAATGCAATTTTTAATTTTTCAAAGATAAAAAAAAATGAATCAAAAAAATATTTATTGCTTGGCGATATGCTTGAGTTAGGAAAAAAAACAGAAATTTATCATAAAAATTTATCACATTTCATCAATAAAAGTGATATTGATAAATTATTTATATATGGAAAAAATGCATTTAAAACTTATCAAAAAACTCACAAAGCTAAACAAGGAAACATTTTACAAAATATAAATGATTTTGACGAAGTTTTTTCTAATTTAATAAATAAAAATGATTATTTAATGATTAAAGGTTCTAATGCTACAGGTTTAAATATTTTATCTAAAAAAATTATTGCTGGAGAAACAAATGCTTTATAGTTTTCTCTCTTCGCTCGTAGAACAATATTCTTTCTTAAATGTTTTTAAATATATAACAGTCAGAATAGCTCTTTCTGTAATCACTTCATTTGTAATTGTTTTTTTGATCGGTGAACCATTAATTAAAATATTTGAACGAAAACAAATATCAGGACCTATAAGGCAAGATGGACCAATTGATCATATAATTAAAAAATCTGGCACTCCAACAATGGGAGGCTTAATCATAATACTTGGGATATTTTTAGGTACTCTTTTATGGGCTGACTTAAAAAATATTTATATTTTGACTCTAATTTTTGTTTCATTGAGCTTAGGTTTATTGGGTTTTAGTGATGACTTATTAAAAATTAAATTAAAAAATTCTAGAGGGCTAAATTCAAAGCTTAAACTTTTAGGACAACTTTTAATAGGATCTTTAGCAATTATTATTTTAGCTAAATTTTCTAATCATGAACATTTAAATAATGTGTACTTCCCTTTTTTTAAAAATGCAGTTTTGTATATGGGTATATTTTTTGTACCCTTTGCACTTTTTGTGATCGTTGGTTCATCCAATGCTGTTAACTTAACTGATGGTTTAGATGGTCTAGCAACTGTACCAGTTATGTTAGTAGCCTTATCCTTCACATTAATAAGCTACATAGTTGGTAATATAATTTTTTCTGAATATTTAAAAATTCCTTACATTGCTGACGCAGGGGAGCTAAGTATTTTTTGTGGAGCAATTTTTGGATCTTGTTTGGGTTTTCTTTGGTACAACGCACCTCCAGCAAAGATATTCATGGGAGACACAGGTTCACTTTCATTAGGCGGTTCATTAGCCACAGTAGCAATTATAGTTAAACATGAAATTGTTCTAGCTATAATAGGAGGTGTTTTTGTTCTTGAAACTCTATCTGTCATTATACAAGTTGCCTCATTTAAATTAACTGGTAAACGAGTTTTTAGAATGGCTCCAATACACCATCATTTTGAAAAAAAAGGCTGGCCAGAGTCTACAGTTGTAATAAGATTTTGGATCATAGCAATTATTTTAGCATTAGTTGGTTTAGCTACATTAAAATTAAGATAATTAATGAAAAAAAATAAACCAATAAAAGAAAATTCATTTGCGATTTATGGTCTTGGTTTGTCAGGAAAATCTGTACATAAATTTCTAAAAAAAAAAAAAGTTAAAAAAATTTTTACTTGGGATGATAAAAAAATATTTAAATTTAAAAAAAATTTAAATTTTTTTAAAAAAGCTTTAGATGAAGTAGATTACATTGTAATAAGCCCTGGAATTAATATTAAAAAAACGAGATTTAAATCAATTTTGATCAAAAATAAGATTAAAATTATTACAGATCTAGATTTGTTTTATATGCAAGAGCTTCCCGTCAAATCTATAATGATTACGGGCACTAACGGTAAATCAACAACCTGCAAATTAATAAAGCACGTTTTAAGAACAGGTAAAATCGATGCTGAACTCGGAGGAAATATTGGCAAACCTATTTTAGACCTTAAGATAAAAAAAAATTCTATTGTGATTATTGAGGCCTCTTCATTTCAATTATCTCACCTTAAGTTTGTTAAACCTACATTTGCCGTTATACTAAACATTACAAAAGACCATTTGGATTGGCATGGGACAGTTAAAGACTATCAAAATTCAAAGTTTAATATATTTTCTAAACAAGATCAAAAAGATCAAGCTTTTCTTGGTAGATTAGATCTAATTAAAAAATTTAGAAGAAAATTATTTTTAAGCAGATTGATTAAAGTGCAAGCAGGTAATTTACAAAAAAATTTAAAAAAAAATATTACAAATAAATATTTATTAAACAAACCTAACCTAGAAAATGTTTCATTTGTTTATAAATTATCAACTATTTTAAAAATAAAAAAAAAAATTATTTTAAAAGCTTTAAATAATTTTAAAGGGCTGCCACACAGAAATGAAGAATTTTATTGTAAATGTGGGATAACGTTTATTAACGATTCTAAAGCTACCAGTTTTGATGCTACTCAACATGCCTTAAAAAATTATAAAAATATTTTTTGGATATTAGGAGGACTTCCAAAATTAGGTGATAAGCTTAATCTTCAAAATGTTAAAAAAAATATCATAAAAACATATATTATTGGTGAACACGTAAATTATTTTAAAAAGCAAGTTAGAAAAATAATTTCACACAAAACATCTCATACCATAGAAAATGCGTTACATGATATTATGAAAGATTTGATATTGCTAAGACAAAAACAAGCAACAATTCTGTTGAGTCCAGCTAGTGCTTCATATGATCAATTTGATAATTTTATAGAGAGAGGAAATCATTTTAAAAAATTAACAACAAAATATGCTAGAAAATTTTTACAATAATTTTAAAAACTACTGGAAAGATATAGAAAAAACAATATTTTTTGGTTTTTTATTGCTTTTTATTTTAGGTATTTTTTTTTCTTTTGCTTCTACATCCTTACTTGCTGGCGAAAAATTAAATAAAAATTATTATTTTTTTTTTTCTAAACATTTAATTTTTGCAACCTTTTCTATTTTTTTGATGGTTTTTATTTCTTGGCTTCAACTTAGTTTCTTCAAAAAAATTTTAATTCCGATTTTTCTAATTGCATTACTTGCCTTATTTCTCGTATTATTTTTTGGAGTTGAGGTAAAAGGTTCAAAAAGATGGCTAGACATATATCTTTTTAGGTTTCAACCTATAGAGTTTTTAAAACCATTCTTTATCGTAATTATAGCAAAAATTTTATCTAAAGAAAATTTTATTACTACTAATACTTCATATTTTTTAAGTTTTTTATTTCTAGTTGTACCTTGTGTGGTTTTATTAAATCAGCCAGATGTGGGTCAAACTATTCTATTAGTTTTATCTTGGTCAGCTATAGTTTTTGTCTCTGGAATAAAACTAATTTATATATTTAGTCTTTTTAGCATCTCTCTTACTTTTGTAGCGAGCTCACTCTTTATCTTTCCTGAGAAATATGCCTATGTTTTTAAAAGAGTAGAGGTTTTTTTCGATCCGTCAAAAGGTGAACGTGTTCAATCTAGTAAAGCGTTGGATGCTATTAAAGAAGGTGGATTAACTGGTCAAGGAATGGGCGAAGGAACATTAAAATACAGAGTGCCTGAAGCACACACGGATTATATAATTTCGGTTATTGCTGAAGAATTTGGTTCGATTATCTCGATATTTTTAATTTGTATTTTTTTGTATATTGCTTTTAAAGTTGTTAAATATGCACTTCGAGAAAAAGATAAGTTTATAAAAATCTCACTATGTGGATTAACCAGTCTTTTAATTTTTCAAACATTCATTCACATTGGTGTTAACACAAGTTTATTGCCTACCACAGGCATGACTCTACCTTTTTTAAGTTATGGAGGCTCTTCGATGCTTGGTAGCGCCATGCTTGCAGGAATTATTTTAAATTTAACAAAAAAAAAAATTAATAATGACAACTTTTAAAAATAATAAACTTTTGATAGCAACTGGAGGTACTGGAGGTCATGTATTTCCAGCTTATAGCTTAGCAAAAAATTTAATCAAGAATGACTATAAGGTAGAGATTGTTATAGATCAAAGAGGATTTAAATTTTTGGAAAAATATAAAAATATAAAATTAATCATAAACAATTCAACAACAATATTTAAAAAGAAATTTTTTAATATCATCTTTTCTTTTTTTATAATTTTTTATTCATATTTAAAATCTTTATTAATTTTATTAAAAACGAAACCTTCATTAGTTTTTGGTATGGGCGGACATGCTTCTTTCCCCCTATGTTTAGCTGCGAAAACACTGGGCATACCTTTTATTATTTATGAAAATAATCTTCTGTTAGGAAAAAGTAATAAGTATTTAATATCATTTGCTTCTAAAATTTTCCTTGCCTATGAAGAAGTTGAGGGTATTAAAGCAAAATTTAAGTCTAAAGTGATTGTTACAGGTAATATAATTAGAGAAGAAATATTAAATTTTAAATGTAAAAAAAAAGACATAACTGAAGAATTAAATATTTTAATTTTGGGAGGTAGCCAAGCAGCACGATCATTTGGTGAATTTTTACCTAAAATATTTAATCAATGCATAAAAGCAAATATAAAATTAAAAATAATTCAGCAGTGTAGTGAGTCTCAAAATATTCAACTTAAAAATATTTATGATAATTTAAAAATTAATTACGAATTGTTTAATTTCACCAGCAATATTTTAGATTTTTTTTCTAAATCAGATTTAGCTATCACAAGATCGGGTTCTTCGGTTACTGCAGAACTTATTAATTGTAAAATACCTTTTATCTCAATTCCATATCCATATTCAGCAGATTCTCATCAAGATAAAAATGCAGTTTATTTTGAAAAAAAAGGTTACAGTTTTTCAATTAAAGAAAATGAAGTGTATGAAAAATTATTTCCTTTGATTAAATTAATTTATAGCGATAAAGAAATGTTAAATAAATTAATTGAAAAACAAAAAAAACATTCTGACGCTGATGTATTTATCAAAATTAACAATGAAGTAAGAAATTTAATTAATGAGCAAAATTAAATTAGGAAAACAGGAAATCATTCACTTTGTGGGTATCGGAGGAATTGGTATGAGTGGCCTTGCTCAAATAATGAAAACAATGGGCTTCAAAGTTCAAGGTAGCGATGTAGTCAAAAATAAAAATACAGAAAATTGTAAAAAACTAGGTATCAAAATTTTAATAGGTCACAAAAAACAAAATGTAACCAAGGCTACTATTGTAGTTAAATCCTCTGCAATTAAATCAAGTAATACCGAATTATTGGAAGTAAAAAAAAGAAATACTCCAATTTATGATCGTATCGACATGCTTGCGAACATAATTGATTTAAAAAAAAAAATTATAATTACGGGATCCCACGGTAAAACAACCACCACATCTCTTGTAGCTAAGATAATATCTACTGCGAGACTGGATCCAACTATTATTAATGGAGGAGTAATTAATTCATTACAAAACAACGCTAAATTAGGCCGAGGAGAGTGGGCCGTGGTAGAGGCAGACGAGTCGGACGGAAGCTTTCTTAAAGTGCCAATTAATTATTCTATTGTGACTAACATCGACAAAGAGCATTTAGATTATTATAAAAATTTGAAAAACTTATTAAAGGCTTTTAAAATATTTATTGAAAAAACTCCTCCGATAGGAAAATCCTTTTTATTTTTAGACGACTTAAATATTAGAAAAATAATAAAAAATCTTAAAACAAAAAATTATTTTACTTACGGTTTTCATAAAAATTCAAATTATCAGATCCGTAATACAAAATATGAAATTGATTATACAAAATTTGATTTAAAAATTAAGAATGTTGGTTCTAAAAATATGTATATTAAGAATATTCTATTAAATTTAATTGGCAAACATAATGTTTACAATGCTACAGCAGCGATTAGCTTATGTTTAAATTTAGGCTTAAAAGAAAATATAATTAAAAAAGCTTTAAAAAATTTTTCAGGAGTTCAAAGAAGATTAACAAAAGTTTTTAAAAAAAACAAAATAGAGTTTTACGATGATTATGCTCACCACCCTACCGAGATAGAGTCTGTTCTTCAAGGAGTTAGAGTCGTTGCGCCTAAAAGAAAAATTATTTCTGTATTTCAACCTCACAGATATTCTAGAATTAAAAGTTTAAAATTAGAATTTTCATCATGTTTTAAGAATTCTGACCAAGTAATACTTTGTCCTATTTATGCCGCAGGTGAATTAATCGATAAGACTTATAACGAGAATAGGTTTGCTAAATTAATTTCAAAATTTTCTAAAACTCAGGTAATTCTTATTAAATGTGAAAATGATTTAACAAAATATTTTAGAAAAAATTTAATAAAGGATGAAATAATAATAGGTATGGGAGCTGGCTCAATATCTAAGTGGATGCATAATCTAAAAAATATTTTATGAAGCTAATTTCTAAAAAAACAGAGTTGAAGTTAGGCAAAAGCATTTCATTAAATGAAAAATTGGCTAATTACAATTGGTTCAATCTTGGCGGTCCTTCTGAGATTTTTTTTAAACCACAGAACATAGAAGATATAATTTTTTTTCTAAAAGACAACAAGCCAACAAAAATTAATATTTTAGGAGCAGGTTCAAATACTTTAATTAGGGATGGGGGCATTAAAGGAATTACAATAAAATTAAGTCCAAAATTTTCTTATTTAAATTTTACCTACCCTGATATTATTGAAGCAGGAGCTGCAACATTAGATAAAAAAATAGCTGACTTTGCAGCAGAACATTCATTAACTGGACTAGAATTTTTAACATGCATACCAGGATCCATAGGTGGAGCTATAAGAATGAACAGCGGTTGCTACGACGGGGATATTTCTAAAATATTACATTCTGTCAAAGTTGTTGATTTACATGGAAAAGAAAAAGTTATTCTAGCTTCAGATATTAAGTTTCACTATAGAGGTAGCAACCTGGACTACAATTTAATAATCACAAGTGTAAAATTGCGCGGAAAACCTTACTTAAAAGAAGATATTAAAAAAAAACAATTAGCTTTAATTGAGAGAAAAAAAAATTCCCAACCAAGCAAAATAAAGACCTGTGGAAGTACTTTTAAAAATACAAAAAATAAAAAAGCATGGGAATTGATCAAAGAGTCTAATTGTCAAAATTTACAAATTGGGAATGCAAAAATATCTGACAAACATTGTAATTTTTTTGTTAATGATGGAAAAGCCACTGCAAAAGAATTAGAAGATTTAATCAATAAAGTTAAAGAAACAGTTTATCAAAGAACCAAAATTAAACTGGAATTGGAAATTAAAATAATTGGTCACAATAATTAAATTATGAAGAAAAAAAAAATTTTAGTGATTCAAGGTGGAGTTTCAAGTGAAAGGGAAATTAGTCTTAGATCAGGCAAAGCCTGCGTAAAAGCATTAAAACAATTAAATCATAAAACTATAGTTTTCGACCCAGCTAAAGAGCAGCTTAGTAAGATAAAACAATTTAAAAAAAAAGTAGACTTAGTTTTTAACGCTTTACATGGAAGAGATGGAGAAGATGGTATTGCTCAGAGTTATTTTGAATATTTTAAAATACCTTACACACACTCAGGTGTAATTTCTTCTATGAATGCTATGGATAAAATTATTTCCAAAAAAATTTTTAAAAAAAACAAACTTTTAACACCTAATCATATTTTTTTGAATTCTATAAATTATAGTAAAAACTTAAAAAAAAAGGTATTAAGGAATTTAAATTCTAGTTACCCAATGGTAGTTAAACCTTCTAACGAAGGGTCTAGCGTAGGTGTAGAAATTTGTAAAAATTTTAAACAATTGAAATCATCTATTTCTAGACTAATTAAAGATTATAAAACATTAATAGTTGAGAATTATATTGCAGGAAAAGAAATTCAAGTTGCAGTTATTAACGGTAAAGCTTTAGGTGCAATCGAGTTACAGCCAAGAAGAAAATTTTATGACTATAAAGCAAAATATTCTAAAACTGCACTCACAAAACACATCATGCCTGCAATTTTAAGTAAAAAAAATTATAATAAAGTTTTAAAATTAGGAAAAAAAGCACATAAAGTTTTAAACTGCAGAGGTGTTACGCGATCTGACTTTAAATTTCTTAAAAACAAATTTTATTTATTAGAAACGAATACTCAACCTGGAATGACAGATTTATCTTTAGTCCCTGAAATAGCAAAGTATGCGGGCTTAAATTTTAAACGTCTTGTACAAAAAATTGTAGACGATGCTTCAATTAATAAATGAAAAGATCATTAAAGATATATTTTCTTGTATTTATTTTTCTTATTTTTTCTACTTATAACACTAAAGAGATTAAGCGCAGCCCCAGTTTTTTTTTCCCAATAGAAGAAATATTGATTGAAAAAAATGTAGCTATTAATTTATTGAAAATAAAAGCTGAGTTAGGGTTTTTAATAAATACAAGTCTATTTTTTTTAGACAAAGAAAAAATTACAACAACTATTAATAAGTATGATTTTATATCTAGTATTCAGTTGAAAAAAAAATACCCAAATACTTTGAGAATCATATTAATTGAGAAAATTCCAATTGCTACGCAAATTATAGGTAAGAAAAAGTTTTATATAACCAAAGAAAATAATAAAATAAATTTTACAGACATTAAAGTTTATGAAAATTTACCATTAATTTTTGGTAATTATAAAAATTTTAATTTTTTCTACAGTGATTTAGAAAAAAGTAATTTTAATATAAATAAAATTAAAGCTTTTTACTATTTTGATATTGGAAGATGGGATATTCTTCTTGAAAATGGAAAAATTATTAAATTTCCAGAAAAAAATTATATGGATCTTTTGCCTAGAATTAATTTAATGTTAAATGACAGTAATTTTTCTCAATATCAAACTTTTGATTTTAGAATAAAAGATCAATTAATTTTAAAGTAATATGAAATTAAACGAGCCCTATTTAGTTGTAGATTTAAATGATAACAAAATAATTTTTTTTGTTATTTCATTTAATGATAAGAAAGATTTTAGAATATTAAAAAAAATTATTATAGAGTCAGTAGGAATCCAAAATGGACATATTATTGACATAGAAATTGTCAGTCAATTACTTAAAAAAACTATTGGCAAAATAGAAGAAGATATAAATTTTTTTTTTTCTAGTGTGGCAGTTATAATCAATCCAAACAAAATTAATTGTTTAAACGTAAGTGGTTATAAAAAACTTAATGGGTCACAAGTTTCAAACGAAGATATAACTTATATTTTAAATGATATTAAAAAGATTATTTTAGATAGTGAAAATAACTACTCTTTAATTCATCTCTTTAATTCTAATTTTTCTCTAGATAGTGATAATTTAGAAAATTTACCAATAGGTTTATTTGGCGAGTTTTATAATCAGAATATGACTTTTTTTTTAGCAAACAAAAATGTTATCAAAAATATTAAATCTGTATTTAATAATTGCAGACTAACTATTGAAAAAATAATTTTAAAATCTTTTGCTGAAGGCGTTAATTTACTTTCCATCAATCAATTAGATAAAAACTTTACGATTATTAGATTAGAAGAAAACAGAATTAATGTTTCTTTATTTAAAAATAAATCATTTGTTTTTTCTGAAGATTTTAACTTTGGATTTAATTTGATAATTAGGGACATTTCAAAACTTTGTTCACTCAAAAACGAAGAAGTAGAAAATTTAATGAAGACTGTTGAACTAAAAGACTCAATGGAAAATAATAGTGAGTCTAATTTAGAACAAAAGTATTTCTATATTTCACCTTATAGAAAAATAAAACATCGGTTAATTTTAGATATAATGACAGCACGTCTAGAAGAGCTGTTTGAAATTAGTTATAAAAAAAATACAAATATAAAAAATCTTAAAAGTAATGATAAAATTTATATTTATATTGAGTTACCTGAATATCACAAAAATATTCATTACGTTTTAGAGAAAAGTAAAATTACAATCTCAGAACGTATCTTCAACAACACTAAGGAGCATGATCTATTGTCTGCGGTCACTGGTGCATGTGAACTTGTTGCCAGAGGCTGGGAAAAAGAGGCTATTCCAATAATTCATAAAAAAAAATCCTTTATTTCAAGTTTTTTCTCAAATTTGTTTAATTAATACTTTGAGTAGTTTTTTGTAATATTAGTTGTTTTAGTCATAACAACATAGTTTTGTATAAGAACTAGATGTTAGATTTATTTCAAAAAACAATTTCAGAAGTAGTAGAATTCAAGGGTATTGGATTGCACAGCGGTTTAGAAAGTACAGTTAGAATAACACCAGCTGACGAAAATCACGGAATAATTTTTAAAAGAACAGATCTTGAGGAAAATAATATTGTAAAAGCAAATTTTGAAAACGTTTCATCAGCTAAGCTTTGTACCACAATCCAAAATAATTTTGATGTAAGTATATCTACTATAGAGCATCTATTAGCAGCTCTTTATATCACTGGAATTGACAACGCTTTGATCGAAATTAACTCACGAGAGGTGCCAATTATGGACGGATCATCTAAAGAGTTTGTTGAAACTATTTCAAAATTTGGAGTTAAGAATCAAAATGCTAGAAGAAAATATATTAAGATCTTGAAAAAATTTGAATTAAAGGAAAATGAAAAATTTATTTCAATTGAACCAAATGAAAATAGTTTGAATGTTGATTTTGAACTAGTTTATTCAAATAATGTAATTGGCAAACAAAGAAATAAGATAAATTTTTCTGATAATAATCTAGCTAGTGTTTATACGTCAAGAACATTTTGTTTATTTGAAGATGTAGAACAAATTAAAAAAATTGGATTGGCTAAAGGAGGATCTTTAGATAATGCAATAGTTGTAAAAGACAATAAAATTTTAAACTCCTCAGGGCTTAGAAATAGCAAAGAGTTTGTAAATCATAAAATTTTAGATCTAGCGGGCGACTTTTTATTGTCTGGATACAGAGTTTTGGGCAGTGTAACTTGTGTTCAAGGCGGACACAGTTTAAGTAATTTGTTTTTAAGAGCTCTGTTGAAAGATAAATCAAATTATTCAATGCTTGAACCTAGCGATTCTAAAGCAATAAAATCATATTTTAAAACTTCACCAAATAAGCTAGCGGTTAACGCTTAAAATCCCTAAAAAATTTTACCTAATTAATTTAATTTGATATGAGTAACGCAATGTATCAAAGATTTATTTACTTATTTCTAATAATCTTTTTAATTATCTCGTGTTCAAAAAAAGAGGTAGAATTAAATATACCGCCTGACACAGAGGAGTCTTTTAAAATTTTTGAAGAAGCAGTTGAGGCGATGAATAAAGGTGATTTTTTTTATGCCTCAAAAAAATTTTCTGAAGCCGAGGCTATTTTACCTAAAATTGAATTTTCTGCAAAAGCTTCATTGATGTCTAGTTATTGTCTTTACTTGATAAATTTTTATCCAGAATCTTTGGCAAATTTAGAACGATTTGTTTCTCAATATCCGGCAGATAAAAATATTTCTTATGCACACTATCTGATAACAGTTATTTATTACGAACAAATATTAGATGAAAAAAAAGATATTGGACCATTAGTAGAAACAAAAAAAAAAATTAAATTTTATTTAAAAAACTTTCCTGACACAGATTACGCACTAGATTTAAAATTTAAATTAGACTTAGTTAACAATCAACTTGCAGCAAAAGAAATTTATATTGCAAAATACTATATAGCTACTCAAAAATGGATACCTGCTATTAATAGATTAAAAACAATCGTTGACAATTATTCTGAGACTGTTTTTATAGAAGAAGCACTTCACCGATTAGTTGAGGTTTATTATAAGATAGGCTTAAAAGAAGAGGCAAGTGCTGCTGCAGCAATTTTAGGTTACAACTACAATTCAAGCAAGTGGTATGAGCAAAGTTATAAGATCTTAAATAAATCCTACAAGATAAGTAAAAAAACTAGAACTAAAAAAGACGATGGGTTAATAAAGAGAACAATAAAAAGAATACTTAATTAAGTTTTTTTTTCAAATTTAAATTTATTGCCTCAAGAAATTCGTTAGTTGTTAAGTATTTAGCAGACTTATCAATTAGTATTGCTAAATCTTTTGTCATTGATCCGCTCTCAACAGTTTCAATGCACACGCTTTCTAAGTTTTTTGAAAATTTAATTAGTTCTTCGTTTCCATCTAATTTACCTCTGTGAGCCAACCCTCTAGTCCAAGCAAAAATTGAAGCAATTGGATTAGTTGAAGTTTCTTTTCCTTGTTGGTGCATTCTATAGTGTCTCGTTACTGTTCCATGAGCAGCTTCAGCTTCGACCGTTTTTCCATTAGGAGACATTAAAACACTTGTCATTAAACCTAGCGAACCAAACCCTTGAGCAACCGTATCTGACTGAACATCTCCGTCATAATTTTTACATGCCCAAATATAAGCACCGCTCCATTTCATTGCACATGCCACCATATCATCGATTAATCTATGTTCGTAAGTTATATTAGCTTCTTTAAATTTATTAAAAAATTCTTTTTTAAATACATCTTCAAACAAATCTTTAAATCTTCCATCGTATGCTTTTAAAATTGTATTTTTTGTAGATAAATACACAGGCCAATTTCTTTGAAGACCATAATTCATACAAGCTCTTGCAAAATCTTTAATAGATTGGTCTAGATTATACATAGACAAAGCTACACCCGGACCAGGAAAATTAAAAACTTCAAATTCTTTTTTTTGTTTTCCATCCTCAGAAGTCCATTTAATTTCCATTTTGCCTTTTCCAGGAACAAGAAAATCAGTTGCTTTATACTGATCTCCAAAAGCATGTCTTCCAATAACAATAGGCTTTGTCCAAGTAGGAACTAATTTTGGAATATTTTTACATATAATAGGTTCCCTAAAAACAGTTCCACCTAATATATTTCGAATAGTTCCATTAGGAGATCTCCACATTTTTTTTAGATTAAATTCTTTTACTCTTTCCTCATCTGGAGTAATTGTAGCACACTTAATGCCCACTCCATGTTTATTAATAGCATTTGCTGCGTCTATAGTTATTTGGTCTAGTGTTTTATCTCTACTCTCAACACCCAAGTCGTAGTATTTAATATTTAAATCTAAATAGGGTTTAATAAGTTTTTCTTTGATAAATGACCAAATAATTCTAGTCATTTCGTCGCCATCTAACTCTACTACTGGATTTTTTACCTTAATCTTAGACATATAAATATAAATTGATTAGAGTAGGTTTTTATACATATTAATAAAAATTATCAAATTTAATTTATGATTAATTCAGTGTTTCCAAAGATACATAAAGAAGGCTATCGTTTTTTAGCCATAGCGGTAATTATAACTTTTATATGCTTACTTTTTTCTAATGCCTTGGGTCTAATAACTATATTATTGACTGTCTGGGTTTATTATTTCTTTAGAGACCCCGAGCGTATTTCAATACAAGATGATAATTTTCTCGTAAGTCCTGCAGATGGATTGATTTCTAATATTAGTGAAGTCGATGGTCCTGCAGAACTTTCTTTAGAAAATAAAAAATTTACTAAAGTAAGTATCTTTATGAATGTTTTTAATTGTCATGTAAATCGAACACCTATTTCTGCAAACGTAGAGGAGATCCTTTATAAGCCTGGAAAATTTCTAAACGCATCTCTTGATAAATCAAGTGAAGAGAATGAGAGAAATTATTATCGATTAAAGACCAAAGAAGGTGATGACATTGTTATTGTTCAAATAGCAGGATTGATCGCGAGACGAATAGTTTGTGAAGTAACAAAAAATCAAAGCCTTAACCAAGGCGATAGAATAGGCATGATTAGATTTGGAAGTAGAGTAGACATTTATTTTAGCAATAGAAAAATTTTAGCAAAACTTGGACAGAATGTAGTTGCTGGTGAAAGTTTAATCGCCGTAAAATAAAATGGAAAAAAAAAATCCTTTCAACATTGTTTCTTCTAAAAAATCCAGATTCATTTTGCCAAACTTATTAACTATAATTGGTGTTTGCCTAGGAATTAGTTCTATAAAGTTTGCTTTAGACGAAAATTATTCTTTGGCAGTTACTTTTATAGTTTTGGCATCTATTTTAGACACACTAGACGGAAGAATAGCTAGATTAATTAAGGGGACAACTGAATTTGGAAAAGAATTAGACTCTTTAACAGATTTTGTAAGTTTTGGCATTGCACCAGCTTTTATATTGTATTTTTGGGAGTTAAAAAATTATGGAAAAATTGGATGGGCAATAACTTTAATTTTTTCTGTTTGTTGTGTTTTGAGACTAGCAAGGTTTAATTTAACCAAAATTTCTGAAGACGCGGAATGGAAAGTGAATTTTTTTGAGGGCGTTCCATCTCCAGCCGGAGCAGGTTTAGCACTACTACCATTAGTTTACGAATTATCTGAATTAAAATTTAATTTGAATGTTAAAAGCATGACACCGTTTTTTGTTGTTTTTGTTGCTTTGCTTTTAATTAGTAAAATACCAACTTTTTCTTTAAAAAAAATAAAAATCTCAAGTAAACTAACCATATTTTTATTGTTTGGTATTGTTATTATTTTTGTTTCTTTAATTTTTTTTACATTTGAGTCGCTACTTATTATTGGAGTAATATATTTATGTTCAATTCCTGTAAGTTACTATTTGTATAAAAAAACTTCAAAAAAAATAAATAATAACTTAGAAGAAGATCATGAAGACATTCTTTAATGAAAAAGTCAAAACGAGCGAAGAAAAGTCGAACTTGGGTTATCAAACAACATAGAGATCAATTTTTTAAAAAAGCCAAAGTTCTTGGCTATAGGTCAAGAGCTGCCTTCAAATTATTAGAATTAAATAAAAAATATAATTTTATAAAAACGAATTCTAACTTATTAGATATAGGTTCTACACCTGGAGGCTGGTCTCAAGTGGCATCTAAAATTATTTCTAAGGGTAAAATTTTAGCTGTTGATCTGAGTCCAATGGAAAAAATTGAAAAGGTTAGTTTTTTAAAAAATGATTTTTTAGAAAAAGAAACACAAGAAAAAATATTTAATATTTTTGGTAAGAAAATTGATGTCATCATTTCCGATATGGCTGAAAACACGACTGGAAACAAAAGTCTAGATTCAATAAGAACCAATAATCTTTGTAGTGAAGTTATCAATTTTTCGTTAATTATGTTAAATAAAAAAGGGACTATGATTTGTAAATTATTTATGGGTGAAGATTTTTTAGAAGTAAAAAATTTAGCAAAAAATAATTTCAAAAATGTTGATTTTTTCAAACCCGAATCAAGCAAAAATGAGTCTAAAGAAACTTATATAATTTGTTCTATATTAAAGCCTTTATAAATTATTATAATTGTATATAAGTGTATATGGAACTTATCAAAGAAGCTTTTACATTTGATGATGTATTGCTCGTCCCAAGGTACTCTTCTGTTCTTCCTGCAGAAACAAACCTAGATATTCAACTAGGTAATAATATAAATTTAAAAATCCCTTTTTTATCCTCAGCTATGGATACTGTAACTGAGTCGAATATGGCTATAGCTATCGCCCAAAAAGGTGGCATAGGAATTATTCACCGAAATTTTGCCACATATGAGCAAGTTAAAGAAATTAAAAAAGTAAAAAATAAAAAATTAATTGTTGGCGCCGCTATAGGCACATCTAATGAAGATCTAATACGAGCTAAATTTATTTTAGATGCTGGCGTAGATCTTATAGTTGTAGATACTGCTCATGGTCATAGTGAAAAAGTTATACAAACTCTCAATAAATTAAAAAAAATTGTAAATAAAGTTCCAATATGTGTTGGAAACATTGCTTCAGGAAAAGCAGCACTCAAGCTTTATAATGAAGGAGCTGATATTCTTAAAGTAGGTATTGGACCCGGATCTATTTGCACAACTAGAATGATAGCGGGTATAGGGGTTCCTCAGCTTACCGCTGTTATGGAAGTTAAAAAAAGCATGAAAAATAAAAAAATTAAAATTATTTCGGATGGAGGAATAAAATTTTCAGGCGATATTATAAAAGCTCTAGCAGCGGGAGCGGACGCAATAATGATGGGCTCAATATTTGCTGGCACAGACGAGAGTCCTGGTAAAAAATTTAAATATAAAAATAAATTTTATAAATTTTACAGAGGCATGGGTTCAATTGGTGCTATGTCAGAAGGCTCTTCAAATAGATACTTTCAAAAAAAATATAAAGACAAATCAAAATTTGTACCTGAGGGAGTCGAAGCGAGAGTACCATACAAAGGTGCTGTAGGTGAAATCTTATATCAATTACAAGGAGGGCTTAGAGCATCTATGGGTTATATAGGCGCAAAAATGATAAATGAAGTTCAAAAAAAAGCAAAATTTATAAAAATCACTAAAGCGGGATTTTATGAAAGTATGGTACATAGCGTAGAAATTACTAAAGAAGCAAAAAATTATAAACTATGAAAAAAAAAATTTTTATTATTTTTACATCTTTAGTCCTATTTATTTTAAACCACTCAGTAGTAAGTGCAAAAAACACATATTTTGAAGACGGCAAAAAACTTTTTGAAAAAAAAAAATATAAAGACTCAAAGATTTATTTTGAAAAAGATTTAGTTTACAATCCTAAAAGTGAAAAATCTTATCTTTATTTGGCAAAAATCTTTAAAAAAGAAGAAAATGATAATTTAGAAGAAAATAATCTTAATACAGTACTATTACTTAATCCAAAAAATGAAGAAGCAATTTATTTACTAACCTTACTTAGTATCAAGAACTCAAATTTTTCAAAAGCTCAGGAACTAATAAATACATTAAATTCTGTTTGTAATAAATTATGTGGGTCCAAATCAGAATTGAAGTCAAAATTAAAAAGTTCATTAAGAAGTGAATGAACGCAGGCTTAAACAAAGATAAAATTATTGTAATTGATTTTGGTTCACAAGTAACAAAATTAATTGCAAGAAGAATAAGAGAATATTCTGTTCTATCTGAGGTACTAACTATAAAAGATTTAAAAAAAAATAATCTATTTTCTAATGTAAAAGGTATTATTTTATCAGGCGGACCCTCGACAGTTACTAAAAATTCATTTCCTAAAATACCTAGTGAGATTTTTAAATTAAATATTCCAATTTTAGGGATTTGTTATGGCCTTCAATTAATTGCCAAACAATTCAAAGGAAAAGTTAAGACAAATATTAAAAAAAGAGAATTTGGCAGGGCTACTTTAATAAAAAAACGTAATTCGATTTTGACTAAAAATTTTTTTAAAAAAAATAAATCTGTTGTATGGATGAGTCATCAAGACTCCGTTTATAAGTTGCCTAAAGAATTTTTAAAAATAGCCTCAACACCCCAATCTACATTGACAATTATAGAAAATAAAAAAAAAAATATATATGGAATACAGTTTCATCCGGAAGTTACTCATACAGCAAACGGAGACATTATTTTTAAAAATTTTATTTTTGATATATGCAAAGCAAAGAAACAATGGAAATTAGACTCTGAAAAAAAAAGAATTATAAAAGCAATCAAACAAACAGTGCAAAAAGATAAAGTAATTTGTGCTTTATCAGGCGGTGTTGATAGTAGTGTTGTAGCTTTATTAATTCACAAAGCTATAGGTAAAAACTTAAAATGTATTATGGTCGATACTGGACTAATGAGGAAAAATGAATTTAAAACGAGTTATAAAATTTTTAAAAATAAATATAAATTAAATGTAAAAATAATCAATGCATCAAAAATTTACTTTAAAAAACTTAATAAAATAACTGATCCTGAAAAAAAAAGAAAAATTATAGGAAATTTATTTATTAAAATATTTGAAAAAGAAGCTAAATCATTTAAAAATGTAAAATTTTTAGCTCAAGGAACTTTGTATCCTGATATAATTGAAAGCAGGTCAGCAACTGGAAGTAAAACATCAAAAATAAAATCTCACCACAATGTGGGTGGTTTGCCAAAAAAAATGAATTTAAAATTGATTGAACCACTTAAAGAATTTTTTAAAGATGAAGTAAGAGAACTAGGAAATTCAATTGGTTTAGTAAAAAATATATCTAATAAACACCCATTTCCTGGCCCTGGGTTAGCTATAAGAATTGTGGGTAATATTACTTATGAAAAAGTTAAAATTTTACAAGAAGCTGACTATATTTTTGTTCAGGAACTTATTAAAAACAATTTATACGATAAAATTTGGCAAGCATATGCTGCTTTATTGCCAGTTAAGACAGTAGGTGTCATGGGCGATTCAAGAACTTATGAATATATTTGTTTAATAAGAGCCGTAGTTTCAGAAGATGGCATGACGGCTGACTATTTTAATTTTCCAAAGAATTTTTTAGATGAAATCTCAAACAAAATTATAAATGGTGTAAAAGGTATAAACAGAGTTGTTTATGATATAACTTCAAAGCCACCCAGTACTATTGAACTAGAGTAATAAATGAAAAAAAATATTTTAAAAATCGTAAAATCTAAAAATAAAAAACCTTTAGTTTGTCTTACAGCTTACTCTAAGCCAATAGCAAAAATTTTAGATAAATATTGTGACATTGTTTTAGTGGGTGATTCTTTAGCTACTGCTATGTATGGAATGAAAAACACACAGCAGATTACTCTAGAAAATATGATACAGCACGGTATTAGTGTTAAGTCTAATTTAACAAAAGCATTATGCGTTGTAGACATGCCTAACAATACATACAGAAATATTAAAGAAGCAAAAAAAAATGCAAAATTAATAGTAAAAAAAACAAAATGTGAAGCGGTTAAAATGGAATGTAACGGTAAAAATTTTAAGATTATTGAAAGCGTAGTCAGCTTAGGTATACCCGTTATGGGTCATATAGGTTTTACACCTCAATATTATAAAAAATTTAGTGTTCAAGGTTTATCAGAAAAAGATCGTTTAAGATTAGTTCAACAAGCAAAAAAAAATGAAAAAGCAGGAGTGTTTAGTATAGTTATTGAGTGCGTTACAGATAGTGTAGCAAAAGAAATTACAAAATCTTTAAAAATTCCAACAATTGGGATTGGATCTTCTATTTCATGTGATGGGCAGATTTTAGTTACAGATGACATGCTTGGATTAAGTGGATTTTACCCAAGATTTGTAAAAAAATTTGTAAAATTAGATAAAATAATTGAAAAAGGGGTGCAAAAATACAATAAAGCGGTATTGAATAAGAAATTTCCTAGTAAGAAAAACGCATTTTAAATTATGTCTGAAGAAATACTAAATAACACCTTTCAAAATAAAATTAAAAGTTTTTTAAAAAATAACTTCAAAAATTTAATTATTTTATTAATCTTTTTAATTTTAATATTATTTGGTTATTTTTTTTATAAAGATTTCCAAAAAAAAAAAGAAATAGAATTAGCGGAACAGTACACCTTAGCTTCTATTCAATTTAAAGAAAAAAAAATAAATGAAACTAAACAAATGTTAGAAAACATCATAAATAAAAATCATAAATTTTATTCCCCTTTAGCCCTTTACTTTATGATTGATAATAATTTAGAAAATGACACGCAAAAAATAATTAATTTTTTTGATAAGATTTTATTAATAAAATCTATAGAAAATGAAAATTTAAATTTAATTAAGATTAAAAAAGCTCTATTTTTATTTTCTTTGGGTGATGAAGAACTAATAATAAAAACACTTAACCCTATTATTAACTCTGATTCAGTTTGGAAAAATATGGCTATCGAATTAATTTCAAACTATTTTTTATCTAAAAACCAAAAAGCCAAAGCAAACGAGTATATTCAATTGTTAGGCAATCAAATTAACAAATAAGTTATAATGGAAAGATTATTATTAGTCTTAATCACTATATTATTTACCTCTTGTTCATTTGATAATAAAACTGGAATATGGAAAGATGCTACAAACACTTCTGTAGAAAACCAATCTTCAAAATCGATACTAAAAAAAAATCAAAGCTCGAGGTATGAGGATTTTATTACAAAAAATAAAACTTTTAATGAGGTAAAAAAATCAAAAATCTCGTTTAATAGTGGAGTTAATGATCCTATCAAAATAAAAAACTGGTTAGAACAATACGCAATACCAACAAACAATATTTCAAATTTTTCTTATAGTGGAAATAAAATATTATTATTAAAGAGTCGCAAACTAAGTAAACTTTCTTCTAGTAGAAAAATTATTTTTTATAAAAAAAATTTAATTTCTTATGACCACAAAGGAACAATCTTTGTTTATTCATTGAATTTAAATAAAAAAATATCTGAGTATAATTTTTATAAAAAAAAATTTAAAAGTTTTAACAAAGAAATAGATTTAATTATAAATAATAATATTTTATATGCTGCTGACAATCTTGGATATTTATATGCACTTAATTTAAATAGTAATTCAATCATTTGGGCCAAAAATTATGGAATACCTTTTAGGTCAAATATGAAATTTGCCAACAACCAGATTTTTTTAGCCAATCAAGATAATGTCATCTATTCTATTGATGCTAATTCAGGAAATAAAAATTGGCAATATTCTACAAATCTTACTTTTCTAAAGACAGATTTTTTAAATAACCTTGCATTAGATCTAGTAAATAATAATTTATTTTTCTTTAATACTAGTGGAGAGCTTTATTCTATTAATTATCTTAATCAAAAAATTAATTGGATGTTGAATTTTAAAAATCCCTCCTTAACTGGAGAGACAGAACTATTTCTTAGTCAACCTATCATTATTAAAAATAATAATTTGATTATAACTACCGAAAAAGCATTGCTGAGTTATGAAAAATATAATGGAGCAAGAAATTGGGCTCTATCTGCTGAATCTATTTTTAAGCCAATAATTACCTCCAAATACACTTATGCAATTTTGAAAAATGACCTTTTAATTTGTTTGGACAATATTAGCGGCAATGTTGTTTGGTCAAAAAATATTTTTGTGGATATTAAAAAAAAAAAATTTAAAAATAAATTCGGTAAAATTGCAGATTTTAAAATCGTAAATAGTGAGATAAATATTTACTCTATAAATGGTTATTTATTAACTTTTAATTTTAATAATGGAAACTTAATTTCTAAACAAAAAATTAGTAAAAGTGGCATAGGTTCTGAAGTAATTTTCTTAGATGATAATATGATGTTTATAGACCGTAGAAATAAACTATTAAAATTTAATTAATTATTTGATTTACTACTTAACAAAGAAAGTTGAGTAATTTTTCCTTTACCCAATATATCAGTAGGCTTTACAGGATACTCTCCGGTAAAATAGTGATCACTTAGTTGAGGGTATAATTTATTCCTATCTTCAAAACCTAAAGCTTTATACAACCCTTTTAAACTTAAAAATTTTAAAGATTTTGCACCAATATAGTCACACATTTCTTTATTTGTTTTGTTATTAGCTAATAATTCTTTTTTTGTCGGCATGTCTACACCATAAAAATCGGGAAAAAGAATTTCAGGACAGGCAATTCTTACATGGACTTCTTTAGCACCTGCATCGTATAACATTTTGATTATCTTGTGACATGTTGTGCCCCTTACAAGAGAGTCGTCTACTAAAATAATTGACTTATTTTTAACCAATGTTTGTGTAGCATTTAATTTTAACTTTACGCCGAAACTTCTAATGCTTTGCGTAGGTTCTATAAAAGTTCTTCCAACATAGTGATTTCTTATTAAACCAAGCTCAAAACTTTTTTTAGCGTATTGACTATAACCAAGCGCAGCTGGAACCCCCGAGTCAGGCACGGGAACTACTAGATCAGCTTTTAGATCAGTCTCTTTTGCGAGCTCTTCTCCCATCTTTTTTCTATATTCGTAAGCACATCTTCCATTGAGTAAACTGTCTGGTCTAGCAAAATAAATATATTCAAAAGCACATGGCCTAGCGTTTACTGAAGGAAATGGTTTTATACTGTTAATTTTTTCATTTTCAATTACTACTATCTCGCCGTTCTCTACATCTCGTACAAATTTAGCCCCTATAATATCTAACGCACATGTTTCAGATGCAAAAACATATGAATTATTTAACTTACCTAAAACCAACGGCCTAATACCAAATGGATCTCGCAATCCAATAAGTTTTTTATTTGTCATCATGACCAAAGCGTAACCACCCTGTATTTGGAAAAGAGCATCAATAATTTTGTCTATCATTTTTATTCTTTTTGATTTTGCAATCAGTTGAACTATTGTCTCCGTATCACTAGTAGTCCTAAATATTGCACCATCTCGAACTAAATTTTCTCTAAGTTCGAGAGCGTTGGTTAAGTTTCCGTTATGAGCTAAAGTTACCCCTCCACTATAAAGGTCAGCGAAAAAAGGCTGAATATTTCTCAAAGAGACTTCGCCAGTAGTCGAATACCTATTATGTCCAATAGCCGATCTACCAGGTAATTTTTTTATTGTTTCAGGATCAGTGAAATGATCACCTATTAGACCTTGTCTTTTTTCTGAGTGAAAAGACTTTCCATCGAAAGATACAATACCACAACCTTCTTGCCCTCTGTGTTGCAAGGCATGTAGTCCTAGTGCAACCATAGCAGAAGAGTCGTCATGGTTAGAGATGCCAAAAACACCACATTCTTCATTTAATTTATCTGATTCAAATTTTTTCAAGTTCTTCCTTAGTATCTATTATATCTTTATAATCAGGGAATTCTTCAATAAGTAAGTTGCTTCCTTTTTTTACAATGTTGAAAGAATAAGCACTTACGGTGGATATACTCCATTTTTCATATGAATAAAACCAATTTAAAAGTGAAAAAAAACATACTGCAACTACGTACCCTTTGAACAATCCAAAAAGAATACCGAATGATTTATCTACTGACCCAAGACCGGTCCATGTTACTGTTCTACCAAGCGATCTTCCCAAAACAATGCAAATGAACAAAGTAATAACAAAAACAAATATACCTATACCTACATTATTCAAAAACTCTGACTCAAAATAACTACTTACCCAGGGCTGTAATTTAGGAACTAAAATTATTACAGTTATTATCGACACCAACCATTTTAAAGAAGACAGAAAACTTAGAGAAAAACCTTGTGATAAACATTTTGCCGTATTGTATAAAACAATTATTATAAAAATTATATCAAATAATAAAATTTCATTTTTTATAAATTCTACTAAACTATTCATTGCCAAATGGTTTTAGAACCAATATTAGCTTTGGTAAAAGAGTTAAAACAGAAATCAAAGCAAGCAACATTGCGATACCTGTAAATACTCCAAAATAAATTGTTGGTATAAAATTAGATAAGACTAAAATAGAAAATCCAAAAACAATTGTAATAGATGTATTAAGGATCGCAACTCCAACTGTGCTATGACATCTATCTATAGTTTCATTATAATTCTTTATTTTTTGAAACTCTTCTCTAAATCTATAAATATAGTGAATACTATTGTCTACGGCTATACCAATAGTTATTGCCGCAATAGTTATTGTCATCATGTCTAGTGGAATTCCAAGAAGACCAATGATACCTAAAATAAAAAAAGCTGCCATAAAGTTTGGAACAACTCCAATTAAAGATAAAGTTAAATTCCTAAATAGAACCAAAAACATAAATGATATTCCGAGCATTACCACGCCTAATGTTAAGATTTGAGATTTAAAAAGACTTTGTAATAAGTTGTTAAACAAAATTAAAACTCCAGCAAGTTTATACTCATCTTGAATTAGACCTACTTTTGATTTTAATTCAGAATTAATTTTATTAATTAAATCATTTCTTCTAAGATCTTTTAAAGAGTCTTTAATTCTTACACTAATTCTAGCCTCGTTGTCTTTTACAGAAATATATGGAGATATAATTTCTTTCTTAATTTCATCAGGTATTTTACTGTAAAGCACTCCAGTTTCCAGTGTTTCTAATTTATCACCAGTTAAATCTTCTGCGACTCTGATAATTGAGCCAAACGAAATAACCTTTCCTATTTCTGGAAGAGAGTCTAAATAGTCGTGAACTCTTAAAATTTTATCAATCTTATTTCTTGTAAACCAATATTTTGATGCATCTTCTCCACTATCATTATTATCTTCATCCCATTCAGAAAACTCATCATCATCTACTTTATTTTTTTTACTTACTGGAAATTTTAAAATTACATCAAGAGGAGTAGTACCACCTAATTGATCGTCAATTTTTTTCATCCCTTTGTAGATTTCAGTTTTTTGATCAAAATAATTAATAAAACTATTCTCTACCTCTAATTTTGAAATTCCATAGATGCTTAAAAATATAACAGCTATAGCTGTACCAAATATTAAAGATGTATTTCCTTTTGAAAAATTACTAAGCGCATTAGTAATTATTGACTTTTCTTCACTTTGGTCCATGGAATCCTCTTCATTGCTAAACAAGTTAAGCAGAGCAGGAATTAGTGTAAAAGTAACACTAATTGAAACAATTAGGCCTAACGTCATCATTAAACCAAAATCAATTATAGGTTTTATTCCACTGAATATTAAAGATAAAAAAGCACAAATTGTTGTTAAGACAGTATAAAGAATTGGTAAAAACATTTTACTGCTTGCTAAATAAACCGCGTCTTTAATACTTATATTTTCAATCTCTTTTTTTATCTGCAAAAATCTAACAGTGACATGAATATTCATTGCCATATTCAGTATTAACATAAGAGCAATAAAGTTTGAGGAAATAACTGTAACCTTCCATCCGAGCAAGCCTAGAATACCTACCATTGCCCCAACAGAAAAAGCACATCCAAGAAGGGGAATGACTACCCATTTAATTCTTTTAAAAATTAGCCAAAGAGTAATTACAATAAATATAAAAACTCCAAAACCAAAAACAACAATATCACTTTGTATAAAAGACATCATGTCATCAGTAATCATTGGTAATCCACCTAAATGAACCTCAGCATTTACAGTGTATTTTTTTATAACATCTCTAATTTCGTTAATATTTTGGTGATTTTTTTGATTGTATATATTTCTATAAGTATCATATTCATTGTTAAAAATATCACGCTCTTTTTTTTGAGCCTTATTTAAATTTCCTTCTAATTCTAAGTTAAAATAATTATTTTTAGTTTTAATAAATTCATTTAATTTTGTGTCTTGCTTAAGGTAAACGACTATTCCCGATGTTTTACCGTCTTCACTAATGACATAATCTTTGTATATAGGACTCTCTAAAATCTCTTGAAACCCTCTTTCTTTATCTATTTCAGGATAAGATAAAGTTTTGTAATTTTTTAACCTTTCCATTAAAGGCTCATCGCTACTTTTTAAAAGAGGAACATCTATTATAGTTATAACACTATCTACCCAATCTAGCTTTTCTATTTTTGATTTAAGAAATTGAAGATTAATTATAGTTTCTCCGTCAGTGAAACTTGAAATTGGAGTATAAGTTAGAACAAGGTATTCTTTTGATCCGTACCTTTCATTAACTTCTCTAAGATATTTTAGATCTTTATCACTTTCGAGCAGTAAAGAGTCTGAAGAAGCATCTAATTTAAAATCTTTTGAAAAATAGAGAAAATAAGCAAGTACAGAGCAAATAATAGCAATAGAAATTTTTGAGAGATCAATAATTAGCGTTTTGTAAATTTTAGCAAACATTAATTAACTGAGATATATCTTAAATTTTAGATAACTAAAGTGTTAATTTTTATGTAAATCTTTGAATTTTGTAAACATTCCCTCAAACTCTACATGAATTGTGCCAGTAGATCCGTGTCTATGTTTACCAATAATTAGACTTGCTAAACCGTGGATATCACTCATTTTAGATTGCCACTCCGCATGTTCTATAGAGCCTTGTTTTGGTTCCTTTTTTTCTAAATAATATTGCTCTCTATAAACAAATACAACCACGTCAGCATCTTGTTCTATTGACCCCGATTCTCTTAGATCTGATAATTGTGGAATTTTATCATCTCTTTGTTCTACAGCTCGTGAGAGTTGTGACAACGCAACCACAGGAACATTTAATTCTTTGGCTAGAGCTTTTAATCCTTGAGTTATTTCTGAAACTTCTTGAACTCTACCATCCATTCTATTTGTATTTGTTCTCATTAGCTGAATATAGTCTACAACAATTAATTTTAATCCGAATAATCTTTTTATTCGCCTTGCTCTATTGCTTAATGTTGAAATAGCAATTGCAGGTGTCTCATCAATATACAAAGGTAGATCATAAATATTTCTTGATGTTTCAATATATCTATTTAAAGTTTCTTCAGAGGCTTTTCCTCTTCTTATTTCACTAGATGAAATTCTTGCTTGTTCAGATAATATACGAGTTGAGAGCTGTTCAGACGACATTTCTAAAGAAAAAAATGCTACAGATCCTTTTTCATTATTTTCCTGAATATTTTTTGCAGCAAAGTAAGCTATATTAGTTGCAAGAGCTGTTTTACCCATAGATGGCCGACCAGCTATAATGATAAGGTCAGATTTATGCAGACCACCTAATTTTTCATCCAAGTCAGTTAAGCCTGTCGGGACCCCAACAATACCCTGATCACTTTTCATAGCCAAAGTAGCCATCTCGATTGTTTGATCCAGTGCTTGATTAAATTTTAAAAAAGTTTGTGAAAAATTTCCTCTTTCAGCTAAATCAAATAAAGACTTTTCAGCGTCTTCAATTATGTTCTCTCCTGTTTTTTCTGCCTGATCATCCTTTGCCTGATCTTCAATTCCGTCAGAAATAAATATTAATTCTCTTTTGACATACATTTCATGAATAATTTTTGCATAATCGACTGCCTGTTTCATCGATGATGAAAACCGCGTTAATTTTACTAGATAATCAACACCACCGACTTCACTTAAGCCTGAGTCATTCTCAAAGTAATTTTTTAGAGTAATAGGATTTGCTATCATTCCTTTATTGTTCAAACTTTCCACCACTTCATAAATTTTTCTATGAATAGGATCAAAAAATTTGCTGGAATTAACAATATTTGATATTTCATCAATAATGTCATTGTTAACTAAAACAGATCCAATTAGCGATTGTTCTGCTTCTATGTTTGAAGGTAATTTATTTTCTTCGGTAGATGCGAGTGTTAATTTTGTTTTTTCCATTAATGAAACAATAATTGAATGATAATTAATAGAAACTTAAAAGTTACACACTTTTTTTTCTACCTGTGGAAAAATGAAATTAGATAGAGTCTATTTTATCAACTTGTAAGTCGACACTTGCCGTAACCTCTGCGTGAAGGTTTACATTAATTGTATATTTACCAATTTTAGTAATCTCCTGCCTCAAATCTATTTGTGAAGGGCTAATTTCAACTTTCAAAGTTGTTTTAAAAACACTAGAGACTTCCTTTGGTTTAACAGAACCATAAAGCTCACCATTTTCTTTAGATTCTTTGTTAAATTTTAAAACTTTATTAGAAATTTTTGATGCAATTTCTTTGAATTGACTTTTAGCTTCTTCATTTTTTTTATTTAATTCAACTTTTTTTTTACTCACAAGTTCAATGTTTTCCTTGCTTGCCCTTAAAGCTTTCCCTTGCCTAAGCAAATAATTTCTTGCAAAACCATTTTTAACGTCAACTTGGTCGCCAATTTTTCCAAGTTTTAAGATATTTTCGAGTAATATAACTTGCACAATTAAATCAATCCTAAAATTTTAGCTTTTTTTATTTCACTTGTTAATTTTCTCTGTTTATTTTGAGAGACAGAAGTTATTCTTGATGGCATAATTTTGTCTGTGTCAGATACGTACCTTTTTAATAATTTTATATTTTTGTAATCTATTGTTGGCGCATCTTTTCCTGAAAGAGGACATTTTTTAGAAAATCTCGAATCAGACTTTTGAAACAAACTTAATTTGTTTAGAGGATTTTGGGGTCTTTTATTGAATTTTTTATTTTTTCTTTTCATTATTTTCTTTGAAGTATTCTGTTTCTGTATCTAATTTTTTATATTTTACTGTTAAATATCTGAGAAGAGAATTGTCAATAATACTATTTTTTTTAATTTCTTCTAAAGTTTTATTTTCAGCCTCAAATTTATAATGAATATAAAAACCTTTACTATAAATTTTAATTTTTTTAGCAAAACTAAGCAGGCCCCATTTTTCAACTTTTATGACCTTACCATCTGTTTTAGATATAATATCTGTATATTTCTTCTCAATATTGTTTAATTCAGGAGTTGAAAGATCCTGTTTGGCTATAATTGTATGTTCGTAAAAACTCATTCTGAAATCATTAACTGTTTATTTATTAAAAGAACGTTTTATACTATTATAAATTCGTCAATTCAATACTAATAATGTTATAAAAAAAGCATTAATACAAATGAAAGCTATATTGTTTCCAGGTCAAGGTTCTCAAATAGTAGGTATGGGGTCCGAATTTTATAACAATTTTCCTTCTGTCAAAAAATTATTTGAAGAGGCTGATGAAAAATTAAACTTTAGAATTTCTAAAATAATACTAGAGGGACCTGAAAGTGAACTTAAGCTAACTCAAAATACCCAGCCATCAATACTTCTTGTCAGTTACTCAATTTATACTATTTTAAAAGATGAATTTAATTTTAACATGGAAAAAGTTAAATATTTTGCTGGTCACTCCCTAGGAGAATATAGCGCACTACTATGCGCTAACGCTTTAAGTTTTCAAGATGCTTTATATTTACTTTTTGAAAGAGGCAAGTCTATGCAAGATGCAGTTCCAGTTGGAAAGGGTGGAATGCTTGCCATACTTGGTTCTGAAATTGAAGAGATTAACAGCTACATCGATAAAGTAAGTTCACCCGGAGTTTGTGAAGTTGCTAACGATAACGCCCAAGGACAGATTATTGTAAGTGGAAATATAGAGTCTATTGAAGAATTAAAAAATATTTTAAAAAAAAATAAAAAAAAATGTATCACTTTACCGGTTAGTGCACCTTTTCATTGTTCTTTAATGAATCCAGCTGCAGATAAAATGAAAGAAAAAATCAGCTTAGTTAATTTTAAGAAACCTGAATTTGAAATAGTCGGTAATGTTACTGCTTTACCTACAACCAGTCCTGAAAATATTAAAAAATTTTTAGTACAACAAATTTTTTCTAGAGTTAGATGGAGAGAAAGTATTATTTTCATGGAAAAAAATAAGATTAAAGATTTTATAGAGATTGGTCCAGGTAAGGTTTTAACTGGTTTAGTAAAGAGAATAATACCGAATACTAACTGCTTTAGTATTAATTCAATAGATGATATTAAAAATTTAAACCATGAATCTTAAAGATAAAAAAATTTTAATTACGGGTGCAACTGGAGGAATAGGCTACAGCTTAGTTAAAAAATTTTATGAATTAGGATCTATCATTTTAGCCACAGGAACTAATGAAAACAAACTAAATCAACTACAAAAAGAATTTAAAAATATTAAAATTAAATCATTTAAACTTGATCAACATTCAGAAATAGAAAAATTTATAGAATCATGCCATTTGGAACTAGGCGGGATTGATGTTTTAATAAATAACGCTGGGATTACATTAGACAATCTTTCAATAAGGCTAGCCGACGATAACTGGAAAAAAGTTATTGACGTCAATTTAACCTCAACTTTTCTAATGTGTAAACACACAATAAAAAAGATGTTAAAAAACAAACAAGGAAAAATCATAAATATTACTTCTATTGTTGCTCATACAGGAAATCTTGGCCAGGCAAATTATGCTGCTTCTAAAGCAGGTATAGTTGGTTTTTCAAAAAGTTTGGCTATCGAGTACGCAAAAAAAAAAATAAATATTAACTGTATTTCTCCAGGTTTTATAAAAACTGAAATGACCGACAAAATCAATGAAGATTTTAAAAAAACGCTAATGTCTAAAATACCTTGTGGCGATCTTGGAAAAGGAGAGGACATAGCACTCTGTGCAGTATTTCTTGCATCAGAAATGTCCAACTACATAACAGGTGAAACAATACATGTTAATGGTGGCATGTATATGGCTTGACAATTATTAATATTAATTTAATAACAAATTTTATCATAAATTGAAAAAAGGAATTTAAATGTCAGATGTAAGCGCAAAAGTTAAAAAAATAGTCGGAGATCACCTTGGTGTTGAAGAAGAGAAAGTAACTAATGAAGCAAGTTTTATAGACGATCTAGGAGCGGATAGCTTAGATACAGTTGAATTAGTTATGGCATTTGAAGAAGAATTTGGTGCTGAAATTTCTGATAGTGAAGCAGAAAAAATCTTAACTGTTGGGGACGCTATTAAATTTATTGAAAGCAAAGCAACTAATTAATATTTTAAGTAAAAATTTTGTATGACTTCCAGTGATGGTGGCATAATGTTAATTTTATCTTCTCCATCAGGAGCAGGCAAAACAACTTTAACAAAAAAAATTCAGCAAAAATACCAAAATTTTAAAATATCGATTTCTCATACAACAAGAAAACCCAGACCGAATGAAATTGAAGGGGTAGACTATTTTTTTATAAACCATGAAGAATTTGAAAAAAAAATTTCTAATCAAGATTTTTATGAGCATGCAAAAATATTCGACAATTTTTACGGTACATCGAGAGACTCAGTTAACGAATTATTAAAAAAAAATAATAATATTTTATTTGATATTGATTGGCAGGGCACTCAACAATTATCAACATTCAAAGAGCTTAAATTAATAAAAATATTTTTATTACCACCCAATAAAGAAGAATTAAAAAATAGACTCATTCAAAGAAATCAAGACAATGTTGATATTATTTCCAAAAGATTAGAAGCTTATGACAATGATATTCATCATTGGTCAGACTACGATCATGTCATTATAAACGATAATTTAGAACATTGTTTTTCACAGATAGAAAAAATAATTCTATCTAAAAATAATTCTCAAAAAATTCAGTAATTTTAAAGTATTCACTCTTAGTTAATTTATTTGGTCTTAAATTGAGATTTATATTCATCATTTTAGCAACCTTAAATGGATCTTTAAATAATTTATTGAAAGCTTTATTTATCATCTTTCTTTTTCTTGAAAAAAAAATATGAGTAACTTTCTCTAAATTCTCAATATTCTTAACTTGAAAATCTTTATTTATAATTGGTTCAAATACAAGAACTGTAGAGTTGACTTTTGGTACTGGGTAAAAACTATTAGGAGAAACATTGAAGTAATTAGTGGTTTCTAATCTAGCAGCTACAATAACAGAAAGTCTTCCATAATTAGGTGTATTGTATTTAGCTAATATTTTGTCAGCAACTTCTTTCTGAAACATTAATATTAATTTTTTATATTTAGGCGGCCATTTTTTAAATTTAATTAATTTAGTTAGTATTTGTGAAGATATATTGTAGGGAAGATTTCCAATAATAATGGAGTTATTTTTTATTTCTTTTTCTAAATCAACTTTCAAAATATCTTTATTCAAAATTTGAACGCAATTGTATTCCTTAACTTCTTTAATTAAATTTTCAGTTAATTTTTGATCTTTCTCTATCAAAATTAAATTTTTAGGTTTTTGTTCGATAATTTTTTTGGTTAAATTTCCTGTGCCGGGACCTATCTCAACAACCTCATTATTTTTTAATTGAGTTAATTTAACAATCTTATTTAAAATATTATTATCAATTAAAAAATTTTGTCCTAATGATTTTTTGGGTTTAATCATTAATCTTATTTAAAAAATTAATTGTATTAATTAAACTTTGTGGGCTAGCTTTATTTAAACCTATAATGTCATGTGCCGTCCCATGATCTGGAGATAATCTCAAATATTTAAGACCTAAAGTTATGTTTATGGCATCGTATCCGTACAAGGCTTTAAAAGGAGCTAAAACCTGATCGTGGTACATGCCTACAATTACATCATAAGCAGCTGCGTTTTTTTTATTGAATGCAGTATCAGCAGGAAACGGACCTTTAATATTTACCTTTAATTTATTTAATTTAATTATAGCTGGTTTAATTATTTTATTTTCAATAGAATTACTTTTGTTCTCACTATTATGAGGATTTAGACCTAAAATAGCTATCCTTGGTTTTTTTTTGAATAACTTAAAATAAAATTTATTTAAATTAATTATTTTTGTTTTAATTAATTTAAAATTAATTTTTTTTGTAACCTCTTTGATTTTAATATGGGTAGTCAAGGGAACAACTGCTAACTTTTTATTATAAATGAGCATAACTTCATTATTTTTACATTTATTTTTTTTTGATAGGTACTCAGTAACGCCAAGAAATTTATTATTGAAAATTTTTTTATCTACTGGCGCATTAATAAATCCTATAATCTTTTTTTTAACTGCTAAATCATGTGCAATATCAAAACATTTAAATATATAATTTTTAACTTCATAAGAATTGATTTTGAGTGTTGATTTAAAATTGATTGGCACATCTAGAACAAAAAGTTTTTCTTGTCTTTTAAAATTTTTAATTCTATCAATTTTTACTATTGGAATTTTTATACCTAATTCAAAAATTTGTCTTTTTAAAACAGAGTGGTTTCCAACTATAAGTATATTTTTTAATTTTCTTTTATTCCTCCATGCTTTGGCTATAATTTCCGAATTGATACTATCTGGCTCTCCAGCAATGATTACAATTAAATTATTCATTGAAAATTTATAGAAATAGTGTTCTCAAGATTTGAGAAATGTGATCTGGAAAATAAATTTAATTTTTCTTCTTTTTTTTTGTACAAAAGCTCTTTTTTGAGTTTTTTTATTTCCTCTTCGGTTTTATTTTCTTTAGTTTTTTCAATTTCATTATCAATATCTATAATGTTAACATTTGTTTGATTTCGATAAAGGTTATAAATTAAAGTATTCCAAAGAAGTTCCGTTTTATGTTTTTCTATAAATGCTAGGTAATCAATATTGTTTAGTTTAAATATTTCTTCTAACTCATTTTTATTTGTATCCAGGTTTTTCGCAACTCTTTCAAGAAATTTTTGTAAATCTTTTTTACTATAATCTTCAATTTTATATTTATTAATCTCACTTTTTTTTATTGATTTATTAATTAAATTTTTTATAGCAAATTGTTTACTGTTATTTATATTCTCTTGATTTATTTCTTTTTTATTTATTACTAGATTTGTCACTATTTCATTTCGTACATCTAAGGATGTTATTAATGACTCTCCAACTTTTATTAAAATAGTGTTATCAATTTTTGAATATAGATTTGTAAAAATTAAATTATTTAAAAAAATAAAAATAAATATAATTGTTAGTTTGCGTTTTTTCATTTGGAAAGGCTTGGGCTATTAATCTGTGCAAAAGGTATAATTGATATAGTAAACATAAGTGAGTTTGTAGGCTCTATATCTCTATCACTGTAAAATTCTCGTCTGTATGCGATTCCAGCTTTAAGACAGTCATTAATATAATTATAACTCAAATTATAAAATTCAGCAGAGCTTGTTAAGATATTTCTTTTTGTATTAAAACTTAATTCTGAAGAGCTATTAAGTTTTAAGTCAACACCAGATTGTATATATTCTTGACTACCTATATGGTTTTTCTCTTCTAGATAACTTAAATTGAACTTAGCTTTTTCATAAGAAAAGTCGGCACCAATTTCATTATAATTTAAATCTCTATAACCTTGATCTATAGAAAAATTATAATTCAAATTTAAACTATTATTAATATTATATTTAGCCTCCCCAACAATATCAGAGAATCGTTGGTCTAATGAACTGCTTGATGGAATATCCATATTCTCTTTTTCACTAATAACTTGCCCAACAGAAAATGAAAGTTTTTCTTTTCCAATTAAGTTTTGATTGGTAAGCTTATTCTTTTTATATTCAAATCCTATAGAAGAACTCAAACCAGGTTCTATTACATCAAGCTCATCAATTTTATTTAAGTTAAATAAATTTCCATAATTAAGTTTACCATTATCGGTTTTACGCATATGACCAGGAGCATATCTTAAAAAAAATTTTGGAGTTAAAGAATGTAAATTTTTATTAATAAAATTTTCTTTGTATAATGAGAGTTTTGAAAAATAACCAATTGCAGAGTGTACTTCTGCGTTGCTATTTTCATTTTTAAATTCGTCCGTATTTTTAGCATCATAATTGACATTTTTTAACAAGCCTTCAAAGTAATTTTCCATTCCGATAGAGCTTAGCCATTTATTAGATTTCCAATAAAAATTATTAATTAGAAAATGTGTTTGTTTATTAGTTTGATAACTTCTTGATCTCAGTTCAGATCCAAAATTTAAAAGTCCATATTTTTCACTAGACATAATATTTTTTTCTATCGATAAAGGTAATAAATATTCATGTCTTTTATTTCCTAGTTTATTAGTATCTTCATAAATACTAGGAGTTAATCCAAAGTAAAAATCTTTATTTTGATAAATAAAATCTATTTTATTTTCTAGTATTGTCTTATCACTATCAACCAAAGAACTTTTAACATCATATACTTTAAAATAAGTATCGTTTGATACTTTCTCTAAAGTTATTTCTAAATCACTTTTTTTTTCACCTTTATCCACGAAATTCATCGTGAAGTTCGAAAAGAAGTGAGCTCGACCTCCCTCTGATTTTTTATTATCTTTTTTTTTGTAACCCTGCGTATAACCAGCATCAACGATTAAAAATGAATTAACAAAATCTTGCCGGTATTCTGCCAAAAGAAGAGGGTTATTCTTGACATAAAAATTAGGCGTTAAAGTAAGATCTTTGTCGTTTGCAATATTCCAAAAATACGGGGTTGTTAAACCAGAACCAAGAGTAGAGCTAGTTGAAAGAGATGGAACAAGAAGTCCGGATCTTCTCTTAACTGTAGGATCAGGATGAGAAAACTTTGGTGAAAAAAAAATAGGAAAATCGTAAACTTTTAAAACGACATTATCATAGTAGATAGTTTTTTTTGCTAGATCATGCCTAATTTTCTTTGACTGCAGGGTCCATGGCGGGCATTTGTCATCACCTCTGTTTTTACAATAAGTAAATATGCCTTTTTCAAATTCATTCGTCTTTTCAGATAGAGACATAGTATTTGCAAAAAATCTTGGTTCATTATTAGAGCTTATCGAAATTCCATCTTGGTTCAAGAAAGCCTTGATGTCTGTACCAATAATTTTCTTTTTCTTTTCATCAATATAAATTTCAGAAAAATTATAATCGTTATTATTTATATCCTTAATTTTAATATTTCCTTTTGAAAAAAAAATATTTGTTAAAATTGAATAATTAAACATTTCAACAAAAATGGTATTTCCATCTGAATCAATAATATCAGCTTCGTTATTAGAATAAATTATATTTTTTTTATTATTAAATATTATATTAGTTCCATTAACTTTATAACCACCAGACGTTATAATTTGAGTTTTACCTGAAGTCTCAATGACTTCTTCGACTTTATCATATTTTGCGTAATCAGAAAAAAGTTTGTTATCTTTTTTATCATATACTTTTACATTACCTTCAAAAATAGAAAATTTATTTAAACTGTCAATTTTTATTTTTGAAGAGTTTATATCTAATTCATCCGCAAATAGATTTAAATTAAAAATCAAAAAAAATAAAATATAAATATTTAAGAAATTATTTTTCATTAATTTGAATAACTCCCATTGAGCAAAATAAACTAATTACTATTATTGGCATCCAAACAGACAAAATTAAACTAATTCTTCCTGTTTGTCCGATGGCTATAGAAAGATCTTTAAAATAATAAACAGCAACGCATGTTAATATAGATATTATTATGTAATAAAAATTTTGCTTATTTTTTAAAGATCCAATTGTAAAAATTGCTGCTAAAATTACCATTAAAAATAAAAAAACGGGCAAAGAAGCAAATTTATTAATTTTTTCATTCAATAATTTTTTTGAATATCCTTTTTCGTTTAATTCAGAATAATTTAAAATCAAATCTAGAAAAGATATTGTATTTAAATTTTTATATAAAGATGTAATTTTTTCTGTAGTATTTTTACTCTGAAATTTATAGTTTTCTAAAAATATAGTATCATCATTTAAAAGGTCATAAATATAAACGTTCTTCATTAACCATACATTTTTAGTGATTATAGCTGTTTCAGATTCAATTCTTTTAAAAAATTTATCATCATTAAAAAAGTATACAGAAACTTTTTCTAGACTCTCTTTATTTAGTTTTTCAGCACTAATAATTTTGTAGCTAGATTGCTCAACTTCTTTTATCCAGACACCATTTTTATTTACCGAGATTAAATGGTCTACATCTCTCGCATACTGTGCTTTTTCTGTCTCATAATATTTTATAAGCACAGATGTGATTGGGTTTATTGCAAATAAAAAAAACAGACCTAAGAAAAAAGAAAAAAAAGATAAAATTAAAATTATTTTTATATTTGAGTAGCCAAAAACTTTTATCGATAGCAAATCTTTTGAAGATCTAATTTTAAGAAAATAATACATTGATGATAAAAAAATTATGAAAGGTAATATTTCTAAAATTAGAGTAGGGACGTATGACAATGATAAAATTATTGGTAAAGTAATAGATAAATTTAAATTCTTAAAAAACTCAATTTCTTCAAACAAATTTAATATCAATCCCAGAGAGAGAAAAATTAAAATGCTTACAAAGAAAATTTTAGAAAACTTTAAAATTAAATATTTATTAATAACGTTATTCATTTAATTGTTTTTTCAGATTTAATTTTTTTTAATAAGTAGATGTAAAAAAAAACAGATACTGCCAAAGGCAAAATAAAATAAGAGGCAGCAATAGTTGATGATAGTCCTGTGTATTTTAAAAAAATTTCAGAAAGTATTAATATTATAAAAGTTATAACAAAGAGCATATATTTTTTTAGAAAGTTATAAGATTTTTCTTTTTTATAGATCAATAAAAAAGAAGTTATTATAGAAATCAGTGGTATATATAATGGTGTTCCCAAGCGTCTCGAAAGAGTTTGCACAGCTTCATTTTTATAATTACTAGAACAATTGTTAATATTTAAATTATTGTCTAATTCAAAAACACATTTTATTAAAGAGCTGCTCGAAGTTTCTTGAATCTTTGGTTGCTTGATCGTCCTCGTCGACATATTGGTTAAGCTTAGTTCTGTTTTTTCAAATAGGACATTTTTGATTTCATTTTTTTTATTTAAAGTTTGTATCATTCCATTAAACAAAATTAATTTTTCAACATCTATAAATCCCTTTTTGGCAATTATTATCGAATTTTTTTTTTCTGCTTCATCAATCCCAGTATTTAAGCCTCCATTTAAATCTTTGATAAAAATATTTTCTAGCTCATTGTTATTTTTTTTTTTTTCAATGTAGAAAGTTATTCCTTTGAAAATATCGCTAAAGTCATTAGATTTTAAAATTGTATTTATTTCCAACGTCTCTGTTCCACTTAATAGAGACCTTGATTTATTTAACAAGAAAGGGTTAATTAAAAGAGACAGTATAAGTTGTAACAAGGTTACATATAGACCAATTACTAAAAAAATATTGGCCACTTTTATTTTAGTTAATCCTGTTGTCCACAATATTAGTAATTCTTGCTGTCTTTCAAATTTTACAATTGAAACAGTTAAAGACAAAAGAAAAGCCAAAGGAACGAATCTAGTTATAATATTTGTAATATTTAATAAAGAGTATTTGAAATAAATACTCGCACCGTATCCATCTTCAACCATTAAATCTAAAAAATTTACCGCTCTTACTACCCAGGCTATTGCTGTGAAAGTTAATAAAATAGTTATAAAGTTTTTAAGGATTTCATTAAAAAAGTAGTTATAAATTTTGTTTTTAAGCATTAAAATTTGATGTATATCTAAAGCAACTTTTAATAAAACTCAATCAACGTTAACCTATAAAGACAAATTTTCCATTGAAAACTGATAAATTTATACTTATATACCATTCGACTCTTAAAGAGTGTATTTAAAAATTTATGTCTATTAAAATTAACTATTCAAACAAAGCAGTTAGCAAATCTCTAGCTAACCAAGTCCTATTTACTGATGAAAAATTCCTAATTAATGGATTAAAAAAATATCTTTCTAATTCTGAGTTTTCTTACATAAATGACCTATTAAAAACCAGCGATTTTAAAAAAAATATATTTGTTTTTGAAGTTAGCTCAAAGAAAAAGATAGTTTTAATTTCTATTAAAAAAGATTTGAAGAGTTTTGATGTAGAAAATTTAGGTGCTGAATTTTATGGACGTATTAACTACGGAAAGAACACTGAGTACTTTATAAATTCTGACAGTATAATTGCCAAACATAAAAATTTTATAGGTCATTTTCTTCATGGACTAAAATTAAAATCTTATGAATTTAATAAATATAAAACAAAAAAAGAAACAAGACTTATTTCTTTAAATGTACTGGGAAATAAAAATAAACCCTCAACTCAAAGTCAATTAAAATTTAAAGCTTTAGAAGAAGGAATTTTTTACGCAAGGGATTTAGTTTCTGAGCCAGGAAATATTCTACATCCAGATGAATACGCAAAAAGATTAAACTCTCTTAGAAAGAATGGTTTAAAAGTAAATATATATGATGAAAAAAAATTAAAAAAATTGGGTATGAATGCTTTGCTTGGTGTAGGAATGGGAAGCATAAGAGGGTCATATTTAGTGACAATGGAATGGAATGGAGCAAAGAATAATTCTAAGCCTTTAGCATTTGTTGGAAAAGGAGTTACTTTTGATACCGGTGGTTACTCATTAAAACCAGCTAAATTTATGGAAGACATGACTTATGATATGGCTGGCTCCGCTGCTGTAGTCGGTTTAATGAAAAACTTGGCACTAAGAAAAGCAAAAATTAATGCCGTAGGTGTTGTAGGGCTTGTGGAAAATATGGTAAGTGGAGTTGCTCAAAGACCTGGAGATATTGTAAAGTCTTATAGCGGTAAAACCATAGAAGTATTAAATACAGATGCAGAAGGTCGATTAGTTTTAGCTGACGCACTTACCTTTACTGAAAAAAAATTCAAACCAAAATTCATGGTTGATTTAGCGACACTGACAGGCGCAATCATAGTTTCATTGGGATCAGAATATGCTGGACTTTTTTCAAACGACGACAATTTGTCTAAACAAATTTTAAATGCAGGTGAAAAGGTTGAAGAAAAGCTGTGGAGAATGCCTCTTCATAAAAATTACGATAAACTTATGAATTCTAAAAATGCTGATATGCAAAATATAAATTATGTAGGGGGTGCGGGATCGACAACAGCGGCTCAATTTTTACAAAGATTTATTTTAAACAAAACTCCTTGGGCTCATTTAGATATTGCTGGAATGGCTTTTTCAAAATATGGGGGTGCCTTAAACTCAGGTGGAGCGACTGGATTCGGAGTGAGATTATTAAACCAACTAATAGAAGAAAATTATGAGTAATATAGAACAAACTTTATCAATCATTAAACCAGATGCAGTTGAGAGAAATCTTATAGATGAAATCAAAAAAATTTTTATCGAAAATAATTTAAAGATTTTAAATAGTAAAAAAATACATATCACTAAAGAGGAAGCCTCTGAATTCTATAAAGTTCATCAAGCTAAGCCTTTTTATAATGATTTATGCGCTTATTTATCATCCGGACCCATATTTGTTATGATAATAGAAGGCAATGATGCAATTGCTCTAAACAGAAAACTCATGGGCGCCACGAATCCTAAAGACGCCGAACCAAACACTATTAGAAACCTTTATGGAGTCTCAATAGATAAAAATTCTGTGCATGGATCAGACTCAGTAGAAAATGCAAAAATTGAAATAGATTTTTTCTTTAAAGACTAATTTTATCTAAAAATATTAATAATTGACTCAGGGTAAGCTTTATACTCTTTAGCCTGAACTTTCGCTTTTAAAGTTTGCTCACTTTCTTTAGGGCCAACATATATTTTTTTTTGTAGAATTATTTTTCCCGAGTCCAATTTATTGTTTACGTAATGAACTGTACAGCCAGTTGTTTTTTCTTTATTTTTAAGAACTCTTTTAAAAGTGTTTAATCCTTTATATTTTGGCAAAAGAGAAGGGTGTATATTTATAATTTTTTTATTAAATCTAAAAATAAATTTTTTATTTAAAATTTTCATATACCCGGCCAAACAAATTATAGAAATATTTCTTTTTTGAAGTTCAATTAAAATACTCTCTAAATTTATTACATTATTTAAATTTAAAATAACAAAAGGAATTTTATATAATTTAGCAAATTTTATACCTTTAGCTTTTTTTGTATTACAAACAACAAAGCTTATATTTACTGGAAAATTATATTCTCTAGAACTTTTAATTAATGATCTTAAATTAGTTCCAGAACCCGAAATAAAAACACAGGCGTTTTTTTTTACCATTTAATTTTATTATAAATATTTATCTTATTTCTATTTTTTGAAATAAACCCAATTTCATAGGGCGTGAATTTTTTTGAAAAAAATTTTTTTATTTTTTCCACATTATTTTTTTTTGAAATCAAGCAAAATCCAACACTGCAATTAAAAGTTTTAAGCATTTCGTCATCTGTAATATTATTAGATTTTATCCACTTAAAAATTTTTTTAGTTTTGATTTTAGCTAAATCTAAATTTAAGCATAAATTTTTAGGCACTGATCTAGTTAAGTTATTGACCAAACCACCACCTGTTATATGTGCCGCACTATGAATTAAATTATTTTTAGTTAAATTTAAAATTTCTTTTGTATAGATTTTAGTAGGAGTTAATAGTTCATTTTTTAATTTTTTGGTAATTTTTTTTTTTTTTAAAATTGCTCTTATCAATGAATAACCATTTGAATGAACACCGCTTGAAGGCACGGCTAAAACAACGTCACCATCATGAACTTTTTTTTTATGGAGTAGTTTTTTTTTAGAAACAATGCCTACAGAAAATCCAGCTAAATCAAATTTATTATTATCATAAATTCCTGGCATTTCTGCCGTTTCCCCCCCGATAAGACTACAGTCAGACATTTCACAACCTTTTATTATTCCGTTAAGAATTTGCTTTAGTTTGTTAAATTTAATTTTCCCTACAGCAATATAGTCTAAGAAGAATAAAGGTTTAGCACCCTGAACAATCAAGTCATTCACACACATAGCAACAAGATCTATTCCTATAGTATTAAATTTATTGAATTGATTAGCCAAATCTATTTTAGTTCCCACGCCATCAGTGCTTGAGACTATTATAGGGTCTTTAATTTTTATTTTACTAATATCAAAAGTAGAGCCAAAGGCGCCAATATTATCTTTATTCAAGTATTTTTTCTTTTTTTTGACATTTTTTTTTGAAATTTTAGCAATATGATCTACAAAACGATCAGCTAAATTAATATTAACTCCACTTTTTTTATAGGTATTTTTTGTTTTTTGCATGAATAAAATGATAATTATCTAAAATGAATAAATTTTTTTATATATTTTGTATAATAGTCTTTCTATTTAAAACTCAAACAGTTTTTTCAAATAATTTAATTTATGATGTTAATAATATTGAAGTAAGTGGTGAAATAATCAAGAATTTAGATAAAAAAAAATTAATACAATCTGCTTTCCAAAAAGCTTTTATAGTTTTTGTTAATAAAACACTACTAAAGAAGGATGCTATTAATTTATACAAAACTAAAATTAACACTATCGAAGATTTAGTGTTTGCTTATCAGATCACTAAAGAAGATGTGAACACTAAAAAAGAAAAAGTTTTAACAGTTAATATTAAATTTGATCAAAAAAAAATAAGTAATTTTCTTGCTTCAAACAAAATTTCTTATGCTGATGTTTCGAACATTTCTCTAACTTTATTTCCAGTGCTAATTAATGAGAATAATGTTTTCATGTTTAATGAAAATTTTTTTTACAACAATTGGATTAAAACTGAAAATGAAACTGTAAACTCTAATGATATACTGATTAGTTATAATTTAGCTTTGGAAAATATTGAAGATCTTGAGTATATAAATTCAAGAAAAGAAAATTTAGAATTAATAGATGTAAAAAAATTAATTTCACTTAATGAAGGTGATAATTATGTTTTACTACTTATTTATTTTACAGAAGATAAATTCAGAGCGTATGTTAAAACTTCTATTGAAAACAAAGAAATAGATAAAAGTTTTAATCTAAAAATATACCCTGAAAATAAAAAAAAAACTTACGATAAAGCTATTTTAGACATAAAAGAGGAAATTATTCAAATTTGGAAAAGTCAGAATCTTGTCGATGTAAGTACACCTTCTTTTTTAGATTTATTTTTTGAAATAAAAAAAATGAATGATTATTTAAGACTCCGTAATATTTTTGATTCTATCGATTTAATTGAAGATTATTCTGTGTCAGAAATGACAAATAAATATATAAAGATAAGATTAAAATATAAAGGAAAAGTTAATAAATTAAGAGAAAAGCTTTTAAGAAATAAAATTAATATTAAAATAGAGGATAGTGTCTGGAGAACAACAATTAATTAAAATGAGTCAATTAATTTTCAAGTTTCCATTTAAAGCTAACTATTTCGAGGAAGATTTTTATGTTTCTGAAAATAATTTTGAAGCATACAAGTTGATAGAAAGTTGGCCTAAATGGTCCAGTAAATTTATAAATATTTTTGGACCATCTGGCTGTGGCAAAACTCATTTAGCTAATATCTTTAGTAAAAAAATTAATTCATTTTTGATAAAAGCTTCAGATTTAAATAATAATATACTTCTATCTATTAAAACTAAGGAATGTTTAATTATCGATGAGTATAAAAATAATATTGAAGAAAAGTTATTTTATTCTATTTTAAATCAATCTTATTTAACCAACCAATATATTATTATTAATTCTCTTAAAACGATACAGTCTTTTAAAGTTGAATTGAATGATTTAAAGTCAAGATTTGAAAGTTTTGTAAATATTAATATTGATTTACCAACAGATGAGTTGATAAAAGTTATTATAATTAAAAATTTTTCAGACAAGCAAGTTAAAATAGAAAGTAAATTATTAGATTATATTATAAAAAATGTTGATAGATCTTACGAGGCTATATTTGATTTAATTCAAAAATTAGATGACTTCTCTTTATCTACTGGTAGATCTATAAACATAAATTTAATAAAAAAAGCATTAAATAAATGAATACATACAGGTCTCATAATTGTGCAGAATTGACAGAAAACGACTCTGGTAAAAAAGTTTATTTATCTGGATGGCTTCATAGAAAAAGAGATCATGGTAATTTACTTTTTATAGATTTGCGAGATCATTTTGGTGTTACACAATGTGTAATAGAAAATAAAAATAAATATTTTAAAGTTCTAGAGAGTCTCAGGTCTGAATCTGTAATAAAAGTTTCTGGTGAAGTTACAAAAAGAGACTCAGAAACAGAAAATAAAGATTTAAAGACAGGAAAAATTGAGATTCAGATTGATGATATCGAAATCCTATCAGAAGCAAACGATCTTCCAATGCCTGTATTTGGAGAGCAAGAATATCCAGAAGATATTAGATTAAAATATAGATTTTTAGATCTTAGAAGAAATCAAATGCACAAGAATATAATTTTAAGATCAGAAGTTATTTCTTTTATAAGAAGCGAAATGGCAAAACTTGGATTTTTAGAATTTCAAACTCCAATTTTAACATCATCGAGTCCTGAAGGGGCTAGAGATTTTTTAGTGCCCAGTAGATTAAATCCTGGAAAATTTTATGCACTACCTCAAGCACCACAACAATTTAAACAATTAATAATGGTTTCAGGATTTGATAAATATTTTCAAATCGCCCCATGTTTTAGAGACGAAGATGCTCGAGCCGACCGAAGCCCAGGTGAATTTTATCAATTAGATATAGAAATGTCTTTTGTTGAACAAGAAGATGTATTTGAGGTAGTAGAAAAATTAATGATTAGTTTATTTAAAAATTTTTCTTCAAAAGAGCTAATGGATAAAAAATTTCCTAGAATTACTTATGAAAATGCAATGCTTAAATATGGAACTGACAAACCAGACCTGAGAAATCCTTTATTAATTTATGATTTAACAAATATTTTTACAAGAGACGATGTAACTTTTGATATTTTTAAAAAGTTAGTAAGGGCTGGTTCCAGAGTAAGATGTATTATAACTAAAAATACAAAAGATAAACCAAGAAGTTTTTTTGATAATATTGACAAGTGGGCAAAAGATCAAGGTGCATCAGGTCTAGCCTATTTTACTCTTGAAAAAGACAAAGAGATTTTGGCTAAAGGTCCAGTTGGCAAATTTTTTTCACAAGATGCTCTAAAAGAAATAATGAAGATAACCTCTGCAGAAATTGGTGATAGTGTATTTTTTGCTGGAGGCAAAATAAGCGATTTAGAAAAAATTACTTCCTTAGCACGCGAAAAAATTGCACAAGATTTAAATCTTATAGATGAGACTAAATTTGCATTTTGTTGGGTAGTTGATTACCCAATGTTTGAATTTGACGATATAAATAAAAAAATTCAATTTAGCCACAACCCTTTCTCTATGCCTCAAGGAGATACTAAAAATATTAATTTTGACAAACCTTTAGAAATTAAAGCCCATCAATATGATATTGTTTGTAATGGTATCGAACTATCATCGGGAGCAATTAGAAATCATACGCCAGAGTTGATGTATAAATTATTTTCTATAGCTGGTTATGATAAAAAGCAAGTAGATGAGAAATTTAGTGGAATGATAAATGCTTTAAGTTATGGTGCACCACCGCACGGTGGAATTGCACCAGGCATTGACAGGATTGTAATGTTACTAGCCGGTGAAAAAAATATAAGAGAGGTGACTCTTTTTCCCCTAAATCAAAACGCCCAAGACCTCTTGATGGACTCACCCTCTGAGGTGGAAGAAAAACAATTAAAGGAATTAAATATTAAAATAGATAAAAAGATTAACTCTTAGATTTCAAATTAATTCTTATATCGCTTAAGTCTACAAGCTTGTCTTCATAATTACTTCGGACAAATCCTTTTGAAGTTATATTTTTAACTATTTTCAGAAATTTATCATCACCAGACTCATCGCTAACTTCTCTAGTGTTTGCTATTGATGGAGTGTGTGCCATTTCTTCTTTTCCCAGATAAGATATTGCAAGTTCTCTGAACACATAGTCTAAAATAGAGGTAGCACTTAATATTCTATCATTGCCATCTACTTTTCCAGATGGTTCAAATTTAGTATCTACAAAAGCATCAACAAACTCATCTAAAGGCACGCCATATTGCAATCCTAAAGAAATAGCTATGGCAAAGTTATTCATTAAGGCTTTAACTAATTCTCCTTCTTTATTCGTATCAATAAAAATTTCTCCAATTTTACCATCATCATATTCACCTGTATGAAGATAAATTTTATGTTCACCTATTGAAGCTTTTTGAATATAGCCTTTTCTTCGATCAGGCATTTTAAATCTGGAACTTATCTGACCTTTGTTTTTTGAGTCTTCTTCGTTGTTTTGAGAAAATAATTTTTTCTTTTGAACAACTTCTTTACCTACAACTTGACCAATATCAGCAAAGTTATCTTTCTTTTTTTCAGAAGGGGAAGATTTATCGCCCATTTTTTTTGTTTTTCGATTATTGAGTCTAACATCTATAACTTCTACTTCGCCGTCTTTTCGGCTATCAATTTTAGATAATTCGGCGTCATTTAGTTCATCAAGAGCATGAACTGTTTTAAAAGTACAAGTATAATAGGTCTCAACAATAAATTTTTTCATATTATTTTTTAGGAATCAGTAATTGAAGATATAATACAATTATAGTATGTGTCTAGAACTTAATATACACTCTTTAAGTGTATAAATTTTAATATGATAAATCCAAAACAAATTTTTACCTGGTGGCACAAACAAACATTTGGAACATTCTTAAAAACATTATTTTTTGGAAAATTTGTCGGAGTAGATTCTTATGGTAATAAATATTATAAGAGTAAGAACGATCAAAGATGGGTTATTTACAAAGACAATATTGAAGCCTCAAAAATAACTTCTGAGTGGTTTCTTTGGATTCACCACACAATAAGCGAAATACCAAATAAAACAAAAGAAAAATATATTTGGCAGAAAGATCATTTAGAAAATCAAACCGGAACATCGGGAGCCTACAAGCCAAACAAAATATCAAAATTAAATACTTCAAAAAAAAAATATGAAACTTGGAACAATTAGTTTACTTTTTACTTTATCTTTTTTAAGTTTACTTACTTTATCTTATGCGGAAGAAAAAATAATTACTGTCCCATTAGTAAATCTTGAAAATTTAGAAGCTAGCTTTGAGAGCGAGGATCCTGAAGAACAAAATGTTTTAAATAAAGAGAATTTAATTTTAAAAGAAAAAAAAAATAAGAAAATGAACAGTAAATTAACAAGAGTTAATATAGTAGCTTTAGATAAAATAACTGCAAAAACTTCTGATATAAATTTATTTTTAGGTGAGACAAAAAAATTTGGTTTACTTGAGATTAAAGCCTTAAAATGTGGTAATGTTGAGTCACAATCAGATCAAGGGCAAGCAGCTTATATTCAAGTAAAGGATCTATCTAATAATTTAAATAATCAAATATTTGTATTTAATGGTTGGACCTTTTCATCCAGTACAACTCTAAATCCACTAGATCATCCTGTATACGATTTGTGGCTTGTTAGTTGTGAAAATGTTTAAATAATTTTTTCATTTGCAAGCCAATTTGTGTCAAAATTTGAACTAACAAATTTTTCGTGTGAAATAATCTTTTTATGCAATGGGACTGTAGTATCAATTCCCTCTAAAACAAATTCACCTAAAGATCTTTGCATTCTTTGAATAGCTTCTGTTCTATTTCTACCTTGACAAATTACTTTGGCTATTAAGCTATCGTAATAAGGAGTTACTTTGCATCCTTGGAATATAGCTCCATCGACTCTTGTTCGAAATCCTGACGGTTGATGACAAACGGAAATAGTGCCTGGACTTGGTTGAAAGTCCTTAGCTGGATTTTCGGCATTAATCCTACATTCAATAGCATGTCCTCGGGTAATAATATCATTTTGTTCTAGAGCAGTATTACCAGTAAATGCGATCCATATTTGCTCTTTAACTATATCTATTCCTGTTACAACTTCAGTGACTGGATGTTCTACTTGAACTCTCGTATTCATTTCTAAAAAATAAAATTTACCATTTTCATAGATATATTCGATGGTTCCCGCACCTTCATATCCAAGCTTTTCAACCATATTGACTGTACTTTTAAGTAATTTACTTCTTACTTCCTCGTTTAATACTGGACTTGGAGTTTCCTCGACTAGTTTTTGATGTCTTCTTTGAACAGAGCAATCTCTTTCATATAAATGTACTGTTCTATTTTTTCCTGATAAAATCTGTACTTCAATATGTCTTGGGTGTTTAAAATATTTTTCTATATAAAGCTCATCATTTCCAAAATATTTTTTTGCTTCCTGTTTTGCTGTTAAAAAGAGATTTTCTAATTCAGATTCTTTTTCAACAATCTTCATACCTTTTCCACCGCCGCCTCCAGCAGCTTTAATCAAAACAGGATAGTTTATCACAGAACAAATTTTTTTTGCTTCCTCAAATGATTTAACACCACCTTCAGAACCTTCAATAACAGGAAGACCATATTGCTTTGCAATTTTTTTAGCTTCTATCTTGTCTCCCATCTTATTAATCAACTCTGCACTTGGGCCTATAAACTTTATACCGTGTTTAGTAACTATCTCAGCAAATTTTGCATTTTCTGATAAGAATCCATATCCAGGGTGAACAGCTTCGGCTCCAGTCAGATCAACTGCAGACATTATTGCAGCAATATTTAAGTAGCTATTTTGAGGTTGATGAGATCCTACGCAAACACTTTCGTCAGCTAATCTAACGTGCATAGCATCAGAGTCAACATCTGAGTGAATAGCTACCGTTTTAATACCCCATTCTTTACATGCCCTAATTACTCTAACAGCAATTTCTCCTCTGTTTGCAATCAAAACTTTTTTAAACATTAAATTTATTTTAAAATAATTAAGGTTTGTCCAAACTCTACAGGTTGGCCATCTTTTACTAGAATATCTTTTACTTCCCCATCGCTCGTAGAAGGAATATGGTTCATAGTCTTCATAGCCTCAACTATCATTATTGTCTGACCTTTTTTAATTTTATCTCCGACTTTGACAAATTGTTTTGCACCAGGTTCAGTAGCTAAATAAGCTGTACCAATTATTGGAGATTTAACTCTAGCTCCATCCTCATCATTATTCAAAACAGCTTTAGTAGTATTTGATTTTACATTCGTAGATGTTTTTTCTACAGATGGTGGTGCCCATTTAGAAACTTTTATTTTTTTTTCACCTTCTTGATATTCAAGTTCAGTTAATTGAAATTCGTTTAAATTTTCAACAAGTTCTTTGATTAATTTTTTATCTATTTTCATTTTTGATAATTTCTTTAAGACCTTCTAAAGCCATTATGTAACCTTTTACACCAAACCCACAGATAATACTTCTAACTGCTTTACTTATTAATGATTTATGCCTGAATTCTTCTCTATTGTAAATATTTGTAATATGCAATTCCACGATTGGTATAGTTAATATCATTAAGGCATCTCTAATAGCTACAGATGTGTGCGTATATCCAGCAGCATTTATTATTAAACCATCATACTTTTTTCTAGAATCTTGAATAAAATCTACGATTTTGCCTTCTATGTTTGATTGTTTAAAAGTTAAAGCAATATTTTTTTTTTTGGCTAAATTTTTGCAGTTTTCTTCAATTTTTTTTAGCGTTACACTTCCATATTTTTCTTTCTCTCTTTCACCTAAAAGATTAAGATTTGGCCCATTAATAATAATAATTTTGTACTTCATTTTTTGAAAAGTAAGTATATTAAATATCTTAATTATGGCAAAAATACAATTAAATGGACATAAATTAAAATTAAGCAACAAGCATTCCATAGCTACATTGTTAAAAAAATATAAAATTAATAGTAAAAAAATTGCAGTTGAATTAAACAGTAAAATTGTCAATCGAAATAAATATAAACTAACTTATATAAAAAATTTGGATAAAATAGAAATTGTACATTTTATTGGGGGGGGATAATTATTATGAAAAAAGATATTTTTAAAATAGGTTCTCAAATTTTAAAATCAAGATTAATAGTGGGGACTGGAAAATATAAAAACTTCAAAGAAACAGCAGAGGCGATTAAAGCATCTGGTGCGAGCATGGTTACCGTAGCTGTAAGAAGAGTAAATATTTTAGATAAAAAAAAACCTTTATTGACAGACTATTTAAATCCAAAATTTATTAAATACCTTCCTAATACCGCCGGTTGTTTTAATGCAGATGAGTCGGTGCGAACCCTGCGTTTGGCTAGAGAGATGGGAGGATGGAAAATGGTTAAGCTCGAAGTCTTAGGTGATAAAAAAACTTTATACCCCGATATGATAGAAACTTTAAAAGCAACTAAAGTATTAGTAAAAGAAGGGTTTAAAGTTTTAGTTTACTGTTCAGACGATCCTTTGTTGGCTAAAGAGTTAGAATATTTAGGCGCTTCTGCTGTAATGCCTTTAGCTTCTCCAATAGGTTCTGGTCTAGGAATACAAAATAAAATTAATTTATCCTTAATTATAAAAAATGCAAAAGTGCCTATTATTGTGGATGCTGGCATTGGCACATCTTCAGATGCAACAATTGCAATGGAATTAGGATGTGACGGTATTCTCATTAATAGTGCTATTGCTAAAGCAAAAAATCCAATTTTAATGGCTGAGGCTTTTAAGCACGCAGTAATCTCAGGTCGATATTCATTTATTGCCGGTAGAATGCAAAAATCATTTTATGCAGACGCTAGCAGCCCATCAAAAGGTTTAATTTAAGCAGCTTTTTTCTTTCTTCTAACCCACAAAGTTCTGGGTGCTTTTTTTTTGATATTTTTTTCAGTGTTTTTTTTCTTTTTTACAGAGAGAGATTTTTTAACTTTTTTATTATCTTTAGAGACTTTAATTTCTTTTGAAATCTCTTTTATATTCTCTTCAAGACCATTAATTTTATTTATGTTTTCAATTTTATTTATTACCTTTTTATTTTTATCTAATAAATTTATACTATACTCAGGAATAATTAGTTGAAGATCAGCTAAAAAATTTATTTTTATTTTAAATTTTTCATCAAAATATTTAATTTCTTTTTTTAGTACCTTTTCTATATAAACCTTTACTTTTTCAGGAACTTGAACATCTACACTTTTTACTTTATCTGTAAATGATAACATTTCTGATTTTTTCACTAATTTTAAAGCAAAAGACTCTAAAGACAGATTTGTTTCCCATTTAATTGAGCCTTCTCTAAGCCGTTGTCTTGTCATTTCTAACAATCCAAAAGTACTTATTTTACCAACCTGAATTCTTGCTCTATCTTTTCTTATAGCTTCTCTCATTTTTTTTTCTACTAATCTTCTGTTAAAAAAATTCATCATATCAATAAAATCTATAACTATAAGACCAGACAAATCTCGTATTTTAATTTGCTTTGCTATTTCTTCAGCAGCCTCCAAATTAGTATTCAAGGCAGTTTTTTCAATATTTGATGCTTTGATTGACTGCCCTGAGTTTATGTCTATTGCCACCAAGGCTTCTGTTGGGTTTATCACAAGATAACCTCCAGATTTTAATTTTACCGCTGGGTCGAAAATATTATTAAGCTCTTTTTCTATTCCAGCCTCATGAAATAAAGGAACTTTTCCTTTGTGTTTTTTTAAAAATTTTGCACTTTTTGGAATTAATTCTTTAATAAATGATTTAGCCTTTTGATACCCTTCATTGCCATCAATATAAATACTAGAGGTGTCATTATCATAAATATCTCTCAACGCTCTTTTAATAATATCTCCCTCTTCATAAATTAATGATGGTGCATTAGAATCTAGAGCTTTATTTTGAATTTGGTCCCATGTTTTCAGAGTATTTTGAAAATCTTTTTTTATTTCATTTTTAGTTTTATTTGCTCCAGCAGTTCGAACAATAACTCCCATAGTTTTTGGGATGTCTATCTCGTTTAAAATACCTCTTATTTTTGATCTATCGGCAGAATTAAAAATTTTTCTAGATATCCCACCGCCTTTGGCTGTGTTAGGCATTAAGACTATGTATTTACCTGCCAAGGAAACAAAAGTAGTTAATGCAGCTCCTTTATTTCCTCTTTCTTCTTTTATTACTTGTATCAGTATAATCTGACCTGGTTTAATTACCTCTTGAATTCTATATCTTTTCACACCATACGAATTTTTTAATTTTTCTCTTACTTTGGTATTTTTATTACTTATTTTAGATTCTTGACTATTCTCTTCTTTATCATTTATAGACTCTTGATTTTCATTTTTTTCAGTTTCAGCGCTATCATGATTGGTTTCCAAAGACTTACTGTTATCATTTGACAGTTCATTTTCTGAATTGGCATCATTATTTAAATCATCTAAATTTTTGTTTTTTAGGTCCTCTCTAATTTTTTCTTCCATTTGTTGAAGTTTTTCTTTGTCTTCAGTTGGAATTTGATAATAGTCAGATTGGATATCATTAAACGCAAGAAAACCATGCTTTATTCTTCCAAAATTAATAAATGCTGCTTGTAGCGAAGGCTCAACCCTACTTACTGTACCTAAATAGATATTATTTTTGAAGTTTAATTTATTCTTATCTTCGTACTCGTATTCTTCAATTCCATTTTCTGATTTGAGAACAATTCTAGTTTCGTCTGGATGCGAGGCATCAACGTATAATTTTTTTTCCATTTTGAATGAATTCCTTTAATGATTAAGTTTAATGAATTTTGTGTAAAATTAAAATTTTGCATATGCAATACTATACAAAATTTTTTGCTTTTAATCATCAATTATGACGTCTATAAAAAGCGCCTTAAGATAGCCAAAATTTAAGCTTTACTTGATAGGAATCATGTTTAATCGATTTAATATACTAATAAAAACAGCTATAGTTTTAGCATTATCTATTTTTTTTTTGTTGTTTTCTGCGCTTTGGTATTTTTCTTCCGGATTACCCGATTATAAAAAACTAGAAACTTATGAACCTCCTGTCTCCAGTAGAGTATATGCCAATAATGGAGATCTTATTGCAGAATATGCTATCGAAAAAAGGTTGTTCATACCCTACGATGCGATTCCAACACCTATTATAAACTCCTTTCTTTCTGCCGAAGATAAAAATTTTTTTAATCATCCGGGTATCGACCCACAGGGTATTATTAGAGCTGTAATAAATAATTTCAAAAATATTATTAACGAAAAGAGATTAGAAGGCGCATCAACGATAACACAACAAGTAGCTAAAAATTTTTTATTAACAAATGAAGTTTCTATAAGAAGAAAAATAAAAGAAGCTATTTTAGCATTTAGAATCGAAAAAGCTTATAGCAAAGAAAGAATTTTAGAACTTTATTTGAATCAAATTTACTTAGGAAGCGGAACCTATGGTATTGCAGCCGCAAGTTTAGAATATTTTGACAAATCTGTTAAAGAATTAAATTATTCTGAGGCCGCATTATTAGCCGCGCTTCCAAAAGCACCAAGCAAGTATAATCCTTTTAGATTTTATCAAGAAGCAAAATTAAGAAGAAATTTAGTTCTACAGAATTTAAGAGAAAATAATTTTATTAATGATAGTGAGCTAAAAAAATATAAATCAGAAGAAATTAAATTAAAAAAAAGAAAAATCAAACTACTTGAAGAAGCAAACTATTACACTGAAGAAATCAGAAGAATTATCAAAAATAATTATGGATTTGATAAACTTTATGCCGAAGGTTTATCAATTAAGTCAGCGCTCGACGTTAATTATCAACTTTATGCTTTAAGTGCCTTAAGAGCGGGAATAGAGTCATATGATAAAAGACATGGTTGGAGAGGACCTATTTTAAATACAAAAGTTAAAAAAAACTGGCAAGAAATTCTGAAAGAAAAAAAATTAGACTCAAGTTTAAACTGGAACTTTGCTGAAATAACTAACATTCAGAACTCTGAAATAGTTTTTCAAACATTAGATAAAGAAGAGCAAGGAGCTATTTCTGTCAATAATTTAAAATGGGCAATAAATAAAAAAAAAACAATTCATGATACTTTTAAAATTAACGATGTAATTTTTGTCCATAAAAATTTAAACAATAAATGGGAATTAAAACAACAGCCAATTGTTAATGGAGCCATTGTAGCTTTAGATCCATTTAGCGGTAAAGTAAAAGCATTGGCTGGAGGATTCAGTTTTAATTCAAGTGAGTTTAACAGAGCAACACAAGCTAAAAGACAACCTGGCTCAGCTTTCAAACCTTTTGTTTATGCCTCAGCTTTAGAAAACAATTTTTCCCCAAACTCTATAATTTTAGATGCTCCTTTTACCGCTAAGCAAGGAGTGGGCTTAAAAAATTGGAAACCAGAAAACTATGGAAAAGAATTTTATGGTCCGACCACTTTAAGGAAAGGCGTAGAATACTCTAGAAACTTGATGACAGTAAGAATAGCTCAAGATCTAGGTTTAAAAAAAATACTTAAACTATCTAATGATTTAGATATTTATAATGAAATACCAGAATTATTATCTGTTTCATTAGGATCAGCTGAAACAACTTTATTACAGCTCACAAATGCTTATTCTATATTTGTCAACGGTGGAAAAAAAATTAATTCTATTCTCATTGAAAGAATTCAAGATAGAAGAGGAAAAACTATTTATAATTCAGATAAAAGAGAATGCATCGGGTGTGATAAATTCTCTGAAAAAGAAACTTCAATTCCATATATCAGAGATAATCACAAACAAGTTGTTAGCAAAGAGACTGCTTATCAGATTTTGTCTATGCTTGAAGGAACAGTCAAAAGGGGTACTGGTAAAAAGCTTAGAAATCTAAATGTTCCTTTAGCAGGCAAAACAGGAACAACTAATGACAATTATGATGCTTGGTTTATTGGAGCTACATCAAATTTAATAGTTGGTGTATATATTGGCTTTGATAACCCAAAAACACTTGGAAGATATGAAACTGGAGCTAAAGCTGCACTTCCAATATTTAAAAATTTTATACGTCAAGCACTGTATAAGGATGAATTTAAGTCATTTACCGCTCCAGAAGAAATATTTTTTGCTGCTATTAACTATGACACTGGAAAAAAAGAAAATTTTAGCAATCCTGACTCAATAATAGAAGCATTTAAACTAAGAGATATTGAGAAAATGAGAAATAATAATTTAGATAAAGACTTAAATTATGATAGTTTAGTTAAGTTTAGACAATTTTACTGATGGAACTAATAGATCAACAAATATCATTAGCTGAAAAAGCGTTAGATAATATTAGGGGGTACCTTTGAAACCAACAATATTAAATCAAAGCTAGATAATTTAAACACTATAATTGCAAAAAAAGATTTTTGGAAAGATACTAATATAGTTAAAAAAACTGTTAAAGAAAAAAAACATTTTGAAACAGTAATCGAATCATTTAATAATTCAAATCAAGACTTAAAAAACCTAAAAGATATTTACAACCTTGCAAAAGAAGAATTTGATGAGGAAATAATATCTGACTGTGCAGATAAAATTAAAGAAATAGAAAAAAAAATAAAAAAAACTGAAGTAAATTGTTTTTTATCAGGTGAAAATGACTCACTAGATATATATTTGGAAATTCATGCCGGCGCTGGTGGAACAGAAAGTCAGGATTGGGCTGAGATGTTAAGAAGAATGTATTTTAAATGGTTTGATAAAAAAAATTTTAATTGTGAAATCATAAGCGAACATAAAGGTGAAGAAGCAGGAATAAAATCCTCAATTTTAAAAGTGAGTGGTGATTATCTATATGGATTAATGAAGAGTGAGTCTGGTGTTCATCGCCTAGTTAGAATATCCCCCTTTGATAGCGGTGCACGAAGACACACAAGTTTTGCTAGTGTTTGGGTTTATCCTTCTGTTGAAGACGAAATTGATATCAAAATTGATGAAAAAGATTTAAGAATTGATACTTATAGATCTAGCGGAGCTGGTGGTCAGCATGTTAACGTTACAGACAGTGCCGTAAGAATTACTCATTTACCAACAAAGATAGTTGTACAATGTCAAAATCAAAGATCACAACATAAAAACAAAGAAACTTGTTATAAAATGTTAAAAGCAAGATTGTACGAACATGAACTTCAAAAAAGAGAGGAACAAGAGCAAAAAAATGTAAGTATAAAAACAGATATCGGCTGGGGACATCAAATACGTTCATATGTTTTACAACCTTACCAACTCGTAAAAGATCTAAGATCAAAAATCGAGAGTACAAATCCGGACGATGTTCTTAATGGTAATTTAGACCAGTTTATTGAGGGAAATTTATTTAGATCTTAATGCAAAAAATTATATATTTATTTTTTTTATTTTTTATATCAATAATTTTTTTTTTAATAATTTATCTTTCTGTGTTTGGGGTAGAAACATCTAGATTTAACAATATAATTATTAATGAAATTAAAAAAAAAGATAATAACATTCAACTTTCATTAAAAAGTATAAAAGTTAAATTTGATATTAAAAAAATTCAAATTTATTTTGCTACACTTGAGCCTCAAATCACTTATCAAGATATAAAAGTACCTATAAAAGAAATTAATTTATACTCTAAAATCATCTCAATTCTGAAGTCAAAAAATGAAATAAACCAAGCGATAATATCATTAGAAAATTTTAGCATAGAAGACATTCAAAAGCTTGCTGTTAGAATTAAACCATCTAATTTTAAAAATTATCTACTCAATAATTTTAATAATGGAAAAATTGAAAAAATTTTAATTGATTTAAAATTTAATGATAATTTAAAAATTAGTGAATATAAAGTAAATGGATCTATAAAAAAAGTTAATATTAAAGCTCCAAAAAATCTTTTAATACAAGATGTAAGTTTTAATTTTGTATCAGATAAAAATTTAACATTAATAAATTCTTTAAACGCTAAATATCAAGGCATCGCGATATCAAACGGTTCCATTAGCTTAAAAAGAGACAAACAAATAGATATCGAGGGAAAATTTAATTCTGAATTTAATTTGAGCGTAGATGAAATTAATAAATTACTATCCAAGTCAAATTTGAAGTTTTTCAAGGATGCAAAAGTAAGCTCAGAGGGATCTTTACTCCATAATTTTAATATAAAAATAGATGAAAATTTTAAATTAGTTGACTATGACTATAAATCAGACGGAAATATTACAAAATCTGAAATAATTTTAAGTAACAATTTTAAAAGTAATTTTTTAAAAAAACCAATAAAAAAATTGTCAGCATCCAAAACAAATATAAAAATAAATTTTAATAAAAAAAAAAATAATCTTTTAATGATAAATGGTATGTATAATTTAGGAGGATTGGAAAATAAAAAATTTAAAATTACCCATGATTTTAACAAAAAAAATCCTAAGTATTTAATAGATTTCAATTTAAGTGAAAATATTTTTTTAGAATTAATAAATTTTAAAAGTAATTCTAAAAATGTTAGCAATATAAAAAGTGAAATTAAATTTATTAATAATGAAATAGCGTTTAATTATATAAAATTCACTGAAGATAAAAATTTAATAATTATAAATAAACTTAAATTAGATAAAAATAACCAACTATCCTCAGTCTCTGATGTTGAGGTTAAAACTTTCAATAATAATAAACTAAATAATAGTTTTAAAATTTCTTTTAAAAAAAATATTACTATTATTGGTGATAAATATGATGCAACCTATTTATTAAAACAGTTATCAGCAGATAGTAAAGCTAACCCATTACGAAATTATACAAATAACATTGAAGTAAAATTAAAAAGTTTAAATACCAAATCACAAATACCATTAAAAAATTTCAATTTAATAGGTAAAATTAATAAAGGTAAATTTGATAAATTATCTGCAAAAAGTGAATTTTCAAAAACAGAGTTTTTAGACATCACCTTAAAGAAAGATGAAAATAATAAAAAAATTTTAGAAATTTATTCAGACCTACCCCAGGCATTACTAGCAGATTATAAATTTTTTGATGGAGTTAAAGGAGGAAAATTACTTTATAATTTAATTTTTGATGATATGGATTCTGTTTCTAAAATGACAATAGAAAATTTTAAAGTTACCAAAGCACCTGCTTTTGCAAAACTACTAACCTTGGCGGACCTTGGAGGAGTAGCAGATTTATTGTCTGGTAATGGAATGAGTTTTGACATTCTAGAAATAAACATGAAAAGCGACAAAAATGTAAGCAATGTCGAGGAAATCTTGGCATTGGGCCCAAGTCTTTCTGTTATTATGGAGGGTTACATTGAAAAAAACAGTGGTTTAATCAGTTTAAACGGCACCTTAGTTCCTGCTAAGACTTTAAACAATCTTATTTCAAAAATTCCTGTAGTGGGAGGCATTCTAGTTGGTGATAAAATTGGTGAAGGTGTTTTTGGAGTGAGTTTTAAAATGAAGGGGTTACCTGGCAAAGTTAAAACTAGCGTTAATCCAGTTAAGACTTTGACACCCAGATTTATCACTAGAGCTCTAGAAAAAATGAAAAGAAACGATTAATTAATTTTAATTTTATAGTGTTTTTTTTTACCGTAGGAAACTTTAATAAATCCATTATCTAAATCAGTTTTATTAATAATTTTTTTATCATTTTCAACTAGAACATCATTTATCTTTATACCCTTTTCCTTAATTGCCCGCCTAATTTCACTTTTTGAATTTAATATTTTTGTATTGTTTATGAAATCAATTATATTGATTTCATTTTTTATAATTGAATCTTTAATAGAAATGATAGGAAGATTTTGGCCAATACCACTTCCTGCGAATGTTTCTTTTGCTGTTTTTTCAGAATCTTTAGATTTTTTTTCTCCGTGTAAAATTTTTGTAGCTTCGTTGGCCAATAAAATTTTTAAATTATTAATATTTTTTTCACTATTTATTAAATTTTCTAATTCAGCCTCATCGATTTCTGTAAAATATTTTAAAAATCTTTTAACATCTTCATCATTTGTATTTCTCCAAAACTGCCAGTAGTCATAAGCAGAAAGTAATTTTTCATCTAACCATATTGCACCTTCTTCTGTTTTCCCCATTTTAGCACCTGAAGAAAGTGTTATTAATGGAGTAGTTAATCCATAAGCTTCTTTTTGATTAATTTTTCTTATTAATTCTACGCCATTAATAATATTACCCCATTGATCTGAACCACCGATCTGCAAAACACAATTATATTTTTCATTCAGTTTGTAAAAATCGTACGCTTGTAAAATCATATAATTAAATTCCATATAGCTTAGCGATTGCTCTCTATCTAAACGCAGTTTTACACTATCGAAACTCAACATTTTATTAATTGTAAAATGTTTTCCAATATTTCTTAAAAATTCTATATATTTTAATTTGTTTAACCATTCTGCATTATTTACAAAAACCGGCATAGTTTTTTTATCTTTAAAATTTAATAATTTTTTAAATATTTTTTTTATTCTTTCAATATTATGATTGATAGTTTTTTCATCTAAAATTTTTCTCGTTGCATCTTTACCAGAAGGATCTCCTATAAGAGTTGTTCCTCCTCCAAGTAAAATTATTGGTTGGTGACCATATCTTTGAATTAACCGCAAGCACATGATTTGCAGCAAACTACCAACATGAAGACTAGAAGCAGTACAATCAAAACCGATATAGGCTTTAATCGATTTAACATTAGACAAACTTATCAATTTATCTTTATCTGTACATTGATGAAAGAAACCTCTCGTGGTAATTTCTTTAATAAAGTTATTTTTCATAGAGAATTTGATTAATTCACTTTTACACAATAATACTTATAAATTAAATAAATATTAATGAATAATTTAATCACATGCATTGGTTTAATGAGCGGAACCTCAAGTGACGGCATAGATGCCTCTATAATAAAATCTAACGGTGAAAATGAAGTTCAGTTTTTAGGGAATCAATTTTTACCTTACGACGAAAAGGTTAAACATAAAATTAGAAGTCTAAAAGAAAAAGTAAACTTAATTATAGACTTAGAAAAGAATAAATTGGAAATAAGTTCTTTAGAGAGGGAGCTAACGCTTCTTCACTCAAAAATAGTTAACTTAATTATTGACAAATATAGAATGCAGAAGTCAGACATCAACTTAGTGGGTTTACATGGCCACACAATCTTTCACAGTTTTAAAGAAAAAAAAACAAAACAAATTGCAGACGGAAGACTTTTATCTCAATTAACGAACCTAAATGTAATTAACAATTTTAGAGAAAACGATATTAATAACGGAGGTCAAGGAGCACCACTTGTGCCGATTTTCCATAAATTACTTCAAACAAAGTTAAAATTAAAAGCTCCAGTATTATTTGTCAATATTGGTGGCATATCTAACCTAACATATATTGGTGAAGATAAAGAAATAGTAAGTTTAGATAGCGGACCAGGAAATTTCTTAATAGATAAAATAATACAATTAAAAACTAAAAATAAATTACAGTTCGATGAACACGGATCTATTGCCTCTAGTGGTGTCATAGATAGAAATATATTGGATAGTTATTTAAACGACCCATATTTTGAATCTTTACCTCCAAAATCTTTAGACGTAAATGATTTTAACCTTAGCCCACTAAGAAGCTTTAATTTAAAAGATGCAGTAGCAACTTTATCTGAATTTACATCTATAACCATTGTTAATGCTTTAGACTTTTTTAAGGGCAGACCAAATAAAATTATTTTATGTGGAGGAGGTAGAAAAAATAAATATATTTTTAGACGTATTAAAAAATTAAGTAATATAATAACAAATAATATTGATGAATATAAAATTGATGGAGACTTTATAGAGTCAAAAGCTTTTGCCTATCTCGCAATTAGATCTTACTTGAATAAACCTCTTACATTTCCAGAAACAACTGGTGTACTTAAACCATCTATTGGAGGAGATTTAATTAAATTTAAATGAGAGCAGTTTTTTCTTTAATATACTTTTCTATTTCTTTCGCCAATTCATTTTCTTTATCTTTAAAAAAATGATTTGCATTTTTAATTTTGGTAAAAATTACCTCTATACCTTTTTGACTTTTTATCCTTTTATCTAGTTCGTCAATACTTTCTTTAGTTACTAATTCATCACCATCACTATATACGACCTGACCAGATGTTGGGCATGGAGCTAAAAATGAAAAGTCATAAACATTAGGTTGAGGCGAAATAGCAATAAAATTATTTACTTCAGGCCTTCTCATGATTAATTGCATACAAATTAATGCCCCAAAAGAAAATCCTGAAACCCAACATTGGCTATAATCTAGATTTTCTCTTTCAATCCAATCTAAAGTAGCAGCAGCATCAGATAGTTCACCTTGTCCATTATCAAAAACTCCATCACTTTTTCCAACGCCCCTAAAATTAATTCTAATTACAGAAAATCCGTTTTCTAAAAAAATATTATATGTTGTTTGAACAATTTTGTTATTCATTGAGCCACCATACTGTGGATGTGGCTGAAGCACTATTGCAACCGGAGACCCAAATTTTGGATTTTTATAATATTTTGCCTCAAGTCTACCCGCTGGTCCTGGTATAAATATTTCAGTGCTTTTAGGTTTCATTTGTTAGTAATGATAATTAGTTTCAAGAAAAAAATAGATTTATAGCATGTTTTAGTAGCGACAATTTAATTTTTTATAAACTTGACTAATTTAGTAGGAATAAGCTATTTTCCCTTATAAATGTGGGATTTTAAATGAAATTAACAACAAAAGGTCGCTACGCAGTTATGGCTATGGCTGATTTAGCAACGAATGAAAATTTTAAACCTGTAAGCTTAAGCGAGATTGCTGTTAGACAAAACATATCACTATCTTACTTAGAGCAGTTGTTTCTAAAACTTAAAAATAATCATTTAGTTAAAAGCGTAAGAGGGCCACAAGGAGGATACGTGTTAGAGAAAAAAGCTAAAGATATAAAACTTTCAAGTATTATTTATGCGGTAAACGAAGAAGTAAAAACTCTTAATTGCAAAAAAGATTCAAAAAAAGGTTGTGGTGGAAGATCGGTAAAATGCATAACACACAATCTTTGGGATGATTTAGAAAAACACATTAATGGTTTTTTTGAGAATAAAAATCTTAACGATCTAGTCTCAAAACAAGAAAATATTTTTTAAAAAAAAGAAAGATAAGGGTAATGAAAAATCAAGATCTTAACATCAATCAAGAATACAAATATGGTTTTACTACCGATATTGAAAGTATCAGAGCTCCGAAGGGACTTAACGAAAATTCTATAAAGTTTATTTCAAACATTAAAAAAGAACCTAAGTGGATGTTAGACTGGAGATTAAAAGCTTTTAGCAGATTGCAAAGTTTAAAAGAACCTAATTGGCAAAAACCAAAATATCCTAAAATTAATTATCAAGACTTGTATTATTATTCCGCTCCAAAAAATTCATCAGACAAACCTAAGAGTTTAGATGAAATTGACCCTAAAATTTTAGAAACGTATAAAAAACTTGGCATACCTCTAGTTGAACAGCAAAGGTTGAATGGTATAGCTGTTGATGCGGTGTTTGATTCAGTCTCTGTTGCCACTACATTTAAAGAAGAGCTAACAAAAAAAGGTATAATATTTTGCTCTATATCTGAGGCAATACAAAAACATCCAGATTTAGTTAAAAAATATTTAGGTTCAGTTATACCTCTAAGCGACCACTATTTTGCAACATTAAATTCTGCAGTTTTTACTGATGGATCTTTTGTGTACATTCCGCCAAACACAAGATGCCCAATGGAGCTTTCAACTTATTTTAGAATTAATGCATCCGAAACAGGACAGTTCGAGAGAACTTTAATTATTGCAGATAAAGGAAGCTATGTAAGTTATTTAGAAGGCTGCACTGCACCAATGAGAGATGAAAATCAACTGCACGCTGCAAACGTGGAGCTGATTGCTTTAGATGACGCTGAAATTAAATATTCGACAGTTCAAAATTGGTATCCTGGAGACAAGAATGGAGTAGGTGGAATATATAATTTTGTTACTAAAAGAGGAGCTTGTAGAGGTAAAAATTCAAAAATTTCTTGGACCCAAGTTGAAACAGGTTCAGCAATAACATGGAAATATCCAAGCTGTATTTTGCAAGGAGATAATTCGGTTGGTGAATTTTATTCTATAGCTATAACAAACAATTATCAAAAAGCAGATACAGGTACTAAGATGATCCATCTAGGCAAGAACACGAAGAGTAAAATAATTTCTAAAGGCATATCAGCTGGTCACGCAGACAATACATATAGAGGGTTAGTTGACATTAACAAAAAAGCAATCAACTCGAGAAACTATACACAATGTGATTCTTTATTAATGGGAAATAAATGTGGGGCACACACGGTCCCATACATAAAGAATAAAAATTCAACATCAACTATAGAGCATGAGGCGACTACTACTAAAATAAATGAAGAGCAGCTTTATTATTGCAATCAAAGGGGTCTTGATCAAGAAGAGGCAGTCAGTTTGATCGTAAATGGATTTTGTAAAGAAGTATTACAACAATTACCAATGGAATTTGCCGTAGAAGCACAAAAATTAGTAGACATCAGTTTAGAAGGAAGCGTTGGTTAATGTTAAAAATTAAAGATTTAAAAACCACTATTAATGAAAAATCTATTTTAAAAGGCTTGGATTTAGAAATTAAACCTGGAGAAATTCATGCAATCATGGGGCCTAATGGCTCAGGGAAGAGCACATTAGCTAATGTCTTATCAGGCAAAAATGGCTATGAGGTCGATGGTGAAATTTATTTTGATGGCATTGATTTAAACGACCTTAAAATAGAAGAGCGAGCTCAAAAAGGAATTTTTTTAGCATTCCAATATCCTTTAGAAATTCCAGGAGTAAATACTAATAATTTTTTAAAAACATCTTTAAACTCAGTAAGAAAAGCAAGAGGCCAAAAAGAATTAGACACTTTAACTTTCTTAAAATTAATTAAAGAAAAAGCTAAAGAGCTTAATATAGATGAAAAATTTTTATCACGTCAGTTAAATGTTGGATTTTCAGGTGGAGAAAAGAAAAAAAATGAAATTTTACAAATGAAGTTACTAGAACCAAAATTATCAATTTTAGATGAGACAGATTCTGGTTTAGATATAGACGCCTTAAGAATAGTAGCTGATGGAGTTAACTCTTATAAAAATAAAGAAAATGCTTTTTTAATAATTACACACTATCAAAGGTTACTAGATTACATCAAGCCTGATTTCATACATGTCATGTCTGCTGGTAAAATTGTCAAAACAGGAAATGCTGATTTAGGTAAACAGTTAGAGAAAACAGGTTACGAGAACTTAGTCTAAATGAAGCAAAGTTACGATTTTAACATCAACAAAATAAAAAATCTTTCTGCAGAAGAAAAAAATTTCCGACAAAAAAATCTTGATTTATTTTATAAATCTGGCTTTCCTTCTAAGCAAGCTGAAGATTGGAAATTTACAGATTTAAATTTAATTTTAAGCAAAAATTTTAAAAGCATTAGTAATGAAGTTAATTTTGAGTCTACCAAAGAACTTGAAACCATTAAAAATTTTAAACACAATTATATATTTTTAAATAACGGTAAAATAATTTCAACAAGTTTTGCTTACGAAGAAGCAAACAAAATACTAATCAAAGATTTTCATCAAAAAAAACCAACAAATTTTGATTCAGCCAATACATTGACATTACTTAACGATGCTTTGTCCTCAGGAGGATTTTCGCTTGAGGTTATTAAAAACTATAAGTTAAAAAAACCCTTAATTATTTACAACTATTTTTCAAAAAATTTAGAGAACAAAATATTAAATAATAAAAATTTTATAAAATTAAATGAAGGATCAGAGTTAACATTAATTGAGTATAACGATGGTCACTTGCAAAGTAATTTTATTAAAAATACAGTGGATATAGTATTTTTAGATCAGAACGCTACTTTAAAAAATATTTTTGTTCACGAATCCAAAAGTAATGGCCATTTTTATAAGTATATAAATGGTTCTTTAGAGAGCGGGTCTAATTATGAAAACTATATTTTGAGCTCAGGGTTGAAGTTAAACAAAATTGAAATTGAAATAAACCTAAATAAAAATGATAGCAGTTGTAGTATTTATTCAGCTTTAAATTTACTCGACGATCAGCATCAAGAAATTAAAACACGCATAAATCATAATTCACCTAATTGCAAAAGTTATCAAAAAATTAAGAATGTATTAAATGATAAAAGCAGAGGTGTTTATCAGGGAAAAATATTTGTAGATAAAATAGCTCAAAAAACTGACGCATATCAATTAAGCAAGGCTTTAATTTTAAATGATGATACTGAATTTGATGCAAAACCTGAGTTAGAAATATACGCAGATGATGTAAAATGTTCTCATGGTTCTACATCTGGAAGTATAGATTCCGATGCAGTACACTACTTGATGACAAGAGGCATACCAAAAAAAGAAGCAGTAAAACTTTTAATTAATGGTTTCCTCAATGAGGTATTAGAAAATATTAATATTAGTGAAGTAAAACATTTTTTAGAAAAAATATTAGAGAAGCAAATCAATGGACATTAAAAATATTAAGTCTGAATTTCCAATCTTCAAACAAAAGATCAATGGCAAACCTCTGGTCTATTTAGATAGTGCTAATTCATCCCAAAAACCTAAAGTGGTAATTGATAGATTGTCCAATTTTTATGAAACAGAATTCTCCAACGTTGGCAGAAGTGTCCATACTTTGGCAGTTAAAGCAACAAACAGATTTGAAGCAACAAGAGATATTTTAAAAAAATATTTAAACACTCAACATAGAGAAGAAATAGTATTTACAAAAGGAGCAACAGAATCGATTAATTTAGTCGCTTCTTCGTTTGGGGAAAAATATATCAAAGAAGGAGATGAAATATTAATTACAGAATTAGAGCATCACTCTAACTATGTGCCTTGGCATTTTCTTAGAAAAAAAAAAGGAGCAGTAATTAAATTTGCTCCAGTAAACAATAATGGCGAAGTAGAGATTGATGAAATAAAAAAACTTATATCAAATAAAACAAAGATTATTGCTATTACACATATTTCAAATGTGACAGGTGTTGTAATACCAATAAAAAAAATTGTTGATATAGCTAAAGAAAAAAATATCCCAGTTTTAGTTGATGGCACTCAGGGCGCGCCTCATATGCAAATTGATATGCAGGATCTTGGTTGTGATTTTTACGTAATTTCATGCCACAAAATGTATGGACCTAACGGTCTAGGGGTGCTTTACGCAAAAAAAAAATGGTTAGATGATTTACCTCCATATCAAGGTGGCGGAGGAATGATAGATGAAGTTAAGAAAGATAATATAACATTCGCTGACTCACCGACTAAATTTGAAGCCGGAACCTTGCAAACAGCAGAAGTAGTTGCTTTTGCAGAAGCGATAAATTTTATTAAAAAAATAGGTATAAAAAATATTGCTGCTCATGAAAATAAAATCTTAGAATATGCTTATGAAAAATTAAAGAAAAATAATTCAGTAAACATAATTGGCAGCCCTAAGAACAGAGGTTCTGTTTTGTGTTTTACCATCAAAGGAATTCATCCACATGATATCGCAACAATTTTGGACGATGATGGAGTTGCTATACGAGCAGGACATCACTGTTGTCAGATACTACACGACAAGCTAGGGATTGCTGCTACAGCCAGAGCTTCCATAGGCGTTTACAACACTAAAGAAGATATAGATATTTTGTGTAAAGCTATCGATAATTGTAAAAAAGTATTTCAAACCTAAATGGAACTTAAAGAATTATATCAAGAAATTATATTGGATCATGGTAAAAATCCAAGAAACAAAGGAATATGCTCAGATTACAGTCATGATGCAAAAGCTCACAACCCTTTGTGTGGTGATAAAGTTCATATTTACTTAAAACTAGATAATGAAAAAAAAGTACTAGATTTAAGTTTTGAAGGAGAGGGCTGCGCAATTTCTTTAGCTTCAGCCTCAATATTAACAGAAACATTAAAAGGAAAAGATTTATCATTCGCAAAAAAGGTTACTGAAGATTTTTTAAATATGGTCAAAAATAAAGCAAAAATTACTCTAAACAGTCTCACTGAAGATCAAATTACGACAATAACTTCTTTGTCTGGAGTCCAGGAGTTTCCTATGAGAGTTAAATGTGCCACAATGGTATGGCATACGTTTATGTCTGCGATAGAAAAGAATAATTAAATTATGAACGAATTAAAAGAAAAAGTAATTTCAGAAATTAAGAAAATTTACGACCCTGAAATACCAGTTAACATATACGAATTAGGTTTAATTTATAAAGTTGAAATTGACGAAAAAAATAGGGTAGACGTTGAAATGACACTTACCAGTCCAAATTGTCCAGTTGCGGAGAGTTTGCCAAACAATGTTAAAGAGAATATAATGAAAGTTGAAGGTGTTACTGATGTTGACCTTAAATTAGTTTGGGAGCCACCTTGGAGTAAAGATAAAATGTCTGAAGCTGCTAAACTAGAATTAAATTTATGACACAAGTTATTAAATTAAGTGAAAACGCTGCAAATAGAATAAAAGAGATTATGTCTAGCGCTGACAACTCAACTATTGGAGTTAGAGTAGGTGTTCAATCTGGAGGATGTGCGGGCATGTCTTATATTATGGAATATGCAAAAGAAGTTAAACCTAACGAAGAAATTATCGAAGATAAAGGTGTAAAAGTCTTGATTGATCCTAATGCTATTATGTACTTATTAGGTACCGAGATGGATTATAAAAAAGAAAAATTTTCATCACAATTTGTATTTAAAAATCCCAATGAAACAGAGCGTTGTGGATGTGGAGAGTCTTTTAAAGTTTAAATAAAAATTTTTATGAAAAAAAAATATTCTAAAATTATAAATAATATCGAAAAAACTAGAGGTAAAAATAATAAAAATTGGATGGATATTTTGCGACTCGCATTTGATTCCTCACCCAGCAAAGCATCAAAAATTTTATCCTCTATTTATAGAGAAGACAAAAAGATTAGCGACTTAGCCAAGAAACTTTTAAAAAAATAAAAATTAGATGCATTTTTATACAAATAAAGAACTCAAAAAATTAGGGTTTAAAAATTTGGGTAGTAACTTAGAAATTAGTAAAAACGTAAATTTTTATAATATTAGTGGCTCAATAGGATCTAATTGTCGAATAGATGATTTTTCTATTTTAATTGGAAAAATTAATATTGGAAATCATGTTCATATAGCTTCATATAACTTAATTAGTTCTAGTAAATATGGGAACATTATAAAAATTTCAGATTTTACAGGAATTGGACCAAGATGCTACATTAGTGCATCTACCGAGGATTATATGGCTAATGATATTTCAAACCCAACCATTAAAAAAAAATTTAGAAAGAATATTATAATGGCAAATATTAAAATTGGTAAAAATGTTTTAATGGGTGCAGGCACACACATAATTCCTAGACGAAAAAATAAAGATATTCAAATAGGGGACAATGTTTCTATTGGAGTTAATTCAGTAATATCAACTTCGATTGCCTCAAACTCTTTAGCTTTCAATCAAAATATTCATAAAATTAAAATTTTGCCTATTAAAAAAAAAATTAATTTTCCTAAAATTAAATTCTAAATGACATATTTAGTATTTAATCCTATTAAAGGCATTAACATAAAATATTTTACTAATAAAAAAGTCTTCAACCCAACAAGAACTAGTAAAATTTTAATTAAGGCAATATATAAAGAAAAAAAAAAATTTAATAAATACAAAAAAATTTTAGATCTTGGCTGTGGGACTGCAGTTTTAGGAATAGCTATAAAAAAAATTTTAAAAAAACCCCATATGTACTTTTCTGATATTTCTGCTGATGCAGTCAGGTTAAGTAAAAAAAACTTAAGAATTAACGATATTAAGTACGATATAAAAAAATCTAACCTCCTTAAACAATGGGGAGATAAAGAGTTTGACCTCATTGTAAATGACGTTTCAGCTATTTCGTCATTTTTTAAAAAAAAGAATTTCTGGTATAACGATAAAATACCCTGTGACTCAGGGATAGACGGAACAAAAAATACAATAAAATTTTTAGATAGTGTTTCAAAAAATTGTAAAACTATTATATTGCCCCTAATATCACTATCTAATATTAAATTTATTAAGCAATATTTGAATAAAAAAAAACTTAAATATAAAACTTTAACAAAAGAGTTTTGGCCACTACCGGAAGCATTAGTTAAAAAAAATAGTAAAAAATTGATTAAAATGAAAAAAGACAACTTAATTGATTTCAATATTAAATTTGGAATGTATATTGCTTTTACAGAAGTGATTGAAATTAAATTATGATTATTTTCGCAGTTGGATCTTCATCGTCGCTAGCAACAGAGACTTTACACGAACTTTCAAAAAAGTATAAAATTTATGCCACTTATAATACTACCAAACCAAAAAAAATTTTATTTAACAAGAATATAAAATTTTTAAAATTAGACTTGGCTTCAAAGAAAATAAATTTTCTTTTAAGTTCTTTTTTTAAAAAAAATAAAATTGAAAAAGAAAAGATAATTTTATTAAACTTTGCAGTATATAAAAAAAATGAGTTATTAATAAATGAAAAAGAAAAAAGTATAAAAAAAAATATTGATATCAATATTAACGCAAATATTAGTTTAATTAAATTTTTCTTACCTTTGATGATTAAAAATTACTTTGGTAGAATAGTACACTTCTCTTCCACAAAAGTTCTTGAAGGAGAAGTTGGAACTATTTTATATTCAGCTTCTAAATCTTTTTTGAACGGTTTATCTGCTTCATTAGCAACAGAGTACGGTAAATTCAATATTACTTCAAACATCTTAAGCTTGGGTTATTTTAAATCTAATTTATGGCAAGCAATCCCAAATAAGATAAAAAAAGAGCGACTTAAAGATATTCCATCAAGAAAACTTGGTTCTATAAAGAATATTTCTAATGCTATAGAATTTATAATTAATTCAGAATACGTAAACAAATCTATAATTAAAATTGATGGTGGAATATAATGGGAACAAATAAACTAAATAATAAAAAATTATTTTCAATTATTTCAAAGTTACTCGAGGTGAGTCCCAGTAAAATTTCCTTAAAAACATCTTCAGAAAATCTAGATGAATTTGATTCTTTAGGAATACTTAATATAGCAACATACTTTGAAAAAAAAACAAATAATAAAAAACTTAAATATGATATAAAAGATTTTTCATCAATTAAAAACATTATTAAGTTTTTAGAAAAAAATAATATAAAAATTTGAACATAAAAATTAAAAAAATATACAATTATTTTCCAAAAAAAATAGAAACTTTAACTGATCTTTGTAAAATAAATAAAGATTGGAATAAAAAAACTATTTTAGAAAGAACAGGTGTAAATAAAAAGAGAATTTCTAGATCTAATGAGACTATTCAGGACCTAATAAAAGGATTAAAAAAAAAGTATAAAAATATTAATGAACTTAATAATTGCGGTTTAATGATATTAGTTACGCAAACACCCCACTCAACAATACCTTCTAACATTCATCTCTTTCAGAAAATATTCAAAATTAAGCATTCAGCTATTGCTTTTGATATAAACCAAGGCTGCAGTGGTTATTTATACGGCCTTGCAACAGCAGACTCTTTAATGCAAAAGTTTAAAACTAAAACTGCAGCAATCATTACATGCGACACATACTCAAAATTTATAAGCAAAAATAACAGATCATGTAGAACAGTTTTTGGTGATGCACTTACGCTGACAATTGTGGAAAAGACCAACAAAAAACACTTTCTCGACTATTCTTTGGGAAGCGATTGTTCCGGATTCGACAATTTTAAACTTGAGTCGAATGAAATTAAAATGAATGGAAGTGAGATGTATAATTTTGCGAGACAATCCGTGCCGACTGAAGTAGAGAAAATATTAAAAAAAACAAAAATAAAAAAAGAAAAAGTAAAATTTTTTATATTCCATCAAGCCAGTAAATTGATCCTTGAAACTTTGCAAAAATCATTAGGGATTTCAAAAGATAAATTATTTGTCAATATAAGTGAAGTTGGAAATACAACTTCCTCTTCCATACCTTTAGCCATTCAAAGCCTTATGAATAAAAAAAGAATAAAAAAGAACGATATATTACTCTTGAGCGGTTTTGGAGTTGGCTATTCATGGGGCACATGTTTGTATAAAAATTAATATTTATGAATAAATCGATATTTTTTGTTGCTGAAATTTCAGCAAACCATTGTGGAAAATTGAAAGTAGCAAAGCAGCTTATCTCATGCGCAAAAAAAAATGGTGCAGATGCAGTTAAATTGCAGACTTATACTCCTGACACAATGACTCTAAAATCCAATAAAAAATATTTTAAAATTTCAGAGGGTTTGTGGAAAGGGCAAAAATTATGGGACCTGTACAACAAAGGAAGAACTCCTTTAGAATGGCATGAAGAATTATTTAAATATGGTAAAAAAATCGGCATTAAGATTTTTTCTACTCCTTTCGATGAAACTTCAGTAGATTTTTTAGAAAAGTTAAATTGCCCTATTTATAAAGTTGCTTCTTTTGAAATGACAGATTTATCATTGATTAAAAAAATATCTAAAACAAAAAAACCAATTATTATTTCTACCGGAATGGCCTCTTTAATAGAAATAGAACAAGCCTATAGTACAGCTAAAAAGAATGGAGCCAAAGATATTACATTGCTTTATTGTGTAAGTAATTACCCATCAAAAAATAGCGATTTTAATTTAAATAATATTAAAATTTTAAAGAATAAATTTAATTGTAAAGTAGGTTTATCTGATCACTCGAAAGATAACAGGATTGTAATTTCTGCTATAGCTGCCGGAGCAGAAGTTATTGAAAAACATATTGCCTTAGGTAATCAAAAAAAAGGATTAGACATCGAATTTTCATTAAAAGGTAGGGAAATAAAAAAATTTAAAGAAGATATTGATTTAACTTTTAATTTATTTAAAAAAAGTTTTTTTTATAGAGATAAATCTGAGTTAAAATCGAAACTTTTTAGAAGATCAATTTTTATAACAAAAAATATTAAAAAAGGTGACAAATTCAATATAGATAATATAAAAAGAATAAGACCTGGTCATGGATTAGAACCAAAGTTTTATGAAAAGTTGCTGAACAAGAAGTCACCATCCAATCTCTCTTTCGGCGAGCCAATGAAAAAAAATATTTTAAAAAAATTAAAAATAAAATTTTAGTTTTTTTATGTTTCTTTTAATCGACTTCAAGCGTCTAGAAGTAAACTTTCTACTGACTATAATACATTTCAAATTCAACTGGATGCGGAGTATGTTCTAATTTATAAATTTCTTCAAATTTTAACGAAATATACCCATCAATTTGATCGTCAGTAAAAACACCTCCTTGAGTTAAGAATTCTCTATCTTTATCAAGATTTTCCATAGCTTCTCTCAGTGATCCACACACCTGAGGAATTTTTTTTAATTCATTTTCAGATAGATGATACAAATCTTTATCCATTGATTTACCTGGATCAATTTTATTTTTTATTCCATCTAATCCGGCCATTAACATTGCAGCAAAACCTAGATATGGATTTCCAGCTGCATCAGGGAATCTAATTTCACATCTAGCTGCTTTTTTATTCATGACAACTGGTATTCTACAAGAAGCAGATCTATTTCTTGCAGAGTAGGCAAGCATTACTGGCGCTTCAAATCCAGGAATCAGTCTTTTGTAACTATTTGTTGTTGAATTTGTAAATGCATTAATTGCTTTTGCGTGTTTAAGAATCCCACCTATGTAGTAAAGAGCTTGTTGGGAAAGACCCGCATATTTATCCCCCATAAACACTGGAGTGCTTCCTTTCCAAATTGACTGGTGAACATGCATACCCGATCCGTTATCACCTTTTATCGGTTTAGGCATAAATGTAGATGTTTTACCAAATGAATGTGAAACCATTTGTACAGCATATTTATATAACTGGACATTGTCAGCTTGATCTGTAAGTGTACCGAAGTACATTCCTAATTCATGCTGACTAGGTGCAACTTCATGATGATGTTTTTCTACTTTTACTCCCATATCTTTTAAAGCTTTTAACATTTCAGCTCTCATGTCTTGCGCGCTATCTACGGGAGGAACTGGAAAATAACCACCTTTGACACCTGGCCTGTGTCCCATATTTCCATTTTCATATTTTTTACCTGAATTATAAGGACCCTCAGAACTATCAATAAAAAAATTACTAGTATTCATTTTGTTCTCAAATCTTACGTCATCAAAAGTAAAAAATTCCGGTTCAGGACCAAAATATGCTTTATCACCTATTCCAAGCTTTTTCATATATGCTTCAGCTTTTTTTGCTGTTCCTCTTGGGTCTCTTTCGTAGGGTTCTTTTTTTACAGCGTCTAAAATGTCACAAAAAATATTTAAGGTATTGTGAGAGTTAAAAGGATCAATGATAGCTCTCGTTAAGTCAGGTTTTAAAATCATGTCAGATTCGTTTATTGCTTTCCAGCCTGCTATTGAAGAACCGTCAAAAAAGACTCCTTCATCTAACATTATTTCATCAACAATAGTTGTATCCATGGTTAAATGTTGTAATTTCCCCTTTGGATCTGTAAATCTAAAATCTACAAATTCTATTTCTTTATCTCTTATTAATTTAGAAACATTTTTTACGCTCATTGATAATTCCTTTGTAAGTTTTTAAAAAATTGTATTAAACATAACAGATTAGGCAAATTCAATAATATACTTATAAGCAATAACAGTTATGCGTTTTAAACATATTACAATCAGGAATTGAAATGAAAGAAGCAAAAACTAACGATGTATTACTTTTATTGTTATTAGGAGCGATATGGGGGTCATCTTTTTTTAATATTAAGATTGCCACTTATTCTTTTGAACCTTTTACCTTGGCTTTAATCAGAGTAATTTTTGCTTCACTTTTTTTGTTAGTATTTTCTTTTTTTTACAAAATTAAAATCAATGCCTTTTCGAAAGAATGGAAGATTTATGCTTTAGTAGGACTTTGCAATATCGCAATTCCTTTTTCTTTGATTGCAGTTGGAACTAATAAAGTTGACAGTTATTTAGCTGCGATTTTAATGAGCACAACACCCTTAACCGGATCAATTTTAGCTCACATTTTTACTAAAGATGAAAAAATTACGTTTTTAAAGTCCGTAGGAATAATTATTGGCTTTACAGGTGTTTTGCTATTGTTTTTTGATAAGATAATTTTGAACAAAGATAACTATTTTTTTGCATTTGTAATATTAGTTGGTTCTACTTTTTACTCTATAGCTGGAATTTTAATTTTAAAAAGAATGAAAAATTCTGGAAATTTGAATGTAACTACATCTACAATGATTTGGGCGTTAATTTTTTTATTTCCAATTGCTTTTATTTTTGAGAAACCTTTTAATTCTAATCCAACATTGGACTCTGTACTCTCACTTATTTATTTAGGTTCGGTAGCAACTGGATTTGCTTGGTGGTTAAGATTCAAAATTTTAATGAAAAATGGTTTAATCTTCCAAACTCAAGTAGCTTACTTAATACCTATTTTTGGAGTTATATTTGGTGTGTTGTTTTTAAATGAGCAAATAACTTGGAATGTTTTGACTTCTCTTATAATAATTATACTAGGTATTTATATAGTAAAAAAATATAATAAATAAATGTTAGAATTTAACTTAAACTTTTTTATTATTTTTTTATTGATAAGTGTTTCATTCACTTTTTTAATAGTAAAATATTCTAAATTACTCTTTTCAGGCCATCTATTAGATAAAGACTTCTTAAAACCACAAGCATTTCACAAAGAACCTATAGCCAGAATAGGAGGCGTTGCAATTTTATTTTTATTTTGTATGTTTATTTTATTTTACTTTTTAGCCTCTGGAGTCTTTCAAAAAGATTATCTTGTAATTTCATTATTATTATTTTCTTTAGGTTTTTTAGACGATATAAAAATAAAGATTAATCCAAACATTCGTTTAATTTTAATGCTTGTGCTTTTAATGTTTTGTATTATTTTTTTTTCAATACAGATAACTAGATCTGGCTTAGAATTTTTAAACTTATGGTTAGAAAATAATATATTTCAAATTTGTTTTGTATTGTTGTGCTTTTTATTTGTAATTAATGGAGCTAATATAGTTGACGGTTTTAATGGACTTTTAGCAATTCATTTTTTATTAATAAGTTCAATTTTTCTTTTGATAAATATTTCAAATCAAAATGAAAATATTTCAATTATTTTATTTGCACAAATTATAATTGTTTCGTCGTTTTTGTTGTTTAATTTTCCGAAGGCTAAAATATTTTTAGGTGATAGTGGCTCTTACTTACTAGGCGCACTTATAGCCTTCAATACTATAAAAACGCATGAATTGAATTTAGATATTTCACCTTTTTTTTTCACCTCAATTTTATTTTATCTTTTTTTTGAAGTTTTTTTTTCATTTATAAGAAAATTAGTAAAAAAAAAATCACCTTTAAATCCTGACAAATCTCATTTGCACATGTTGATTTATCAATTTTTGAATAAATCACACAAAGATTTAAATGCAAATTTTATGACAAGCTCTTTTATAAATTTTTTTTATTTTCTTTTAATTATCCCATCATATTATTTTCAAGAAAATCCGATTTTTTCAAGGTGCTATTTCTTTTTCTTAATATTTTTTTATATGTCTAGTTATTATTATTTAAATAGTAAAAAAAAAAATGAAAATATTTGATTGCACTACATATTTTGAAGAACCCTTATTATTTGATTTAAGATTAAATATATTAAATGAGTATGTAGATGAATTTATTGTTTGTGAAGCCACATACACTCATAGCGGACAAAAAAAAAAAATTAATTTTAATGTAAATAATTATCCAAACTTTAAAAACAAGATAACCCACATTATCATTGATGAGCAACCTAAAGACTTGTTTAAGATCAACGAAAGCAATAAAATTAACAACTCTTTATTTAGGCTAAATGCTTCAAAAAGAATTGAAAAGCAAAGGAACAAAATACTTTCTTATTTTGACAAAGATAATGCAGAAGATTGGATTATGTATAGTGATAGTGACGAGATACCTGATTTATCAAAAATTGATTTAAAAAAAGAAAAAACAAAAATAGTTCTATTTAAACAAAAAGTTTTTCACTACAAATTTAATTTACTTTTAGAATCTCATGACTGGTATGGTTCAAAAACTTGTAAATTTAAAGATTTAGAATCTATAACAAATCTTAGAAATATTAAGACAAAAAAATATGACTGGTGGAGAATGGACACTGTGTTCAAAAAAGATAAATTCATCAATTTAAAAATTGTAAATGAAGGGGGGTGGCACTTTACAGAACTAAAAGAGCCTAAAGATATATATATTAAACATAAGAACGATGAACATCACGATGAATTTGATTTAACCGGAATCAACGAAAAAGACATAGATGACATGATAAAACACAAGTATATACCATACGATCATAGTGCTGATAAAACTGATTTAAATAAAAAATGGAACAAAGATAATAGAATATACTTAAATAAAATTAATGATAACAAATTACCAAAATATTTGATAGAGAACAAAAATAAATATTTAAAATGGTTTGCTTAAAGTGGGCAAGTGGCGGAATTGGTATACGCGCTAGTCTTAGGAACTAGTACCGTAAGGTTTAAGAGTTCGAGTCTCTTCTTGCCCACCAAGAATTTATATGAAAGTTGAAGTACAAAATAAAAAAGGTCTAACTACAGTTTTATCAATAATTATTGACAAAAAGACAATACAAGAAAAACTAGATAAAAAATTATTAGAACTTCAATCCGAAGTTAGTCTTAAAGGTTTTAGACCAGGTAAAGTTCCTCCAGCAGTAATTAAAAGTCAATTTGGCAAAGCTATTTATGGAGAAGTTATAGATAAAATTTTACAAGAAAGTTCGAATAAGGCTTTAGAAGAAAAAAAAATAAAAGCTGCAGGCCAACCCAAGATAGATTTAAAGACATTTGGAGAAGGAAAAGATCTCAATTACACAATAGAAGTTAATTCATTACCTGAAGTGAGTCTCGCAAGTTTTGAAAAATACAGTGCAAATGAATACTTAGTAAAAATTGACAGTAAAATGATAAATGAAAAAATAGAGGAAATAGCTAAAAATAATAAAACCTTTACAGATAAAAATGAAAAATCAGAAAAAGGAGATTTAGTAATATTTGATTACAGTGCCTCTATTAATGGAGAAAAGTTTGAGGGAAGCGATGGCAAAAATACTAGATTGGTTATTGGCGGAGATCTTTTTTTAAAAGGTTTCGATGAAAAATTAATTGGAGTTAAAAAAGAAGAAGATAAAATTATAGAAGTCAATTTACCTGAAAATTATCCCAAGAAAGAACTAGCAGGCAAAAAAGCAAAATTTGATTGTAAAATTATAAATATTCAAAAATCAAATGAAGTAAAAATAGATGATTCTTTTGCTAAGAATATGGGTGCAAAAGACTTGTCAGATCTTAAGTTACTTATAGAGAAGCAGATATCTTCTCAATACAAACAAGCGTTAAATTCAATCACCAAAAAGGAAATTTTAGACCAGATAGAAAAATTTCATGAAATTGAGCTACCAAAAAATCTTGTTGATCAAGAAATTCATTCGATGACACATCATCTTAAAAAAGAGGAGATAGAAAATAATAAAATTAATAATAAAAAAATTGCTGAATCAAGAATTAAATTAGGTTTAATTTTAAATGAGTACGGAGAGAAAAATAATTTAAAAGTTTTGGATAGCGAAGTTCAAGCAGAAGTGCAAAAACAAATTAAAGGAATGCCCGGACAAGAAAAAATGGTTTTAGATTATTATCAAAAAAATCCTTCCGCAGCACAGAGTTTAAAAGGGGCTCTATATGAAGAGAAAATTTTAAATTTATTTAAATCAAAAATAAACTTAAAAAATAAAAATATCTCTAATGTTGAAGCGGAAAAAATAATTTCGGATTTTAACAAACCATCAAAAGACTTATCATCTATTAATGATCATACTAAAAAAAGCAAGACTAAAGATAATAAAGAAAATAAGGACAACAAATCTTCTACCAATATTAAGAAAAAAATAAAAAAAGTTAGCAAAAAGTAATCTTTGGTTATATAAATTCTTCATGAAACGAATCGAAGAACAAATGAGTAATCTTATTCCTATGGTTGTGGAACAAACAAGTAAAGGTGAGAGAGCTTATGATATTTACTCCAGATTATTAAAAGAAAGAATAGTTTTTCTAGTTGGACCCGTAAATGATAATATTGCTTCTTTAGTCACCGCCCAGCTCTTATTTTTGGAATCAGAAGACCCAAAGAAAGAAATTAATTTCTATATAAATAGCCCCGGGGGCTTGGTCACTGCAGGTTTAGGAATTTATGACACTATGCAGTATATAAACTCACCTGTATCTACGTTATGTATAGGGCAAGCTTCTTCTATGGGGTCGTTTCTTTTAGCTGCTGGAGAAAAAGGAAAAAGATTTTCACTTCCAAATTCTAGGATTATGGTACATCAACCATCTGCTGGGTTTCAAGGACAAGCAACCGATATTCAAATACATGCTAAAGAAATTTTATTATTAAAAGACAGATTAAATAAAATCTACGCTAAGCATACTGGAAAATCGATTGAAGAAATTTCGCAAGCTCTTGAAAGAGATAATTTTATGACCGCAGATGAAGCTAAAAAATTTGGTTTAATAGACTCTGTAGTAGAAAAAAGAAAATAATACACAACATCTAGCCATTAACACAACTTGCACTTGCTAACCAAATCCACCTAATTTACAAATAAACTATTGATTCGATATGTCAGAAAAAAATAACAAAAATATTCTTTATTGTTCTTTTTGCGGTAAGAGCCAGCACGAAGTTCGAAAACTAATTGCAGGACCAACAGTATTTATTTGCGATGAGTGCGTTGAGCTTTGCATGGATATTATTAAAGAAGAAAATAAGAGCTCTTTAATTAAACACCAAGATGGGGTTCCTTCACCTAAAGAAATTTGTACTGTTTTAGACGAATATGTTATTGGACAAAAATTTGCAAAAGAAGTTTTGTCTGTTGCTGTGCACAACCACTACAAAAGATTAAATCACGACAATAAAAACAACAAAGAAGTTGAGCTGTCTAAGTCAAATATTCTTTTAGTTGGACCAACGGGTTGTGGTAAAACTCTTTTAGCGCAAACTTTGGCAAGAATTTTAGACGTACCATTCACTATGGCTGATGCAACTACATTAACAGAGGCCGGTTATGTTGGAGAAGATGTGGAAAATATTATTTTAAAATTATTACAAGCTGCAGACTACAATGTAGATAAAGCGCAAAGAGGAATAGTTTATATCGACGAAGTGGATAAAATTAGTAGAAAATCTGAAAATCCATCTATAACTAGAGATGTTTCTGGAGAAGGTGTACAACAAGCTCTTCTAAAAATTATGGAGGGAACAGTCGCCAGTGTTCCTCCGCAAGGCGGAAGAAAACATCCTCAACAAGAATTTTTACAAGTTGATACGACTAACATACTTTTTATATGCGGAGGAGCATTTGCTGGATTAGATAAAATAATTGGCATGAGAGGAAAAGGAACCTCTATAGGTTTTGGCGCAGAAGTTAACAGTAAAAATGAAAAAAAATTATCTGAAACCTTAAAAAATTTGGAGCCTGAAGACTTAATTAAATATGGGTTGATACCAGAATTTATAGGAAGAATGCCTATTATTGCTACACTAGATGACTTAGACGAAAAATCTTTGATAAAGATTTTAAAGGAGCCAAAAAACGCGTTAACTAAACAATATAAAAAACTATTTGATTTTGAGAATGTTCAGTTAGAATTCAAAGATGATGCTCTAAATGAAATAGCAAAAAAGGCTATTAGCAAAAAAACAGGAGCAAGAGGCTTAAGATCGATTCTTGAAAGCATTTTGCTTAAAACTATGTTTGAGCTTCCTGAGCTAGAGAATGTCCTAAAAGTTACCGTAGATAGATCTTCTGTAGTTGGAGACACAGATCCTATTGTCACATATGGCAAAAAACAATCAACATCTGTAGCTTAATTTCAAATAACATCCTTGATATTACGATAATAAGTACCATATAAATATTCCATGGTAACAATTAATTCAAAACCTTTACTGCCGCTAAGAGACATTGTTGTGTTTCCTTCGATGGTTGTTCCACTTTTTGTTGGAAGAGACAAATCTATTAAAGCTCTTCAAGAAGTGATGAAAACGGATAAATCAATAGTACTTGTTTCACAAAAAAATTCAGAAATTGACGAACCAGAAAATAAAGACATTTATGGTTATGGATGTTTGAGTAAAGTTTTACAATTACTAAAGTTACCAGATGGAACTGTCAAAGTATTAGTAGAAGGGGAAAAGAGAGTAAAAATCCACGAAATAACAAAAGAAGGTGCAAATTTTTTAAGTTGTAATGTAGAAGTTATAGAAGATACAAATAAAACAAAAGAGTCAGAGCTCTTTGCGCTAAGTTTAATTAAAAAATTTGAAAAACTTTTAGTGTTAAACAAAAGAGATCTTTCAGACTCTATTAATAGTATAAAAAAACTAAAAGATCCAAGTCAAATAGCAGACAATGTTGCCTCAAATTTAAATTTACAAATTTTTGAAAAACAAGAATTATTAGAAATTATCGATTTAAGAAAAAGATTAGAAAAAATCAATGAATTAGTAGAAAAAGAAACAAGTGTTATTTCTGTTGAAAAAAAAATTAGAGGAAGAGTTAAAAACCAAATGGAAAAAACACAAAGAGAATATTATTTAAATGAACAGCTTAAAGCTATCCAAAAAGAATTGGGAGAGATAGACGAAGGTAAAGATGAAATAGCAGGAATAAATAAATCCATAGTAAAAGCTAAAATGCCAAAGTTAGTTCTAGAAAAATGTATGGCTGAATTAAAAAAATTAAAATCAATGAGTCCTATGTCTGCAGAAGCAACTGTAGTTAGAAATTACTTAGATTGGATGACTGAACTTCCTTGGTCGAATAGAAGTAAGATAAATAATGATTTAAAAAATGCACAACAGATTTTAGACGAAGATCATTTTGGATTAGAAAAAATTAAAGAAAGAATTATAGAGTTTTTAGCTGTCCAAAAAAGAATAAAAAAATTAAAAGGTCCTATTCTTTGTTTAGTTGGACCACCAGGGGTCGGTAAAACTTCTTTAGGCAAATCAATTGCTAAAGCTACAGGAAGAAAGTTTATTAGAATTTCTTTAGGTGGAATTAGAGATGAAGCAGAAATAAGGGGCCACAGAAGAACCTACATAGGTTCTTTACCAGGAAAAATTATTCAAATGATGAAAAAGGCTGGAACCAAAAATCCATTATTTTTACTTGACGAAATAGACAAAGTTGGAAATGATTATAGGGGTGACCCTTCTTCAGCTTTACTAGAAGCTTTAGATCCTGAACAAAACAAAGAATTTAACGATCATTATTTAGAGGTTGATTATGATCTTTCCGATGTCATGTTTGTAACAACAGCAAACACTCTAAATATTTTACCACCTCTTCTCGACAGAATGGAAGTTATAAGGATTCCAGGTTACACAGAAGATGAAAAAGTAAACATCTCTCAAAAATATTTGATCCCCAAGCAAAGCGAAAATAATGGATTAAAAAATGATGAATGGACTATAGATGAAGCGGTGAACAGAAAAATTATAAGAAATTATACTAGAGAGTCAGGCGTTAGAAATTTAGAGAGAGAAATATCTAAAATTGCCAGAAAAATCGTTAAGAAAGTTGATGGCAAAGAAGAGATTAATAATCCTTTAAGAGAAGCAGACTTATCAAACTATTTGGGTATAGAAAAATTTAATTATGGTGAAATTGAAGAACAAAATAGAATAGGCGTTGTCACAGGCTTAGCATGGACAGAAGTAGGTGGTGAGATTTTAAAAATCGAAACTGTCATTATGCCAGGAAAAGGTAAGATGGAGATTACTGGTAAATTAGGTGACGTAATGCAAGAGTCTGTAAAAGCTGCAAAAGCATATATTAGATCCAAATCATTAGATTACGGAATTATACCTCCAATTTTTGATAAAAAAGATTTTCACATACACGTCCCAGAGGGTGCAACACCAAAAGATGGTCCTTCAGCCGGAGTCGGAATGGTAACATCTATTGTTTCTGCAATTACAGAAATACCTATAGATAAAAATGTAGCGATGACAGGTGAAATTACTTTAAGAGGAATTGTTTTGCCAATAGGCGGATTAAAAGAAAAATTACTTGCGGCACACAGAGCAGGAATTAAAAAAGTTTTAATCCCATTTGAAAATCAAAAAGATCTAGTAGAAATACCGGAGGTTATAAAAAATAACATAGAAATTATTTGTGTAAAAAATGTTGATGAAGTTTTAAAACACGCTCTTACAAAACAATTAAAAAGAATCGAATGGGTTGAGGTTGAAAAAGTCTCCAAAACATCTGGACAACCAACAGTTGGCAGCACGCATTAGAAATATATTTATATATAAAGTTATAAATATTTTTAAATTTCGCCAATCAAATTTGTATTTTTAAGATGAAAAAAAAAATTATAATAACCGGTGGACTTGGTTATATAGGCACTGAGTTATGTAAGCTATATTCTGGTGTCAGCTGGAATAATCAAATAGTTGTAATAGACAATAGATTTATATCAGAAAGAGTAAATCAAATCAGAAATTGGAACATGGAATTCATCCATGGCGATATTTTAGACAAAGAATTAATAAATAAATATTGTAAAGATGCTGATGTTATTCATCATCTTGCTGGCATAACAGAAGTACCTAGAACAAAGTCTGAAAGCAGTGAAGAGAAAGATAAAAAAATTAAATTAGTAGCACAAGAAGGCACTCAAAATATAATAGACGTTATTAGCGATAAATGTAAAATAGTTTTTCCATCTACTCACGTTGTTTACGAAGGCATTGATAAAGTAAAAGATAATATATCTGAAGATGAAGGCTTGAAACCTGTGCTTTCTTATTCTGTTTCTAAAGCAGAGAATGAAAAACAATTAAAAAAATCAGGAAAAAATTATATAATATTAAGATTGGGTTCAGTACATGGATATTCTAACGATACTGCCCGACTAGATATTATGCCTAATTTATTTTCTAAAATTACTTCACAGAATGGCATCATAAAACTTTTTGCAGGGGGCAGACAAATTAAAAGTTTAGTCCCATTAATTGATGTTGCCAGATGCTTTAAAAATATGGAAGAAAGAGATGATATTTCTTCAGAAATTTTTAATTTAACAAAAGACAATATTTCTGTAAAAGAAGTTGCAGAAATATGCAAAGGGATTAATCCAAAAGTAATTTTAAAAGAGACAAATGATGAAATACCTAATCTGGGTTTTTCACTTTCCAATAAGAAAATCTTAAAAACAGGTTTTAAATTTTTATATGATTTAGAAAAAAGCATAAAAGATATGATTACTAAGTGGTCTAAACAAAATTTAATTAAAGATTTAGAGCACGTAAGAGACGGAGACAATGAATATATAGATATAAGAGGAAAAATTAGTAATCATGAATTAACTGAGCCAATTAATCTTATAGGATTAATAACGTCTAAAAAGGGAACAATCAGGGCTAATCACTATCATCCGCAACAAGAACAAAAGTGTTTATTTACCAAAGGCCAAATAATCGAAGTATTTCAAGATATTCTCAACCCAAATTCTCCTAAAATCACTCAAGTAGTAAACGAAGGACAATTATCTATTATAAAACCTAATGTAGCACACACAATGGTGTTTACGAAAGACACAACTTTTTTGAATTTAGTTAGGGGTGAAAGAGAGCATAAAAACTATGGCATCACACATACTATTAAACACACATTTGTAGATGAAAAAGAAAAAGATCTATTGCTAAATTGTTATAAGTTTGAATGCCGTAGTTGTGGCGACATAAATTTAAAAAGAGTTGTGTCCTTAGGATACCAACCACTTGCAAACAACTTATTAAATAAAAAAAATGAAGAATACGATTTATACCCGCTTGAAATGAATTACTGCCCTAAATGTCACAATTGTCAACTGTCAGTAGCTATTGATCCAAAAAAAATGTTTTCAAACTATTTGTATACTTCATCTACATCCTCATCTTTTAGAAATCATTTTATTGATGCTGCTAAAAGGTACTCTCATCAATTAAAATTAAAACCAAACAAATCTTACATAATTGACATAGGAAGTAATGACGGCGTTGGCTTGAAACCTTTTAAAGATGCTGGATTTAAAAAAATATTGGGTATAGAACCTGCTAAAAATTTAGCAAAACTTGCAAATAAAAATAAAATTAAAACTTTCAATGGATTTCTTGAAAGAAAAAACTTGAAAAAAATTAAAGGAGGAGCAGATTTAATTTTAGCATCAAATGTTTTTGCACATTCTGATAAATTAAAAGAAATGGCTGACTGCATGTTAAAGTTAGTAAACAAAAATGGAACTATAATAATAGAAGTTCAGTATTTGCTAAATACGCTACAAGATTTAACCTTTGATAATATTTACCATGAACATTATAATTACTGGTCGCTCACTTCTTTAGTTAATTTTTTTAACCAATTTGATTCTACAATTTACAAAGTTGAGAGAATTAATACACATGGGGGGTCTATAAGAATTTTCATAAAAAAAGGAAAAAAAATAAAAATAGAAAAAAATGTACATGAATTGATCAAAGAAGAAGAGACTTTTGGATTAAAAAAATATGAAACATATAAAAATTTTGGAAAAAAAATATACAAATTAAAAGAAAATGTTTTAAGAAATATTGAGGAATTAAAAAAAAATAATAAAAAGATAGTAGGATTTGGAGCGCCTGCTAAAGCAACTACAGCTCTTAACTTTTTTGGCTTGTCTAACCAAATTGATTTTATTGTTGAAGACAACAAACTGAAGCATAATAAATTTGTACCTGGGGTACTAATTGCAATAAAAAATAAAAAAGTTTTGAAAGAAGAAAAAGCCTTAATTTTAGTTTTAGCTTGGAATTTTTATGAAGAAATTAAAAAAAAAAACTCAAATCTAGGTAAAAATTTTGTAAATATTAAAGACTTAGAACGTTAGTTTATTAAACTAGATATTGAACTTTTGAAAATTTCGAGAACTTCATATAAAGTATAAATGTAAGATTCAGTGAATGGGTAATGTTCAACAAGAATATCTTTTGTTAAATTTAAAATTGCAAAAAAAGCAATTACAACTACTACTGCTATAATTAAATAATTAAAAAAATTAGAACTAAAATTAGTTATTTTACTTTTTTGAGAACCAACGTTTTTAATAGCTAACGATTCTTTTATCACCAATCCATGTTTTTTCTTTAAATACTCCTCAGAATATAAATTTATTTCTCTTTTTTTCTTTTTAACGGCTTTCTTTATTTTTTTTATTTTAGGTATTTGGTTAAGTTTTGTTTTTGTAAATTTTGGTATTTCTTTAATCAACTTGTCTTTTTTTGTTGGTTCGGATCTTATTGGAAACTGCTTCCATTTATTTCCACATGACCCACATTGCAGAAGTCTTCCATTCTCTGTAATTGCAGAGTCTGGTACCGTGAACTTCTTTTGACAAGAATTACAACTAACTAACATATATTAGCCTTTTATTAAAAGTTCGTGTAAATAGCAAATACACATTTCTACATTTTGAATTTAAAGTGTTAAAAGTAAATAAATTTGCCAAAATGAACTTTATTATAATTAAAGCAAAAAAAATCTGGAGAAATGAAATCTTAAAAAACAAACTAATCAAACTATTTTAAAAGAATGAAAACTATTTTAAAAATTTTTTTTCTTGTTTTTATAGTTTCATTATTAATTTTTTCATATTGCTATTTTGAAGAAATTAAAATCTTTGTATTTAACATTTTTATTAATCTTCAAATTTTAAAAGATAAAGATTTTATTTATTTTTTATTTTTATTAACTTTGGTTAACTTTTTTTATTTGCTAACACCAATACCAAGCACACTACTAATAATTTTTAATGGTTTTGTTCTAGGTACTTACGGGTTTATTCTGTCTATTTGTTTTACATCCATTTGTTCTTCTATATTATTTACAGCGCCAAAGTATTTTAACTTTTATTTTTTTAGTGAAAACATAAACAAGTATAGAAAAAAAATATTTTTGCTTCAAAAAGAGTCTTCTTTTTTTTTATTAATATTTGTAACTAGATATTTAATACCTTATTTTTTTCACTGTATTCTCTTTGGGTTAATTTATAAAAAATTAAATTATTTTATTTTTTTTTCTATTCTAGCAGAAATGCCGGTTATTTATGCTTTGAATAATTTTGGCAAACATTTGAATACATTTACCCAGTCTTATGATTTAAGTGAAATTATGAATTTAGAACTTTTAATATCAGTTGTAATATTTCTAATTATTGTTATTTTCATTTCTTTATTAAAAAAAAAATTTAAATTTTAAACATAAATATTTATAAATAAAAATGTGTGGTCTATTTGGTCTTCATTATTCTTTCACAAAGAAAGATTCTTCAGATAATATCAAGCAAGATATAAAAATATTAACTAAATTAAGCAGAACAAGAGGCACAGACACTTTTGGCATTTCAATTTCATCTAACGACAAAGAAAATATATTTAAAATAAATGAAGATCCACTTAAAGCGTTAGAACGCATTGACTATAATTCTTTTATAAAAGAAAACTTAAATCAATTAAACTCACCACTATCAATTAATGGTCAAACCAGACTAGTTACCAACGGTACAAAGTTTGTAGATTTAAATAATCAACCAATTATCACAAAAAATATAACAGGAACACACAATGGTATAATTGTTCATAGTGAATTAACATTAAATAATAACCTGGAAGTTTTAGAGGGATATAAAACAAAAAGTGATTCCTTGATACTTTTTGAAAAACTTTCTGAATTTTATGATAATAATAAAGTTGAATTTATTGAAAATTTTCAAAATTATTTTAAAAAATTAGTTGGAAATTTCTCTATAGCTTTTAGAGTCATGCCTAAAAAGCTTAATTTTCTCTCTTCTAATTGTGGCTCACTTTACTATTATTGTGATAATAAAAATTTAATTTACTGCTCGGAAAAACATATTTTATTAAATTTCTTAATAAAATCAAAATCTATATCATCAAATAAAAATAATCTAATTAAACAAATTTCTAACAAATTAATTATTTACACGGACGATCTATCAATTTTTTTGGAATTTGATATTGATTCTAAAGTTGAGAATAATAATATTAATAAAAAATTAAATATTTCTACTTCTAAATTTAAAATTTTTGATAATATTACAGATAGTAATAACAGACGTGAAAATTTAAAAAGATGCACTAAGTGTATTCTACCTTCAACATATCCTTTTATTGAATTTGATGAAAATGGAGTTTCAAATTTTTACAGGAATTACAAAAAACAAAATTATCTAGGTGAAGAAAAGTTTCTAGAAGTAATTGATAAATATAGATCTAAAAGTGGAAAGCCTGATTGTGTAGTAGGACTTAGCGGTGGTAGGGATAGTTCTTATGGAATTCATTTGCTTAAAACAAAGTTTAAAATGAATCCGATTGCATTTACTTATGATTGGGGTTTAACAACTGACCTTTCTCGAATTAATCAAGCTAAGATTTGTGGCAAATTAGGAATAGAGCATATCATTCGTTCAGCAAATATTAAAAAAAAACGTGAATATATTCGAAAAAATATTATGGCTTGGTTATCAAAACCTCATCTTGGTATGGTACCAGTAATTCAAGCTGGCGATAAACCATTTATGACTCTTCCAATTCAATTGGCTAAAGAAAATGGTGTTAAATTAAAAGTTCAGTTTACTGGGTATCAACTTGAGCAAAGAGAATTTTTTCTTGGTTTTACAGGTGTAAATCAATCTCTTCAAAATAACCAACGTATGTCATCTTATAGTTTAGCAAACAAATTTAAAATGTTTTATTTTTACACTTCTCAATGTTTACTAAACCCAAAATATTTGAATCAGTCTTTACTCGACAATTTTGATGGTTTTATCAAGAGTTTTATAATTAAAGAAGATAATTTACATTTTTATAATTATATCAGGTGGGATGAAGATAAAATAATAGACGTTTTAGAAAAAGAGTATAATTGGTCTAAAGATCTTACTTATGGAAAAAACCAGTGGAGAATGGGTGATGGCCAAACTGCATTTAATAATTTTATTTATTATTCTATAGCAGGTTTTTCTGAGTTTGATAATTTTAGATCTAATCAAGTTTGCGAAGGTCTTTTATCGAGAGAAGAAGCTCTTCATCTAACAAAAAAAGATAATGAATTTAAGTACGATACACTAAAAAATTTTAGTGAAATTGTAGGCTTTAATTTAGATGATGTCTTATCCAAAATTATGTCGATTCCGAAATTGTACTAAACTTTGATTTTAATCCAAAGTTGGAAAATAGTTAATTTTAAAAAAAATTAGATCACTTTACCCAATTAATAAGTAAGTTATTGTAAAATCTAACCATGTATCTCCTAACTAACTTAATCAAAGCATATTCTTTCTTGTCAGATTCGTTTTATGCTGATAAATAAGCATCTGTTTAATTAGGGCGGTTAGCTCAGTTGGTAGAGCATCTCGTTTACACCGAGAGGGTCATAGGTTCGAGTCCTTTACCGCCCACCAATTAAAAATGGGGGTGTAGCTCAGTTGGTTAGAGCGCCTGCCTGTCACGCAGGAGGTCGCCGGTTCGAGCCCGGTCACTCCCGCCATTTTTCTTTGAATCT
>Ga0209425_10000080_pt1 | contig 105413 bp, 77 predicted proteins | sample COG_05_FD_184749 | JGI IMG/M metagenome (GOLD analysis project Ga0209425, IMG submission 184749) | Pelagic Microbial community sample from North Sea - COGITO 998_met_05 (SPAdes) (version 2) | ecosystem: Environmental > Aquatic > Marine > Neritic zone/Coastal water | place: Helgoland, sampling...
GAACTTCTGATTGAATAAATATCGTGCTTTTATTAGGGTCAATTCCTGCACCTAAATAATCGATGGCAATATCTAACACACTATCATGTATTTCTTGTGGTCGATTAAAGCGCGTTGTGTATGCATGTATGTTTGCAAGGATGAAATAACACTCATATTCGTCTTGTAATGCAATTCTATTTTCAAGTGAGCCCACATAATGACCTAAGTGAAGTTTACCTGTGGGTGTGTCGCCTGTAAGAAGACGAGGCTTAGCATTGGATGACATTATATATATTTTACCTTTATTCGCTTTTAACTAAAAATTTATGGGTCCCTAATAATATATAAGATTATATATTAAATCTTGTTATTATTATTACTGAACAACAACTCTGTGGATAAGTATAATTCTAACATTAAAAACAACACTTTATGGTAATAATAATTTGCTGTGAACCCTTTGAGTTGAGCTGTGTTTAAATCGTGGATAACATAATTTCCCCAATAAACCTCACTTTATGCAATGCAATACCACAGTAAGCCAGTGCACTTATACAGAGAGTTATCCACAATTAAAAATTGCCCAGTTTTCACTTTTAGGTACCCACTTTTTATTGTCAGTAATAATAATATTATTTAAATATTTAATATTACTGTTATTATTACTGAGCCTATTTTCTGTGGGTAAGTCTTATAAGTTTATTTATTACAGTATGTTACGTTAACTAAAACTTTGCTGATAACTCACGATAAACTCTGTGCATAAGAAGTGTGTAACTATTTTTTCTATTTTCCCCCCTAGTTTTCAACATCTTGTTCACGAGTATTGAGGGGGCTTGTCCACAGACTTATCCAGTTTTTGTTTTTAGATGTTTACGTTTATACTGCGATTCCACTCATTTTTGGGAATAAGTTATGAAATACGTCGCTGCTACACTTATATTGGCAAGTTTTGTACTAACGAGCTGTGGACAATCAGGTCCTTTGTTCTTACCACCGCAAGATGATCAAAAAATTGATGGCCAGTGATAGTTGATTTGGCTAAACTCGTTGAATGATTATTCATTTTGATAAAATGCAAGGCCTTGGCAACGACTTTATGGTTGTTGATGGCATCTCACAGACGTGGAAACCCACGGTTGATGAAATAAAAAAGCTCGCTAATCGAAATTTCGGAATTGGCTTTGACCAGTTGCTGTTAACAAAGCAAGCCGAAGGCAGTTCAAATATTTTCTTCCATATTTTTAATGCAGACGGTAGTGAGGTGCAGCAATGCGGCAACGGCGCCCGCTGTGTCGCTAGGTTCGCAAAAGATCATGAACTCATCTCTGGGGGCGAAGTTGTACTTGAAACCGTTTCAGGGCAATACAGGGCGACTGTGGGAGAGGAAGGACTTGTCAAAGTCAGTATGGGCTGCCCACTATTTTTACCCAAAGACATTCCCTTTAGCGCATCCAAAGAAGCTAACCCGCACACGATAAAAACAGCGCTGGGTGATTTTGAAGTTACTGTTGTTAATATGGGCAATCCACATGCGATTGTTATCATTGATGCGTTTGATAAACGTGAGCTCGATAGCTGGGGTCAAGTCATAGGTGAGCATCCCGATTTCCCAGAAGGTGTGAATGTTGGCTTTGTGCATATTATAGAACACAATAGGATTGAGCTCGTTACATACGAGCGTGGTGCCGGAAAAACACTGGCGTGTGGAACATCAGCATGCGCCGCGGCTGTTGCCAGCATTTTACAAGGACACTGTCAGGATGAGGTGTTAGTCAATATGCCTGGGGGCGATTTGACTATTACATGGACAGGGAATAGTGATGATGTTGTTTGGATGACCGGTCCTGCACACACCGTTTTTACAGGGACTGTGAATTTATGAAAATTATTATCCTAGGGACGACGCAGATTGGTAGAACACTTGCGGAAAACTTAGCGAGCGAGAAAAATGACATTACCGTCATTGATACTGACACAGAAGCCTTGCGTGAATTACAGAATCGATTTGATATCCGAACAGTGCGTGGTTTGGGCTCTTATCCAGATGTTTTAGAAGAAGCGCAAGCTTCCGATACTGATATGTTGGTAGCGGTGACAGACAGTGATGAAGTGAATATGTTGAGTTGCCAAGTCGCCTATTCGCTTTTTAACATACCTAAGAAAATTTCGCGTATTCGGTCCCCGCATTATTTAGCAACCCCTGACCTCTATTCTTCCGATAACTTACCCGTCGACGTTTGTATTAGCCCAGAACAACTCGTAGCCCGTTATGTGTCGCAGTTGATTGAGCGACCCGGGACATTGCAAGTGTTAGATTTTTATGAAGGAAAAGTACAGCTTGTTGCCGTACGCATTCGCCAAGGCGGAAATTTATCCGGCGTTACACTGGGTGAGATGGAAAAACTCATTGAAGATTTTAATAGCCATGTAGCAGCGGTGTTCAGAGAAACCCAAGCCGTACAGTTAACCAGTGATGTTGTGATGAAATCTGGCGATGAAGTTTTCTTCATCTCAGAGAGAAGCCATGTTTCTAAAGTGTTAGATGCGTTTGGTTGTGAACGCAACCGCTATAAAAACATTATGGTTGCCGGCGGCGGTACAATTGGTTTCTTGGTGACAAAAAATCTAGAAGATAAGTTTTCAATGAAAGTGATTGAAACTAACCGGAATCGTGCCAATTATTTGGCGGGAAAATTAGAAAAAGCAACGGTCTTGTTTGGTGATGCGACTGACACAGCTTTACTTCAAGGCGAAAACATTCAAAAGATGGATGTGTTTTGTGCTTTAACCAATAACGATGAAGATAATATCATGTCTTGTTTGCAGGCAAAAAAAATGGGCGTTCCTCATGTGATCGCCTTGGTTGCAAGACCCGCTTATGCGGATTTGATTGAAGGCGGCGATATCGATATTATCATCTCACCTCAACATGCAACCATTAGCACCATCCTCGCGCATATTAGGCAAGGTGATGTTATGAATGTTCACTCCTTACGCCGAGGCGCAGCAGAAGCGATTGAAGTTGTTGTGCATGGAGATGAGAGAACATCGAATGTTGTAGGCCGAGAAATTCGCAATATTAAAATGCCTGAAGGTGCTAACGTGGGTGTGATCGTGAGGTCGGGCAATGTGTTAGTCCCACATGATGATACGGTGATAGAGTCAGAAGACCATATAATCATTTTCCTAACAGACAAGTTACGCAGTCGGGAGTTGGAAAAATTGTTTCAAGTGAAGGTAACTTTTATTTAACTTATGCAATATGGAACGATATTAAACATTTTAGGTACCTTGCTCATGATTTTTAGTCTGAGTGCTGTTCCGCCCATTGTTGTGAATGAGCTTTATCATGAATCAGTTTGGTTTCCGTTTGCCGCAAGTTTGTCAATTACCTTGTTCACAGGTATTACACTAAAGTCATTGTGTTATAAGTATAGAAGAAATGATTTGCGACCGCGCGATGGTTTTCTCATTGTTGTGTTATTTTGGGTAGTGTTGAGTGTGTTTTCAGCTTTGCCTTTTCTTATTGCGGCTAACCCTGATGTGTCATTCACAGATGCATTTTTTGAAGCGATCTCAGGTATTACCACAACAGGCGCATCTGTTTTACATGACATCGATTTCATGCCCCACTCTATTTTGTTTTATCGGCAAGAGTTAGAATTTTTAGGTGGAATGGGGATTATTGTTTTAGCCTTAGCGGTATTGCCTATATTAGGCATTGGCGGAATGCAACTATACCGTGCTGAAGTCCCGGGCCCTATGAAAGAAGAAAAGCTAACACCAAGATTAGCAGAGTCTGCAAAAATGCTTTGGTACATTTATGTTGGCCTTGTTTTGATTTGTGCTTTTAGTTATTGGGCTGCAGGCATGTCGACATTCGATGCTATTTGTGAGAGTTTCGGCACGATATCAACGGGTGGATTTTCACCGCATGAAGCAAGCTTTGCTTTTTATCACAGCTCATCGATTAATTTAATTGGGATTGTTTTTATGATCTTGGGAAGTGTGAGTTTTGCGTCACATTTTCTTGTCTTAAAACAAAAATCTTTAGCGCCTTACAGAAAGGACGTTGAGCTTAAAACATTTTTGATGTTGTTGTTTCTTGTGACCGTTGTGCTGTGCGTTAGCTTATATTATTTTGTGCATGAGGCGACGACGCTCCATGCGATTATTAGTGATGCTTTTGATGTTGTTTCCGTGATGTCGACAACGGGGTTTGTGTCTAGCAAATTTAGCACCTGGCCAAGATTTTTGCCGACGATGATGATGATCATTGCAATTGTCGGTGGGTGTGCTGCATCAACCAGTGGCGGTATTAAAGTCGTTCGTTTTTTGTTGATGTATAAACAAAGTGTCCGTGAAATTAAACGCTTAATTCACCCAAATGCAATTATTCCAATTCGAATGGGAAAACGTGTTTTGCCGGATCACATTGTTGAAACCATTTGGAGTTTCGTGTCGGTCTACATTCTTTTATTCATCACGTTGATATTAATTCTAATGGCGACGGGTATCAATTTAGACACAGCGTTTGGCGCATTAGCAGCGTCGCTTTCAAACACAGGCGCGAGTATTGCTGGTGTTGCAAACGGGTATGAAGGCCTTAGCGATATCGCAAAATGGACACTAATGTTTGCCATGCTAGCAGGTAGATTAGAGATATTTTCACTTCTCGTCTTATTTTCCCCTGCTTTTTGGCGTCATTAAATAACAGGCGTGATCGATAAAGTTGTTTTGGTTTCACCATCAGTCAAATCAACGCTTGTTCCACCGATACTAACGACTGTTCGCCCATCGGGTAGTGTGGTGCCGATGCTGATATTGTAGAACTTACCGTTTAATCCAAGAACGGCTTGCCAGCTATTTTCTTCGTTTGCGACATAAAGCAATTTAAACTCTTCAACTATAACCTCAGGTTCAGAGGCAGTGGCATCAGTATTATCATTCGATACAGCCGTAGCTTTTTCAACGATTTTCTCTGGCTCTGGAGGTGAAATCAAGGTTGTAATGTCTTTGTTCGTTTGTAGTTGATTCAACCTTGCTTGTGCGATGGATTGTTTCAAGGCTTCAATTTTTTGTGTTAATTGAAGTTGTTTGAGTTGATCCATTGATTGTAAGTAATTCGATTGACTTCTTTTGGGTTTTTCAGGCATGACAACTTCTTTTCCCTCAGAAGGCGAAACTAACGATTGTTGTAGTTGGGTTACCTGTGGTTGGATTGGGTTCTGCCTTTTAGTGACGGGCTGATGAGTATCCGAGATTGCTTCTGCTTTTCGAATGGTGTTTTGTGAAACACTGTTCTCCCCCATCATGTCTGATAACATATAGATAATGATGACGAGAGCGATAAAAATAATACCGACTTTTGATTTTTGACCTTTATCTAGCGCTTTTAATTTTTCTGTTATTGTGCTCATAATTTAATTTCCCAATGCCGTTAAGGTTAGAGTCCCTGATATAAATCCACTATCATTGACTGTGAGTTCAGCGCCATCAAATGCAACAGGCATTTGCGTGAATTGTTCGGCCAATAGTAATAATAATGTTGGCGTAACATCTTCGATAGTGATACTAAATGAAATTTCTTTGTATTGACTGTAAGAGACAATGGGTTGGAGTAGTATTGCATTGCCCGGTAAGATGCTATTGGTTCTATCGACTATGTTGCCTAATACATTTTGCAACTTAAAGATTTTATTTGGCTTCGCTCTGTTTTTCACCGTGTTTGGGATGTTTGCAGAGACGCCTTTATTATCAATATCAACTGATATGTGCTGTTGATAAGCCCATTTTTTCAGATTAGAAATGTTGTTTCCGGAGGAGAGTAAGTAGGATTTAAAACCATTTCTCTTGTTGAAAGAAATCGTTTTCATGCTCCAACCTGGGGCTTCTGAAACACGCTCTATATAATCTACAAGTTGACGTATGCTTTTATCAGGCGCGGGCGTTGATAGCGTATTTAAAAATAAAGTGTATGGGTCGACAACGCTGATGATTATTTTAGGTAACACACTGTTTGTGTTCGTGAGCTTAGCCCATCCCGTCCAAAAAATTACAGCAATGATCGATACCACTACAATATTTTTAACAGGGAGCGTTCCAATACGTTGTTTTTTTAAGGCTTGCGCAGCTGGGAGCAATTCAAGCTCAGGGTCTTGTTTTAGATTGTCAAAAAAAGATTCTTCGAGCACGGTAAAGCTTTTTGTTGTCTGCCTAGAAAAAGAAAATTTCCCTTCAGCAGGCTCTTTACTTATAGGCACATCACCGTGAATATAAATTTCAAACTCATGATCTTCCCCTAAAAACACAGCCAATTCCTCAGGGACGCTTAGCTGAGGTATCTTTGTATCTATAAAAATACTACCGTTCGTGACAACAACAAGGATTACTTCTGCCGCATTAGGTAATAACTCACAATAGACCATGTTATAAGGTCTATTGAAATGTTGCCAAACACTTTCACCGAGTAAAAATCCGGATTCATGTGAAAAAGCGACTTCATATTGCGACTTATTTTTTTTGCGAATATGAGAAAAATCACCGTGCTGTGTTGAGAGCATGAGTATCTCTCTTTTGAGCAGTGATGCTTTTTTGGTGCTCGTCAACTCCCTATAGTCAGGGGTTGTAAATGTTGCACCGTCTTTTTCTCGTATAATGCTAGGCATTTATCTTCTTCTTTTTAGCTATTATTTAAAATGTAAGGTGTAATTAATATGATGGTCTGTATGTTTTGTTGAGCCGCACCTTTACCGCCCAATGCATCAATTTGTGCAAAAGCAGAGTTATTCGCTTCGTTATGTATTTGTTTAAAGCCAGCTAAAATCAGCGTTGTTCCTGATGTGATAACACTGCGCTGGTTGAATGAATTATCATTAATAATCGGCGCTTGAATTTTAGTCGCGCTTTCGTTTGGATTATCTGCCGTGCCTTGTGAATAAAGGTCTTGTATTTTTTGTAATGTGGATAAGCTTGAACTTACTTGCAGATAAACTTTATTATCCATAATTTTAGGTAGTATGAATAACGTTAAACCTGTGATGGCTTGTCCAGGCAGAACATCTGTTGTGAGCGTGCCAGTATCACCAGAGATGGTCGATGAAACCTGCGCCAAATAACCTGTCTGTGTTGTGATACCTAGCGTTGCAACCTGATTGTTCGTGGTAACAACAGTAGGCTCAGTTGTTGTAGAGATGCGACCTTGTTGTGACAAGGCGGTAATCAATGCTTGGCTGGCACCAGAAGCTGCTCCAAAGCTTGCGGTAGAGATACCGGCAATAGGCGCAATAGCAACAGGCGCTGCAAAGTTTCCGGAAAAGGTAAAATCAGTTCCACCTAACATTGTTTTAGCCGCATCCCAGTTAATGCCATTGACAAAGTTTTCTTGCAGGTTGATTTGTAATACTTGCACTTTAATCATGACTTGCTTTGAGAGATCAGCATTGGTTGAATCAATATATAACCCGATTGTTTTTAAGTTGCTCGGATGATCGGTGACGGTAATTGCAGAAGTTGATTCTGATACAACGACTCTTCCCTCTTTTGAAAGCATGGATTGAATCGTGTTGTTCATATCTTTCCAAACAGAAAGCGTTGCTTGCAAGTTTGAATATTGATCATTAGCAGTATCATCATTTCCTTTTTTGATCACCTCATTTGTGTTGCTGTCATCTTCTTTCTTTTTAGTAACCTTGTCTTTACCTACCATGTAATTTGATGAGCCCGGCATGAAGGCAATATTAAATGTTTTTGTTTCAAAGGCTCTCCAGTAAACGGAGTCACCGTTGATGCTGTATGAATATCCGGTTTTGGCAGCAAGCAAGTCGAGGGCGCCTTGAATGTCGCCGGTATAGTTCATGCTGATTTCAAGCGACGGATCTAAACGGTGTTGATACTTGGTAAGCACACCCGCTGATTTAACAATATTGCGAGAGTAGAAAGAGAAAGGAAGTTTGTCGCCGTGTAAACTGATGCGTCCTTTTAACCAGGTAGGTTGCTTCTTAATATTGATCGGCACGCTATCAACATAGAGCTCGTCTTTTACAATCACTGAGCTTTTAGGTTTTGTGAGCGTGTCGCCCTCTTGTCGAGCGTCTTTAATTTGCGTTTTTACCTTATTCACATTTTCTTGTGATTGAGAAAAGAGTTTAGGGGTAGAACAAGCTGCTAAGGTGAATGCGCTTGTTAGGACTACGGCAACTCTAATGGTTTTTTGAATTGTTTTCATGAGGCGCTCCCAGAGACAATAGATAGAACATGATTTTTGGTATAAAACTCAGCACGAACTGGATAATATTTTAAAAGGTTTCCGATGGCGTCGTAGAAATTGTCTCCGCTCACGTTTGCATTGCCTGTGACAAGGTAATCATTTTCACTTGTCCATTTAATACGCCAAGGGTTGGGTAACATTTGATTCATGCGTTCGATATTTTCTTTGAGTGTGCCAGGCTCTAGCATTAACATTGTTAATTTTGCAGGCTCTGGTTTTGAGGCAATTGCGGCGCTGTCTTCAATGTTAGCAGTCTGTTGTTCATTATTTTTTTTGGCATTCAAGTTGGCAGGTTCAAAAAAGGGTTCAAACTCGCTACCCAACTCTGGAGAGGCCTCTTTCCATGCCCCATTCGCTTCTGAAGAAACAAACTGTGTGTCAGGATTGGGTTGAGTATCTTGAGCTTGCCATCCTGCTTGGGCTAGGAAGGGGTATAGTGTAATAAAGCCCAGTAGGCCTGTGAGCAGTGCTTTCATTCTGTCTCCGCGTTTATTGTTATTGTTTGCAGCAGATTGATGATTATAACTGGTTTCTGAGCACATTGTAAACAACGATTTCGCTAACATTTTCTTCTAACTCCTTGATACTCTAGGCTATTGCCATTAATTTTTAGAAAATTGGGTGTATGAACTGTTTTTTTCCGGAACACAATTTGTCATGGCTAAAATTTGAATAGCGTGATTTTTCACAGTGCCCTTTTGTTCTGTAAAATTAACAATTTCGCCCCCAGAAGCTGTGCCGGATAAACATGCGCGCCAATAGTTTCCTGTTTCTCCACCTGAGCAAGAGCCCGTTGTTAACTCCTGGTTTGGGCAAAGGAGAGGTTTTGATACGGGCGATTTATCTTTGCTGCTTTTTCCATAGGCATATGCCATGAAACTCTGGATGGGCGTAGTTGAGCCACTTGAGTTAACGGATGTTATTCCAGCCAGGCCAGCAGGTGTTGTCGTTATTTGAGCCTTCATTCCCGTTGGGCAAGCGGGCTCTGGGACGCAGGCGCCTAGAGTATAAATTCCCATATGACTGACGCTCTGTGCGTTATTATAATTATAGCTAGGCACATTAACGCTAGTGATAACATTCGTCCCATCAAGGTAGGCCATTGGCAGCATGCCTCTTAACACGCTTGCATAACTCTCATTGCCAACATCCACGCGGACTAAAAATTGTCGACCTTCACTGTCAGAGAGCTTGGTTTCATAAGGTGTGCCCCAAGAGCTGGTAAATTCGTTGCTGTCATCTAGCATTGACTGGGGAAGATAAGCTTCTTGCGCCAGTGTGCTGATGCCGTCAGTCGTAAATGAAAGATATTCGCTAGGCCACATGTGATTGTCTATAAAGTAGGAGACAGCAGATTGTGTAACTTGTTGCATTTGCTCAGCCGTACGTTCTAAACGAACGTTGATCATTTTACTGCGCATAGTCGAAATAGCCAGCGTGCCTAATGCAACTAGAATGACTAAGACTAACATCACTTCGAGCAGGCTAAAGCCTTGTTGTTTTTTTATCACGCGCATTTTTAGTTGCCTCGTTTATCTAGGTTTGACATAAGTAGTTAAATCTATCTTGACCGAATTGTTCTTTCATCCAGGGAGACCACTGCCCCATTTTATTGTATTGCGCTGAAGCGCCTCTTGCGCTTGCGTTATTCGACCCTGCCAATGCAACGTTGCGTGGCAATCGTGTCCAGGTTAATACCACCCCGTTTGTACAACTTCCATCGTTAAGATCATAACCATCAGCTTTGAAGTAAGCCCGGATAGCGTCAGGGTTTATAGATTCTCCCGAGTCTTTTGAAACCAGTTCAGTAATGCATGCCTTAACTTGTGTTTGCCACAACACATTCGAATCAAACCCCTGGGTACTGTAATTATTATCGTGATAGGTTTTATCATTTTGTTCCCAGTTTCCACTCGTCATATCTTTGGGTGTAAAAGGCGCTTGTATTAACGCGACTTTATAAGATTGTTCATTATCAAATTGACCGAAAGGGTTTACAAGCCTATCAACCGCTATGGGTAAGTAGGCTTGTAAATCCGTTTGGATATTAACACCCTGTAACGCGGTGTCCAACGTTTGTTTTGCTGAAGCGTATTGCGCATCAGATGATGGGTCGCTTATGCAGTTTGCGACATAAAACTTTCCACTGGCTGTGAGTAAGTCATTCACTTGTTTTGTGACTTGGACAATATTTTTATGTTGTTTAAATACAAAATATTGCTTTATGCCCAAAATAGTTATCGCGCTGATAATTGAGAGTGCGAGTAATATTTCGAGTAATGACAAACCTTGGTTGTTGTTTTTCATCTTAATTGCCTCAAACAAAGCTGCCCTTTAAGTCCGTTAAAGGGCAGTTGTTTATCCATAAGCTTAAACAGCGTTATGGTTATAGTTAAAGACGATAGATGCTGTGTCAGATTCACATGTTGCACCGTTTGCTGTGTTTTGCAGTGCCGAAACGAGCGCAGTACAATCGCTTGCGGTTGCTGGGATACCAAAGGTTACTGTGCTTGAGCTCCCAGAACCTGCTGGCGTTACGGTCAATTGCGTGCCCCAAGGCGTTTGCAAACTGTTGTTTGGCAAGAACGGTTTAATCGCATCACTTGTTATAGCGGATGTATAACCACCCTCTGCATTACTGATGTTATCAGCAGCGGTTAATGCCGCTTGTGTCATGTTAATGGCAGAGTTAACACGCGCTGATGTTCGTGCACTTTGGTAGTAACGTGTTGCCATGATTAACAACAATGCCACAACGACCATTGATAACATTAATTCGAGCAAACCGAACCCTTCTTCTCTTTTTTTTCTAATTTGTAGGCTATTTAACATTTTTTATTTTCCTCTTATTTTAATTATTAACTGATTGTACCTAACGACATACCCACGAGATAAATAGCGAAGATCATAAAGATAATGAGTCCGCCACCAACAGCAAGCAAAAAGCCTGCAGTGATTTTTGCAGCTATTCGGATGGTATTATTTCCTTGAATAGCCGCATATTTTCCAAGACGAATGAGTGCGTGCTCAAAGCCTTTCACTTCAGCAATGACGCGAAGTCGCATCACATCTTGTTGTTTGACAAGTCCAGTATTCAACACTTCTGCAATGTTGTCTTTACCGGTTCCCAATAAACGCTCCATGCCAATTAAATGAGAGACGAGGTATGGGTTGGCGTGGTATTGCAATACTTTAATTGCTGTTTTGAATACGACACCGTTAGAAACCAATAGCCCTAATGTTTCCATTAATCGCGCTGCGGTTAAATCACGATAGACATTGAAGATTGGCAGGTTGTCCAGTGTTGGACGTAACTCACCGACATAATTAATGAGTGTGTGACGTAATCCGATAATACTTCCAATGACAACGATAATTGCTAGCCATGACCAATATTGAATAAAGTTAGCGAGAGATATTAGTGCTCGTCCAACCGTTGGCCATTCGGTGACAGGCTTTATGGCTTTAAAATCGATGAAAATGGAATTGTTAATGTAAATAATAACAAGGCAACCGGCAATCAGTACGACAAGGGGGTAGACTATCGCACCGACTACGGCTGAAATGGAACTGGATTTTTCTTTTAATGCATCGGCGGCTGAATGCATTGTTTGATCTAAGGTGCCACCTTCTTCGCCTGCTCTGACCAATTCAACAGAGCTTACGTTAAACCAAGGGCGCATCGCTTCAGCCAATGGTTTTCCTTCAGAAATGGCTTGGGATAAGTTGATTGCCACTTCTTGGCTAATGCCTGTGTATATCTCGGTGAGCATATCGATAGCACGATTGACGGGAACGCCGTCACTGACGAGTACAGATAGATCTTCTAGGAAAATGAGTTGGCGTTTATTGCCGAAACTCAGTTTCTTAAACAGCGTTGTTGCCTTGTCGAGAATATCGTTTATTGTCATCGTTTTTTATTTTTTTTATTATGATTGAATTATTATACCGACCTGTAATCAAATTTGCCACCATCAATGGTTATTGCGAGTTTGCCCACGACTGCTTCAACGTCAAGTGGATCGCAAGCGCCTGATTTGGCTAGTGTTATTGCATGCATTTGATAAGACTCAAAGCCTTGTTCTTTTAAATATTGGTCCCAACCTAGAGTATCCCCTCGCTGAATAAATTCGCGACCTTTATCATCAATCCAAACCACTTCGGCAATGACGGTTCGACCTTGTACGCCTGTGTTGTCACATTTGTCACACCCGGGGCCTTTTGCACGCATTGCACTCATCACAGGAAAGACAGTTTGCCAACTGCTTAAGTGAGGAATATGTTTTGTTGATTCGGATAAAGGAATCGAACAGTGCGGACAAATTTTTGCAATCAGTCGTTGAAACATGAGTAAGCGCAATACGCTGGCATCACTGAGTAAGTTTGATGAGACACCTAAATCCATTAGTCGGGTAATAATGCCGGTTGCACTGTTCGTATGAACAGTCGTTAACACCAAGTGACCTGTAATTGACGCGCGTACCATGACACTTGCCGTGTCTTCATCACGCATTTCCCCGAGAATAATCACATCAGGATCCATTCGCAAAGCTGCTCGCCCCATGCTGGCAAAACTTCTATCGGTTTTGTCTGTATTCACAGGCACTTGCGTCGCTTTTTCCACAACTTTCTCAACAGGATCTTCAATGGAGTATAATTTTCGGATAGGGTCAATCATTTCCATGCAACTTGCTAGCGTGGTGGTTTTACCTGACCCAGTTGGGCCTGCCACAATGATAGCACCGTGTGGATATTTGACAGCATCGGCAATCAAGCTCACTTGTTTTTCTGTGTAGCCAAGCTCTGAAAGTTTCAGTAAATCCTCATGACCTGTTGTTAAGATACGAAAAACCATATCAAACCCGCCGTGCGCAGGCACGCTTGCAAGACGCAAACGCACATCGCGACCATTAATTTCAAGCGGCATCGAGGCATCTTGTGGCACGAGGGGATTGAAGTGTGAAGTTGCGTGATCGGTTTCTTTATTGAATGCAACGGCAGCAATTTCACGGCCGAGTTTTTGTGTCCATTCTGCGTATGTGGATAAGGTGCCATGACTCCGCATTCGAATAGTGGTTTTATTACGTCTAACTTGTATGTGAATATCACTGGCGTTTCGGATAATCGCTTCACTCACAAGATTTCGCAGGTATTGTTGGCGATCACTGATTTCTTGTTCGCCAATGTCATCATTCTCGCCCACGCTGTTAGCGAGCAATAAACTGATTAGATCTTGCGTGGCGGCATAGACACGCCCAGGCCGTAGCCCTTTGTTGAGTAATGCAGTTTTAATGTTTTGAATATCACGAGACGCTGGGTTTGATGATAGGATAACGCCACTGTTCAACACGGCGATATCGCCTTGTTTCTTACACCAATGGTGCATATCAGCAAGAATCGAATCTTTGATATCAAGGTTTGCTGTGCTGGTAACAACACTTGTGCCGGTAGCGTTCGCATATTGTGTGAGACGCGCCAGCTCGTCTTGTTGACTTTGATTATTCATTTTTATTAAGCCAATTTATTATTATCTGTTCATGATACCCAGATTTTTTGTTAAAATCCAACTTTTGTTCAAAGTTTTGCCTTTTTTGCGGGTTGATATGCACCCTTTATCAGTAGAATTAAACAGTTAGATTCATCATTCTACGTTGTGCCTTAAGTACTTTATGCTAGGAGTACATTTATCGTAATTTTTGCAGAGACTGAACTTTCTGGAAATTTGTCAAAAAGGGTAAAAGTAAGCTCCATTTTCAATTTTCGTATGAACGCACCTGGTGTTTGTTCGACAGCCTTTTGAAATAAATGTTTTAGTGATTTAATAGATATGCCTGTATGAAGAGCAATATCCTTTAAGGAGATTAGTTCATCAATATGTTCATATATGTATTTAACAGCTTGAGTAAATGCATCTTTCATATTTTTATCTCATGAGTTAGGTTGTTTTGATAACAGCATATAAGTTCTACGTGGAGATTTCTGTGCTGGAAAGTCAGCATTAATAGATTTTATCGCCGGTGCCGAGACGTTAAGTGAGATAATTTGCTAGGCCTGAAACCGTGATACCCTCGTGCAATGGGAATGTGCTTTTACCTGGGTAGATAACGGTGAGAGAGTCAAGCTCAAGTTCTTCAAAGGCAATTTTCATTGAGGCTGTGAGTTTAGGCGCATCGGAATATTTAAATTCAAAACCCAATTTTTTTCCGTCTTTGATAATTAATAAATCCAGTTCTGCCCCCGCATGCGTTGCCCAAAAGTAACACTCCTCTGGTGTGGCATCGATATATCGTATAATTTCTTCAAGGGCAAAGCCTTCCCAGGATGCGCCTAGCCTAGGGTGAGATAAGAGCGTATCTTGGTCTGAAATCCCCATCAGTGTATGAAAAATACCACTGTCTTTGAAGTAAATTTTTGGTGATTTGACTTGGCGTTTTTTCATATTAACGAACCAAGGTTGCAGCTGTCTCACCATGAACGTGCCTGTTAAGATATCAAGGTAGCGGCGTATTGTGGGCCCAGTAACACCCAGCGATTTCCCTAGGTCGGCGGCATTAAAAACATTGCCATGGAAATGTGCGAGCATCATCCAGAATCGACGCAGCATTTGTGGTGGAACGTTAATGCCAAGGTTTGGGATATCCTGCTCTAAGAAGGTTGTAATGTAATGTTTCCGCCAGGCAATGCTTGCATCAAAAGAGGGCGCTAAGTAACAGCGGGGGAATCCACCTCGTATCCACAGATTTTGCATCTCCTTTGTCTCCGTAAAGCTAAAAGGTGTTACTTCAATGTAGGCGACTCTGCCAGCTAAGCTTTCCGAGGACTGTTTGATGAGTTCTCGAGAGGCGCTTCCTAGTATGAGCAGCTTAAGGCTCGGGTTTTGGTCGACTAAGACACGTAAATAGGGAAATAACTCAGGCGAGCGTTGTATTTCGTCAATAACAATGAGCCCCGAGAGGCTTTCAAGCGCAAGCTTTGGGTTGTCTAGTTTGACAAGGACTTCTGGGTCTTCAAGGTCAAAAAAATGGGTGGGTATGGTGTCGGAATCCGCTAGCATGTGAGCAAGCGTTGTTTTTCCGCACTGCCTAGGGCCTAGTAAGGCAACGATGGGGTGGCTCTCATGTAACGCCTTGATTTTTTCTATGTACTCGGGACGAAACATATAAACACCGTGAAAATCTAAAGTGCTATTATAGATTTTCAAGGCAAATATGTCAATTTAGTTAAATTCCATGAAAAAGCACCTTGAAAATATAAAGTCAGCCTTTAGATTTTCAAGGTAAGCGAGTTTTTTAAACGTCTAAGTTACCCACATGCAACGCGTTAGCTTCGATGAAGTCACGGCGTGGTTCAACTTGATCGCCCATGAGCGTTGAGAAGATTTGGTCGGTGGCGACAATATCTTCAATACGCACCTGGCTTAAGCGACGTGTTTCAGGGTTCACAGTGGTATCCCAGAGTTGATCAGGGTTCATTTCACCTAACCCTTTGTAGCGTTGGATGTTTTGTCCGCGCTTAGCTTCATTCATGAGCCAAGTGATTGCTTCGTCAAAATGTTTAACGTGATGTTTCTTATCACCGCGCGTTACAGAGGCATCGTCTTCGATTAATCCAATCAGTTTTTCTGCCATGCTAGCGATTTGTTTGTATTCGTTAGAGGTGAAAAACTCATGTGATAATGGGTAATCTGTTTTGGTATGCAAGTGATCCACTGTAATGCTGGGTAGCCACGTGTGCTTTTCAGTGTCTTCATGCAGTGTTGTTTCATATTGAAAATGATTGTCAGAAATGGTGTGGAGTGTTTCTTGAAAAACGTCAAGCCAAGCTTGCATTTTTGATTGGTCTGACAACATTTCTGCTGTGACAGCAGTGGTATTCAATAATTGTGTCAATACTGTTTCGGGGTAAACTTTAGAAAGACGTCTAATGGTTTTCACTACAGCGCGGTATTCATTCGTCAATGTTTCTAAACCGGCGCCTGCTAAAGGCGGCGCTGAAGCGTTGATATGCAGTGCAGCACCTTCTAAAGCCAATTGAACTAGATAAGCATCTAATTCATCATCGTCTTTTAAGTACTGTTCTTGCTTGCCCTTTTTGATCTTGTATAGTGGTGGTTGTGCTATATAAATATAGCCTCTCTCAATGAGATCTGGCAGTTGACGGAAGAAAAAGGTGAGCAACAAGGTGCGAATGTGTGAACCATCGACGTCAGCATCGGTCATGATTATGATTTTGTGATAGCGCACTTTGTCGGGGTTATATTCATCGTTACCGATTCCGCAACCTAGCGCTGTGATTAATGTGCCTATTTCGACAGAGGATAACATTTTATCAAAACGTGCTTTTTCAACGTTTAAGATTTTACCTTTCAGTGGCAAAACGGCTTGATGCTTACGATCACGCCCTTGTTTTGCAGAGCCGCCAGCAGATTCACCCTCCACTAGGAAGAGTTCTGAAAGACCCGGATCTTTTTCTTGGCAATCGGCTAACTTGCCTGGCAGACCAGCGATATCCAATGCGCCTTTGCGTCGTGTGATGTCACGCGCTTTTCGTGCGGCTTCTCTTGCACGTGCTGCATCGACAATCTTAGAGACAATAGATTTTGCTTCTTGCGGGTTTTCCATTAAAAACTCTTGTAACTTCTCAGAGACAATGGATTCAACAATAGGTTTGACTTCAGAAGAAACGAGTTTGTCTTTCGTTTGAGAGGAGAATTTCGGATCAGGCACTTTAACCGATAACACAGCGACCAAGCCTTCACGCGCATCTTCGCCCGAGGTTGCCACCTTGGATTTTTTCGCAAACCCTTCTTTTTCAATGTAAGTGTTTAACGTACGAGTCAGTGCGCCACGAAACCCCGACAAGTGTGTGCCACCATCTTTTTGTGGGATGTTGTTAGTGAAACAAAAAATACTTTCTTGATAAGCGCTGCTCCACTGTAATGCAATCTCAACCGTCATGCCTTGCTTTTCAGCTGAGCCATAAATTACTTTGGGGTGAATAGCGGTTTTGTTGGTGCTTAAGTGTTCTACGAAAGCTCTAATGCCGCCTTCATATTTAAATTCATCACCTTTTCCGCTGCGCTCGTCTGATAAGTTGATGCAAATGCCGGGGTTTAAGAAAGCAAGTTCGCGTAGGCGTTTGGCTAAAATATCATAGTGAAAGTTAATGTTGCTAAATGTGTCTGCGCTGGGGTGAAAGCGAACCTCAGTTCCGGTTGAGCTAGACTCTCCCACGACGGCTAGTGGAGCCTGTGGTACACCAGTTTTGTAATGCTGTTCGTGTAATTTGCCATTGCTGCGAATGCGCAAGGTTAAGTCGTCTGAAAGCGCGTTTACCACAGAGACCCCGACACCGTGCAAACCACCAGAGACTTTATAGGCATTATCGTCAAACTTTCCGCCAGCATGTAGAACAGTCATGATAACCTCAGCCGCTGAACGACCCTCTTCTTCATGGATATCGACTGGAATGCCACGACCATTGTCTCGTACAGACACAGATTCATCTGTGTGGATTGTGATATCTACGGTGTCACAGTGACCTGCTAAGGCTTCGTCAATGGCGTTATCTACAATTTCAAAAACCATGTGGTGCAAGCCGGTTCCGTCATCGGTATCGCCAATATACATGCCTGGGCGTTTGCGCACAGCATCTAGCCCTTTTAAAACCTTGATATTTGAAGAGTCGTACGTCGCAGTATTCGTCATTTTTATGCCCTAACTTATTGAAAAAACGTCATTTTTTGTCTAGCTTATCACTGGCTAAATTGTATCAGAGAATGCGATTTTTTTCCTTTGTTTTCTTTACCTTTTTAACATACAATTGTACTTATAAAAATCAAAACAAAGGCAATGGTAATGAATAAAATAAAAACAATAATACTGCTTCCTCTCATCCTTTTTTTAACAGCATGCAGCAGCACAGCCCAACAGAACCGACAAGCAACGTATACGAGCGCAGGTGCGGCAACTGGCGCGAGTATTGCACACGTTCTAGGGGCCGATAAGGCAATCACCTTGCTCTCAGGGTTGCTTGGTGGCGGTATTGGCTACTATGCCAGCTTACCCTCGCTTAAGAAGGTAAAAGCCTCTGGCGGGGAATCCTTTCAAGTGGGTGATAGCATTACAATCATCATCCCCAGCGATGCACTTTTTGATCCTGCGACCACAGATTTAGCAAAACACGCAGACACAGTATTAAATGATTTAGCAATCTATCTCAGCTACTATCCCCATAAAAATATATTAGTTACTGTAAACACGTCTAATATTGGCACCAAAAAGTTTGAAGACACGCTCTCCGGTGCTCAAGCCGCAAAAATCACTCATTTTTTAGAGACTCAAGGGATCAATTCCGTTGATGGCACACGAGTAATGCGCTATGCGGGTTTGGGCTCACGTGAACCTATTTCTAGCATGCGTAGTGCAAAAGGATTGTATGAAAATCGAAGAGTTCAAATCACACTTTACCCCGATAGCCGGGCCACAACGTTCACAGCACAGATGAGAGATGAAAATATTGGCGCACCAGATCAAGCGTGATATATTTTATAGACCAGGTTGACACGATTGACAAACACTTATGTAAGGATACTGATTTATGCGAAACGTTGTTATTATTTTGATCTCACTTGCCCTAACGGCATGCAGTGGGTTAACACAGTCTGATTCCTTGACCCAAGATTGGAAAGGTGTGAGCTCCAATGAGCTAGTGGCAAAGTGGGGTCAACCTACGCGTAAAATAACGGCCAGCAATGGTAATACAGAATATCGCTACAACGCCATTCAAAAGATGCAGCGAACTGGATCGGTGAATCCGAGTTACGTGACGGTAACAGGTTCTGGCCAAGTGGTAACGACGCCAACAGAAGTGATCCCAGGTGAAACGTATTTTCTTAAATGTGAAACAACCTTTGAAGTTGACGAAAACAATACCATTATTGCGGTTTATGCGGAAGGTAATAATTGCGATAGGGATGCAAAGCTTGCAAGCGATTTAAAAACCAGCTAAACCAATTAAATTTATCAAAAATATTTAATTATTCATTTTATTGATCGATAAACTTCTTCTATACTCTTTCCTCTAATGGAGAATAAAGAGAAGAAACTATTATGCAAGAAGATTTGTTGACTCAACCCGAGGGAAGCCTTTCCGACATTATCAACAGTTATCATAGTCAAGCATTTGAAGGACTAGTTGATAACAAACCCATAGCTTCATTTACGTATTTCATGCGGAATCATTTTTATCATAAACAATGGTTGATCAGCTGGAGCTGTTTAGGCAATGCAGAAGGGTTGGCTTATGCAAAAGCGTTAGCTGTCCTTGCACGCTTAGGGGTTGATGAAATTCCGACAGTCCATCAGTTGTCGACTGAGAATAAACCTGCTGCCTCGAAGGCGTCATTTTTAGAACATTTGTATGGTGTGTTTAAAAAGCAACAGATTACTCATCATGCTTATCTCAATAGAGAAGACAGGGCTCAAATAGATCGTGTACAACATGCCTTAGCCAGTAAATTAAAATCTGAAAGTGATGCTGGAAAATTGAATCAACACATAAACGATTATTATTATAAAATCTTGCATCAAGAAGATTATAAGCATAACCCTGATTATTCATTGATAGCCGAAAAAACGTTTAAAGATGATATTGAAGCCGTGTGTAATATACCTTACCAAACAATTCTTTATGACTTACGTGTTCTGGCAAAAAATTCGCGAGAACAAGCTAGAGCATTAGAAGATGAGCGTGCGGTAGTGCGGGCTTCCATTGATAATGTTGCTCTTACCTGTAATCTGCCATTGCAAATTGTGCCCGTGGATAGATTGATGTCAGAAAAAAAAGTGTTTTCTATCGAGGAAAAGCAAGGGTATCAAGAACGTAAATCGCACGCAGCATTTCCAAAATATCATTTTCCCTCGTATCGTGTGATCTATAAAGAAAAGAAAGGCATAAAAACACAGTATGTTAGTCCTATTGAGGGAGCTGGAGATTTTAGGGAAGAAGTAAGAAAGGAATACAGAAATACTTATTACACAGCTGGCTTTGCAGCCATTGCAGCACTGTTGATTGGTATTGGTGAAGGTGGCGTTGCGGCGGATGAAATCTATAAAAAGCTAGAAGATCAAAATAAAGTATTGGCGGTTGTCGCATTAGGGTGTGTTTTTGTCGGCGGGTCAATCACGAACTATTTTCTGACGTGTGACGACACTAAGTGGTGTTCAGATCAGTGGTTGAATAAAAAAATATTTAAGGATCGTTTCGGACAGCCTGTCAGCTGGCGTACCTCACTCATGATCGTGGCCGGTATTCTCGCCGCATTATCAGCAGGGGCATCACTAGGTGCGCTTGAGTGGGCAGACAATGCAGAGTTAGTTGGGCAATGGGTCGCAATTCCATCCGCTGCTATGGCAACTTTGGGTTTTTTCGCTATCTTCCAGGTGGTGCTGACCGAGTTTATTAAGGAAAATATTTTTAAACTCATTGGCATGTATCTTGCGGACAGTGCCCGTTATATTTCCATGTTGTGGAGCAGTCATAATGTGTGCTCTGCCTTTGTTAAAATTACTGCCTTCATTGTATTTGAAATAGTAAAAGTTGCAGTAGGCCAGAGTTTGAACTTAACGTATGCGTTAGCTAATTATTATGTGTTTTCAGCGATCACAGAATTTTTTAGTGCACCAATACCCCCTGAGTTGGCGAGTTTTGTTGCCATCGTTTTTGTGTCAACAGATGCCTTATGGGGTGGCCGAAAAGTACAAATACAAATTAATGATTTCTTTGATGCGGCTTACGCCAAGTTATTTGGTGATAAAACACATACAAAATCTCAAGGCTTTACGTTTGCGCCTGTTGATGAGGGAGAGCAAAATTCGTTAGAGCAATCTGTTAATAAACAGTTTAAATGGAAAAAAATCATTGCTTACGGCAGCTTGCTATTAAATACGGCTGGCATGGTTGCGCTTAACGCACAGGAAGAAACATTGGATGTGTTGAGTAGCACTTTAGGCGTTGATAATCGATACTTTTTATATGGCCTTATTATAGCCGCAACAAGTTTTAGGTCAGGCTTGCCAAATCTGAGCGCTATGAAGTTGAGCTTTTCTAGTGGTCACCTCACGCCGTTTTACCGTTGTAATACGGATCCAAAAACGGATAAAGCCTCGGATTTTGAGCAAGGCTTTGGTGGGAAAAATGATGTTGGCCTGAATGGGAGAACAATTGGCGCTGGCTGGTAATGGCTTAAAGGTTAATGATCTCCAGTGTTTTCTCAATACGAATTTTAGCCATGGCTAACACTTCTTCTTGAGAACGATTGGTTGTGTCGATAGGCGAACCAATGACAACTTTGACTGTGCCAGGGTATTTAATAAAGCCTTTCCCTGGCCAGTATTTTCCACTGTTATGGGCAACGGGTAAAACGGGCACGCCTGCTCTTTTCGCAAGCATGGCACCACCAATGCGGTATCTGGCTTTTTTTCCTGCTTCAACGCGTTCGCTTTCAGGAAAGATTAAGACCCAACGCCCTTCTTTTAACTTTTGTTGGCCTAGCGTTAATAATTGCTGCATTGATGACGTAGGTTTTTTCTTGTCAACGCTTATTGGGTCAAGTAGGCGTAAGCCCCAACCAAAGAAAGGAATATCTAATAATTGTTTTTTAAGAATAATCGTTGGCTGATGAAAGATAAGAGGCAAAATGAATGTTTCATAGGTTGACTGATGGTTCGCTAAGATCACACCGTTTTGTTCAGTGATGTTTTCTAAACCTTCAACTTCAAATTTTACGCCACAAAGTAGTCGCAGACTTACAATGTTGAATTTTATCCAAAGGCGAATGATCTCATAGCGGGTATGGGCGGAAAGCTTGTAACAAAACAAGCTAAAAATGCCGTATGGCCCTGTGACTATAGCTTGAACTGCATAAAAAAGAAAACTGCGAAATCCATACCATGTTTTTTTAAACATATTCATGCTATTCCTTTTGTTATAATCCAATCAACTGCGCCGGCTAAATTATCACAGACAACTACGCCTGTTAAGTCATGGTCGGCTTCTAATGTCATCTCGCCATTACCTGTCTTGACTAAGATAGCCTTGGTGCCAACGGTAATGGCGGCTCTTATGTCGCGCCAGGAATCGCCGACTAAAAAAGCGTCATTTAAGTTAATGTTAAAGTGTTTTTCAATTTGATGCAGCAAACCGGGTTTGGGCTTTCGGCAATCACAGTCATCATCTGGATGGTGTGGACAATAAAAAATAGCATCGATACGGCCATCTTCTCTCTCAACGGCCTCTACCATTTTTTTATGAATCTTCGCCAAAGTGTCTTTGGTGTATAAACCCCTACCGATGCCGGCTTGGTTGGTGGCAATAGCGACGAGAAAACCGGCTTTGTGTAGTGTGGCGATAGCCTCAATGCTGCCATCAATAAAATGGCATTCATCCGGGGTTTTAATATATTCCGGCGAGTCATGATTAATGACGCCGTCACGATCAAGTATGATTAATTTTTTGGGATCACTCATTGTAATAATGCCACATCTGCAACTTTTAAAAATAACTGCCTTAGCTGGCTGAGCAAAGCAATGCGATTGTTTCGTAGTTTTTCGTCTTCACTCATCACGAGCACATCATCGAAAAAACTGTCCACAGGGTCTTTTAGGGAGCTTAGATTTTGAAGCACATCATCATATTTCTGATTTTGGTAAAGCGGCCCTATTTCATTGGCTTTAGTCGCCAGGATTGCTTCTAAGTGTTTTTCAGAATCGTGCTCAAGTAGGGCTTTGTCAATTTGTAAGTTATTTAAAGCGTCAGCCTGCTTGGATAGAATGTTGCTAACCCGCTTGTTGGCAGCCGCTAAAGCGCTTGCTGAATCTAGCGTTTTGAAATGCTGCACAGCGGCCAAACGATTTTCAATATCACTGATATTGGTTAAACCAAGAGCGCTAACAGAGGCCCAAACATCAGGTGCAATGCCCTTATCAATTTCAAAAGCGCGTAGCCTATCATTAATAAAGGTGAGCAGATTTTGCAGAACGTCGGTATTTGAAAGCTTGCCGTCATAGCAATCAATCGCTTTTTCAAGCAGGAATTTGCAGTCTAAACCATAGTGCTTTTCAGTGATGATTCGGATGATGCCTAAAGCAGCGCGCCTTAGTGCAAACGGGTCTTTATCGCCTGTCGGCAGCAAGCCTATTCCAAAAATGCCGACTAAGGTATCTAGACGATCTGCCAGGGAGACGATGCAAGCACTGTCTGAGCTTGGGATGGTGTCACCTGAAAATGCGGGTTTATAATGTTCTTTGATAGCGAGTGCGACATCGTCACTCTCGCCACTTGATTTTGCATAATAGCTTCCCATGATGCCTTGTAGCTCTGGAAATTCTGCGACCATGTCAGATGCAAGATCAGCTTTTGCTAAGTGCGCAACACGCATAGGTTTTTTACTGTCTACTTTTAAGGTGTCAGCAATGAATCCACTTAACGTTTCAATGCGAGTGACCTTGTCACGTAGACTGCCCAGTTGTTTTTGATAGATAATATGTTCTAGCGCGCTTAAACGCTCTTCAAGCGGTGTTTTCTGATCGACGCGATAAAAGAAAGCAGCGTCGCTCAAGCGAGCACACATGACGCGTTGATTTCCCTCGATAACTTGTTTTTCGTCTTGGCTTTTAATATTACTGATCGTGATAAAATGTGGTTGCAACTTACCGTCAGCACCTTTCACCGGGAAACTTTTTTGATGATATTGCATCGCTGAGATAAGACCTTCTGCAGGTACTTCCAAAAAGGATTCATCAAAGTCGCACAAGAGCGCAACTGGCCATTCAACAAGGGCCGTCACTTCATCAAGTAAATTTTTGTCAATGTGGGCATGCACTTTATGCTTTTCTTCCAGCGTTTTAATTTGATCAAGAATGGTTTGCTTTCGCTTTTCAAAACTTGCGATGACGTGCGCCTTTTCAAGCACGTCGGCATAGTCTCTTGCCAATGGGATCTCGACTTCTTTTGCATGCAATGCGCGATGGCCATGCGTCATTTTGTCAGTCGGTTTTCCCATGATGGCCGCTGGCAACACTTGGTGACCGTAAAGTAATACAATGCTGTGAATCGGGCGTACAAATTCGGTGTCGTAATTTCCCCAGCGCATATTTTTGGGTGTTGGTAAGCGCTTTAATGCAGTTTCAATAATCTCTGTGATCTTCGAGCTGATCGATTCACCTTTTTCATTCACTGTCGCGCTGACCCAGTGGCCTTTATCAGTTTTGAGTTCTTGCAAATCTTTGACTGTGATTCCACACGACTGGGCAAAACCTTCACAGGCTTTGGTTGGGTTGCCCTCTTTGTCAAAAGCCGCTTTCCAAGCAGGTCCGCGTTTTTCAAGCGTTTGATCAGGTTGTTTATTTTGCAATTGATTTACGAGCAATGCTAGCCTACGGGGCGTTGCATACGCATCGATAGCGTTAAATTCAAACCGCGCTTTTTTCAGCAACTCTTCTACGTTATTTTTGAAGGCGGTGCTTAAACGTAATAGCGATTTAGGGGGCAATTCTTCTGTGTGAATTTCTATGAGTAAGTCATCAGTTTTCATTCGGATTCTCCTTTGGCCATTGGAAAGCCTAAGGATTCGCGACGTTCGTAATAACTCGTGGCTACCGATTTAACGAGATCACGTATGCGCAAAATATAGCGTTGACGCTCAGTGACGGAAATTGCGTGGCGCGCATCGAGCAAGTTAAAGATGTGGGATGCTTGCATGGCAAATTCATAAGCAGGTAGTGGTAAGTTGTTTTCGGTCATTTTCATGCTTTCCGCTTCTGCGGCATTAAATTCTTGAAAGAGCTTTTCAACATTGGCTTTTTCAAAGTTATAGGTTGAAAATTCAACTTCATTTTGATGAAAGACATCGCCGTAGGTTATTTTGCCTAATGGCCCGTCGGCCCAGATCAAGTCGAAAATATTGTCGACACCTTGTATGTGCATGGCAATGCGCTCTAAGCCATAAGTGATTTCACCCATGACAGGTCTGCATGTGAGGCCACCGACTTGTTGGAAATAGGTGAACTGAGTGACTTCCATGCCGTTTAGCCAGATTTCCCAGCCTAGTCCCCAGGCACCTAATGTGGGTGCTTCCCAGTTATCCTCAACAAAACGAATGTCTTGAACGGTTTGATCTATCCCGAGTTCACGCAATGAGCCGAGGTAGAGGGCTTGAAAATTATCAGGGGATGGCTTTATGACTACCTGTAGTTGGTAATAATATTGCAATCTGTTTGGGTTTTCGCCATACCGACCGTCTGTGGGTCTACGGCAAGGTTGCACATACGCGGCAGCCCAAGGTTCCGGGCCGATTGCGCGCAAAAAAGTGGCAGGATGAAACGTTCCAGCACCGACTTCTCTATCTAAGGGCTGCATAATCGCACAGCCTTGGCGGTTCCAGTAGTCTTGCAAGGCTAAGATCATGCCCTGAAATGTTTTAATATCGTACTTTTCTACGGTTGAGGAGTTTGTATTCATCTACTGATTCTTAATTACCCAAATTCAAAGTGTCATTATACCTGAACTTATAGTCTGGACATAGAGGCTGAGGGCATGCCTTGATCTTTAAGAGCGCTTCAATCACCATGCTAGTATGAATAAGGATATTTACATAGGCATTGACGGTGGCGGCAGCAAGTGCGCAATTCGCGTGGAAGATGCCGATGGCACGTTGTTGGCTGAAGCCCAAGCTGGGCCTGCGAATATCTCCATGTCGTTTGAACAAGCGTGGGACTCCATTCGTCATGCGTGTTATTTAGCCCAGATCGATTTTACTCGTGAAGATCTCAATGTGCATGCAGGCATGGGGTTGGCGGGCACAGAAGATGTGACGGCAGTCCAAGCGTTTTTAGATTACCTCCACCCTTTCGACTCAATCGTTTTGAAATCGGATGCGCATATTGCTTGTAAAGGCGCGCATGCGGGTGAAGACGGTGCCATTATTATTAGTGGCACGGGCATTATTGGATATGCAATGCAAGATGCAGAAGAAGTTACGGTCAGTGGTTGGGGATTTGCGCTGCACGATGTTGGCAGTGGCGCCTGGTTAGGCTATGAAGCCATTCGATGCATGTTGAAATGGCGAGACCAGCGTTGTCGATCGACGCCGTTATTAGAAGCGTTGTTTGAAAGAATTGGTGATGATATTGTCGGATTCGCACGGCGTGCGAATGCAACAAGCTATGCAGAATTTGCTAAGGTCGTATTTGAATATTCAGAAGATCCCGTCGCCAAACATTTGTTCCATATTGCTGCCAAAGAAATTGAAACAATTTATGAGACCTTATGTAAGAGCCGATTTCAATTTCCACTGTGCTTACATGGAAGTATTGCACAACACTTGATGCCTTATCTTAGCATTGGGTTTATTAATCATTTAGTGCCAGTTGAAGGCGATGCATTGGAAGGTGCAATGTCTCTGATTCGCGAAGAGGTTTGTGTGTGATTATCTCGGGCGCTCAGGTGTATGCGCAAGATGAAATTTTGCAAGACGCTGCCGTCATGATTAAAAAAGAAAAAATAGAAGCCGTTGTCACCAGCCAGATCAATACCGACTCTTTTGCTTTTACGTTTCCTAATAATTTTCATCTCTTGCCAGGGTTTATAGATGTGCATGTGCATGGGCTGGCAGGTTGTGATGTTATGGATGCAGACATTGGATCGCTAGAGTTGATGAGCAAAACGTTAGCCGAAGAAGGCACAACCAGCTTTTTAGCGACAACGATGACAAGTTCTATTGCGCATATTGAAAAAACGTTATCCGTTATTGAAAGCTATTCCAGTAGTGCAGGCGCGACATTGTTGGGCGTGCACTTAGAAGGGCCTTTCATTTCTAAAGCGTATGCTGGCGCGCAATTGGCTAAACATGCCATTTTTCCTGATGTTACTTTATTTAATCGTTGGCAAAGGATGAGCGGAAATCGAATTCAGCTTGTGACAGTTGCACCTGAGTTGCCTGACGCATTGCATTTTATTGAGGAGGTTTCGCGAACCGGTGTCGTTGTTTCTGTTGGGCACACCAGTGCAAATGCCAATGAAACACAAGCCGCTATTGAGGCGGGTTGTCGTCATGGAACGCACGTGTTTAATGCGATGAAAGGATTACACCATCGGTCGCCTGGTACGGTTGCGCCGTTATTGTTGAGTGAAAAAGTTCGCGTGGAAGTTATTTTAGATAACATGCATTTGCATCCTATGGTTGTCGATTTAATTTATCGACTAAAGGGAGCCAAAGGCATGATGCTCGTGACAGATTCCATGCGTGCAAAATGTTTGGGTGATGGGGAGTATGATTTGGGTGGGCAGGCGGTAACGGTGTGCGAAGGTGCGGCGCGTCTTGCAAGCGGACGTTTAGCGGGGAGTGTATTACGTTTTCCAGAAGCATTAAAAAATATGTTAAACTCTACCGGTTGTCATTTGCATGATGTGATGCAAATGCTATCGTCCAATCCTGCAAAACAAATGAATCTTTTTCATGAGCGCGGCAGCATCGCGCCTGGAAAATTTGCGGACCTTGTCGTGCTTGATGATTCACTTCGTGTCGTGATGACAGTTTGTCGTGGTGAGATCGCTTATTCATCGAAATCGATCGACAAATATAAAGTGGCCAGCGTATAATAGTTTCCATGAGTGTTGAATTAATCACAGAAGATTTATTAGATGACGTTTCAAACGAAGCAAGAGATTCTGATCGCCTGCGAAAGAATTACAATTTTCATGAAGCCAATGAAGACCCCTGCCACCGTTTATTAAACGCCGTTGAACCAGGCACTTATGTCATGCCCCATTGCCACCGTGACTGTGATGAAACAATGATTATTGTGCGCGGTAAAATGGGCGTCGTTTTTTTCGATAGTGATGGCTCGGTTATCCAGCATGCCTTACTTGAGCCCAATACGCATAATGTGGGTGTCACCATTCCTAAGGGTGTATTTCACAGTCTCGTTGCTGTTGAGACAGGCACCGTATTCTTTGAATCCAAGGCCGGGCCTTATCGTCCGCTTGCTGACAATGAAATTGGCCGTTTTGCGCCAGAGCCTCAAGAGACACAAGCGGCTAACAATTTCCTAGAAACAATGCTGACTTTGTTTTATCCTTAATAATCTTTTCACTGCGGAGACTTTTTCATGGTTAGCTTTGTTCATAATCTAACAATATGGAACTGGCTTGTATTTGGCATAATGTTTCTTGCCTTAGAATTAATCTGGGGACAAGGCTATTGTTTCTGGTATGCCGTGATTGCAGGATGGGTAGGTTTCCTCCAAAAAATACTGTCTCACTATGAGGGCTATGCGCAGGTTATCACATTTGCTATTATGGCGTGTCTGACGACTATTTTTTGGTACCGCACGCTTAGAAGCGGCGCACGCTTAAGGCGTCCCGGTTTGGAAAATTACAATATCGCAAAAACGTGTATGGGCAAGTCCATTATTTTACAGAAAAATATGAAGAAGCAACGCTGCAAAATCCAATTAGACGGAAGAACTTGGATGGTGAGTGCGAAAGAAAACTTTAAGAAAGGAACTCAAGTGACAGTCACAGGCCACGATGGTGTTGTTTTAATTATCAAGCGGAGCTAAGGGGCTGCCGACATAACAGGATGATCGCCCGGACGATTCGTGAGATATCTCGCACATTCATGTAAGCCATTGTTCGTTTCTAGTTTAACCTTAAACTCATGCGCAGGTAAAAACCTGGTCTAACTTGTTGAAAAAAAACAACTTATATTCATCTTGCTTGTTTATGCCCAGTCGCTACTTCGAATACTTTTCAATAGCATTATTTCTAAATAATTCAGCTTTGATATAATTTTATTGTGGTTCAGGATGAATCACAGGCCTGGAAAAGGATTTCTATAGCCACTCCTCGTTTTGCACGTTCATGGATGATGATTGGGCAAAGGATAGCCTGGCTTATTAGCCGAAAAGGACGGTAAACCCCATTTTCCGTCCTTTTTTTTATGCCTGACGTTTTTACCCCCTACCCCCTTAAGTGCTTGCGTGTTGAACAACTGCATTCACAATATCTGAGTCAGTCTGCAAATCAATCACAGGGATCCGCAATTTTTCAAGCTGTTGCAATACGTACTTGTGATGATCAGCCAGAGCATCGTGATAATCAAGTTGCTGTTTCTTATCGAAAGTTGAAAATGAAAAGAGATGATCTTTCCCGTCACTGACTGTATAGAGTCCTGGTGGCGGCGGATTAATTTCCAGTGGGTCACGAATCAAACAGGCGTTGACGAGATTGTGTTTTGCCAAGGCTGTTAAATGCACACAGTGGGATTGATTGAATTCACTAAAGTCACTCATGATAAAAATCAAACTCCCCGGCTTACACACAGAACGTAGTCTTAGCAAGGCTAAGGAAAATGATTCACTATCATAGGTTGGGTTCGGCGCTACTTGGGTGTCGGCTAATTGTTTGAGTAAGGGCAAAACGCCCCGCTTTCCAATTTTAGGCCGCATTTCAATTTGTTCATTGCCGGAAAAAATGATGCCGCCAATTTTGTCATGTTGATAGCTAGCAGCCCATGCTAACATTGCTGTTGCACGTGCTGCGATCACTGACTTGAATGTGACACGCGTGCCAAAAAACATACTCTCATTATAATCGACAACAAAGTAAACAGGACGCTCTTTCTCTTCATGATAACGTTTGGTATGGGGCTTTCCTGTACGTGCAAGTACTCGCCAATCCATAGTTCGAATATCATCGCCTGGCATGTAAGCACGTGTTTCTGCAAAATCTAAGCCGCGACCGTATAAAGATGACATATATTGTCCAGCAAGAGGCGAGCCTGCTTTTTGCTTTGTATACAAAGGCAATTTTTTTGCGGCCAAATGATATTGAATTAATTCATCTAAGCTAACGCTAATGCCTGAATTTTTCATTAGGGCACCGCAACGCGTGTGAGCAACTCACTGATCACATCATCACTGGTAATGCCTTGAGCTTCAGCTGCAAAGGTTAATAAAATGCGATGACGTAACACATCATGTGCAATTTGATGGATGTCATCGGGCGTCACAAAGTCACGCCCCTTTAACCAGGCATGCGCACGAGCGCAGCGATCCAGTGCAATTGTGCCTCTAGGACTTGCGCCATAACTGATCCATGCAGCAAGATCATCACCGTATTTTGATGGATCACGTGACGCTAAAATGAGCTCAACGATATAACGCTCTAACTCGTCGCTCATATGGCACCGCAAAATTTCTTTTCGAAGAGAAAAGATACTTTCTTGTGCTATTCGCTGATGTGATGCTGATATTTCTTTTTTCCCGTTCAATGCTTCGTCTCTGGCGAGCTGTAAAATACTTTGTTCAGTTTGTGTATCAGGATAATCAATTTTTACGTACATTAAAAAGCGATCGAGCTGTGCTTCGGGTAAGGGGTAGGTGCCTTCTTGCTCGATAGGGTTCTGTGTTGCCATTACCATGAACAGATCCGGCAAGCTGTGTGTTTTGCTGCCAATAGAGACTTGGCGTTCACCCATGGCTTCGAGCAGTGCTGATTGTACTTTCGCAGGCGCTCGATTAATTTCATCGGCAAGCACGATGTGCCTAAAAATAGGTCCAGGTTGAAAGCTAAACGAGCCATCTTGAGGGTGGTACACATCTGTGCCTGTAATGTCAGCGGGCAATAAGTCAGGCGTGAATTGAATACGTTGAAAATCAGCATCAATTTGTTCCGCCAACGCTTTTATGGCTGTCGTTTTAGCCAGTCCAGGCGCGCCTTCAACTAATAAATGTCCATCTGAGAGTAGAGCAATGACTAAGCGGTCAACTAATCGGGCTTGACCGAGTATGCGTTCATTTAAACGGGCGCTTAATGCGCCAATTGTATCCATGTTAGGCATTAATGTTCCTTTGAGCATTGTTATTAATGTATATATTCTATACCATAGTATGTTCTCAGTTCAATTGGTTTTTAATATGCATTCTTACCTTGATCGATTTAATTTACGAAAGAATCCCGCACTTCATTTTTTTGCAGCGTTCCTCTTTACCTGTTTTCTCTATCGCATAACCTTTGCGATAAGCCTTGATGCTACTTTTACCCAGAGTATTCGGGAACAGATATTTATGGGCGTCTTCCAGGACGTGTTGGTCTCATTTGTCTTTAGTGTTTTTGTTTATCAACTTTACTTCTGTTATTCGTCTCTGCATTTAAAGCCTTCTGTCGTTCAGCGCAGTCTTTCAACTTTAGGTTGGTCGTCCATATACTTTTTCTTGTTTCTCTCTGCAATCTTGTTTGCGTCTAATCAAGAAATTTTTCTCAGGTTGCACACAGCACTTTCATATTCGTTAACTCTATCAGGTTTGAAAGGCTTTACTGTATCGTCTTTTTTTAGCCAAGTGACAATTTTTCAGTGGGTGTATTTGCTATCGCCACTGTGTGTGTTCGCGCTTCTACAACATTACAAGAAAACGAATGCGTCGTTTTATTTTTCGATAAGCATGTTACTGCTTATTGTGATGACGACGGTGTTTAATTGGGATACCTTCACGCGTCAGGTACGCCTATTTCACTTTGTTGGAAATGCAGAAACCTATCCATATCGGTTGAAATCCAATCCCTATCAAACTGTAGTATACGGGTTATTAGCTACCCCCAATAATCCTTATATTAAGATGAATGAAACCGTGACAAATATTCAGGCTAAATCAATTGCTTTACTGGACCCTGCGTTTGTTTCAACACAAGAACGCCCAGCATTACTGAAAGTTTCGGATGTGAAAAAACAGTGGAATGTCGTTTTCATTATTTTAGAAAGCACCGCAATGGAATATGTTTTCGACAAAAATTATGTCGGCAGAATTCCGATGCCTTACCTGAAACAACTTGCGGATAACGGTGTATTATTCGAAAATAATTTTTCAACAGGCAACTCAAGCATCCAAGGTGTTTTTTCGCTCCTATCGGGAAATTACCCTTATTTTAATAGAGGGCTGTTTGAAATATCAAAAGATAATGTTGTGCCGAGTTTAATAAAAGGCTTAGATTCAACTTATGCTAAGTTTATGGTTCATCCGTCAACCCAAGGGCATTACATGCCATCAGGTTTTGTAAGAAGTAGCAATATATCACTGTATGAAAAAGAAGACCTGCCTGAAAAGCATTTGCCTAAATTAGAGTTTTCTTGGTTCGTCAATGAAAGCGATGGGATTGATTTTTTTATTGATAAAATGAAAGCAACAACGGGCCCCTTTTTCGGCATTTATTTTTCTGGGGCACCGCATTATCCTTACTATGATTATGGTGCGAAATGGCAGATAGCCAATAATATTGGGTTGGAAATTGATCGCTACTACAATAATCTGTTTATGTTGGACGCTCAGCTTAAAAGAGTTGTTAGCGCGCTTTCGGAAACAGGAAAGTTGGATAATACGATTATCGCGATTGTTGGGGATCATGGTGAAGGTTTTGGCCAGCATCCTGAAAATTGGAAACACACCACTAGCTTACACATTCAACAAGTCCATGTGCCGATTGTTATATATCAACCGTCACTACTCTCACCACAACGTGTTGACACCTTAACGAGCAGCATTGGTTTGATGCCAACAATAATGAATATGCTAGATGCGCCGTTTGATGAGAAGTGGGTGCAAGGCGAATCTTGGTTGAAAGCCGTACCAAAGCAACACTATGTTTTCATGGCAGGATCTCGCGGGCAACGTTTTTCATCAATTGACGCCACAAGCAAGATGAAGTTAATGTTAAATCTACAGACAGCCGATTGTCGCGTATACGATTTAAACGTTGATGCCGGTGAAAATCATCCATTGTCATGCGAAACGCACAATAAGCAGCTTAAAGATTTAGTGCGTTTTTATCAGTACCAACAAAAGATGATGCTTGGCTATAATGGTCAATTATTGCAAAAAATGCACTAAATGTGTTATCCTCGATCAACTAATAAAAACTGTGCGAGACAACAATCAGACTCTTAAAGGCTTGTAAAACATCAGTTATTTTACTTTCTGCGCTATTCATAGCACAGAGTCCAAATCTCTATGCTTTGTCGCACGAAACCCTGAGCTTAAACTTGCAGGAAACAATTGATTTAGCGTTACGCTTAAACCCTGATGTTAAAACAGCCCGCATTCAGCGTACTATGGATAAATATTCGCTGGTCGTTGCAAAAAATGAATTTGAGTTTCAATACAGCTTAACCGGTAGCGCTGGTATTACTCAGTCGATTGCCGATGGAAATCATAATGCCTGGCAAGCGCGCTATAACGTTATTCCGGGCGTGAATTATAAAACGGCTTATGGCACGCAACTTTCATTAGAGATGAATAATTCTATTGCAGATACGTATAACCCCTCTCTTACTTTTAAAGTGATGCAGCCGTTGATGAAAGGGTTTGGGCCTGCCGTTGTTCAAGCCGCGCTTGAAAATGCGTATACTAATGATAAGGTGAGTTCTTTGTCATTGAAGACAACGATCATTAATACCGTGACACAAGTGATTAACGATTTTAATAAAGTCGCGGCAACCAAGCGAAACTTAGACGTGCAGGTGAGCAATCTTAATCGTAAGATCGAAACGCGTGATCAAACACTTGCGAAAATCAACGCAGGCGAGCTTGCGCAAACAAACCTTATTCAATCTGAGGCAGACCTTTCTAATGCGCAAGCTGCGGTTGAGCGGGCCAGAAATCAACTAAGTTCGGATACGCTTTCATTGCTAAGTGAAATTGGATTAGATTCAGAAGCCAATATTGAAATCGTCCCCGATACACCGATGACAAAATTCACTTTACCCACATTGGAAAAAGCAAAAACGTTAGCCGTTGACAATAATATAGGCTACCTGGCTTCAGAGCTTGCTATCGAGTCAACAAAACGTTCAGTGCTCACAGCTGAAGACGGACGACGTTGGCAATTAAATCTATCGGCAGCTCAGACTGTGGGTGGCGGTGTCGGTAGCGGACAAAATGCTAATCTATCGAGCTTATCAAACGGCGCCAATATGAATTCGTCTATCAGTCTAGACTTAACAATCCCTATCGATGATGTGTCTGCTAAACAGTCGGAGATTAATGCCAAAGGCGCATTAGAGCAAGCGACTATTTTGCTAAAACAAAGCAAGCGTCAGCTTGAGATTTCAATTACGCAAAAGGTCTATGCATTAGAGAGTGAGAAAAAAGAGGTCTCTCTCAATGAGCAATCTGTTGATTATCATCTTCAAGATGTTGAGAATGCCAAAAAATTATATAAAGCAGGAAGGCTGTCACAATTCGAACTGTCCAACCGGCAAGACAATCTAACGACAGCCCAGCAACAGTTGCTCGAATCTCGGTATCAATATTTCGGTGACTTGGTCGCTCTCGATGCGATGCTAAGCCACACGTTGGTAACGTGGGGGATTTCTATGGATGAGGACCAATGATGAAAAATATTTTTCTAGTATTAACGATAACACTGTTAGCGCTTGTTGCGTGCAAACCTAACGATAATAATCGACATGATGGTTTAGTCTCGCATCAAACAGTGCAAGAGTCTCCTTTGACGAAGCGCTTGTATTTTTCAGGGACTATAAAACCTATCGATGTGGTTTTAGTGACAGCGCCTGTTGATGGCTTAGTTGATCATATCAATGTTGATTATGGCGATGATGTTACCGCAGGCACCCCGCTATTTGTGATTAAGTCAGATTCATTTAAGAAAGATTTTGCGTCTGCCTTTTCCACCTATTTAAAAGCAAAGGATCAATTGTTACAAAGTCAATCTAAGCTTGAGAATGGGGAGGCCTTATTTAAGGAAGGTCTGATTTCAAGAAATGAAATTAATACAACGCGCTCCACTTATTATACGAATAACTTAAGTTTTCTTGAGTCTGAAGAAGAGCTAGATAAGCTTGCGAAAACCCAAAGCATTCCTATGGATTTAAAAAGTTTGGGCATTGAGGATATCAATGAAATCAACACAATTTTAGATACGCATTCACACGCTCAGCTTATTTCTGTTAATTCCCCGGCTGACGGTGTTGTGTTGTTTCCAGACGCCGATGATGCTGGTCCGTTAGAGAAAAACGCGAGCATTAAAAAGGACGACGCAGTTTTCGCTGTTGGCAATATGCGTGGTGTAGCTGTTGAAGTGGGTGTGAGTGAGGTTGATATTAATCATATTAAATTAGGTTTGCCCGCAGTGGTCACCAGCATCGCATTCCCTGGATTAACCTTGAAGGGAACGGTGACAAAGATGGGTAATCAAGCAAAAGACTCTAGAGGTGGCTCACCTGAATTCGTGTGTGTTGTTTCCGTCGTTGATTTAACAGTAGAGCAGAAAAAGATAATTCATGTTGGAATGAGTGCTAAGGTTCAAATTCTTATTGTTGAGCCTAAGAGCATTGTTGTGCCCATTACAGCGGTGTCGCAAGTTGATGGCCGTTCAGTGCTTAACGTGATACGTGATGGGAGGCCAATAACCGTCGACGTTGTTACAGGCGAGACAAATATGGGTTCAGTGGTGATTTTAAAAGGGTTACGTTCTGGCGATCAGCTCGTTCTAACGGAATGATGGCATGACAAAAAGTGGGCTGCAAATAAGAGAGGCGCTGATTAATTTAAGTCGCGCAAAATTAAGAACCGGGCTTGCTTTGCTGGGAATTTTAGTGGGTACCGCATCGGTTGTCGCGATGGTGTCAGGCGGTAAGCTTGCGACGAATGCCACCTTAAAACAAATACAATCCCTAGGCACCGATTTGCTTGGCGTTTCTATTAGTTATTCTCCTAGTCGAAACAAAGCCCAAACGGCAGATCAACCCAAAGAGTTAACCCTCCAAGCGGCAATGAGTATCTCAACAACAAGCAGCAGTATTAGCGCTGTTTCCCCGTATACCCAAAGCTACGCCAATGTGAGCTTTGAGGGCAATAAATTACAAGCCCAAGTGGTGGGCGTTACCTCTAACTTGGCGGATATTGTGCATGCAGAAACGCATGAAGGTCGTTTCATTTCTTTTTTAGATGACATATCCATGCAATGTGTTATTGGCAATAAAGTTTCTCAAGATATCTTGCCCTCTCTAATGGGGTCTGCTCTTGGGCAGCAAATAAAATTAGGCAATCAATATTGTACGGTTGTCGGTGTTTTACAGCCCTGGTCTGAAAGCGGGTTTATTTCTGTTAATTTAAATAAAGCCATTATTCTACCAATAAATGTCACATTGGCGATGAATCAGTACACGCATATTAATAATGTTGTTGTTAAGTTAACGAAGTCCCATGCTGCGATTGATGACATTACTCAAAGTATTTCCCATTACCTTTCTAAGCAGTTGCCTGGCTCGCATGTTTATTTTCGCAGTCCGCAACAATTACTCGATAGCATGAAAAAACAAAGTAATATCTTAACGGTCTTTTTGGGATTTATTGGCGGGATTTCCTTATTGGTGGGCGGAATTGGTGTTATGAACATTATGCTCGTTTCTGTCATTGAAAGACGACGGGAAATAGGCCTTCGCTTAGCCGTTGGCGCAAGGCATGTTGATATCCAGCTATTATTTTTTATTGAAGCCCTGGTTATTACGGTGCTTGGTGGTTTGCTGGGCGTAGGTCTGGGTGTGCTAATTTCTTATGGCGTGGCTGTTGTGAAAGGTTGGACATTTTCGTTCTTTATTTTACCCCCTGTCGTCGGCTTCTTGGTTTCAGTCTGTGTTGGTATTTTTTTTGGATTTTATCCCGCGTTTAAAGCGTCAAGATTAAGTCCTATAGAAGCACTTCGCTCTGATTGATCGCTTGCGGAATTTGACTGTTTATTGTAACATGGCGCTGTAATAAATTTGTACTTAACTTGTTTAAAAGGATGTTTGTCATGCAAAAAAATGGATTGATTAGGGCCGCAATATTGGTAAGTGTGTTGATCTGCGGGACAGCATCAGCAGCTTCAACGGTTATCTTGGGTTCGGGTGTGTTAACATCAGACTCTCAAATCTATTCTGCAACGGGCATACACGCATTAAATGGTAATATGGATACCGAAGGCTATCTTGGCCTAATGAATTATACCTACAGAGAATTTAGTTACGACGCAGACATTGCAGGCGTTTCCACCAATATTCGCAATATCATTAGTTCCGGCCATGTGATGATTGGTTATCAAAAGTTTTTTAACGATATGAATCTTGCAGCGTTCATTGGTCCAGATTATGTGAGCGATACCAATACACCGACAGATCCTAATCGCGCTAACGTTAATGCTTATGGCGTAAGAGCACAGGTTTATTTAAGACGTGATTTTTCAGGACATGCAGAATTTACCTTTAAAGGTGCTTATTCCACGGCAGATAGCACTTATGAACTTGAGTCAGAATACTTGTACGGTGTGATCCCAAGTATCAATATTGGCCCTCAAGTCTCATTGGCTGGCAGTAAGTCTTATAATGAAGAACGTTATGGATTGCTTTTAACAACGGGTCTTTCAAAGGATTTGCATATCGGTTTAGGCGCTGGTTTTGCGACTAACCGTTTAACTGATGATACGCCATACATTTCACTTAGCTTGGAACAACGTTTATAACGTTTAGTGCTGTGCTCTCCCCTTTAAAGGGGAGAGACAATAGGAAGTTAGTCCGCCTTGTTGATGCTCGCTTCACCCACCTTGAAAATTTTCATCGTATTCGTTCTTCCATGTACGCCCATTGAATCACCTTTTGTGATGATGACAAGATTTTCATCCTCAACATAGCCAAGATTCTTGATTTCATCTATCGCTTTTTCGTTTAATAATGGACGTTCGTGCTGAGTGGCATCAAATGCAACAGGATATACACCACGGAATAATGTCATTTTTCGGCGCGTATTGATGTGTCTACTTAAGCCGTAAATAGGAATCCCTGAGCGAATGCGTGACATCCATAAAGGCGTTGATCCTGATTCGGTTAAACAAACAATCGCATCAATAGCAAAATGATTCGCCGTGTACATGGTTGCCATGGCAATTGCTTCATCCACATCTTCAAAACGACATTCAACACGATGACCTGAGATCATTGATCTAGGTTGTTTTTCAGCGGCTAAACAAATGCGCGCCATTGCAGCAACAACGGCTTCAGGAAAATCACCGGTCGCGGTTTCAGCAGAAAGCATGACGGCATCGGTGCCATCTAAAACAGCATTGGCAACATCAAATACTTCAGCACGTGTTGGGATAGAGTTTGTAATCATTGACTCCATCATTTGTGTCGCAGTGATGACAGGTTTGTTGAGTATGCGTGTTTTATGGATAATTTCTTTTTGAGCGGCGGGCAATTCACCGTCACCAATTTCAACACCTAAATCACCACGGGCTACCATGATAGCATCAGAGGCTTCAATGATTTCTTCAAGTGTATCCAAGGCTTCTTTGCGCTCGATCTTTGCGATGATACCTGCATCACTATTTTGAGCTTTTAATAGCTTGCGCGCATTATGGATGTCTTGCGCGTTCCTTGGAAAGGAAACGGCAATATAGTCTACGCCCAGTGCAACGGCGGTTTTTAAATCTTCACGGTCTTTATCGGTTAAAGCTTCAGCTGTTAAGCCGCCGCCTAGTCGGTTGATGCCTTTATTGTTTGACAGTTCACCGCCTACATCGACATTGCAAATTACTTTGCTGCCAGAAATTTCTTTAACCGAAAAGATAATACGGCCATCGTCTAGCAATAACTTATCGCCAGCAGAAACGTCCTTGGGTAAGTTTTTATAATCAATACCAACGCAGTTTTCGTCACCTGCATCGTCGTTCAAACTTGCATCTAAAGTAAATTCTTGTCCGTGTGCTAATGTGACTTTGCTATTGGAAAAACGAGCAACACGAATTTTTGGGCCTTGTAAATCAGCAAATATTGCAATTTCGGTGCCCTTTGATTTTGCTACCGAGCGCACCATGCTAATACGTTTTTCATGATCTTTTGCCGTACCGTGTGAAAAGTTCGAGCGAAAGACATTGCCGCCAGCGTCAAAGACATTTTCCAGTGTTTCTCGATTATCGAGCGCGGGCCCCAGAGTGACTACGATTTTTGTTCGACGGAGTTTCTCGCTCATGCGTTTTCCTTTTGATTGTTTTCTAAAGCAGTGATAGCCGGTAATTCTTTGCCTTCTAACAAGGCTAAGAACGCGCCTCCACCGGTTGATATGTAGGAGATTTTGTCTCTAACATTGTAATGATCGATAGCTGCGATGGCGTCGCCTCCGCCTGCGACAGAAACAGCATCGCTATCAGCGACGGCTAACGCTAAAATTTTTGTGCCTTTAGAAAATTGCTCAATTTCAAATGCGCCTACAGGTCCGTTCCATACAATGGTGCCAGCGGATTTAATTAACTTGACGTAAGTGCGAATGGTGTCGGGGCCCACGTCTAATGCTTTTTCATCTTCATCAATATCAGCGACAAGTTGAATATAACTCTCTGCGGTAGCCGACATTCTATCAGCAACGACCACATCGGTTGGTAGAGGAATTTCAACAGCGTTTTCGTTGGCCTCTTTCATTAACCGTTCAGCCTCATCAATGAGATCTGGTTCGTAAAGTGATTTACCCACGCTATAGCCTTCTGCAGCAAGAAAGGTATTAGCGATGCCGCCACCTACGATAAGTGCATCTACTTTTTTACTTAAGTTGTCGAGCAAGGCTAATTTTGTTGAGACTTTAGAACCGCCCACAATGGCAACAACCGGTTTTTTGGGGTTATCTAACAATTTGGTGATGGTGCTTAATTCTAAGGAGAGCAATGGACCCATGCAGGCTACGGCAACATGTTCGGCTATACCGCATGTCGAAGCTTCTGCTCGGTGAGCGGTTGCAAAAGCATCCATCACAAACACGTCACACAAGGCAGCCATCTCTTGCGATAATTCATCGCTGTTACTTTTTTCGCCGCGATTAAAACGTACATTTTCAAGCAAGATCACCTGATCTTGCACGGGCGTTACGCCTTTTAACCAATTTTGAGCAAGGTCTACGGGTTTGCCTAACAATTCTTGCATTCTTTCAGCAATCGGCGCTAGGGAAAGTTCGTCTGTAATAATGCCTTCGTCAGGCCGTCCTAGGTGAGAGGCAACCATAACGAGCGCGCCTTGTGATAAAGCGTATTCGATGGTGGGCAAGGCGGCGCGGATGCGTGCGTCACTCGTGATAGCGCCATTTTTCAATGGAACGTTTAAGTCTTCACGGATGAGTACCCGTTTTCCTTTTAGGTCGACATCTTTCATGTTTAACAAAGGCATTATTATTCTCCTTAGCTCTTTATTGAGTTAAATTATTTAGCGTTCATTAAGGCCATCGTTGTATCTAACATGCGGTTTGAGAAACCCCATTCGTTATCATACCACGAGACCACTTTTACAAGGTCACCAATAACCTTTGTTTGGGTTGCATCAAAAATAGAAGATGCTGGGTTGTGATTAAAGTCGATAGACACCAAAGGGTCTTCGTTGATGGCTAATACATTTTTCAATTCCCCTGCGCTTGCCTTTTTAAGGCAATTATTGACATCGTCTACGCTAACAGGTTTCATCGCTTTAAACGTTAAGTCAACAACAGAGACGTTAATGGTGGGAACACGCATTGCGTAACCATCTAATTTTCCGTCAAGCTCAGGCAGGACTAGACCGACAGCTGCAGCCGCCCCCGTTTTGGTTGGGATCATTGATTGCGTTGCAGAGCGCGCACGGCGTAAGTCGGTGTGATAAACATCCGTTAGCACTTGGTCATTTGTGTAAGCGTGTATCGTTACCATTAAACCAGACTCAAGACCAAAAGCTTCGTTGAGTGGTTTGACTAGTGGCGCCAAACAGTTGGTTGTGCAAGAAGCGTTTGAAATAATTTGATCGCTGCTTTTTAAGTCGTTGTGGTTTACGCCGTAAACGACAGTGGCATCCATGTCTTTTCCAGCGGGCGCTGAAATGATGACTTTCTTGGCGCCTGCGCTGATATGGGCAGAGGCTTTTTCACGGCTAGCAAAAACGCCCGTGCATTCGTACACAACGTCAATGTCTAATTCTTTCCAAGGCAAGTCTTTAGGGTTACGCTCTGCCACTGTGCGAATCGTGTCGCCATTGACGACAAGGTTCTTGCCCGAGGTTTCCACGGTGCCTGAAAATTTTCCGTGAGCGGTATCGTATTGAGTTAAATGCGCATTGGTTTTTGTATCGCCCAAGTCATTGATCGCAACGATTTGAATGTTGTCACGGTGACCGGACTCATACAGTGCGCGTAAGATATTGCGACCGATGCGACCATAGCCATTAATTGCAACTTTGATTGTCATGTAATAAATCTCCTCGATGTTTTTTTAAGTTAGAGCGCTTGAAGTTTGCGCTACTGTTTTTACAATGTTAATTATATTGGCGACACTAAATCCAAGTAGATTAAAAGCATCTTCTGCTGGAGCGCTTACACCAAAGCGATCTATACCTACTACTTTACCTTGCAAGCCAACATATTTATACCAAAAATTAGTACTTCCCGCTTCAATCGCCACGCGTGCTGTGACGGTGCTAGGGAGTACGGATTCTCGGTAGTTAGCGTCTTGGGCGTCAAATAGGTCGCATGATGGCATTGAAACGACACGAACGTTTAAATCCGTTAGTTTTTTAGCCGCTTGCATGGCAAGTTCAACCTCGGAGCCTGTTGCTATTAGTATGATATCGGGTGTTTCTTCGCAATCCAGCAGGATATAGCCGCCTTTTGCGATGTCAGCTACGTTTCGGCCGCTGGCGTTTTGTTGTGCTAAATTCTGTCTAGAAAAGAGCAGGCTGGTTGGGCCTTGGTATTCAACCGCGTGTCGCCAGGCAACAGCAGACTCTGTGAGATCACAGGGGCGCCAGACTGACAAGTTAGGAATTAAGCGTAAGCTTGCGAAATGTTCGATAGGTTGGTGTGTCGGGCCATCTTCACCGAGTCCGATAGAGTCATGCGTAAACACGTACACGACTTTTTGATTCATGATCGCCGACAATCTTATAGCGTTCCTTGCATAATCGGAGAAGACTAAGAACGTGCCAATGAAGGGAATAAAACCACCGTGCAGAGCAATACCGTTAGCAATCGCAGACATGCCGAACTCGCGTACGCCGTAATTGATGTAGTTGCCCGCAGGGTTCTTAGCAGAGTATGTCGTCGCTTCTGGCCACTGGGTTAAATTTGAACCGCTAAGATCGGCAGAGCCGCCAACAAGCTCAGGTAGGCTTTTAGTGAGTGTCTTGATGCAAGCCAGTGAAGATTTTCGTGTGGCTTGTGGGTTTTTTTCGTGGGTTGTAGCTGTGACGAAGTCATCTGCAATTGATTGCCAGTTCTCAGGGAGTTCGTTTTTTGTGCGTCTCGCGAACTCCTTGGCCAATGCCGGATGTGCTTTTGAGTATTGTTCAAACAATGTATTCCAAGCAGCTTCAGATTCTGCGCCCTTTGTTTTTGCATCGTAGGCCGCGTAAATGTCTGCGGGTATCTCAAACGGTGCGTGCGCCCAGCCTAGCGTTTTGCGCGCTAATGCGATTTCCTCATCGCCCAAAGGTGCGCCGTGAGCTTTTGCCGTGCCTGCAACACCCGGTGCGCCCTTGCCGATGGTTGTTTTGCAGCAGATCATGCTGGGTTTGTCTTTTATTGAGCGAGCTAGTGCGATCGCTGCGTGAATCGCTTCAGGGTCGTGACCGTCAACATCTGCGATGACGTGCCAATCATAGGCTTCAAAACGTGCAGGTGTTTTATCTGTGAACCATCCGCTGACGTTGCCGTCAATTGAGATGTCGTTATCATCCCAAAAAGCGATGAGTTTTCCGAGTTTTAGCGTGCCAGCCAGTGAGCATACTTCATGAGAAATTCCCTCCATTAAGCAGCCATCTCCTAAGAAAACATAGGTAAAATGATTGATCAGGTGGATATTTTCCTTGTTGAATTGAGCTGCCAGTTGCGTCTCTGCAATGGCCATACCTACAGCGTTGGCTAAACCTTGGCCTAATGGACCTGTGGTTGTCTCAACACCGGGGGTATCATTATATTCAGGGTGCCCTGGTGTGTTGGAGTGCAATTGACGGAAGTTCTTCACATCATCGATGCTCACAGCGTAACCCGTTAAATGCAATAGAGAATAAAGCAACATAGAACCATGACCATTTGATAATACAAATCGATCGCGCCCCATCCACTGAGGATTTGCTGGGTTATGGACGAGGAAGTCGTTCCATAATACTTGGGCAATATCGGCCATTCCCATGGGCATGCCTGGGTGACCACTGTTAGCCCGTTGGACGGCATCCATGCTTAGGGCGCGTATGGCATTGGCGAGGTCTTGTTTATTGGACATGATTTTTGTTCCTGCTTTGCATAAAATAGGACGTATTGTCACTATATTTACCCCAGGAATCAATAGATGACAGTTTAGTATAAATCACCTAAGATAGATGATCTTTCAAACCAGTGAATATGAGGATCCTGTATGTCAGATGAACGCCAATTGTTTACTTCTGAGTCGGTGTCAGAAGGACACCCAGACAAAATAGCTGATCAAATATCAGACGCTGTGTTAGATGCCATTATCGCATCTGATTCAAATGCACGAGTTGCGTGCGAAACTTTTGTAAAGACAGGCATGGTCATGGTTGCCGGTGAAATCTCTACCAACACTTGGGTGGATGTAGAGCAAATCACACGACAAGTGATTAAAGATATTGGTTACAACAGTTCTGATATGGGCTTTGATTGGGAGTCATGCGCTGTGATGTCAGCGATCGGCAAACAGTCAGCTGATATCGCGCAAGGTGTGGATCAAACACCAGACCATGAACAAGGCGCTGGTGATCAAGGCATGATGTTTGGTTATGCCAGTAACGAAACCGATGTTTTCATGCCAGCACCCATCACACTCGCTCACCAGTTGGTGCGTAGACAAGCTGAGCTTCGTCACAACAACGTATTGAAGTGGTTGCGCCCTGATGCAAAAAGTCAGGTCACAATTCGTTATGAAAACCATAAGCCTGTCGGCATTGATACGGTTGTGCTATCAACCCAGCATGCCCCTGAGATTCAACAAGCTGATCTTGTTGAAGCTGTCATCGAAGAAATTATCAAACCTGTGTTACCTGCCGAATGGTTAGATGACAAAACACGTTATCTGGTGAATCCTACCGGACGTTTTGTGATTGGTGGACCGCAAGGTGATTGTGGTTTAACGGGCCGTAAAATTATCGTTGATACCTATGGTGGTATGGCGCGTCATGGGGGCGGATGCTTCTCAGGTAAAGATGCAACAAAAGTAGACCGTTCTGCGGCTTATGCTGCACGTTATGTTGCAAAAAACATTGTTGCTGCAGGTTTGGCAGATCGCTGTGAAATTCAAGTCTCTTATGCGATCGGTGTTGCAGAGCCTACCTCTATTAGTGTTGAAACATTCGGCACCGGAAAATTGAGTGATGCCACAATTGTGACCTTAATTCGTGAGCACTTTGATTTACGCCCTCGTGGCATCATCGAAATGCTTGATTTGAACAGACCCATCTATCGTCAAACCGCTGCTTATGGTCATTTTGGCCGTTCGGATGTTGACTTGCCGTGGGAACATACCGATAAAGCAGACGCACTGCGTGAAGATGCTAAAGTGAAGAAAATTGGAGAAACAATATGAGCGAAGTGAACATGATATCATTAACAGAAGAAAGTATGAAAAAAGTTGAAAACTTGAATCCGGATTATAAAATTGCTGATATTAGTTTGGCAGATTGGGGACGCAAAGAAGTGCGTATCGCCGAAACCGAAATGCCAGGCTTAATGGCCTTGCGCACAGAGTACGGCAAAGAGCAGCCTTTAAAAGGTGCGCGCATTGCAGGTTGTTTGCATATGACGATTCAAACTGCCGTATTAATCGACACCTTGGTCGCTTTAGGCGCTGAAGTGCGTTGGTCATCATGCAATATTTTTTCAACACAAGATCAAGCCGCAGCGTACATTGCTAGCCAAAATATTCCTGTGTTTGCTTGGAAAGGTGAAACAGAAGAAGAAGCTGTTTGGTGTATTCGTCAAACAATCTCTGGTCCTGATGCTTGGACGCCCAACTTAATTTTAGATGATGGCGGCGATTTAACTCAAATTATGCATGACGAATTCCCTGATTTGCTAGCACTTGTTAAAGGCCTATCAGAAGAAACAACAACTGGTGTGCATCGTCTTTATGAAATGTTTGCCGATGGTTCATTAAAAGTGCCTGCGATTAACGTGAATGACAGTGTGACAAAATCGAAGTTCGATAACTTGTATGGTTGTCGTGAATCATTAGTTGATGGCATTAAGCGTGCAACTGATGTGATGATTGCGGGTAAAGTCGCGGTTGTCTTAGGTTACGGTGATGTCGGTAAAGGTTGCGCTCAGTCCTTGAGTAACTTAGGCGCCACCGTGTTAGTGACGGAAGTTGATCCTATCTGTGCGCTTCAAGCGGCGATGGAAGGTTTTAGAGTTGTTGATATGGATGATGTTGCAGACCAAGCTGATATCTTTGTAACAGCGACCGGCAACTTAGGTGTGATCTCTCATGATCATATGGCAAAAATGCGTGATCAAGCGATTGTTTGTAATATCGGTCATTTTGATAATGAAATTGAAATTCATAAACTTTCAGACTACACCTGGGAAAACATTAAGCCGCAGGTTGATCATGTAATTTTCCCTGATGGAAAACGCATTATCGTATTGGCCCAAGGCCGTTTGGTAAACTTAGGGTGTGCTACAGGCCATCCTAGCTTTGTGATGTCAAATTCATTCACTAACCAAGTTTTAGCGCAAATGGAACTATGGCAACGTGCAGATAGTTATGCGTTGGGCGTTCATGTGTTACCAAAACACTTAGATGAAAAAGTGGCGCGTTTGCATTTAGACCGTATCGGCGCAAAACTCACGTCGATGTCTAAAGAGCAAGCTGAGTATATTGGCGTTAAGGTTGAAGGTCCATACAAGCCTGATCATTACCGCTACTAAGTCGATTTAGCTTCAGACAAAAGCCACGTCTCGTATTTTCGGGATGTGGCTTTTTTTTGTGTAAAATTTTAGGTTGATGGATTCAAGTTTTTTAGAATGTTTGTTGTTGTGTTCTTTGCATTCGCAAAGCGTGTATAGATGATTATAATGGATTCCGGGTCAAGCCCGGAAAGACGTAGGTCTCGTCATCCCGGCCTACGAGCCGGGATCGAGTATAATTAAATAGACCCCGGATAATCGAACGCATTTTCCGGGGTGACGGGAGAGAACTGCCCCGTTTTCCGTGGGGCCTGTGCAGCAGCCCCATTATTTTGTTCGCTATCATCATCACCATTCATCGCGGGTATGGCACCCAGGAATGACAAGTTTAACCCACCCACTTCTTTCTTCTTAGGCGCACCGTTCACAGTAGGCTCAAGCGGCGGTGGCATGCGCTTCGGTGTATTAGGCGACGGCGTTCTTGAGGCCGCTGTCGTTTCTTCGGTTGAAGCAACTTTAGGGGTTTCAGCCACTTTGGTCTTAGCTTCAGCCTTTTCTTTTATAGTCTCAGGTAAAAGCTTTTTCCAAACCTTAACGGTAGAGCCTGAGAGCGCTAAAGAAGTCGGCCCTGTGAGGGTTCGGCTTTGAGTTACTTTCTCGCCTTTGATAGCAAGCGCCATTGTCTTCAACTTGTTTATATCCGGGTGCTCGTCTAACAAGCGCTTTTCAATAAAGGTTTGTAATATGATGAGCTTCTCATATTTTTCATGCCAATCCGCTTTTTCAGGTTCTTTCGAATTTGCCGTTACCTTTGAGGCTAGAAGCTCTTTTACAATTTCATTAAACGTTTCTTCATAGCGCTTGGAAAATTGTAATATTAATTCCTCTGCTTTTGGTTTTTTAAGTAACAAGGCTTCCATGGCGGGAGATTTTATGATTACCTTGGCATGTTTTAACCATTCAACACTGCAATATTCTTTATCCTTAAGAAGCTCATAAATTGAGGCCAATAGTTTTTTTTCGTTCCTAGCTTCAAGCGTTAACTTTGCATCACCGCGCTGACTTTGTGTCATTAATCCCACCACATCATTTTTATCAGCCAAGCTCTGCAAGGTTTTTGTTCGTTCGGCAACTGATACAACGCCAAAAAGTGATTGGAATTTTTCGTTTATGCGTTCTGACACATCAGCAAACAACTTTTGAGTCTTACGTGTGAGACTACTCGATAAGCCCATTAACCCAATGAAGTGTGTATCAAAGGCCTCACTTGTTTTAGAGGGGCCAATATTTGATTGCGCTGCAAGTGCGATGGCCTCGTCAAACATCTCAAGTCGAATCATCTGATTGAGCAATACCTGTGTGAACAATGCATCATGAATCATCCAAGGTGAGATAAGCATGAGTACTGCGCGTTGATAATCTGCCGTAGACCCGTTTTCAATGCTTTTTCCAAAGAGCTGTCGCACTTGGTGCAACATGAATTCACCTGGGGATTCTTGTTGATGTTTAAATAATATGTTTTGCCTTTTGTGAAAGGCTGCCATTACTTTTCCTCTTTCAACATTACGTTCCTCTAATGCCGTTTTCTGAGCTGGAGTTTTTTCGTTATTTTGCCCAGCTGTTTTGGACTGTACTTGGTGGTTCACTGCCTCGATTTCAGCCTCTGAGAGTTTAAAGTCCTGATGATCGGGGTTTGATAATGTTTCCGGCAATGTGAGTTCATTTTCAATAGCCAAAAATGCGCTAACAAATCCCATGAGTGCTGGGTACTCTTTTGGCATGATTGATTCCGCCGTTGCACCATTTTGGTTTTTCAGAACACCCAACATCCCTATAGGGCGACCATCAATTTCCATTTTCTTTGCCTCCCCTTTTAAATTTTTATCCTTTTCCAGGAGTTTCAAACGAGGTAGGACCTCATTCGTAATACGTATCTTTTCTAAAGCGTGAGCTTGCTTTGCGGCGGATTCTTCTCTAACCGTTGCTTTCAAGCTTGTTTGCATTTCGGCTAATTCAGCTTTAAATGCTGTGCATGAGTGCGTTAATACGCGCTGTATATTTGGGATAATATGGAACAATTTTATTTCATTTAAAGAAAGCGAAGTGTCAGGGAACGCTCCTTTCACATTGGCATCCATGACGGGATCTTGTAGTCGTTCATTTAAAAAGTCGATAAAACTTTTGTCTTGAACTGATATGCTGTCGATCGGTACTTCTCCGCGTAGCAGTTGACCCCACGCTGCTAAATGTTGAGGAGGATGACCCATGTGTTCATTAAATAGGTTTCGAAATGCTTGACGTCGTTCGTGAAGCACCTTAGCCGCTTTTTTCTTCTGCATCTGTTTAACTTTTTCTTCCACCATGACATGTTTAATCAATCTCAGTGCGCCAGCATGTTTCCTGGGAGAGGTGGATTGGAAGAAATGTTGTTTTTGATATAACAGGGTTGCTAGCGGATGGGAGGTGTCTTCGGGTTTGTTTTTGGGTGGTTTGTAATCACAATATACGTCATCGCTTTTTTGATCGTGCTGAACATCAATTGAATTGTTATCGACTAAGGTAAATGCCAACATATTATGGATAAAGCGCACAACAGCGGGCGTATACGGGAGTGATGTGATGTGTGCAATAATAAAATTTAAACGCTTGGAAAGACTGATAGTTTCTGTATCGCCTGGGACTAAATTTAGTATTGAGAGCGCGGCAATATCTCGCAAAGAGGCCTCATTGGATACTTTGTCTTTCCCTAAGCCAATACCGCCCTCGATATAATTTAGCGCCTTTGCAGGTAAGCGTAATTCTTTGGGGATTGTGACGCCGGTTTTTGCAATCCGCAATAGGATTTTGGACGCTGCGTGCATTTCGTCATCACTTGGGTTGCTAAACATCCATGGCACAAACACGATATTCCTTAATGCCGCTTTCGCCGCTTCAGCCGCTGGGTCAGGAAGTGAGATCCACTCGCTGGGTGCCAGTGTTTTTTGTGGAAAATGTTGTGGAATGTCTTTTAATTGTGCCAGCTCTTGATAATAGGCTCGTTGGTTGTCATACGCTTCTTTGTCCTTCGCGCGCATCATAAAATTATTTGATTGTGGCTTGTCTGATAGGAAATGCCCTTCAGTGATAAATGTTTTTTGCTTAGGGCTTAGGTTAGCGCCGTGCGATGCTAAATCTAATAGCAGCTTGTGGTATTGACGTTTGAGTGCGTTAAAAGCGTCGAGTTTAGGTTTAAAAATAGGAGATATAGATTCTTCATCGCGCGTTTTCATAGATCGAGCTGGTTTCTTTTGGTCGGCCTCCGTCACGCTGAGCTCTATTTTTTGCATTGACAGTATGAAATGATCAAAGCGACCTAGGTTCTCTGCAATGGCTTTCGCTTCATGCGGTGCGGTAGAGAGTTTTGTTGAAAGTGATTCAAGGGCAGCTTCTAATGTTCTGTCTTCCTCTGGAGCGCCATCAACTTTTTCGACTTTGGCTAAATGCAGAATCTCGGCTCTAGTTTTTCGATAATTTTTGCGTATTGCAGGTCCAACAATTAATACGTGTGCATCTTTAAGGAATGCATCTGTTTTTTGTTCAGACAATGCTTCGAGGTAAGAATTCTCTTTGGCTGCTTTTGCCGTGGCTTCACGCGTAGCGATGTTTTTACTTTGTGTTTTTTCTAGATCTTGATATTCAGTTTTAAGTTTTGTATTAAGTCGATTATTCACGTTACTCATGAAGGAGTCAAGTGGGCGTAAAAAGACGCTTTCTGGATTTTCTTTATGTTTATCCATGTGCGTGCGTATACGCGCCTCACGTTTTTCTAAGAATGTTTCAATGCGTTGAGTTATATCATTGAATAGGAAATCCCCTCTCGTGGAGGTTAGAAAGGTTAAGGCGGAGTGTTCAATATCAACTCCAGCCTCCAGTGCCATGAAAAGTATGAGGTCGATATAGCTTAGTAGGGCCTCGTTCTCTTTTGGCAACTCAGTTTTTTTAGCCTTCATGAAAAATGGCACAGTGATGTTGACGAGACTCAAGGCGATAGCTTGTTTATCCTTTGCTTCAGCTGCCATGAATTTAGTTCGGGTTATATCCAGATACTCATTTAAGTGCTTAATTGGAGTTCCTTGAAAAGCGAGTCCAATGATATGATCGCTGATTCCTTTTTTGTTTAGAGCCTCTCGAGCTGTTTTTTCTTCAGCAATTCCTTTTTCACGGCTGCGGCCTGTGCTTGAGACAAAAGGTTGCAAGATTCTGTTTGGTCGGTTTTCATTGGCTAATCGGTATAGCCAAGAGATTTCTTGATGGGAAAGTTTGTGTTCTTCTATATCATTAAAGGTAAGAGAATGGAATACATCAGTCTCCATTGGAGCTGATTTTGGCAGCGCTTTTGATTTCTTTTCTGGGCCTTCTTTAGACTCTGATGATTCTTCGGTAATTGTTAATTTGGGCCCTTCTTTTTTTGGCTCAACAGATTTTTTTTTGCTTTCAACTGCAGTGAGCGTTGAGCTCTGTGTTAATAAAACAGACTGGCTGGTGTCAAGCATTTCAGCAGGTGCGGGGCGCGCTTGCGCGTTTAGACTTGGGTCTAGGGCTTCTTCGCCTTCTTCTAGAATGATGCCACTATCAACATTCAGATCTTTACCATTTTGAGTATGCATTGTTGCCTCCCTGTATTATATTTATTGTATTGCTCATAATTGAGCTTCATATTTGGTTGTAGATGTTAGCAAAGAACATTGTTTGAAACCTTAAGGTTTCCTTAAGTTGCGTACTAATTCCTAGCACGAATACGCATAAAGTTAATTTATGATACTCTGAATGTATCTTGATAGGAGGATGTAATCATGATTGATAAGCTCGATGATTGTGCGATTGTTTTTTTTGACGGAAACGTTTTGTTGCGCCGTGAAGGTGATAATGCGCGATTGCCTTCTCGTTCAGAGTTATCGCATATTTCGTTTAACTTTGATTATGAATTTTATGTTGATAATGTTTTCGTTGCGAATGCTATTGAAAAGGTGAACTTGCCTGAGGTTTTCTTTTTTGAAGAACGCCGCCCTGCTTTCATGTTGCTTGGTCCTGAGCATTCTAAAGTGATTGGTAAGGCTTATCAGCGAGTGCACTGGAATAATACACATCAATACTGTGGGCAGTGCGGTGAGCAAACGCAAGAAAAAAATAATGAGCTTTCTAAGGTGTGTGTTGCGTGTGGTCATGCTTGTTACCCCCGCATCTCCCCTTCTATTATTGTGCTGGTGACACGAGGCGAGGAGTTGCTGCTGGCGCGCTCGCCTCATTTCCCTTCGGGCCGCTTTAGTGCCTTAGCGGGGTTTGTTGAACCGGGCGAAACGATAGAAGAAACGGTGCATCGTGAAGTGCTGGAAGAAGTCGGTATTGAAATTGAGAACGTGGTCTATGTCGGTTCGCAGCCTTGGCCGTTCCCTCATTCATTAATGTTAGGGTTTTATGCGACACACAAGTCTGGCGACATTTTAATTGATGGCGTTGAAATTGAAGAAGCTGCCTGGTTTACCAAAGACCACTTGCCCGATTTGCCGCCTGACATCAGTATTGCAAGACAATTAATTGATGGCTTTCTTGCTTAAGGTATTCGCCTGATCCACATGATGGGCGCAGCGCTCAAGAGTTTAATGTCATATAGAATAGGCTTCTGCGCTTGGGTTTGAAAGTTTCGCGCTTTTAGTGTGTATAAGCCTGGTACATCACCTGCGCAGACTAAGCGGACCAGCATGTCATTATCTTGTGTGACAACAATGCAGTCTTTCCCAATCGTCAAACACATGTCAGCACCGAGGTGCTTAATGCCTGCAAGGTGATCGTTTTCTAATAAGTTTGGCGACATGCTGTCATCAGGCATGGCGATGTCGATTGCATCATTATGCAGTTTATAAAAATAAGTGAGCTCTTTTTCAATCGTGCTGTTTAAATCACGTGATGCGGCTGAGGTGGATGGCAGCGTTTGAAACTTGGCAGGTAAAATGGGTTTCGCGCCTAAGCCGTGCAATAGCCATTCAGGGTTGATGCGAATATGCCAGGTGCGTAAGGCTTCTGAGAGTTTGCGAGCACCCTTCTCGGACAATCCGCAGGTATCATTCACGTTTTCCCAGTGCTGCAAGGTGCCAATCGGTATGCCAAAAAGTTTATGAAATTGTTGTCTTGAGAGTCCAAGTGCTTTGCGAATGCTTTGAATGCGTATAGCACGGTATTTTTGCGATGAGACGGCATTGTCTGCAAGTGTTTCCATTATAACATCCTTGTTACACCCTCTAATAATGTAGGGCTTTGTTAAGAGATTGTCTGCCCATTAATGGGAGATCTGCGGTTTTACCAATTAACCTTTTTTTGGTTAAATGGTTGTTGGGTCATCGAGAAAGTGAGTCGCAATTACGCCTTGATACCTAACAATAGGATAACAAGTATAAAAAAAATAAAAAACCATTTTACCATTTAATAACGAAACGAGGTGTGAAATGACAATTCATGAGGGTCTTGCTGAGGCCATCTTAGCTTTATTAGAGATAAAGTGTCCGAGCAATGAACAAAGAGCAATTATGCATGCTGTGGTAGACAGCTTAGTGGTGCGCCTACCTTTGGGCTTTGATAAGCAACTGACCAAACAAGAACAAGTTTGTTTGTATTGGTCTGCAAAAGGTAAGTCATCGCTTGAGCTGGCGACATTATTGGGCATTAAGAAAGGTACAGTAGATGGCTACAAAAAGCGCATTCTCCGCAAGTTATCGTGCAATAACATGACGCAAGCCGTGTTTGAGGGCTTAAAGTTGGGTTTGTTGAGCACATATTTGTAGGGGTTGAAGGAATGTGCCCGCACGGCATAGTGGGCACGAAATCGAATAAAATCAATGACAACGAGGAGTAAATAACATGACAAGGCAATTTAATTCAGAACGGGTGCTTATTATTGATCACGAAACAAGTATTAACCGACTCTATAGAATGCAATTATCGTATATTAATATGGAGTTTGATTTAGTGACGCTTGGGCGAGAGGGCTTAAGGAAGTTAAACAGTCGGCACAGCGCCGTGATTATTGAGATGACGCTGCCAGATGTCGATGGATTGACCGTCGCCACGACCATACGAGAACGATTTGATTATCTGGCCAACATTCCCATTATTGCTGTTTCGCGTATGCCCATAAAAGGGATTGGGAAGGAGTGTCGACATGCACGAATCAATGCAATCTTAAAAAAACCGTTAATAGAAGATGTGTTGAGAGATGCCTTGATAAGGTATGTAAAAACGATTCCTACAGCAGCATAATTTTATGGTTTGTGGTACATTACGGGCTAGCGAGAAACTCGAGAGCAAATTATGGCCACCGATAAAACGTCAACGGATAAAACCCACTTTGGATATCAAGAAGTGCCTGTGAATGAGAAAGTAGGGCTTGTTGGAAAAGTGTTTAGCAGTGTTGCAAGTCGATATGATCTTATGAACGACGTGATGTCATTGGGCGTGCATCGACTGTGGAAGCGGGTTGCCATTGATATGTGTTCTATCCGATCTGGGCAAAATGTGCTTGATTTGGCAGGTGGCACAGGTGATCTGACGCGACAATTTTCAAAACGAGTGGGCGACAAAGGCCAAGTGATTCTTGCAGACATTAATGCAGAGATGATGTTGTGTGGCCGCGCCCGCTTGCTTGATGAGGGCATCGTTGGCAATGTGAAATATGTGCAAGCTAGCGCTGAGGCGTTGCCGTTTCCTGATAATCATTTTGATTGTATTACGATTGCTTTTGGTCTTCGAAACGTAACTGATAAATCTGCAGCTTTGCGTTCTATGTACTGTGTATTAAAACCCGGCGGTCGGGCACTCATTTTAGAATTTTCAAAACCCGTCGTTCCAGGCCTTTCATCAATTTATGATATTTATTCTTTTAAACTTTTGCCTTTGATGGGGAAAGTGATTGCCAATGATGAAGAAAGTTATCGTTACCTCGCAGAGTCCATTCGCATGCACCCTGACCAAGCAACATTGAAAAACATGATGGATGAAGCAGGATTCGAACGTACTGAAGTCACAAACTTAACTGGCGGCATTGTCGCTATTCACCGAGGGTATAAATTCTAATGTTGATTAATCCCATGACATTGACATTATTTTCCCGTGTACTCAATCGCTATATTGCGTTAGATCCGCAAGCGGATTTAACGCCGCTAGTGGGTAATGTTCTTTGTTTTGATTTAAGCGGCACTGACAAGCGTGTATATTTCCATTTCACCCAAAGCGAGGTGCTCGTTGAAGCTGAATATGATGCTCAGCCTGATGTGACCTTGATTGCATCGCCCGTAGACCTTGCGAAACTGTTTGCGTCTAACGAGAATCGATTGTTAGATGATAATGTAAGAATAGAAGGTAAGGTGCGCGTTGCTCAAGATGTGCAGCAATTATTTTCATCATTAGAGATTGATTGGGAAGAACAGTTATCCACATTAACCGGTGATGTATTTGCGCACCATGCCTCTCGCTTTGTGCGTGAATTTACGGGCGTGTTAAAAGACGTCGCTAAAACACTGCGCTTAAATACGGTTGAATTTTTGCAAGAAGAAGCGCAAGTGTTAGCCGTGCCCGAGTGTGTTGCACGATTCTGTGAATCGGTAGACAGTACCGCGATGCAAACGGAGCGTTTAGCCGTGCGTGTTGCACAATTAAAGAAAAAATGTAACGAGTAGATATCATGAAAATTATTACACAGCCTTTTCGCTTAATGACGATTTATTTGGTTTTATTGCGATATGGTTTGGGCGAGTTCTTGCCTTTACCCTTTTATTTAAAACCCTTGAGGTTGTTGCGTTTTATTAATCCGTGGTATTGGTTTTCATATAAACATATGGCTAGGGGAAAACGCATTCGCTTGGCGTTGATCACTCTAGGGCCTATCTTTGTTAAATTCGGACAAGTGCTATCAACCCGAAAAGATTTATTACCACTTGATATTGCGCTCGAGCTTGCGCAGTTGCAAGATCAAGTGCCACCGTTTCCAGCCAAGCAAGCAAAGGCAATTATCGAGAAAGCATTTGGGAAAACAACAGATGAATTGTTTGCACAATTTGAAATAGCGTCTTTTGCATCAGCTTCGATGGCGCAAATTCATTTGGCCACTTTGCACAGTGGTGAAGAAGTGGTTGTCAAAGTATTACGACCAGGCATTAAAAAACGTATCGAAGGCGATATTGCATTGCTTTACACCTTGGCTAAGTTAACAAAAACCTACGCGAGCTTTGGCGAGCGCCTTCGCCCGACTGAAGTGGTTGATGAGTTTTCTGACATCTTAAGTTGCGAGCAAGACTTAATGCATGAAGCGGCGAATGCGTCGCAGTTGCGCCGTAATTTTGAAAACTCTGATTTGTTATACGTGCCTAAAATATTTTGGGACTATTGTCGTCCTAATGTCATGGTGATGGAAAAAATTTCAGGCATTCAAATTTCTGACGTGGACGCACTACGTGCGCAAGAGACAGACATGAAGAAGCTGGCAGAGCGTGGTGTTGAGATATTTTTCACGCAAGTCTTTCGCGACAGTTTCTTTCATGCTGATATGCATCCTGGCAACATTTTCGTATCGCGTGAACACCCAAGCGACCCAAAATATGTAGGCGTAGATTTTGGGATTATGGGAACGTTGACAGATTTTGATAAACGGTATTTGGCAGAAAACCTGCTAGCCTTTTTTAATCGTGATTATCATCGTGTTGCCACTTTGCACGTGGAATCGGGGTGGGTGCCGCGTGATACGAGACCTGACCAATTTGAAAGTGCAATTCGCGCAGTGTGCGAACCTATTTTTGAGAAGCCTATTAAAGATATTTCATTTGGTCGCTTATTGATGAGTTTATTTAAAACGGCAGGACGTTTTAACATGCCTGTTCAACCGCAGTTAATGTTATTACAAAAAACATTACTTAACGTTGAAGGCTTAGGCCGCCAATTATATCCCGACTTGGATTTATGGACAACGGCGAAACCCTTCCTTGAGAATTGGATGAAAGACCAAATTGGTCCACGTGCTATTTTGTGTAAAATGTTTGAAAACAAATCGCAATGGCTAGAGATGCTACCTGAGCTGCCAGGCTTGGTTCATCGCTTCCTGGAAAAAGATCAAGCGCCTACAATGATTGCGCCTGCACCTAAAGTGGAAAGCACTAAAGTCAAACCTGCATGGGTTGCAGTTGCCTTGGTTTTATTGGGCGTGTCCGTCGGGGCTGTTGTGCCTCAAATCACACCCAGCATTGCAACTTGGTTTGCAGGCACAGGTGCGTTAACATTATTAGTCGGTTTTATTTAAGAGGTTAAACTATGACAGCGTTTACAATGATGTCCATCATTCTGACACTCAGCATTGCATTCGGGTATTTGAATTATCGTTTTCTAAAAGTCCAGCCAGCCATTGCCACAACCATGTCGGCCTTAGTCCTCTCTATTGTTCTGCTGATCCTTGGACATTTTGGTGTTCATTATATCGAATCAACTTTCCGCGAAATGATGAGTAAGATTGATTTTTATAACCTGTTAATCAATGGCATGTTGGGCTTCTTGTTATTTGCGGGCGCATTGAATATTGATTTTAATGAAATGAAAGAGAATAAATGGGAGATTGGCGCACTGGCAACCGTGGGCACAGTCGTTTCAACCTTTCTTGTCGCTGGCGCCACTTATTATTTATTAGATTTCTTAGAGATGCATTTATCGTTTGTTTACTGCATGTTGTTCGGCGCTTTGATTTCACCGACCGATCCGATTGCCGTTTTAGCCATATTTAAAAAAGTCGGCGCGCCTAAAAGGCTCGAGATTAAACTCTCTGGTGAATCACTGTTTAATGATGGTGTGGGCGTTGTTATCTTCTTGACGGTTTATAATTTGGCGTTTATCAGCAGCGATATGTCTTTCATCGATGTGATGATGTTGTTTTGCCGCGAAGCCTTGGGTGGTATTCTTTATGGCTTGGTGTTGGGATATTTCGGCTCAAAACTCATTATGCCGCTAGATGATTATAAAATGGCAGTTTTCATTACCTTGGCCATTACAACCGGTGCGTATGTGTTTGCACAAAGCTTAGAGATTTCTGGCCCATTGGCTATGGTTGTTTCTGGGATTATGATTGGCAATAAACTGAAAAAATCTAACTTGCCAGCAGTGACGCGTGAAAACTTACATGTGTTTTGGGAGCTTATCGATGAAGTGCTTAACTCTATTTTGTTCCTGTTAGTTGGACTTGAAATTCTATTAATTCATATCAGCGCAAGAGAGCTCGTGATTGGCTTATTAGCGATTCCTTTGGTATTGCTTGTGCGCTTTGTCAGCGTTGGTGTGCCAATGGGCTTGTTTAAACGCAAACGTAAATACAATCCTCACACAATCGGGATTTTAACCTGGGGAGGATTACGCGGTGGCCTAGCACTGGCGTTGTCGCTCGCCATTCCGCCAGGACCTGTCCGTGCTATTATTTTGCCGATGACCTATGCCGTCGTAGTGTTTTCTATCATCGTGCAAGGCATGACGATTAAACATCTTGTGTCGTTAAGTAAAAGCTAAACTGAGGGGAGAACCCCCCTACTTATTTAAAAATCGCAACCGCCCTGCGTTGGTGACAACCGTCACAGAAGACATTGCCATTGCAGCGCCGGCAATCACTGGGCTTAATAGAAGGCCCGTGAAGGGGAATAAAACACCCGCAGCGATTGGAATGCCGAGTGTGTTGAAGACAAAGGCAAAGAAGAGGTTTTGTTTGATGTTTCTCATCACGGACGTAGAAATTGAAATGGCATCTTCCACTCCTTGCAAAGCCCCGGACATGAGGGCAATGTCAGCCGCTTCAATGGCAACATCGGTTCCACCGCCCATCGCAATGCCCATATTCGCTTGTGTTAACGCCGCTGCATCGTTAATCCCGTCGCCAACCATCGCAACGCAATGACCTTCTTCTTGGAGTGTCGTAATGACATTCATTTTATCGTTGGGCAACACGTTAGCGATGACCTGGCTAATTCCTACAGATTTTGCAATGGCATTGGCAGCGGCTTCGTTGTCGCCTGTTAACATGATGACGTTTAAGTTTCTCTTTTGGAGTTTTTCAATAACGGACCGCGCATCATTTTTAATTGTATCTGCGATAGCGAGTAATCCTTTGAGTTCACCGTCTTTGGCAATAAACACGACTGTCTTGCCTTGTGAGACCGTTGATCGGTAACGCTCGCGTAGAGGATTTGTTTGAACACTCTCCTTCTCCATGAGCGCTTGATTCCCAATGACAACGCGTGATCCGTTGATTGTGCCTGACACACCAAAACCCGATAGTGCTTCAAAGTGCGAGACGTTTACTAGAGGCACATTTTCATTCTCAGCGTATTGAAGAATGGCTTGGCCTAAAGGATGTTCTGAGAGTGCCTCTAGACTTGCAGCGAGTTGTAAGACAGTGCTGGCATTATTCGTCAGACTATGAATGTCTGTTAGGCGAGGTTTCCCTTCTGTAATTGTACCCGTTTTATCAAGCACAATAGTATCGAGTTTGTTAGCCACTTGTAGCGCATCGCTTCCGCGAATTAATAATCCAAACTCTGCGGCTTTGCCAACACCCACCATAATCGACATGGGCGTTGCTAAGCCCAATGCGCAAGGACACGCAATCACAAGCACAGCAATGACGGTTGTGAGTATGTAAGCTGACTTTGGCTCGGGACCAAACACGCTCCAGGCAATGCCTGTGATAATGGCAACACATAAAACGGAAGGCACAAAGTAGCTAGCGATTTTATCCGCGAGTCGACCCACAGCGGGTTTTGAGTTTTGCGCTTTTTCAACAAGCGTGATGATACGCGATAGCGCCGTATCACTGCCGATCCGGGTTGCTTCATATAGAATGCTGCCGGTTTGATTCACAGTCCCTGAAAAAATTTTATCGCCTTTTCGTTTTTGCACAGGCATAGGTTCACCCGTTAACATGGATTCATCAATTAATGATTCATGCTCTATGACAATGCCATCCACAGCCACTTGTGCGCCAGGTAGTAATTGAATGATGTCACCGAGTTGAATGTCACTTAATCGTTTTTCAATAGTCTCGCCATTGGTTGTGACCACGCGGGCTGTTTTGGGTTTTAATCCGATGAGGCGCTTAATGGCCTGCGATGTTTTACCGCGTGCGCGAATTTCTAACGCGCTCCCTAAGTTAATGAATGCCAAGAGCAAGACGGCAGTGTCAAAATAAATATGACGTGCCAGTGTCGGTATGATGCTGGGGAAGGTCACGACAATCATTGAGTAGGCCCAAGCAGCACCGGTGCCCATGCCGACCAGTGTATTCATATTGCCTTGAAATGATTTGATTGATTTCCAAAAGCTCGCGTAAATGTGTCGTCCACTAAACCACATAACGATAAAGGTTATTACACCGGTTAAGATCAGAGGCCATTGACGCCCTGCCGTGTTGGCTGTCGGTAACCAAGGATAAAGCATATCGATAAAAAGGGGTATGCCAACAACGCCTGCAACGATGGATTGTTTTAAGCGATGAATAAATAACGTGTGTTCACTATCATTACTGATGGGCTCATCCGTCGGAACTGCGGCATCGAAGCCTGCTTTTTTTATAGCGTGAATGATGTCTTGCGTATTCACATCGCCAGTGATCGTAGCGCTTTTACTCGCAAAATTAACTTTAGCGTCTTTAACGCCGATAACAGCATGAATGGCTTTTTCGACATGCTTAACACAGCCTGCGCAGCTCATTCCCATGATTGAGACGTGTTGTGTTTTCATAAGTTGTGCTCTACAAAGTTGACAGGTAAGTAATAATATTGTCCTGCAGCTGACGATATGGATAACTTGAACCCGAATAGCCATTAACAAGTATCGCAAAGGCCAAGGTGCCATGATGTGCTGTTTTAACATAACCTGCGATTGTTTTCACAGCTGTCATAGAGCCAGTCTTGGCATGCACTTTTCGAATCATAGACTTACTGCCCATCCGGTTTCTTAATGTACCGTCAATTCCAGAAATCGGTAGCGCATTATAAAACGTCGTATAGTTTTTACTGCGATACATAGCGACCAGTGTTTTAATGACGGCGTTAGGCGTGAGCTGGTTGTAGCGCGATAAGCCTGCACCATCGACAGCTGTGACATTAGACACCGGCATTTGCGTGTATTTTTTTAGAAGCGCGAGTTCGGCTTTTTGTGACTCAGACCACGTAGCAGGATGGTGATAATAGCGTTGCCCTATCTTTTTATACAAAGAATTAGCGATCACATTGTCAGAATCTTTCAGCATAGGTTTTAGTAATTCAGATAAAGGTTTCGATTGGTGCGATGCGATAAGTTGTGCTTTCTTGCTAGCTTTGCGCATTGCAATATGACCTTTTAATTTAATATTATTTTTCACTAAGGATTCTTTTAGTAAGTCTATAATATAATTGTCGACATTGGTCACAGCCGCTTCTAAACTTGTGTGGTATTTTCCAGGCGCCAAGCAGCCGCTCATGGTGATTTTATTTCTGTCGTCAATTTTCATCTCTAGAGGGCAGCTCGACTGCTGTGAACTTTTAACGGTTTTAACTTTGTTGTCAATATCAAAAAAGTGATAGCTTGATCCCATGCTGACGCGGGCGGGCGAACCGATTTTTTTGTTCGGATAAATTTGAAAAGGCATGCAGTTGTGGTTAACGATCACAGCGTTAATGGGCGCTGCGTAACAGAAACGAAGCTCATCCCACATCCAGCCTGGGCCCGAATTAATATCACCGAAGGCTGTGTTATCTACATAGAGGTTGCCGGTAATCGTGGTCACGCCTTTTTTATGTAAGCTGGCAAAAAGTGCGTTAATATTTTTGATGGTAAGCGTTGGGTCACCGCTAAATTGTATAGTAACACTGCCTTCAAGGTTCGGAGACTTGATCTTTCCGTTGTTTAGTAACTTGGTGGTAAATCGATATTTAGCGCCTAAGAAGTCGAGCGCGGTAATGCCTGTTAATACCTTTAATGTGCTCGCTGGCGTATAGATGCGTTTGCTATTGCGTTGGAATATGATCGCGCCATCTTTAGGATTTCGCACCTCAATACCCACGTTGATTGAAGGGTTGGCTTTGTTGATATAAAATTTTATTTTGCTCGCAATAGCTTTCTTTTGATTGCTCGTAAACGTTTTGTTTGTTGCATTAGCAATTGAAAACGTGAAGCCTAATAGAAGAACACAAATTACCCGCGTTTTTTTCATTAACATTGATTAAGCTACCTTTGGTATGAGTTTGACAGTAATATTGGCTTGCTCTAATCCAGCTTCACCTTGCGTGTTGATATTTGAATATTTATCACCGCTTAACCAATGCGGGTTAAAGAGTAGTTCCCGAGCAGGTGTAGAGTTCGGGTTTAAAACAAATGGACTGGGTTTTGTATCAACTGCCAGCATGCCATCTTTATAGTAGATTGACAAAGTGGTCCTTGATCTGAAAAAGTTATCGCCAGACTTGGTGATTTGAATGGATTTCTTCTCGCCATTTTTTATTGAAAATGCTACTGGGTCAAAGTCAGCAAAACCATCAATATTGTTAAAGTTGACATGGCCGCCATCAATATTGACTCTGAGGCTGTAGTTCGAGTAGGCATTTGCATCATATTGGGAAGAGTTTTCATCGATTGCGGTCGTTATCAAATTAGAAGGCGGTGGTTTTACTGCGACTTCTTTTTTAGACGCGCACGCGCAGGTGGAAAGCATGAAAAGTAAGATGCATATCTTTTTCATAATTAATCTACTGCCTTGTATATGTAAACACGGTCCCCTTTCTTGTTGCTGAACACTTTCATTCTTTCAACATCAAGTTTTTCTTCGAGTTCGTCAGCGATCTTATTGCTACGGTGCCTACTTAGCTCCAATACAATATAATCATATGGCGTCGATGATTTTAAGAGGACGTTAATCATTTTTTCTGTTTGTCCTCTAAAAAGGTGTTTGTTGATGACAATGTTGGTTTCTATCTTTTCAGGATTACCGAGAAATTCTGGATCTGTTAAATTGATTTTGTTCGTGTCAATATCCCATGCCTTGTTTCCTGTTCGCCCGGCGTATAGAAGAATTTGAGCGGAGTTTGAATATATTGGGTGCTTACTCGATGAATGTGCTTTTAGCCATTGTCCGGCTTCAACAAGGTATGTTTTGTTAGTGCCAAAATGCCCTAAGCTCCCAATGAAGTTGTAGCACAATGCAAGTATCAAAAGGAGCATGAGGGCACCTTTGCCCATGCTGCGTTTTCGTTGATAATTTTCAATTATACCGGAGATGCTGTATACAACAAATAAAAGCAATAGTAGGGAAAAGGCGGTTGTGTATCGTTTTGAAATAAAGAGATGTTGAGTCATAAACCACGCGAATAGCAATAGATTAATGGTTGCGAAGCTTACGATGATAGCTTTACCATCCCATGTGAATGCAGTGCGGCGCCCTAGGAATCCGTGCAGTGTTAAGATTGCATAAACAGGCCCTAGGTTTACGACTATTTGATTGCATAAAATCCCAAGAAGCCCCCCCAATACAAACACCAAGCCATTGTGTCTGGAATAAAAGTCAAGAACGTAGGTTGAAGCCTGAGTTGACGCCAGCTCTAACGCACTTAAAATTTTTGAACCACCGCCTTGAATTTGTTTGAGTAGTTCAGAAACACGAGAGCCCTGGAGAAAATCAAGTGTGCCTATTGAGTAGAGCGTGATTAAGCCAGCAATAACGATTGCAATCGGTATCATATAAATTTTGAGGCAATTTCCGATGCGTGCTGGTAGTCGCAATGTGGGCTTGAACAATATAAACAACGGCGCAAAAGCTGCAAAAAGAATTCCTTCTATGCGGAATAATGTGGCGAGAGCGATTGCGATATTCCAAAGTATTGCGTAGCGCCAGCGGTGCGCCGCACTAAAGCGGAGTAAATAGAGGAAGGCTAAGATGTAAAATGTCCAGTAGCCCATGTCACGCAATATATTATCGCGAAAATGATTGATGTAGGGGTAAAGTAGAATAACCACAGCAGCGATTAGCTGCGTTTGATAGTTACCACCTAGTTCCTTGATAATTGTGATAAACCCCCAAACAAGCAAAGCGCATAACACAGTGTTGATAAGTAGGCCTGAGTTCAATAATGATAAGCTGGTGAGCCTTGAGACATAGTGAAGCACAATTGAAAAGAAAGGCCAGGCATAATAATAGATTGCTGCGCTAATGCCGCCTTCACTGTATGCGATGGATGACCGAAAATAAACAGCAGCGTCGCCGTTGGTTGGTTGATTGTGAATCAATACGATGCAGCTAAAGATGAGGCTGATTATGATTGCGGTAAATCGGTTATCTTTTTTGGGGGAGAGAAATATTTTCATCGTTAATTTTGCTTCCATCATTGCTATCAATTTGCACAGTGTAGCATAATGCTGGTGTCAGTTGCCGAGGTTGCTAATTATCCTTGTGCATACTGAAATTCTATAGAAACCATATAGTGGTTACAATACAAATTATAACGGGCAGAATATTATGACAAATGTGTATATCGGGTTTGATTTTGGGATGAGGCGTATTGGTGTGGCGGTAGGTCAAGATGTGACAAGAACAGCGAAGCCTATCGACACGATAAATGCCAAAATGGGTGTGCCTAATTGGGAGGAGGTATTAAAGTTGATAAAGCAATGGTCTCCAAAGGCTTTGGTTGTGGGTATACCTTATAATATGGACGGCACTGAGCAGTCTGTGACGATATCAGCGCGCGATTTTGCGCAAGCACTAGGCGAAAAAACAGGCTTAATGGTGCATGAGGTCGATGAGCGTTTATCCACAGTCGCGGCAAGAGAGGCTGTTTTTGAACAAGGTGGATACAAAGGCCTAAAAGGTGCGGCCATAGATTCCGTTGCCGCTCAGGTTATTTTGGAGAGCTGGATGAGTGCAAACGTTTGATCTCGTTTGAAAAATACTCAGGGATTCGTTTTTCTAGCCAATATTCAGGCTTTCCAAAAAGTGATCCCGTGATAAAGCCGACATGCCCGCCGTGAGGTGAGAATTCTAGCAAAGTGTTTGGGTTTAGATTATCCAAAGCGAGAGTTGGCGGATGAAATGGGTCATCTTCAGCTTGGATAATCAGTAAAGGTGTTGTGACCTCTGGCAGAAATTGTAGCGAATGATTCTGCTGATAATACGCTTCGGCATTTTTAAAGCCATGGACTTTGGATGTGACCTTGTCATCAAAGTCATAAATCGTCTTTACTTCTTTGAGTGAGGTTTTATCTTTTCGTTTATGCGATCTTTTTAAGCTATACAATAATTTTTTGTCATAAATTTTTGAGAATCCCTTCTGGAGTTGTCCAACAGATTTTTGGAGATCAAAAGGAACAGAGACAGCGCAAGCAGCGATGATGTCTGGCGATTTTTCTGCAAGCCATTTGACTAATACATTTCCCCCTAGCGAATAACCGATGACGAACAAGGGTGTGTTAGGCATGCGCTGTTTAATGCTGTGGTACAAAAAATCGATGTCACCGGTTTCACCCGCATGATAACTGCGCGTTAAGCGGTTCGGCGTTTGACTGCAGTTTCGAAAGTGCATGATGACAGCTTGCCAGTCTAAACGTTGAATGGTGTTTAACATGCCCTTGGCATAATGGGAGTCACTGGAACCTTCAAGACCGTGAAGGATGATAACAAGTGGTCCTTCTCCTTTTATCCATTCAAGATCAACAAAGTCGCCGTCAGTTAATTCTAATCGTTCAAATGTTGTTGTCGGTTTCTTTTGTTGTCGAAAGACGACGCCCCAAATGGTTTGAACATGCCGATTGCTTAATAGCGGGTGTGGCTTGAAAGCATCACGCGTCACTTTCTAGCCTCAAGTGTTTCCCAGCGTTCATAAGTTTGGCTTAGCGTTTCTTCAGCCTCAGAGAGTGATTTTAATGTGTTATCAATCGTGTCTTGATCATTGTCATAAAATGATTGCTCTGATACTTTGCTTTGTAAGTTTGATAGCGCTTCTTCCAATGATTCAATCGTTTTGGGTAAAGCTTCAAGTTCAGTTTTCTCTTTGAAGGAAAGCTTGTTGGAGTCTGTTTTTTTTACCACTTTCTCTGCCGCTTTTTTAACGACGGCTTTTTCTTTAGTTTTTTTGCGTTGCCACAACCAGTCTTCATATCCACCAATAAATTCATCGACAACGCCATTGCCTTCAAAGACAAATGTGCTTGTGACAACGTTATCGAGGAATGCCCTGTCGTGACTGACGAGTAACAAGGTGCCGTCGTAATTGCTGAGCAGCTCTTCTAATAATTCGAGCGTCTCGACATCCAAGTCATTGGTTGGCTCATCCATCACTAATACATTAGCCGGTTTTGTTAATAGGCGTGCGAGCAATAAGCGATTACACTCACCGCCTGATAAACCTTCCACTCTTGTACGTGCGCGTTCTGGGGTGAAAAGGAAATCACCTAGGTAGCTGATGATGTGGCGTTTTTTTCCATTAACTTCAATTTCAGTCGCACCTTCAGCCACATTATCAATTACCGTTTTGTTGGGATCTAAACGCTCACGGAGTTGGTCGTAATAAGCGATGTCCAGTTTGGTTCCGTGTTTTACGTCACCCTCATCAGGCGTAAGTTTACCGAGTAGTATATTCAGCAATGTGCTTTTCCCAACGCCGTTTGGACCAATTAATCCAATGCGATCGCCGCGCAGAATTTTGGTTGAAAAATTTTTAATTAATTGTTTATCATCAAATCCGTGAGAAATATTTTTAGCTTCAAGCACCAATTTCCCGGATTTTTCTAAGCTATGCTTATGAAGTTTGACATTACCTTGCAGTTCACGTCGTTCACTTCGCTCGTTACGTAATGCTTTTAAGGCTCGAACACGACCTTCGTTCCGTGTTCGTCTCGCTTTAATGCCTTGACGAATCCAGACCTCTTCTTCTGCTAGACGCTTATCAAAAAGGGCGTTTTCTTTTTCCTCGTTCGCTAAGCGCTCTTCCTTGCGTATGAGATAGTTTTCATAATTGCCAGGCCATGAGGTTAAGTTGCCTCGGTCTAATTCAATGATGCGTGTGGCCAGTTTTTTGAGTAATGACCTGTCGTGAGTAATAAAGACGATACCAACGCCGATGTTAATGAGTGTTTCTTCTAGCCAAGTGATCGCTTCAATATCTAAGTGGTTAGTTGGCTCGTCGAGTAAGAGCAGGTCAGGTGAAATGACGAGCGCTCTTGCAAGGGCTGCTCGACGTTGCCAGCCGCCTGATAGTGCGTTGACATTAATGTCGGGGTCTAATTCCAGTCGAGTGAGTGTTGTTTGGATGGCTTGATCAAATCCCCAACCATCGCAGGCATCAATTTCATGTTGATATTTTTCAAGTAACGCCATGTCTTCGTCTGTCACGGATGTTTCCATGCGATGAATTACCGCATGGTAATTTGCGAGCAGTTCACCTGCGGTGCTTAATCCTTTTGACACATATTCATAGACTGTACATTCAACGTCTTTCGGTAATTCTTGCGGTAAGCGTGTTAGCTTGAGTGAGGGGTGTCGCCATACGCTACCACTGTCAGGTAAAACTTCGCCTTCAATGAGTTTTAATAGAGAAGACTTTCCTGCGCCGTTACGACCAATTAAACATAGGCGTTCGCCTTTGTGTATGGTCAAGTTTGCGTTATCTAGTAGTGGGTGCAAGCCAAAGCTTAAGTTGACACCGTCGAGGCTAATTAATTTTTTCATGTTTATTTTATTTCTCTTTACGGTCTAACATTCCATTCCATAATATTCCATTCGCCATTCACGTTTTGTAATGCACACAAAGCGCCGGTGGCGATTTTTATGTCTTGGTCAAAGGCATCAAAGCTACCGGTTAAGTGTGGGGCAAAGCGTGCAATGCCATTACTCGTGATGGCTAAAACCGTTTTGTCTTTATAGCGGCTTTCACACACTTTCCCAAAAGCTTTCCAGTGTTCGATAATTTCATTTGGGTTCACTTTCCAGCCTTGTGGCACGGTTGCGTTTTTATCCCAAGCATCAATGGCTGCTTGTCCTATGCGTGCGATAACATCGGTCTCGGGTTTGTTTTCATCAGGCCCGTAATCCACTTCATCAAACATCTCTTCAGCGGTCGTTTCAATTTCAGTGCCTAATGCGTGGTTAATGGTTTCTGCCATTTGTTGAGTACGCAATAATTGCGAAGTGAATATGCGATCTGGAATCAAGTCGTGTTCGTTCAGATGAATTGCAAGCCGTCTGGCTTGCTGGAGGCCGCTTTCAACCAAAGGAAGGTCGGTATGTTTTCCGACGCGTGTGGGCGTCTGCCCTTTTGAAAAAGTGTTCCCGTGGCGAGCAATGAGTAAGGTGGTTGTCATGACGCAGCTCCTAATCGAGTTGGTGTTGTGTTAGCAGGGCTTCAACGCGGGCAACATCTTCAGGGCTGTCAACGCCAGACATCGAGGGGCGATTTTCATAATCTACTTGTACGCACCGAATGGTTAATCCATTTTCCAATGCACGCAGTTGCTCCAGCCCTTCTAGCTTTTCATAAGTCGACTCTGGAAAGCTGACAAACTCTTTCAAGACAGCTCGGCGATAGCCGTATAAACCTATGTGACCAAAGACAGGCGACAATGCGCTTTCGCTTCGCAATTTTTCTTCATTGCGAATGGCAGGGATAATATTTTTACTAAACCAGACCGCGTTGCTGTCGCTGTTGAGAATGGCCGTTGTGCCGCTAAACGGGGTTTCAATTTTCGAGGCGCGCAGTCTGTCGAGTCGTTCCCAGGAGAGTTGTGTGACAGGTGTGACGATATCAACGCTTTCATCTTCAAATGCGCTGAGCATGGCTTTCACGAAAGAAGGTGGTGTTAAGGGGGCATCCCCTTGTAGATTAAGGATGTTATCCGGTGTGACGCCTAGGGCTTCAACGGCTGCGAGTGCGCGGTCAGTGCCGGTGCGACAATCAGAGGGAGTCATCACATGTTTGGCACCAATCTCATCACAGTGATCTGCAATGCGTTTGTCATCTGTTGCAACAACTATCAGTGTGTTATCGCCTGCGGCGGCGCGAGCGACATCATAAACGCGAGATAACATGGATTTTCCAGCGATTAAAGCCAGCGGTTTCCCAGGAAAACGCGTCGATCCATAGCGTGCAGGAATGACAATGATAGAGCTAGACATAAGATCTCGTTTAATAGGTTAAAGGAGGCACATCATAGCATTTTCATTGAAAAAATCCCAGGCCATTTTTTGACCAAGCTGGGTTTACTCTTTGTCCAATAGCGATTATAATTTTAGATCAGAAAAATTGTGGGGCATCGTATGGCATTTCCTTCCAGCCGAACATTAAATACTCTCTCACTCATCAGTATTGTCATTATCTTTGCGATTATTTTTTATGTTGAATATGTTGACGGTGCAATCCCCTGTCCCCTCTGCATGGTCCAACGCGCAGCTCTGATTGGTTTTGGTGCAGTTATTATTGTTGCCGGAATGCATAGCCCTAAACGTTGGGGCATTTACGTTTACGGGGCTCTCATGTTGCTTTTCTCAATCTCGGGCATGTTAACGGCAGTTAGGCAGCTGTGGATACAAAGTTTACCTGCGAGCCAAGCGCCAACAACCTGTGGCGTTGATATTTATTATTTATTACAAATGCTGCCCTTTGATAAAGCGTTGATGCAAATTTTTAATGGCACGGCAGAGTGTGCTCAAGTGACTTGGTCCTTCTTAGGGTTAAGCATGGCTGCTTGGTCTTTCATAAGTTTCGTTGTCTTTGCCTTGCTTGCATTGCGTCAATTTATTCGTCAGTAGAGAGAAAAAAATGAAAAAATCCGTGATAGCTTTAGTTACGCTTGTAGTGGTTGTGATAGTGGCCTATTGGACTTTGTCAGGCTCAAAGGAGACGCCAGCAAAAACGGTTGATGTCGCTATGGGCACAATCAATGAGGAATCAATTGCGGTCGGTGAGATTGTTCCGAAACACTCAATCACGGTTAAGTCTCAACTTTCAGGCATTGTAGATACCGTGTTGCATGAGTCGGGTGACTATGTGCATAAAGGGGATGTGTTGTTACAAGTCAAACCAAACCCTACACCTGATCAATACGCTAATGCCGTCTCACTGGTGAAAGAAGATCAAGCCGATGTTGAAGCGATGTTAGCGAAGTTGGAAAATTACCAAGGCCTTGTTGAAAGCAAAAACGTAACTGAAAATTATCAAGAACTGGTTATTTTGAAAGGTGAGTTAGCGCACGCACAAGCAAAGCTCGAATATGACGAACAATCGCTAGCATTGCTCACAAAAGGCAGCGCGACCATTGCGGGTGAAAATATTGAAAGCACGGTTGTTAGTCCAGTTGACGGTTTTATTTTAGAGCGTAATGTTGATGTGGGTGATCCTGTTATTTCGTTGGCATCAAGCCAGACGGCGACAATACTCTTCACGATTGCAAATATGGATGATTTAATTTTCAAAGGCAGTGTTGATGAAATTGATGCTGGAAAATTAAAGTTGGCCATGCCTGCGGTTGTTGAAGTGGCGGCCTTGCCCGATGAAAAAATTAAAGGGCTGTTAACGCAGTTATCATTGCAATCCCAGCAATCTTCAGTTGATGGCGCAGAGACTACCTCGCCGTTTAATGTGGGCTTCCAAGTCGAAGTGTCACAACTCGATTTACCTGATGATGTTATTTTGCGGTCTGGTTATTCCGCAACGGCGAAAATTGTTGTTAAGACAGTGTCGGATGTGTTGGTTATTCCTGAGAGTGCTGTGTTGTTTAGAGAACATAATGCCTTTGTGCAACTGCCTGCAAAAAAAGGCGAAGAAGCAACGCAGATCAAAATTGTGACGGGGCTCTCAGACGGTATTCACATTGAAGTCAAAGAAGGGTTGGCGCTCGGTGACACGATCATTAGAAGCCCTGTCGTAACACCACAGCGATCATAGCTCATGCTTGAGTTGATACAGCAAATTTTCTACGATATGCGCGCGCATAAGCTGCGAAGTTTTTTAGCGCTCTTTGGTGTTGTTTGGGGTACGGTTGCTGTTGTTGTGTTACTCGCATTAGGGCAAGGGTTTTATGTCATGGGGAAGGAAAGCATGGCAAAACTGAGCTCTGGTGTTATCTTTGCAGTTCCTCGTTCCACCACTTTCGCTTATGCGGGTTTACCACAAGGTCAAGCGTTGCATGTTAAAGCGCGCGATATTGTTGAGTTGGGTGAGGCGCTTGATATAGAAAAATTATCACCTAAGCTTCGAGCAACAGCGCCCCTTGTTTATCAAGCACAATCGCAATCTGCTCAAGTGAGTGGTGTTGCCGCACAGTTTGCTGAGATCAACACCCTGTCAACTGAGCAATCGGGTGGTCGTTTTTTAAGTGAAAAAGATGAGTTGCTTGCACGGCGCGTTGTCGTGCTGGGTTCTGATTTGGCGGAGAACTTGTTTAAACAAAAAGATCCTCTTAATCAAACACTCTCCATTAAAGGGTTGCCTTTTCTTGTGGTGGGCGTGTTAGATAAAAATAATTCTGGGTTTAATTTTGGTGATGGCCATAATCCTGGCTCAGCCTTTATTCCCTATACCACCTTTAATGTTATGTGGGGTGATGTTGATATTTCCTACTTTACGATCGTGCCAGATCATGTTGATGAATCCACGACTTTGAAGAAATCTATTACGCGCTACTTTGCGGTTAAATTTCATTTTGACCCCAATGATGATGATGCGATTTATATGCCGAACGTGGCGCAGTTCGCTGAATTTTTCAGTGCCTTTTTTAAAGGCGTTCAATTGTTTTTAGGGTTCTGTGGCGCAATGACGCTAGGTGTTGGTGGCGTTGGCGTTGCTAATATTATGTTTTTGATTGTGAGTGAGCGCACGCGAGAAATTGGATTGCGCATGGCTTTGGGCGCTAAGAGTTTTCATATACTCTCACAAATTTTATTAGAGGCATTCGTTATTGTTATGCTAGGCGCCACTGTAGGGTTTGGCCTATCGTGGTTTATTGTGAAAGCCTTAAGCTTATTAACACTGCCAGATTGGTTGGGCGTACCAGTGATTTCAATGACGGTTGTGTATATGACCATTTTAGTGCTCTCGATGGTCGCGCTGTTATCTGGATTCTTTCCGGCAAAACGCGCATCAAAGTTAGATCCTGTTGTAGCGTTGGCGAGTTGAGGTTGACATGGTTTCATTGCGTGAAATAATCAAGGAAATGTTAGCCCAGAAAACACGGCTGTTTTTAACGGTGCTCGCTATTGCGTGGAGTACGGCGTCGATTGCGATTATGTTGTCCGTCGGCGAAGGCATGCGACAACATTTCGGTGAGACAATGTCTAGCGTGGGGAAAATGCTGCTTGTCGTCTCCCCTGGCACGACGTCGCTTAACTTTGATGGAAAGTCTAAAGGCGTCGCGGTTACTTTGTCACGAGAAGACGTCGCGTCCATTGCACAACTGCCTGAAGTGACTTCGGTTGTGACAGAATATAATTTTACGGCAGAGTTGTTGAGTGGTTCTCAGTCTGTGCCAACCTATCCTGCAGCAGTCGCATCTGATTTTTCCCTGGCACGCAATATTGAGGTGTTTGACAATGGGCGTTTTCTTAATGAGTTTGATTTGAAGGATAGGCGGCATGTGATTGTCTTAGGCAACCGTGTCGCTAAGAGTTTGTTAACCTCCCCTTCAACTTCCAGTCGCAAGCATAGAAAGCGCCCTTCTCTTTTTAATGATGCACCCCTTGAATCGCGAGGCGCTAAACAGTTGATTGGAACATCGGTAAAATTGAATAACCACGTGTTCACAGTTGTTGGCGTTGCAAAAGATAAAATGCAAATGTCGAGCTATGGTGCAACCGATAATTATACTGTGTGGATTCCCTCAACAACTTATGAGCTATTAAGCGGCGACCGATATTTTTCTAACGTTATCGTGACGCCTGAAAATCCAGAAGACAATGACGCGTTGCAATCACTCATTAAGCGCGTTGTCGGTCGTAATCATGGTTTTGATCCTGAAGATCCCGCGGCTCTGCAATTTTGGGATTCTTACGAACAGCAGGCAAGCACCAATCAATTCTTTTTGGGGATGCAATTCTTTCTAGGCTTGATTGGTTTCATTACCTTAATTGTAGCAGGTGTGGGTATCGCGAATGTGATGACGGTATCAGTGCGAAACGCAACACGTGAGATAGGCATACGCATGGCGATAGGGGCGCGCGCTTATCACATCATGATGCACTACGTGATTGAAGCGTTAATCGCTACGTTCATTGGCGGCGCGTTAGGTTTGTTTGTGACGACGTTTGTGGTCACGGGGATCAATCAATTGCGAGTTGCAGGACCGTTCGCCACTATGCTTGATAACTTTAAGCCGGTGTTATCCCCTTCGGTTCTTTTTGTTGTTATCACCTTGTTAGGATTAACCGGATTACTGGCTGCGTGGTTTCCTGCAAAACGCGCTTCTAAAATTGACCCAATAAAAGCATTACAGTACGAGTGAGGAAATTAATATGAAATCATCATCATTAGTGTCGCTAAGCGGTATCGAAAAACGTTATCAGATGGGTGATGTGACGGTAAAGGCTTTGCGAGGTATTGATTTAACAATTGATGCAGGCGAGTACGTCGCAATTCTGGGGCCATCAGGTTCTGGGAAATCTACCCTGATGAATATGTTGGGCTGCTTAGATACGCCGTCTGAAGGAACGTATCTTTTAAATCAAAAAAATGTGAGTCAGTTAAACAGTAATGAGTTAGCGGCCATTCGCAACGAACAGATTGGTTTTATTTTTCAAAGTTTTAATTTATTGGAATCGCTAGATGCGTTAGACAATGTTGCCCTTCCGTTAGTGTATCGCGGTGTTCGTCAGAAGGACCGCAAATCCAGAGCCCAGAAGGTCCTAGAAGGCGTGGGTTTGGGCGATCGATTGCATCATAAACCTAATGAGCTTTCAGGTGGTCAACGCCAGCGTGTGGCGATAGCGCGCGCCTTGGTGACAGATCCTAGCGTGATCTTGGCCGATGAGCCGACAGGGAATTTAGATACGCAATCAGGTGAAGAAGTGATTAAGATATTCGAGGAACTCATCGCCCAGGGTAAGACAGTGATTATTGTGACGCACGATAATGAGTTGGCAGAACGCACACGCCGGGTTCTGCGTATACGTGATGGGTTAATTGAGTCGGATACTTCTAGTTAATCCGGGGACACGTACGTTAACCCTTTCGTTGAGCTGGAGTGCACTCCACGAAATGCAGTAAAAATCCCTTTATATCTGGAGTACACTCCAGATATATACTCAAATATCAAGACTAGACTCCAATAAGTGATCCCTTGGCGGGGCGGAGCCATTGCAGCAAGAGAATAAGTAGCACCCCCACAGGCGCAATGAGTATTGGAAGCAATGCACTGATTGAGGTTAACACCCCACCGATTAATCCTGTGCCTGCCCATGCGACTGAGACAATGATAAAACACAATCCCATTACTTTGCCTTGTTCGTTAGGCGCTACAGATTGTGAATATAAAGCGGTGATGCAACTGTATGCGATCACATCCCCTACGGCTGTTGGAATGGCGGCTAGCCAAAACAAGGAGTTTACGGTCGTAGATAAGAGCCCCGCTACAATGGTGAGCACCAATCCGATCAACACGAGAAAAATTGAGAGAAGCATTAATCTACGTTGTGAAAAATAACGTGTTGCAAATTTTAAACAGATGCCGGTGCTGAGCGCCAACCATAATGCAATCATACCGACAAATAATCCAATCTGACTTGCTGAAAAATGAAACTGTGTTTTCAACACAGGGGGCATAAATTGATAATACAAACTCCAGCTGATTTGAGACAAGAAGAGTAACAGTGAGATGTGTATCACGCCTTTTTTCTTGAGAACCGCTAAGATTGAGCTTGGGCTGAGACGGTGTTCACGTTGTTTTTTTTGGTAAGGTAAGGTTTCTTTGAAATAGAAGAGCGTTAATAAAAAGCTGATCAGTGCGAAAAAAGCGGCGATGAAATAAGGCAGTGAGAAGTTGAACGTGGAAAACAAAAAGCGATGAGCAAAGTATCCGCCGACGATAGGCCCGAGGCACGCACCAACGGAGATTGAAAACTGCAGATAGCCCATGTAAAGAATTTTTTTATTGGGAGGCGCAATGTCACCAATGACCGCTTGTGCCGTTGGATTGGTTTTAGAAAATAATCCCTGAATAACGCGACCGGCAATTAAGAAGCCAAGCAAGCCAAAGAAAACACCCAAGCCCGCAGTGATTGCAAACATGAAGGCGCCTAAGGTGCCAACGGCTAAAATGGTGTGCCGTCCATAATAGTCCGACAAGCTGCTAAGAACGGGAGCTGCAAAGATAATCACGATATGGGGAATAGCAATGCACAATCCGTACCATAAGCTTCTCACCGCATAACTCGTCTCTGGTGAGAAAAGTGCGCTGCTGGCGTCAAAGAAAACCAGCGTTAAGATGGGAAACGTCATATTCAAGCTAGTATGGTCAAAGACGATAATCGTGAGTAAGCGTTTTAGTGATGACGTTGATTTATTCATAATATAAGAAGAGTTGTACACAGGCTCTAAATGACTCAAAAAATAGACTCTTTGCGCTTCAAATGTGAGGCTAAACAGAAAGTCTCCAGTTTCTCGTTTAAAAACAACAAGTTAAGCCTTGTATTGTGGGTGTGGTTTTATGTCTTTAGAATTCACACACATGCTATACAAGGTTATCAGATTCCTTTCCACAAACTTACCCACAGTTTCTGTGAAGAAGTATTGGCAATATTTTCTAAAAATCGTCCCAGATTGGGGAATGGGTCGGTTTACTATCAGTCGGAGTGTCTCTTAAACGCTCAATGCGTTCGTGCTTATCAATTTCAGCTTGCTGTGATGGCGTGTTGGTAAATTTAATATCCAGTGCGTGTAAAAACTTATCGATTTCACTGATGTACGCCTTGTCTAACTTCTTGCTGCACATGCTTGATTCATCCTGTAGTTCCATGAAGGATCGCATTATAGCGTAAGTGAATACCAGATAACACCATTGACTTAGAACGGCTTTATTTTTAAGCTGCTGTTATGACAACACACCGATGCCCCTGGGCTGACACCCATCCGTTAAATGCGGCCTACCATGATAGTGAGTGGGGCGTCCCCCTTTATGATGATCAAAGGCTATTTGAATTTTTAATTCTAGAAGGTATGCAGGCTGGATTATCTTGGCTCACCATTTTGAAAAAACGTGAACATTACCGAAAAGGTTTTCACAATTTTGATGCGGTCAGCATTGCTCGCTTCACTGAAAAAAAACAGCTCGCCCTACTTCAAGATCCTGGCATTATCCGCAATCGTTTGAAAGTCGCTAGCATAGTCAATAATGCCAAAATTTATTTGGACGTGATCGAAGAGTACGGTAATTTTTCTGATTACATTTGGCAGTTTGTTGAGGGCAAGCCGATAGTTAATCGTTGGAAAACACAAAGTGAGTTTCCTGCGACAACACCTCAGTCAGATGAGATGAGTCGCGCTTTAAAAAAACGCGGCTTTAAATTTGTTGGCAGTACAATTTGTTATGCGTACATGCAAGCAACCGGCATGGTGAATGACCATGTTGTTAGTTGTTTTCGGTATGAAGAGACAATTACGTAAGGCCTTGGTTGATGAAGATGACGAACGCCGCGTCTTTCCGGAATTGCTACGAGCGACTTACCGCGAGGCAATATCCGGAATGACGGAGTCAGTGAGTTCATGAAGCCGATGCTAGTGCGCTTCATCCCAATTTTCACCCACGCCCACATCCACTATGATAGGGACAGCTAAGTCAAAACCTGATGTCATATGCGCAATGACTTCTTTAGAGCACGCATCAATATCTTTTTCGGCAACTTCAAATACTAATTCATCGTGCACTTGCATTAACATGCGAGCATCGAGCGTCGTCTCTTGTAACCACGAATCCATACGAATCATGGCTTGTTTAATCATGTCAGCGGCTGTGCCCTGGAGTGGCGCGTTAATCGCAGTGCGCTCTGATGCTTTTTGACGTTGAATGTTGCGCGCATTAATCTCAGGCAAATATAAACGTCTGCCAAATAAAGTTTCGACAAATCCTTGTTCGTGCGCCAAAGCAATGGTTTTTTCCATATAGTCACTCACGCCAGGATAACGTGAGAAATATAAATCGATGTATGTCTGCGCGGATGAACGATCAATGCCAAGCTGCTTTGATAATCCAAAGGCAGACATACCGTAGATTAAACCAAAGTTAATGGCTTTCGCACTGCGACGTTGGTCAGTGGTCACATCTTCCAGCGGTGTGCTGAAGACTTCTGCGGCTGTCGCCTTGTGAATATCAAGATTATTCTCAAACGCATGAATAAGCCCTTTGTCTTTTGACAAGTGTGCCATGATACGTAATTCAATTTGGGAATAATCCGCCGCTAACATTTTATAACCTTCAGGGACGATAAAGGCTTTGCGAATGCGGCGCCCTTCTTCTGTCCTTACAGGAATGTTTTGTAAGTTAGGCGTGCTTGATGATAAACGCCCAGTGGCCGTTACCGCTTGATGGTATGACGTGTGTACACGCCCTGTTGTCTCATCGATCTGTTCAGGCAAGGTGTCAGTGTAAGTTGATTTCAATTTACTTAAGCTTCGGTACGACAAAATGATTTCAGGTAAGGGATAATCAAATGCCAATTCTTGCAGCACAGGTTCTGCCGTTGAAGGCTGACCTTTCGGCGTTTTTTTCAATACAGGGAGTTTCAATTCCTCGTACAAAATTTCTTGTAACTGCTTGGGCGAATTTAAATTAAATTCTTTGCCTGCAATATCAAACGCTTTGCCTGCTAATGTTTCTAATGTCTTGGCAATATCATCGCTTTGCTTCTTCAAGCGCTTTGTATCAATTAAAACGCCCGTGCGCTCTATGCGTGCCAGCACTGGAACCAACGGCATCTCAATATTTTCAAAGACGTGTTTCAAAGATTTTTCTTCCTCGAGCGCCTTCCAAAGCACGGCATGCAATTGAAACGTGACGTCAGCATCTTCTGCGGCATAATCTGAGGCTATGTCGATGGGTACGTGATTAAAAGTAACCTGCTTAACCCCTTTGCCTGCAACCTCTTCATATGAAACGGTTTGCGTATTTAGATAATGCTTGGCAAGGGAGTCCATGTCGTGACGTGTCGCTGTGCTGTTTAATACGTAAGATTCTAGCATTGTATCAAAACCCGTAGAGGACAAACTGATGTCGTAATTTGCTAAGACTTCTTTGTCATACTTTAAATTCTGAGCGATAATCTTTTTGCTGGGATCTTCTAACAACGGCTTTAAATCATTTAAAACAGTGTCTAAGTCAAGCTGTTCACGTGCGCCTTCATAGTCGTGCGCTAACGGTAAATAAGCAGCCTCACCTTCTTTAATGCAAAAAGATAAACCCACAATTTTAGCTTGCATGTAGTTAAGGCTAGTTGTCTCCGTGTCAAACGCAAACGTTTTTGCTTTTTGTAATTTGCCTAACCACGTCGACCATTCTTTCTTAGATAGAATAGTCGAATATGCCGACTTTTTTACAGGAATGGGCACCTCTTCTGAAAACTCTTTTAACCAACGCTTGAATTCATATTGCGTGCATAACTCAACTAAGGTTTCACGATCAGGTGAGTTTCTGATTAATGCTTCAGGCATTTGACTTAAGCTTACGTCTTCTTTAATAGTGACTAATTCTTTATAAAGTGGAAGCTGCGGAATTGCTTCACGAAAACGCTCGCCCATCTTTCCTTTTATGCTTTCAGCATTTTCAATGATCGTATCTAAATCGCCATGCTCTTTTAATAATTTTGACGCGGTCTTTGGACCCAATCCAGGCACGCCAGGAATGTTGTCGGCCGTATCCCCTGTCATCGCAAGAAAATCGATGATCTGATTCGGCTTCACACCAAACTTAACTTCAACAAAGTCATCGTCCATTATTTGATTTGTCATCGTGTTGATCAAGGTCACATGCTCATCAACCAACTGAGCCATATCTTTATCGCCCGTTGAGATTAATGTATTCATGCCGGCTTTGGCCGCTTGCCTTGCTAAGGTGCCAATCACATCATCAGCCTCGACATAATCAATCACGAGAATGGGGTAACCCATCGCTTCAATAATTTCATGCAGCGGTTGAATCTGACCACGTAAATCATCAGGCATGGGTGGCCTGTTCGCTTTGTATAATTCATACAAATCATTGCGGAAGGTTTTTCCTTTGGCATCAAACACAATAACAATATTGTCCGTAGGATAATCCGTGACTAATTTATTAATCATATTCACAACACCGTACACGGCGCCCATAGGCTGACCTTTAGAATTCATTAATGGTGGTAGTGCATGATATGCGCGGAAAAGATAAGAGGAGCCATCAACTAATATAAAAGGTGCGTCAGATGAAGTTGTCATAGAATTTGTTACCTTAAGCCATTAAAATTGCTTTGAATTGTATGCATTTTCTTTGCAAAATAATAGGCTCTTCTATGACATTCGCTGTGGATAAAATTGTGGAAAAGCCTACTTCCCTTCGCCCATGGTTTTTTGGTACCCTAACCCACCCGTGTTATTTTTTCTTTTGCTTAGGAGTTTTATCTGTGTCTGCAACCGCAACTGTCACCGTATGGGAAGAATGCTTAAGCCATCTCCAAGCAGAATTTCCCGCACAACAAATCAACACATGGATACGCCCTTTACAAGTTGAGTATAAAGATAACAAGTTATATCTTTTAGCACCGAATCGCTTCGTCTTGGATTGGGTAAAAGATAAATTTCTAACGCGTATAAACGATATACTCGCTGATTTGTTTCAAGATGATGCAGTTCCTAGCGTACATTTAAGCGTTGGTAGTGCAAAAGAAGCCCAAGCACCGATTGCTAAAGCGCAACCGGCGCGCGCACCCGCAACATCAAATTATGGTTACGCCACACCGCGTGATACGACAGTTACTCCGCATCGTAGTAATATTAATCCAAACCTCACATTCGATACCTTCGTGGAAGGTAAGTCGAATCAATTAGCCCGCGCAGCCGCACAACAGGTGGCAGAAAATCCAGCAGATGCTTATAACCCCGTATTCCTGTACGGTGGCGTTGGATTGGGTAAAACCCATTTAATGCACGCAGTCGGTAATACGATTGAAGCAAGTAACCCCAATGCACGCGTACTCTATTTGCACTCCGAGCGCTTTGTTGCAGAAATGGTCAAAGCGCTTCAATCTAATCGCATGGATCAATTTAAACGCCATTACCGCTCCGTAGATGCCCTGTTAATTGATGATATTCAATTCTTTGCAGGTAAAGAGCGCTCTCAAGAAGAATTTTTCCATACCTTCAACGCTCTTCTAGAAGGTCGTCAACAAATTATCTTGAGTTGTGATCGTTATCCCAAAGAGATTAATGGGCTAGAAGAACGCCTTAAATCTCGATTCGGTTGGGGGCTTACCGTTGCGATTGAGCCGCCAGAACTCGAAACCCGTGTGGCTATCTTAATGAATAAAGCAGAACAGTCTAGAATTGAACTGCCTTATGAAGTCGCTTTCTTTATCGCTAAACGTATTCGCTCAAACGTGCGTGAACTCGAAGGTGCACTCAAGCGTGTCATTGCGAATGCACACTTCACCGGAAAAGATATTACACTAGACTTCGTTAAAGAAGCGCTGCGTGATCTTCTTACGTTGCAAGATCGCCTCGTGACGATCGACAATATCCAAAAAACCGTAGCGGAATATTACAAAATTAAAGTCGCAGACTTGCTCTCAAAAAGACGTAACCGCTCTATCGCCCGCCCTCGCCAAATGGCGATGGCACTCGCAAAAGAATTAACAAGTCACAGCTTGCCAGAAATTGCAGATTCATTTGGCGGCCGCGATCATACAACCGTTTTGCATGCCTGCCGTAAAATTAAAGACTTAATTGAAACAACAACAGACATTGCAGAAGATTACAAAAATTTATTAAGAACGTTGTCAACCTAACCAAAAGGATTATCATTATGGAATTTACAATACAACGTGAAACCTTATTAAATCCACTGCAGTTAATTAGCGGTGCGGTTGAAAAAAAACAAACCTTGCCCATTCTATCAAATGTTTTATTGTCTTTAGGTGAGCAAGAGCTGGCGCTCACGGCGACCGATTTAGAGGTCGAGCTCATTGGCCGTGTCTCCGTTGAAAACGTGACACAAACCGGGCGCATCACCGTGCCTGCGCGAAAGCTTGTTGATATTTGTAAATCATTACCTGAAAACGGTGCAGTAAAACTAACGCTCGATAAAGATCGACTTCTCGTAAAATCAGGCCGTAGCCGCTTCGTGCTCGCAACCTTATCGGCAGAGGATTTTCCTGCCGTTGAAAATGAAGCTGCAGAAAATACGTTTACTCTGCCTGAAACTGCACTCAAACAATTAATTGAAAAAACACATTTTGCTATGGCACAGCAAGACGTGCGCTACTACTTGAACGGCATTCTTTTTCATGTGAATAACGGCGCACTTCAAATGGTCGCAACCGATGGCCACCGCCTAGCACTTTGTAAATGCCCTGCACCACAAGTGTCTGTAGATAAAGACCTTCAAGTGATCGTGCCGCGTAAAGGCATACTGGAGCTTATGCGCTTGCTTGCACACACCGACAAAGAAGTGACAGTGCACATCGGCGAACACCACATTCGTGTCACCTCTGATGCATTCACCTTCACATCAAAATTAATCGAAGGCCGCTTCCCAGATTTCCAACGTGTGATTCCAAGAAAATCTGCTCACTGCGTACTCGTCGATCGCAACGACTTAAAACAAGCACTCACCCGCGTTGCAATTCTATCGCATGATAAATACCGCGGTGTTCGACTTGTCTTCGACAACAACACATTAAAAATCTTCGCGCATAACTCAGAAAAAGAAACTGCCGAAGAAGAGTTAACAATCGATTACCCACGCTCCGCTTTGGAAGTGGGCTTTAACGTCACTTACCTGCAAGACGTTTTAGGTGCCGTGTCATCACCGCTTGTGCGCGTCTCATTCACCGATGCAAACAGCAGTGTATTAGTAGAAGCAGACATTACGGATGATACGCTAGAGGCGTTATACGTCATCATGCCAATGCGTCTTTAATTGATTTTTTTGCTATTAGAATCCCCGTTGTCCCGGACTTGATCCAGGATCTATATAATTAAATATCTTTATCGCCTTCGGGAATCTCCCGGACTTCCAGAGCATTTTTTTATTGAAGCCCCGCAGGCGTTCACTTCGTTCTCTTGTGCGGGCTACGACAAGTCTATCGTTCAGAGTGTTTTTCTTCTAATGTAGCCTGCACAAGCAGCGCGAAGGCGATGCGCCTGCAGGAAATGCGCGAAGCGAATCAACTCATGTGTTGATTTGAACCCCGCAGGCGTTCACGTTGTTCTCTTATGCGGGCTACGACATGCCTCATCGTTCTTGGTGTTTTTCTTCTAATGTAGCCTGCACAAGCAGCGCGAAGGCGATGCGCCTGCAGGAAATGCGCAGCGCTACAACATCAAGTATGGCATCATTCTGGTTATGAAAAGCAATCGCATTTAGTTGCACGGTTTGAGTGGAAAGAAATTGGAGAGGGATTTCTAGCAAATAACATGTTTTTTTTGTGGAAAAAGCGTTTGTCATACTGTGGTTAGAAAACACTATAGAAATACTCCTCTAGCGAAGGTATATTAGTCCAGGCGTCTCGTTATTAATTTAAGAGTTTAACCCCCTACCTATGTCTATTACACAGCTTAATATAAATACCTTTAGAAACTTAGAATCAGTCTCTACAGAGTTAAGTAACGTCAACATCATTCAGGGAGAAAACGGTAGTGGGAAGACAAGCTTTCTAGAAGCAATCCACTTCTTGGGTTTAGGGAAGTCCTTTAGAACACATATCATCAATAGAATTGTTTCACACAATGCTGACGCGTTCTCTCTGTTTGCTAATGTGCTTGACGTTGAGCAACAAAACAAACCGGTAGGTGTTGAGCGCTCTGCTAATGGGCGCAGTCGTATGCGTATTGCCGGTGAGGATGTTTATTCAGCATCAAAGCTTGCTGAGGTGTTGCCATTACAGTTGTTGGAACCACATAGCTTTAGTTTGCTTGAAGGTGGGCCAGGTTTGCGACGGAGCTTCGTTGACTGGGGAGTGTTTCACGTGGAACATAATTTTGTGAATGTATGGAAGAATTATTCAAGATGTGTGAAGCAACGCAACATGGCATTGAGGACACAGTGCAAGCGTGACGAGATACTGTCTTGGAATGCGGAAGTCATAGAGAACGGTTTAAGGATTGATGCCGCACGCAAAAGCTATATAGAGCTGTTCTGTGAAACCTTATATAAGATCTTACCGGAGTTAATTGATCTCCCTAACCTCGACATACGTTACTATTCAGGTTGGCCTGCAGATAAGTCATACGAAGACGCTCTTACAGATGGTTTTATCAGGGATGCATCACTTGGCTATACCCAGTTCGGGCCACATCATGCGGATCTTAAGATTAAAGTGGGTAAACACCCTGCTAAGGAAGTTCTTTCACGTGGTCAGCAAAAGCTATTCATCTGTGCAATGAAAATTGCACAGGGACTGTTGTTTAAATCCGTTAAGCAAAAAAGTTGTATTTACCTTCTAGATGACTTAGTGGCAGAGCTAGATTACTTAAACCAAGGAAAAGTGCTACAGTTGCTTTCCGACCAGCAAAGCCAGCTTTTTATCACTTGTACAGACGCAAAAACAATTTTACCCCATCTAAATACACTCCCTAGCAAGCTCCTTAAGATAAGGGCTGGGAATATTCAATAGCTTAATAGTTTTTACATGTTCCACGTGAAACATGTCACTTAAAATCTCCAAGAACAGGCAAGTTGGAGGTGTTAGGCAAAGGCTAAATGTTCCACGTGAAACATCTATGTTGATAAGGGACTTAGAAGGGTCTGGGTACTCAGAATACCCTTTAAAAAAATTCGAATATCACGAAAATTCCAGCTGGTTGAGCACGAGGCTTCAGACTCAGAAGCCTTTTCTCGCTTTTGCCTCGAGCTTTCGTGTTTTATTTAATTTAAAATTTCGGTAATCCCAGCGAGAATCGAATGTTCAAATTTGCGCACAGCTAAATTAAGGTCATCACATGATGAATTATTCTTATTTTTTAATTCATCAAGAAACACTACCGATAATTTAATGATTATCGTTATATATTAGGGCGCTAAAATTAGCCACAAAAGTTTCCGGAGTTTTGAGTTTTTAAGCGTACTTCACTAAGATTCGCCCTATCGATATTCATTTAAAAAACGATATTAAATTTTCTTTTTAAGGGACTGCTTACATCGTTTTTTTCTTCTTAAAATGCTGCCTATTCACAGGGAAATTAATATCGAATATTTCAGTTAGATGACTCGAAGATTATTCGCATTACTAAGAGTAATTTCCAGGTGCCTTTAGACCTGATCAGGTATCTTTGCCAAACTAAACGTCATGTGTTTGATGTGAAAAAATTTCTTGTTTTTTTTGAGATTTTCTTCACTTTAGTTAATAAGAAGAGGTGTTTGACGCTAGGCTGTAGATATTTCGATGGTTCTTAAGGTCGCTTGCTACATAAATAACAGTAACTTTTAGTCTTTGTTCTGTTTAATAAATACAAGATAAATGATTCCATTGCGGTGTTAGCGCCCTTTTATTTTTTAGCTCTTCTTAATTAGCTGGACGGATTTGTTATGAGTCTTCAAGATCTGTTCCCAGCTCCTACCAATATGCGCTTGCATCTATTCCAACTTCAATTACATTTTTAGGGCATTAATTACAAATTTTAGTAGTGCTATCGGGTTTTTAGCAGTCAATATTCAATAGCTTACTGTTTTTATCATGTTCCACGTGAAACATTTGCTTAAAAACGCCCTTTTTCCCGATGTTACGAAAATAAACAGGTCTGAAATGTTCCACGTGAAACATTATTATTTGAATGCGTATAGCTAGGGTTGGTGTACTAAGAATAGCTGCTGCATAATGTCGAATATATCTAGAATTTCAACAGCCAAGCCTCTAATGATTGACATCACCAGATGGGCTCTTTTTTTGCTTATGTTCTAAAGGTTTCTTTTAAAGATATCTATCGATTGTATGATTGTTAATCGGCGAGATTTAATTATCTAAATTTTTATAGCGTCTAGCGTTATTCAAAACTGTGTTGCATCGTTTATCCACCAAAAAATATGTGGATAATGTAGCACTTAATCGACTTATATTCTTGCTTTGAATTGATTCAGAAAGATTTTTGACCATTAATGTCCTTCTGTTCATTTTCAACAAAAAACAATATCGAAAAGATGTTTTTCCCATGATATTTTTCAGCGGGCTTTATTTAGGCAGTCTCGCATTTAGGCGGAAGAAAGACTGTTCTTCTTTCGTCCCATGATTAATTTGGAAATTTTTAAAAAGATCCGATGTATTTGTAAGGTCTAGAATTGATTATTTTCAGCTTTCGTTATATTTTCACAGGGTCATGATTTGGTCAAAATTTACTAACGATAATTACTAAAAAAACGATATTCAATCTAGCGCAAAAGACTTTTTTTTAGAGTTTTTTCGTGATGATGAAGGGGTAAATATTGTATAGTCCCAGGTCGGTCTCATCCTTCGTTTTTTTGAGTAAAGTTACCGTTTTGCGCTTATCGATTTGTTTCTTTTTCGGTGTGTGGTTCAGTTTTTAGTGCGCTTTTTTGTTCATAAATAGAGCAGGGCGTGAGAGTGTGATTGAGCGTTCCACGTGGAACAGGAATCGTTTTAAAGTTTCACGTGAAACATGCTCCATCGATAATAAGCTTGAGTATGATGTTTCGAAGTGAATATACAGCTAGTTAATTGATTTAAGGCACGTTTTAAACTTTATTGCATTCAAGTCAATTCCTATCCGAACTCACTGAGTATTAACAGTTTTTTTCACTGTGCAAATTCGAGGTTCATAAGTCTCTGAAATTCATAGGTTATAATCTTGTTTTGACGGGAGTTTATTTGTATGGCTGGTCTATAAATTGTTGACGTGCGCATTTGAAGTGAGGATACATATATAGCCATAAAACTCCCTGGGGCGGTTTTATGTGCGTTCCACAGGTGCTTTTGATAAGTTGATGAGGTTTCGGATTTGGGGGATTTAAAGAGTTTTTCACTGTTCATAATTGTCTCGTTTTTCCTGTCGATATTTTTCTATAATATGGAATGATAAAAATATGAACGAGTATTTTCATCGAAAATAAAATCTAAAAAGGTTATTTTCTGTTTGTTTTTGGTGCTTTTTTTCGCACCCAAAAACAATGCCTTACACAGCTTAATTCGGGCGTTGTCCAGTCAATAAAATACACAAATATTTGCTGGCTAAGCTGGCAAAAACGGTTTTTTGCTTTTTAAATGATTCGATTGTCCTATAAAAGTTCCAATATAGGGTTTTTTTGCTATTATATGTGCCTAAAATTCACGAATTCCTACTGAATTATCCATTTTTTCTTATTCCAAAGCTCGCTTGCCAGTTTGTATTTTGTTCAACAATGCGCTAAGTCACGGATTAATAACTTATTAAACTCTCATCTTGAAAATAGTGTATTTTTTCTGTCGCATTAGCCTCTCAAAACAACTCCGTCAAATTTCGTATTATTTCTGAAACAGGCTTTCCCAAACCGATAACGTTCAAGAATAACTCAGAAGTCCAATAAAAAACCATATTCAGGCACCTATCGTCGTTTTTTGCTGTTAATACATTGGCAAATCATACGAAAATATATTTTACGCCTTAACAGGTTGAATAGATTCACGAATCAAATTAGCTCGCCGGTGTAATCATAATATTTGGACTAAGCTTAAAAAGAGTTCACTAATAAAGATGTCATATAGATTAAGTCAAAGTGGATAGAGTATGAAGCTAGAAAATTTTTCGAAGCAGTCAAGCATTACGCCAAAGAGAACACAGGGCTTACGTATTCAATCTAGAATCGCCTTGTTCTTTCATACCGCTGATCTGCGCTCACTCGTAAAGTCATTTTCATTATCCATCGCAGCAACCACCACAATCCTGTTTTCGACTGTTGTTACAGCCAATCCTCAAGAGGGCGTGGTTGCAGCAGGTAGCGCTGACATTATTGCTGAAGGACAAAAAACTACAATCCTCCAACACTCTAACCGTGCAGTGATCAACTGGAAAGATTTTAGTATTGCAGAAGGTGAGCATACGCAATTCGTACAACCTAATTCAAATTCAATTGCTGTCAACCGTGTTACTGGCGGATCGGTTTCTGAAATCTATGGAAAGCTAACAGCCAATGGGCGTGTCTGGATTTTAAATCCGAATGGCATTTATTTCGGACCCAGTAGTTATGTGAACGTATCAGGGGTAATGGCATCAACTCTGGATTTGCATAATCAAAATGATTTCATGAGTGGCCTTAATCATGTTCAATTCAAACCATTTTCAGGTGATGATTACGAAGCTTCGATTTCTTCTTCGGTTGTTAACAAAGGGACTATAGTTTCTGAAAGTGGACTTGCTGCATTGGTTGCACCAGGCGTTGCTAACTACGGTGTGATTCGCGCGAACTTAGGGAACGTCGTTTTAGGTTCTGGTACGCAATACACAATGGATTTTTACGGCGATGGATTAATTAACTTTGTTATTGATAAAGGACTTCTCGTCAGACCCACTGCGTACGATGACTCAATGGATTCGCTTATCGATACGATGGTTGCCATTGATCAACGTGGTGATGTGATTGCAGAGGGTGGTTCGATTCTAATTCAAACAGGCAGTGCAGTTGATGTGTTGGATAATATTATTAACTTGTCAGGCAACATGAGGGCGACAAGTTACGAGGAGGTTGCAGGACACATTGGCGTCTATGGGAATTCAAGCACAGTTAATATCTCAGGCTTTCTAGATGCCGTGGGAAATGATGCAGGTGAAGCCGGTGGTAGTGTGCACGTCTTCGCGCAGTTTATTGATGTAGAAGATAGTGCGTCGATTGATGTCAGCGGTCAATCCGGTGGTGGTAGTATTTTATTAGGCGGTGATAGACAAGGATCAGGTGAATATCAAACAGCACAAAGAACAGTCGTTGAATCAGGCGCGACACTAAAAGCAGATTCACATGTTACAGGTGATGCGGGAACCATTGTTGCTTGGGCAGATAAAGAAACACAATTTCACGGAACTGCAAGCGCGAGTGCATTAGGTTTTATTGGTGCTGGTGGTTTTGTTGAAACATCCGGTAAAGAAACGCTCGATATTTCTGGCGCATCAGTGACAGCAAGCTCTGTGAGCGGTGAGGGCGGTTCTTGGTTGTTAGATCCAACAGATTTTTTTGTTGACGGATCCAACTCAACAAGCATTTCAGACAGTTTAGATTTAGGCACCGATGTTATCATTCAAACTCTCAGCACAGGCACAGAAGATGGTGACGTGACTTTCGCAAGTGCGGCGGCAATTTCATGGGGTAATGCAGACAGTGATTTATTTGTTTATGCGCATAACGACATTATTTTTGAACTAGGCGCTTTAATCGAAGCAACACAAGCCAGCAACATTACACTGCGTGCAGATTCAGATTCATCAAACCGTGTTGACTCATCGGCGTTAGCCGGCGGCAATGCAGCCGTTGCCGGTGGAACGGTGATGTTTAATGATGTCGATCAAGTGAAAACCTTGGGTGATGTCGATATTTTTTATGGCACGACAGATTTCACAGCAGCCACTGACTACAGCAGCAACGTTGATGCGACGAATGAAAATGCCTACATGTTGATTAATGATGTGTATGACCTTCAACAAATGAGTACAGCACTCGATGGTCATTACGCTTTAGGGAAAGACATTGACGCAAGTGCGACAAGCACATGGGATAGCGATAAAGGATTCGATCCCGTTGGGGATAATGCAGCATCATTTAAAGGGGTTTTAGAAGGGGATTCAAACACGATTAGTGATTTAACCATTAATCGCAATAACGAAGACTACGTCGGCTTGTTTGGTTTTGTTCAAGGCGCCGATTCTGAAATTAAAAATGTTAATTTGGATGGCGGAACAATCGTCGGTAAAACAAACGTAGGGTCAATTGCGGGGGCTATTCAACAAACTAAAATTACCAATGTATCTTCATCAGCGTCTGTTGAAGGGTATGACGAAAACATTGGTGGTTTAGTGGGGTTGGCAACTTACTTTGAAACGCCTGTTATTAACGGCGCAACGATTTCAGAGTCAACAGCAACAGGCACAGTTTCCGGCAATGTAGCGGCAGGTAATCAAGTGGGTGGCATAGTCGGTGCCTTGGATGGCAGCTTTGTAACGAAATCAAATGCAACAGGTAATGTAAGCGGTAACAAATCTGTTGGCGGGCTCGCAGGTTTTATTGATAACGATGCGGTTGTCTCTGAAAGTTATGCCAGTGGTGACGTGACAGGTAACAATGGTGCATTAAGCGGTGAAGAACACGGTGGTCTTGTCGGTTCTAACTATGCAACCATCGAAAACAGTTTTGCGACAGGTAACGTTGAAGGGGATGACAGTATCGGTGGCTTAGTCGGCGAGAATAATTCAACTATTCAAAATGCTTATGCCACCGGTGATGTTGATGGTTATAACAGCGTAGGTGGTTTAGTGGGTTTGCACGGTTCAGCGCCAAGTGATGATATTAGTAATACGTATACCACCGGTACGACCACGGGTAATACAGCCGTAGGTCAATTAATTGGTAAAGTTCAAAACACGGCAACCGTTTCTAATTCATTCTCTTTAGATAATACGACTGATGACGTGATTGGTGATGATACCAATGCCGGTGCAATTACCGATGTAGCGTTAAGATTTCTTGCAGAAATGCGTGATCCTGACACGTTTGCAGCTTGGGATTTTTCAACTAACGGTATTCCTGATGATGCCATTGACGATGGTGACTGGATCATGGCCGGGTTTCCACAATTACAAATGCAGTTAAAGTTGATGCAAACGGGAGTCAATACCTATGAGATCGACACAATCGAAGACTTACAAATGATGGCGGTTGATCTAGATGGCGATTATTCTTTAATAGATAACGTTGATGCGACTGAAACGCATTTTTGGAATCCTGGAGTCAGCTTTAATGCAGGTTTTGCTTCTCTAGGCAATGACGAAAGAGCCTTTACAGGTTCATTTGATGGACAAGGCTATGCTGTTGATTCACTTTATATCAATCAAGGTGGTGTTGATAATGTCGGCTTATTGGGTGTAACAAGGAATGCAATCATTAGCAACCTAGGCCTCACCAATGCGCTTGTTGTCGGCGGGGAAAATGTCGGAAGATTGGTTGGACTAGCCACTGAAGATTTGAGCGCTAACAACCTCTTTGTCACAGGTGATGTTATAGGTGTAAATAACGTCGGTGGTTTAATCGGTTTGATTTCTGGCGATACAACCCTTAGCAACAGTTACAGTGAAGGCAGTGTTGAAGGGGTGAATAATGTTGGTGGCCTGGTCGGTCAAGTAAATGCGAATGCGGATATTGATGAAGTCTACAGCACATCACGCACGTGGGGGAGCGATAATGTGGGTGGTTTGTTAGGTTTTGCTAACACATCGGGTTTCAACTTCACACTTGATAATGCCTATACGCAAGGCAACGTAATTGGTGAAAATGCTGTGGGTGGTTTAATCGGTTCACTTTATCAAGGTGAGATCACTAATGTTTACACCACTGGTTTAATCGTTGGTTCAAATAACACAGGTGGTATTATCGGTGAAATTGTGAATGCCGATGTTGATGATATTGTTTCAATCGAGCATGCTTATTATGATACTGACACAGCCTTTGTCGATGATGCCATTGGTGCGCTCCTCTTTGAAGTCTTTAGTTTAAACACGACAGCCGATCTTGATGCAAGATTATTCGAAGGCAACAATCAATCTAGAACATACACTGATACAACAGGTGAATCCTCTATCACACTCACCAATGTTTCAGGTAAAACAACAACTGAACTTCAAACACAATCAACATTTACAACAGCGGGTTGGGACTTTTCAAATAATCGAACAGGTGTGGATGGTCAATGGTACATGTTGCGATCTAACGCTTATCCAGTTTTGCAGATACAACATACCAATAACATTAGAACGTTGACGCAATTACAATTAGTTAATATTGACTTAACAGCAGATTACCAGTTGATGAATAGTATTGACGCAGGCGCAACCTCGATATGGAATGGCGGTTTAGGCTTTAAGCCAATAGGCGATAGTGCCAGCGCTGATTTTTCAGGTTCGTTTGATGGTCAGTTCCACACAATTAATGATTTGGTTGTGAATAAAGGAATTGATAGTGATGTGTTTGCAAATTATTATGCGGGGCTTTTTGGTAAAACCTCGAACGCAACTGTTAAAAATGTTGGTCTAGTCGGTGGTGATATTGCAGGTTACTCTAATGTCGGTGGGCTCATTGGATTAGCAGTCGATTCAATCATTGAAAACACTTATTCCTCTGCAATGGTGCGTGGACAGCTTGGTAGCCTTGGCGGTTCACATGGTGGGCTAGTTGGTTCAAATAATGCTAACATTAGCAACTCTTACAGTACGGGCGATATTTTGTCTGGTGGAATTCATGCCGGTGGTCTTGTGGGTGTGAATAATGCTTCAGGCGTCATTACTGATTCATATGCTACGGGGGACATTTTAGGTTACAACTTTGTCGGTGGATTGGTTGGACGTAACTATGGCTCTATTTCAAATGCATTTTCCACGGGTGATGTGACGGGCACGTTAAACGTAGGTGGGCTCAGCGGCGAGCTAGCAACAGGCGATATTAGTGTCGCCTACGCAACGGGTCATGTGCGCTCATATAGTGGAGCGGTTGGTGGATTTTTAGGTCAAATCTCAGGCGGCATAATTGATCAGGTCTATTCAGTGGGTGCCGTGACAGGCGGTGGTGCTAATGGTGGGGGGCTTATAGGATCCAGTGTCGGTGGTACTGTAACGGGTTCTTTCTGGGATGTTGATACGTCAGGGAAAGCAAGCAGTGCCGGTGGGGCTGGTGTTATAGGCAAATCAACCGCCGATATGCAAACACAGAAAACCTACACGGATGTTGACTGGGATTTCACGAATAACAATGTGGGTGTGGAAGGCGATTGGTATATGGCAGGCTCTGCGCGTTACCCACGTCTTCAAATGGAAAATACCTTAGCGCAAACGTTCGGCATTAAAAACGTGAATGAATTACAAATGATCGATGTTGATTTAACCGGTAATTATTTCTTAGCCAATAATATCGATGCGAGTGAAACCGTTCACTGGAATCCTGAAAGTGCCACAGACTATTATGGTTTTAGTCCAATTGCCTTAATTACAGATTCAGATCCAGATTTTGATATCGTGTTTGACGGCACACCGTTTACAGGGAGCTTGGACGGGCGTGGTTACACTGTCAGTAATTTATGGTTTGATAGAAACAACCAGTCATTCGTTGGACTTTTTGCAAAAACCAGCGGGGCAACTATTTCTAATTTGGGCGTGACAGATTCAAGCTATATAGGTGAATTCTATGTAGGTAGTCTCGTTGCTTCAAGCGATAATAGAACCCGAGTGCATAATGTGTTTGTCGATGAGAATTATGTGCAAGGGTTAAATTTTGTCGGCGGTGTGTTGGGCGAGCAAGCAGACTCATGGCTTAGTAATGCTTACGCAGACAGCACCGTGTTTGGTTTTACGAATAGTGGTGGTTTAGTTGGTGAAAACCGTAGGGCAATGATTCTTAATGCGCATTCATCTGGGAAGGTTTATATGGCATTAATTGGTGGTGGGATTGTTGGTTCAAATAGTGATTCTTCCACTGTGATGAATGCTTATACGAAGAGTGATGTGTTTGGCGGGTTAGATTTATTCGGTGATATAAATTATACAAGCACCCCAAGTACCGGTGGTATTGCCGGCATTAATGATGACTCTATCATTATCAATACGTATGCGCGTGGAAAAGTGCTTGGCCTGGGTGATGTGGGAGGTTTGGTCGGAACAGATAATGCAGGGACAGTAACGAATTCTTATTGGGATATTGCAACAACGGGCCAAACAAGCAGTGCAGGCGGTGGAACAGGGTATTTTACAGCTCAAATGCAAACAGAAGGCACTTATGCTGGTTGGAGTTTTCTAAACAATAGTACGGGTGTCTATGGTGATTGGATCATGGTGAAAGAGGATGATTATCCACACCTTCAAATTGAAAATACAATGGCAAAAATTTTCGGCATTCAAAATGTCACCCAATTGCAGTTAATCAATGTTGATACCACCGGAGAGTATACATTAAGAAATAATATTGATGCTTCTGAAACAGCGGGTTGGAATAATGGGGAAGGATTCAATCCTATTAATAATCTTCTTAATGAAGGTTTTGACGGAACGCTTGACGGTCAAAATTATACTATTTCAAATTTATCCATTACTCGGCCCTCTGAAAGTGAGATTGGGTTATTTTCGCGGCTTGATAATGGTGGGGTCGTTAAAAATGTAGGGTTAATAGACCCTACTATCATTGGTAATACGTATGTTGGTGGTCTCTCAGGTTACTTTAGTCCAACAACACTTCGAACTGATGGCTTGATTCAAAACAGTTATGTTTCAGGCGGGACTATTGGTCTTGCTGGTGTGAGTACCAATGTGGGCGGCTTAGTCGGGTCTATGAGAGAAGGTAGAATTATCGACAGTTGGAGTTCGGCTGATATTGTTGGTGTATCAGATTTAGGGGGTGTCGTGGGTTATATGTTAGGAGGATCTACAGTTTTTGATAATGTGTATTCTACAGGCTCTGTGACAGCGACGAATTCTAATGGCCGTGTTGGGGGCTTGGTTGGCTATCTGTATTCTTTAGATAATCGCCCAATGATGCTTAATCGTGTTTTTTCAACTGGGGATGTGCAAAATGACTCGCTACTTTATGGCACAGGCGGATTAGTGGGGGCGATTAATCCTGCTTTATTGACAAGTACGCAAGCGCATATTGTGATTCAAGATTCTTATACAACAGCAAACGTGCGTGGCGGCGGGGGTAATACCGGGGGAATGATTGGGGTCGTTGATTGGAACGCGAATGATGCAACGCGCCTGTCTATTATTGACAGTTATTCTGCGGGCAATGTGACTTCACTTATACACGATGAAAATTCATCAACAGCAGGTTTAATTGGCCATATCGCGCAGAATGCAACCGTTGATTTTAATAATGTACTTTGGGACGTTGAAAGCAGCGGTTTCTATGCGCCTATTGGTTTTAACGAGGGAATAGTCATAGGTTCACCTATAGGCATCACATCAGTTGAACGCGCGGACGAATCGACATTCTCTAATTTGGGTTGGGGCTTCAACAATAACAATCGCGGTATTGAAGACACGTGGGTTTATCTCGGCGATGAGGATGGCCAGCTTACGCCTGTTCTACAATCTGCGCTCAGTTACAATATTGCTGAGGCAGAACAGTTGCGTTATGTGACTTTAGATATGCAAGGGGATTATGTATTAACGCGTGATATTGATGCGAGTGATACGGAATATTGGAATAGTGGTGCTGGATTTAATCCAATAGGTAATGACAGTACGAAATTCACAGGTCAACTTGATGGCCGTGGGTTTGCAGTGAGGGATTTATTTATTAATAGAAGCTCTACTGAAAATGTTGGTATGTTCGGGTATATACAGAATGCCACGATCAAGAATATCGGATTAATTGGTGGCACGATTGTAGGAGGTAACTATACAGGTGGTTTGGTAGGTCAGGCCGATGTTTTCTCGCTTATAACTAGCGCCTACAATAAGGGTAATGTCAACGGCCGCAATTTTGTCGGTGGATTGGCGGGCCTCATTGACAGTGGTTCGACTATTGAAAATTCGTATGCAACAGATGATGTCACGGGTGAATTTGTTGTTGGTGGTTTAGTTGGAAGTGTTTTTGGGGGCGGGATAGTTAAAACATCGTTTGCAACCGGGGATGTTACAGCAGCCTCCAATGGCGCTGGTGGTTTGGTCGGATCGATCCAAGTGAATGGACGAGTATTCAACGCTTATGCAACAGGGTCAGTGACAGGTGATAATAATGTCGGTGGTTTTGCAGGTTCCTCTGAAGGTGGTATCACCAATGCATACTCAGAAGGGTTCGTGACCGGCGCTGGGTCTACGGGTGGTTTTCTAGGTTTTTGGTCAGCGTTTGATAGTAATACGAATACCTATTGGAACATTCAGACCTCTGGCCAAGCAGGTAGTGCCGGTGCGGGTGTTATAGGTAAAACGCCTAATCAAATGACACAAGAAGCCACATTTACTGATTGGAATTTTGAAAATAGTGCTTTCGGCCTTCCAGGCGGTGAGTGGATTATGGCCGGCACACCACATTTGCAAATGGAACACACAACAGACATCACTAACGTTAATGAATTAGCTTTAACGGTCTTAGATCCTTTTTCTGACTATGTGCTTATGAATGATATTGATGCCAGTCAAACAGAAGCATGGAATTATGCGTCCGGTCTGTACAATGGATTTACGCCTATTGGGCTTTTTGCCGGTAGTTTAGACGGACAGGGTTTTGCAATTCGTGATCTTTTTGTCAGACCAACAAATACCAATTTAGAAAGTATAGGGTTGTTTTCTTTTGTTCATCTTAGTGATGTTTCAAATCTAGAGTTAATTAATCCTGTTGTAACAGCGCCAGGGGTAGCTAACAATAAGGTCGGTGCATTAAGTGGATCTGTGATAGCGTCAACAATTGATAATGTTGGGGTTATTAATGGTACGGTGTACGGTATCGACCGTGTCGGTGGCTTAGTGGGTGAGGCGACTATGTCAGCAATAAGTCATAGTTTTGCGACCGGTACGGTGAGTGGTGATGATGTCGTTGGTGGCCTTGCGGGTGCGCTAAGATACAAATCATCATTAGCATACGTTTATAGCGCTGCGACAGTGATGGGCGATGGTGGGCAGGTTGGTGGTTTGGTTGGTGCAATAGAAAGCGTTGATGCCTCAAACGAAATGACAGTGCAGAATGCTTATGCCATTGGTGATGTATTCGCTAGTTCAAGTTATGCAGGCGGATTAATCGGTCTAGTACAAAATGCTGATATTCAAGAAGTGTATGCAACAGGCGCTGTTAGGGGTGATAGTTATGTTGGTGGTTTGTTTGGGGAGTTATCCGGTGGCAGTGTCAGTGAAGGCTTTGCAACAGGTAGGGTTACAGCAAGTTCTGATGCCGGTGGGCTATTTGGTTTGTATCTGTCTGGCAGTAGCCTCGATAAACTTTTCTGGGATGAACAGTCAACTAAAATGACAGGCGCGGCCAATGGAAATAACAATTCAATAGCCGGCACCACCGGCATAGAATTGACTGCTGAAATGAAAGACAGTGCTGTGTTGGTAGGATTAGATTTCGCGGACACCTGGGAATGGATTTTACCTGACAGCGGTACAGAGTATTATGATTACCCTCACTTAATAAGTGAAAACGCATACGGCATCGTGTCGACTGCAGGCAATGATGGTACGACAGGTGATGTGGTCGCGCTCTTAAGTGATGGTCTGTTGACTGGCTTTAAAGGTGAGTTCCTAACGAATGATTCTTACATGATTACGATGCGTGAAGACCGTGTTCCAGCAGGCAGTCATTTGCTCTTGTTTAATGATAGCAGTGATTCAGCGAATGTGGTGATGGTGACTGATGGCCAAGAACTTATTAGCAGTAACGGTCCGTTGTTGCTTGATACGTATATGCTAGCCGTGTCACCACCAACTGCGATCTCTAAGATTATTGGTATATGGGCGGCGCCAGGCGACACATTTTTCATTTCAGACATTGCTGATGCGGTGGGTGATTATCAAGGGAAAGGTGTGAGGGTGGAATATTCTGATGATACGCTGAGGTTTACAAATAATACCAACTTAGTGACAACCGAGGAACTCGTCATCGATGAAACATTTGCACTAGATGCGCATGTCAATGGAGGCGTCTATTTCTTAAATGATGTTAGCAGTAAAGAGTTCAACACGGGGCTTATTTTCTCTGGCGAAGGGACTGCTACAGCCGAAGCCGATGTTGATCTTGCGTATTTTGAATTACAAGACGGCACCTGGGATCAGCAGTCGATTGACCCTACGGCTCAAACATTTTATGCAAACGATTTTCGTTTGACGGGGGGCGAATTTAAACGTTTCTTAAACTCAACGACACCATTCCAAATTGCTGATGTGTATGGTTTGCAAGGCCTCAATACCTTGTCCATGACAAATGATTATACTGTCGTAAACAACATCGATGCCCGCGTGACCGAATCATGGAATGATGGCGAAGGGTTTATGCCTATAGGGAGTGGTGGTTCTGCTTATCAAGGTATCTTCAATGGTGGAGGCCACCTCATTGACGGGTTAACGATTCATCGCCCAACCGAAAATTATGTCGGGTTATTTTCAGCAACAACTGGCGCAACTGTCGAGATTCAGCATATTGGATTGACGAATGTTGATATTATCGGTAATTCCAATGTGGGTGCTCTCGTGGGTGATGTGAATAATGTTAATCCTGTTGCAGGCGCATCTATCAGTAATGTCTTTGTAGAAGGGCGCGTTCAAGGTATGTCAGATAATGTGGGTGGCGTGATCGGTGTCTTAGGCACGGATGCAACCATAGATCAAGCGTACAGTTTGGGATCTGTTATTGGTGGCTGGCAACGAACAGGTGGGCTTATTGGTGTGATTAACAGTGGTACGAATAATGTGACCAACAGTTTTAGTATGTCAACTGTCACAGGGGGCATTTTCGGCATAGCAGGCGGTTTTGCAGGTGACATTAAAGCTGGCGCCAAGCTTTCACGCGTGTATGCGCAAGGTGATGTGATTGGCTCAAATGGAAGTACCAATGTTGGCGGGTTTGCAGGAACCTATTCTGGCGCCATGCTTGACCAAGCATACAGCACAGGTTTGGTTAGCGGCACAGGTTTAAATTTTGCAGGATTTATTGGCCAAAACATAACGGGTAATATCACGCATTCTTTTTGGAATACTGAAACTTCTGGTTATGCCATTGGTGTTCCACCAACAAATCCACAGCCAGGTCTTAATGAATTAGTGGGGCTTGATACAGAAGGTCTTATGACACAATCTGTTATCACAAGCACACCTGGCAATAATTGGAATTTCTCAACAGACTGGATCATGGCAGGCTATCCAATGTTGAGAGCGTTTAATGATACATTAGTTAACAATGTGATTGAATTGCAATTAATGATAAACGACTTGTCAGCCGACTACACATTAACAGCTGATATCGATGCAAGTGATACCGTGAATTGGAATGCAGGTGCTGGGTTTAAACCGATTGGTTTTACTAACGGCTCAGAATTTATAGGGCAGTTAGACGGTAATGGCTACAACATTTCAGATTTAACCATTAATAGACCCTTAGAAGTGTCAGTCGGATTGTTTGGTAAGGTGGCCGGGAACGCACTAGCGATAACCAATGTAAACTTAGTTGACATTGACATTATCGCTAATGGGTTTACAGGAGGACTTGTTGGTGAGAGCTCGAGCAATGGAACGATATCAGATGTGTCTGTCTCAGGTACAATCGATTCAGCAGAAAGCTGGGCTGGCGGACTCGTTGGAATCAGTAACGGTAATTTCAATCCAACAATTTCAAACATATACACCGATGTCGATATTACCGGCAAATTTAACCTAGGCGGTATTGCCGGAACACTCAGCGGCACTAATGCAACAAGCGGTACAACGCTGAAAAACGTTTACTCCACGGGCGAATTAACCGGTCTAGGCCAGATAGGCGGTATCGTAGGACAAAATTATATTGGCGTCTCGATAGAGAATTCTTACTCAACCAGTAAAATAAACAGCACCGGCAGCAATGTGGGTGCATTTATAGGATTTAATGGCGGAAATCAAGTGCAAAACTCATTCATTGACAGCAGTGTCAATGATGTAATGAATGCAATTGGAGGTGGCACATTAGGTGGCGTCGATAAAATAACCACTGCCGAACTCACCAATATCAATACATTCACTGGTTGGGGCAGCGATTTTTATGAAAACGGCGGCAACACGTGGATCATGGCAGGCTTGCCGCATTTGCAACTTGAATTAAATTTAATGCGCACATCGGATAATCATTTTGAAATTGATGATGCGGTTGACTTGCAATTAGCAACGCTCGACTTAGATGGCATCTACACATTAACGCAAGATATCGATGCGTCCGTGACACGCGAATGGAATTGTATCTCTAGTTGTACAACAGGCACGCCAGAGTATGCAGGATTTGAGCCTATTGGGTCGTATAACGACAGGTTTTTGGGAACACTTGATGGCCAGCAGCATGAAATTGATGGCTTGTATATGAAATGGGACTCAGGAGATTTTGTGGCTTTATTTGAAGCTGTTGGTGAGGGCGCTCTCATTAAGGATCTTGGCTTAACCTCTGTGCATATAGAAGGTGGACAGCGATTGGCTGCTTTGGCAGGCTATATGACCGGAGCATCCCGCGTACAAAATAGTTACTCCACAGGGAATATCTATGCAACTAACGCTGCCTGGGCAGGTGGCTTAATCGGTATAATGCAAGATGACGCGGACTCTATCATTCAAAACAGTTACAGCACTGCCAACGTTTCAGGCTATGCGTGGAGCATGGGAGGCTTAATTGGTCTTTTTAACTCGGGCAAGGTTTTCAATTCATATACCCTAGGCAGTGTCAGCAATACGGCAGAAGTGAACTCCGGTTTTGACACAGGCGGTTTGACCGGCATTATTGGCTCTCAAGCAACGATCATTAACAGTTATGCCGCAGGTCCCATCACAGGCAACAATGCTGGTGGCTTAATGGGATCCAGTCAAGGATTTGGCGGAACCGTAAAAAATTCGTTTTGGGATGTCGACACAACCGGACAAGCGACCAGCGCAGCCGGCACGGGCCTCACCCACGCAGAGGCACTAACAAAATCAACTTACACCAACGCTGGATGGGATTTCACAAGCATTTGGCAAATTCCAGAAGGCATTGATGCGCCACGTTTGATTGCAGAAGGTAACTTAGATGCAATAAGCGGTCAGGTGTATGATTCTTCTCTAAGTGCTTCTGCACAAAACATCGGTGTTGTGTTAGGTGGCGGCAGCAGTATCGCACGCCACACGGTGAGCTTAAGCGATGGCAGTTATTCATTTGCCTTAAGCGCGCGTGAAATGGAAAATGCTGCCGGTGATGAAGTGATAATATTTGTCGATAACAACACAGGCTTTACCGCCAACACGCTATTTAGAAAAGAAGATGATGTTGATGTCACCGATCTCAATCTTATTCAAGATACCATCATTGCAGGATATGAAAACGGTACAGACGTTGACATGGCGCTATTGAATGACGCAACCAAAAACTACATGAGTAGCAGCATTGGCTATACTGTCTCTGGCTCAACACTCGACACGTCGAGCAATGCCTTTATTGCCAACAACGAATATAGCACGGGATCCAATGAAACGATAATATCAACAAGCGATAGGGGCATCGCGTTTAATGACACGCTAGAACTTAGCAGCGGAGACATAACGCTCGACAATAACGCAAGCACTGGAAATGTGTATTTAAATGCTGACATACTCAGCACGCCTGCTGACACTTACAACCTCAATATTGATGCAGGACCTGGTGCGATTGTACTCGATGGAAATGTGATAAAACCAAATGACATTAGCTTCTTAGCAAATGAGGCCGTTATTGCGGGAAACTTGCAATTGGTAAACACCACAGCATTTGATTTTCCACTCCACTTCCGAGGTGATACCGTTTTTAGCTCTACCTCAACTGGTGCTACTGCGTTAAATTTTCAGGAAGCTATTTCAAGCGACTACAGCATGTTGACGTTAAACATGCTTATTGGCAAGCAGATACTAGCAGGCAGCACTGTTGATCTAGACACATTCTATTTAGAAAGGGGCGTATGGGCGCAAGATCTGCTTAATCCAACACTACAAACCTTTAGCGCAAGAGATTTTCGACTCGGAGATGTTGATGTTGCCGTCTTTTTGAGGGGCAATTTTAATAGCTTTCCAAATATCTTCATTTCAGATGTCTATGGCTTACAAGGGATAGGATCAACATCATTAACCTTGAATCCAGGCGCTAATATTTCATTATCTGAAAATATCGATGCAAGCGGCACCGAGCACTGGTATGATGGCGCAGGCTTTAGACCGATTGGTGATTCATCAAATCCTTACCAAGGCACGTTTGATGGACAAGATTTTTCGATCACAGGCTTAACGATATTAACAACAAACAAAAACACAGGGCTTTTTGGATACACTGATTCTGCAAGCATCCACAATGTTGAATTAATGGATGCGGATATCGATTCTACGGAAACGTATACAGGCGCACTGATCGGCCAAGCCGTTAATGGCACGACTGTTACGCAAGTACATAGCAGTGGTGTTGTCTACGGAGGCAATAATACGGGGGGGTTAATTGGTGACCTAAACAATTCTGCTGTATTTGAAAGTTTTAGCATTGCAGACGTATATAGCACCGGTGATAACGTAGGTGGTTTAGTCGGCGTACTTGGCGGCAGTGCAACCGCTACCGATACGTATGCCCGTGGCGATGTGACTGCACTTGATGCGGTTGGCGGTCTTGTTGGGACGCAAACTGGCACATCGCTTATCAAAACAAGCTACAGTTCGGGTAATGTCACGGCAACCGATATTGTCGTTGCAGGTCAAGGCGCTCTCGTTGGTGAGAAGACAGGTGGCGATATAGAAAACTCTTATGCACTCAAAGATGCAGGTTTGGGTGTGAATGTCGGGCTAAATATGGTTGGTAGCGACGGATTGATACTTGGCCTAAAAGACGATACGCAAATGCGTAAAGCATCCACCTTTGATGGCTTTGATTTTGCCAGCATCTGGGAAATGCTAGGTGATCCTGAAAACAGTGTGGATTATCCAGTGTTTCAATTTCAAGATTTGTTTTCAATTTACGGTCGTGTGCTTGACACCTTGAATATGAATCTTCCTGCTGAAACCGTCAACCTTGCCAGCAACGGTGTTATCCAAGCGGGAGTGACGACAGTATCAAGCGCTGCAACAGACCCTAACAATAACTACGCCCTCATATTCAGTGAAAAAGACTTCGTAGGAGACGAGGCGATTTTGTTGTTCTTAAGCAGCGGTGTTGCTAACACAGTTTTCGAATTGTATGATGATGCAGGTGTCATCCCTAGTTTCAATCTTGATATCAAACAAGGCGAAGTACGTGCTGTGTCTTTTGCTGATAGCATCAATGAGCCATCAAACACATTATTAAGTACTGCAGCAATTAACACACTAGGGTATACCGTTGCCGGCACTGATGTTACGGTCGACTCAGGCCTTGCCTTTCATTCCCTTGCTGACACTAGTTTCACGGTTGACGGTGACATTACAACAACAGCAGCGAACATACAGTTTGACACTATTGCTAGTGTCAACTCTGGCAAAAACTTATCGACAAAAGCAGGGGATCTGTTATTTAACTCAGACCTTACCCTGAATGGCAATAATGTATTAAGCACAAGCGCAGTCAATGTCACATTCAACAACACCGCGAGCTTTGACGGCAGTAATACGTTTAACGCTGATGGCGGGAATCTACATTTTGCGGGCGTGACCAATTTCGTTGGAGGCCCTAACGTTATCACAACAACTGGTGGTGCTATAGATTTTGACTCCAATGTTAATTTGGACAATAGCATTAACAACTTCAACACAGCTGGCGGTGACGTGACCTTTGGAGGCCCTCTTGCTAACACGGGAACAAGCGCGGTGACAATTGCTGCAGGCACTGGCGATTTGATCTTCACATCAGGCAACCCTATTGGCACAGCACTCGATCCGATTACATTAACCGTTAACAGCGTTAATCATGTTGAGCTCCCTGTAGGATTGTTTGAGGTAGTAAAAACGCAAGTAGCTAGCTCAGTTCATTTATCAGAAGCGGGTCGATTTAATGATGCGATGAATTTATTAAAAGTCGGAGGCACATTAGACATTGCTAATACGTATCCTGGTGGCGAACCTTTCATTATCGAAGCTGATGAAGGAATCTTATTAAAATTAGAAAATCCTATGTTGAATGTTCCTATTGTTGATATTCAAGGTGATGTAAATTTCTTAACAGACGCAACATTAACTTCTGATACGAGTTTTGATGTCGCCGGTAATCTCATTTTTGCAGATGGCACACAAATTGTATTCAATGCATTGAATGACAACATAAGCTTTATGGACCCTGCGACGGTCAATGGCCCTGGTGATCTCACGCTTAACTCAGATACGCCAGTTGATTTGTTTGCACAGATTGGTAATGTGACGCGCTTAAACAGCATTCATTTCCCAGGCGTGCTCAACGTTGTAGGTGACAGCTCAGTTAGCGCAGGTACCGTATTATTTGATGATGCGATTACCAATAGCACACCGGTTGATTTAACGGTGAGCGCACCTGCATCAGGTGGCTTCATACGATTTGGTGGACAAGTCAGCAGCCCTGGTACACCGATGACATTAGCGGTACCTGAAGGTGGCACAGCGCATTTGTATGCACCTATTTACACACCATTGTCATTGCATCAAGTCTATGTTGTTAACCGTTTTAATACCGGTCGACTAACCGATGCATGGGCCATCATGCGCACCAGTGCTGACTTCACGCAACCGTTCGGCATTTCGCGCCCAGGCTTGTCTCGAATCGGTTTGCCTTATAATCCGCTTTATCCATATCACCTTAATGAGATGGATGAAAAACTCAAAGTCTTTTTGGTGCCAAATAAGATTATTTATATTCATGATGAGCTTCAATCGAATTTGACCTATGTGCCGGGACCTTATAATGATGTGATTTCAGGGTTTATTTATTGATGAGTTCAACGCTCAATCTCGTGTCTAGCCCGCACAAGCAACGCGCAAGCGTGTCGTGTCCTTCTGATGTAGCCCGCACAAGCAACGCGCAAGCGTTGCGCCTGCGGGAATTATATTTTTTTATCCCTGCAGGCGTTCGCTTTGTTTTTATTGTGCCCTTCTGATGTGCGGGAACTGCGCGAAGCGCTCCCTAACTCATTGATAGCAAAATACAGTCCATTTCCATAAAAGCCCGCAACCCATTGAAATAAAAAGCATTAATCATTCACCCCATAAATGGAAAAGCCTGAATTATTGACTATACTTAAAGATATAAAGAAGTATGGAGCGGTAGAAGCTATGGGGTTATTTAAACGGTTATTTCAAGCAAGACAACGCAATACACAGCCTAAAACGGGCGTGTGTGTGCCTCAACCTCTGAGCGTTACGCGTGCTTCTCACCTGCCTTTCTTCTCAGCGAGCGCAGGTTTATTCATCACACTCACATTCCTTATCAATTCTTTTGCGTATGCAGCCCCTGTACAAGATGAAATAATCACAGGCGGCATTGATATCAATCATGCAGGTAACCTAACGACAGTCACACAACAGCAAGCCAAAGGCGTTATTAACTGGAAAACCTTTGATGTTGATGCAAACGAAATTGTGAGATTTGATCAACAAGCCGGAAACCATTCGATCACCTTAAACCGTGTCACAGGCGGAGAGGGCGCATCACAAATTTTAGGTCGTATTGAAGCAAATGGTAATGTCTGGTTATTGAATGCCGATGGCGTACATTTTGGCGCAGGTTCTTCAGTGGATGTCGCGGGTATTTTAGCATCTACTTACAACATCAGCACTGACAATTTTATGAGTGGTAATTATCAGTTTGAAGCTGATGGTGAACATAATGGCAGAATTTATAATGCGGGTGAAATTAGAGTTAGCGGCTTGGCGGCAATGTTGTCACACGACGTTAAAAACGTGGGTATCATTCACGCGGAAGTGGCAACGGTAATGTTGGGATCAAATCCAACCTGGGTATTAGATGCTTATGGCGATGACACGATTAACTTTGCGGTGAGCGATGAACTTTTACAAAAAGAAGCCAGTCTTAAACACAGCGGTAAAATATATGCCGATGGTGGTTCAGTTTATTTAAGTGTTGAGCAAGCAGAAGATGTGGTGGGTAGTGTGATCAATGTCAGTGGTGAAATTCATGCTGACAGTGCGTCTGTTGACGATGGCGTGATTGTATTGAGTGCCGGTAATGGTGATGTGTACATGACAGGTGATCTTGAAGCTGACAGTGGTAAAGTGCATGTATTAGGTAAACGCATTGCGTTATTAGAAAATGCATCCATTGATGTGAGTGGTGATGACGCAGGCGAAGTCTTAATTGGGGGCGACTACTTAGGCACAGGCGACTTGCCGCATGCTGATATCGTCATCATGGATAGCGACGCTTATATTTATGCCAATGCAAACGACCACGGCGACGGCGGTAAAGTTATTCTATGGTCCGACGAGGCAACTGCGTTCTACGGAAACATTGAAGCGAAAGGCGGGCTCTTAAGCGGTGATGGTGGTTTTGTGGAAACGTCGAGTAAAATTAATTTAACCGCATTAGGATCTGTGAATACGCGTAGCTATTTTGGTGAGTCAGGTTTGTGGTTGTTAGATCCAACGGACGTGACGATTGATGCCAGCGCAACAAATGATGGATCATTCTCGGGCGCTGATCCAAACATCTGGACCGCTGGTGCTGTTGCAAGTGCGACTATTGGCGCGAGTGCAATTGATACAGCGTTGACTTCAGGCAGTGTGACCATTTTGACAACCTCAAGCGGTGGTGGCTCGGGAGATATTACTGTCATTGGGGATTATAATTTTTCAGGCGTTTATTCGGGTAACACGTTAACGTTAAAAGCTGAGAGAGATATTAATTTTCCTGCGCCCGAAATTGGTTCAGATACATGGGAATTTGATCCTGGTACTGATGCCAATCTTGTTTTACATGCAGGTGCAAACGGTGATGGCATAGGCACGCTCACTTTCGGTGTCCAAGGCGGGGTTGATCATATCACTTTTTGGAGTACTGGGGGTGTGACGGTCTATTATAACCCAGTTGCTTATGAAACGCCGGCTGATTTTTCTGGTGGATCTAGTGATGTGGTGATGGATGGCTCAGGCACCTACACCGAATACATG